>Ga0180121_10000690_pt1 | contig 14277 bp, 16 predicted proteins | sample AntDrymUQ5402106_2_FD_129676 | JGI IMG/M metagenome (GOLD analysis project Ga0180121, IMG submission 129676) | Polar desert sand microbial communities from Dry Valleys, Antarctica - metaG UQ540 (21.06) (version 2) (version 2) | ecosystem: Environmental > Terrestrial > Soil > Desert | place...
ATGACCCGCGGGAGGGCCTGCGCCGAGCCCCGGCCCGGCAACAGGACGGCGCAGAGGAGAATTCCAGCTGGTAACCAGCGTCCGTTGCCGAGCATAGTGGATGCTACCCCAGTTCGAAGAGGTCGGCCAACTGGTGCTGCTCGAGCGGCCGCGGGTTGGCTGTCAGTCCCGAGAGGTGTGCCGCCTGCCCCAGCACGGAGGCCCGGCTGAGGCCGGCGGCACGCAGGTCACGAATCCCGGTATCCCGATTGGCCTTGCTCAGCTTCGCACCCGAAGCATGACGGATGAGAGGATGGTGCATGTATGCCGGCGCCCCGGTTCGTCCCAGCATCCGGGCCAGGCGGATTTGCCGACCGGTGGATGCCAGGAGATCCTGGCCTCTGATGACCAGGTCGATGTTCTGCTCCATATCGTCTACCGTGACGGCGAACTGGTAAGTCCAGTTCCCCTGTCGGTCCCGCAGGAGGAGGTCGCCGCACTGCGTATGGGGACTCTGTGTCTGAGGTCCCAACACGCCGTCGGTGAACTGCTCCTCACCGGCCTCGATGACCACCCGAAGACCCCGCGCCGGGTCCGGCTCCAGGTTCCGGTCGCGGCACCGGCCGTTGTAACGGCTCTCCTGGTCGGGAAGGTCCGACTCTCCCGCAATGTCTTTTCGCGAGCAGTCGCAGGCATACACTCGAAACCTGGTAGCCAGGCGATCCAGCGCCGCCTGGTAGCGCGCCTCGTTGTCACTCTGCCGGTAGCGTGAGTTCCCGGCGCGAAGCTCGGCCGGCCGGCCGGAGTCGGGCTCCAATCCGAGCCACTCGAGGTCGTCCAGGATCGCGGTTTCGTACTCGGCGCGGCAGCGGCCACGATCGTGATCCTCCAACCGGAGGAGAACTCGCCCTCCCCGCGCCCCGGCAGTGCCCCACACGTGAATGGCATTCGCAACATGGCCCAGGTGCAGATAGCCGGTCGGACTGGGAGCGAATCGGGTGAGCGGTCCGTTCGCGATTTTCTCCTGCATGTTCGGAGGTCCGAAGGGGTGACACAAGGATGTATGTCACACTGCCCAAACGCCTTTACATTCCAGCCACGATGCCGATTGCCGAGGTGAGGGTTAACAGTCTGGGCGACCTGATCGACAAGGTGACGCCCACCGAGCCGGATCCCCGTACGGGCCGGCGCCGCGACAGTGGTGTGTACCGGGGCGACGGTAACGCCGGGTGGCCGCTGCTGACCAGCCTGGACAAGCTCGGAGGCATCGGCGGTCCGCACTCGAAGGCGGAACTGGAGGAGCACATTCTCCGGAACTTCATCCGCTATTCCCGCCCTCACTTCACCACCCCACCGGTCAACGAGTGGGAGGTGCTGGTGGCGGCCCAGCATCATGGCCTGCCGACCCGCCTGCTCGACTGGACCTACTCCCCGCTGGTCGCGGCACACTTCGCCACCGTGTCCACCGGCCACGAATCGGACCGGGTCATCTGGCGGCTGGACTGGCAGAGCGTCCATCGCCGGTTCGGCCTTCCGGAGCTGGCGCTACAGATCGAAGACCTGGAGGGGATTCTGGGGGGCGGCCGCCCGATGACTCCCTGGGCCCTGTACTCCCGGCCGACGGACGCCAAGCCGTTCGCCTGCATGTTCGAGCCGCCGTCACTCAATGCCCGCATCGTGGCCCAGTCGGCCACGTTTACCTTATGCTCCGACAAGCGGATGCCGTTCGACCGCTTCCTCGATGGACACGGCCTGGGCTCGGCGCTGACGAAATTCATCATTCCGGCGGGAGAGGCCGCCCGCTTCCGCGACCAGCTCGACCTGGTCAGCGTGGACGAGCGGCGGCTCTTCCCCGATCTGGATGGCGTCGCCGGTCAGATGAAGCGTTACTACTCCTAAGTCATCGCGAGGGTTACTGCTGCCCGGCTCCCCCGCTGGCCCGCTTCCGTCCCGCCAGTCTGGCCTCGGCTCGATCGTAGTCGCCCCGGGCCAGCAGGATCTCGAACCGGTCCACCGGCGCCAGGATACTCCGGATCTCGACGAAGTCACCCGGCTGCCAGCTGGACGCCACCGGCCGCTGGGGGAGCCGAATCTCCCAAATGCTTCCATCTTCGAGCGTTACATAGCTGCCGCCATCGGTGACTTCGGCAATGCTGAGGCCCAGCGGGAGCCTCACGCCGTGGCAGTTCCAGGCGCAGCCCTGGTTGGTGGTGGCGGTTTGGGCCGCGGCCGAGCCGGCCGGCAGCGCGACTGCCAGCAGGAGCGCGGGGATCAGGCGATGAATCTTCACGGGGGCACCCTCAGGAGGATTGTTCCTGTAGTATGCACCCAAAATTCGAGGTCCGCAGTGACCTGGCACGCGCCGGCCCGGGCTGCCGGGAGCTTCCGAAGAGGCCCCGATCCGACTACCATATGTGCTGGCACAACCACTATTTCAGGGCACAGGAGACACCGAATCGTGAACCGCCGGGGACCAAAGGTGAAGCTTGCCCGCCAGTTGGGCATCGCGCTCACCCCGAAGGCAGCAAAGGTGATGGAGAACCGGCCCAATCCGCCGGGACAGCATGGCGCGACACCCAAGCGCAAGATCAGCGGTTACAAGAAGCAGCTGATCGAAAAGCAGCGGCTGCGGGCGCAGTACAACGTCAGCGAACGGCAGATGGAAAACTCGTTCGTCGAGGCCACTCGCCAGACCGGAAATACCGGGGTCCGGCTGCTCCAGCTGCTGGAGATGCGGCTAGACGCCGTGGTGCTCCGGGGCGGATTCGTGCGCACCATCTACGCGGCGCGCCAGGCGGTTACCCACGGCCACATCCAGGTGAACGGCCGCAAGGTGGACCGGCCCTCCCGCCGCATCAAGCCGGGTGAGGTGGTGTCGATCGCGCCAACCAGCCGGGACATGATCGCCTTCACCGCCCCGCTCGAGGTGGCGCATCCGCCGGCCTACTTGGAGCTCGACCGCGACGCCAAGAGCATCCGGGTCCGCGAGCTGCCCGAACGGGAACAGATTCCGGTGCAGTGCGAGACCTCGCTGGTCATCGAGTATTACTCGAGGTAGAACGCTATTGGCTTTTGGCTATTGGCTGACCGCAAAAACATGAGGCCCTCCCACCGGGGGGCCTTTTCTTTTTCGCCCCGGCTGGACGCTGCTCCTGTTCGGCACGAGTCTGGTGCCGATCGGGTGGTCCCTGCCGGCTGTCGGGTGTGTGCTGACGGCGGCTGGGTGCAACGAGTTCTGGAGCTTTAGGGCGGAACCGGCCTCGAATCGCGTCGGACCGGGACAGTCTGCGGTCAGGTCGAGCGGGCAGTTGGCCGGGTCGGCAGCCAGCGGTGCACCGACCGGATTATCGTGTGAAGAAGATGCTTCGAAGCGCGAGCATCATAGAGGCGCCGGTCGGAATCGAACCGACGAATGGAGGTTTTGCAGACCTCTGCCTTACCACTTGGCTACGGCGCCGGGGTTGCTAAGCGGTTGATGTTACTCGGCCCGCCGTCGCAGGTCAAACGTCGCGATGGTTCCGTCCCTCGCAGGGAAACCCTGACGAGACACCCCTTGCGGACCGTCTTTTTTGGGCGAACCATTAATGGTCACCAATTGTGTTGAGACAAAGGAACGCGAAGGAGGCTCGGTGCAGCACACTGTCCGGGAGTGCCGGCTTCGGCCCGAGTTTGCCGAACACTATCCCGCGCTCGAGCCCGGAGTCTGGCTCCCGGCGACGACCGTTGGTCAGCAACTGCTACTGTGGCATCTGGCCAAGGCGGTGACACCGCAAGGCGAACGGCTGATGGCGGAGGAGCACTTCGAGTTCCGGGGTGGGCTTCTGGTCGCTACCCGGGACGGAGTCAAAACCCGCGCCGGGGACCACTAGCCCGGTCAGTGCACCGGGCTGGTGAGCTGCACCGTCTTCATCATGGCGGGCTCGGTGGTGGCGTGCAGATAGGCCTTGGGATCGTGCATCAGCGCGCCTTCCGGCAGGAAGTCGTAGGCCGGCCCCAGCTCCCGCCGGATGCGCTCGGCGTAGAACTCCGGTAGCTGGTCGGTCTCTCCCTCCATAAATCGCCGCACCGACCGGTCGGTCTCGAGCAGCCCCTTGATCGTCTCGTGGTAGCGGATCCGCCCGAACCCTTCCGAGGAAACCGCGCGCACCACGTTCATCCACTTCGGAATCATCGTCGGCGTGGCCGGAATCCGGCGCCCGATGGCTTTCCAGGAGAACGAATATCTGGTGACGTCCACCAGGTGCTGGTAGAACTCCGGCCAGGTGTAGTTCTTGGGCCGGACGTTCATCGCGTGGTTGTTGTTGAGGAAGTGAAAGGGGAACGGAAGGACCCGGCCGGCGCGCTGGTAGTCCAGGTTCATCGGGGCCGCCCGGCCGAACGCCGACAGCAGCGAGTAGGCCGGGAACGCGCCCGGCGACAGATCGATGAACTTCTTGGTCAGCTCGAACGGTTCCGGCCCCATGTCGCCGTCCAGGCCCATGACGAAGTTGGTCTGGATGTAGGGGATGTAGCGCAGGATCATGTTCACATGCTCGGACACCTGCATCACCTTGTCCATCCCGGTTCGCCGGGTCTTGGACTTGTTGCCCAGGTCGTACCATGACTCGATGCCGGGAAGAATGGCCTGGAAGCCGTTCAGCTGCAGCCGCTGCAGGTGCTTCTCGGACAGCAGGGACAGGCTGCTCTCGGCAATGTGCCGCATGCTGCCCCGCGGCACCGCCGCCTCCACCGCCTCCATATAATCGTCGAACCGCACCCCGAAGTTCGGGTCGTGCCAGCCCACGATGGGGTTCTTGATCTTGGTGAGCAGGAACTTCAGGTCGTCGCGCAGCTGCGCGAAGCTGAGCGGCTGATAGTCGACGGTCGAGTCGATGCAGAAGCTGCAGGTGTAGGGACAGCCCAGACTGCCGATCATGGGAATGATCTTGATCGTGGGCGCCTTGGCCAGCGTGGGCTCGACGAACTTCCACCGCTCCTGGAGCGTGGGCATCTCGAGCGGCTGCGTGGCGGCGGAAATCTCCCGCCCTACCGGGCGATGGGGAACGCACTCCCGGCACACCTCGGCGATGGTATTCCGGTCGGTAAAGCCGAGGACGTAGTCGTAGTACTTCCGGGCATCCTCGGGATAGCAGCGCGCGTGGGGACCACCGAGGACGGTGACGGCTCCGCGCCTGCGGAAGAAGTTGCTCAGCGCGTAGGCCAGCTGGGCCGATTGGGTGAAGGCGCCGATGAAGACGAGATCGAGATCGGCGGGGAGCTCTTCGAGCAGATCCTCCATGCCGGTATAGCAGACGAACTGGACCTGGTGCCCTTCCTGCTCGCACCAGACACCGACCACCTGAGGCATGATGCTGGCAAGATTTGCGTTCATGACCCGTCCATACAGGGACGGATTGGGGCTCTTGGTGACGAGATCGAGAATGCCGATGCGAAGTCGGCGCATGAACAGTCCTTGGACGCGGGAGATGGCCGATTCCCCGGGGGCTGCTGTCGGACAGCGCCCGCACGAGCGGAAGGACCGGGAAAGCGTTGTCTGGGTAATTCCCTATCAGGCCATTGAAGAAATGCCTGATCTACCAAACGACCAATCAACGCGGACTTAAGAGCGAGTGGAAGATGTCCCGGGGGCATGAGGATAGCAAGCCGAGGCATCCGCCGGCACGTATACCTGCAGGGCTCCCGGCCTGATCCGGTAGGTGAGCGGCGACTCCAGCGTGAAGACCTCGCCGTCGGTGGCCACCTGTAAGTGGTGCCGCCGGGTCTCGATCGTGGCCTCCTCCACGGTCACGAGATCCACCTCCTTGACCCGCTCGGCCCCCTTGAGGAAGACGTCCCACGCAAGTCGCAGCAGTCCCGGACGCCGCTCCGCGTTCAGCACGTACAGGGCGAGCCGCCCCCGTGCCAGAGACTCGCGTGACCCGGCCTGCATACCCGCCATTTTGTATTCATTGTTCCCCACCAGCACCAGCGGGGTGCGGCGGACGATCGTTTCTCCCTCCGCGATGATTCGCACCCCCATGAACGGACTGCGGCGCAGTACCGTAAGGCCGGCCCACATTGCAGCCAGCCATTTGCCTCTGAGGGTGGCCTGATACTTTTCGCGCAGCCGCACGATGGCGGGATAGACCCCGATACTGGAGTTGTTCAGGAAGATCCGGCCGTTGACCTCCCCTACGTCCACCTTGCACACCACACCACCGACCACGACTTTCGCCGCCTCCTCCAGATCGAGCGGGATGCCCAGGTCCTTCGCGAAGTGGTTGAGCGTGCCGAGGGGGAGGACCCCGAGTGGAATCCCGCGTTCGAGCACGGCACCGGCACCCGTATTGATGGTCCCGTCGCCGCCCCCCACCACCAGCGTGTCACACCCCGCTTCCACGCCGCGGCGCATGGCGCCGCTAAGCTCCGATCCTCCCTTCGCGAGGGTGATGCGCGCTTCCCTGCCGGCGGCGGCGAAGATCTCCTCCAGCCCCTCGGCAGCCTTCTCTGCCGCCCCACTGCCTGACGACGCATTCAGGACCACCGCGACATGTCCCACTTAGGCGACGCGTCGGCGTGGGTGCCGAGCCAGCCGGTCGCCAAACGCCACTGAGGTCACCCAGATCAGGCCCACCGAATAGCCGGCCAGCACGTCGCTGGGGTAATGCACGCCGAGATAGACCCGGGAGAGACCAACCAGGCCGGCGAGCACAACGGCCGCGGACCAGACGGCGATTTTCATTGCGTGATTCTTGAGCCGGGGCGAAAGCAATGCTGCCAGGCCTCCGAATACGCTGGCCGCAAACAGCGAGTGGCCGCTGGGGAAGCTGGGAGAGCCGGGAAGGGGATAGTAGTCGAAGAAGGCCTCGGGCCGGACCCGGGCAAATAACAGCTTCAGCAGCCAGTTGAGGAGGCCCGCTCCGGCCAGGGTGATGACCACCAGGAGCGCCCCGCGGCGCCAGCCGCGGATGAAGAACGTCAGGGCGGCCAGGAGGCCGGCCGGCACCAGGAACGAGGGACCGCCGAAGAGACTTGCCGCCAGCATGACGCGGGTGGCCGCCGGCGAGGCCACGCTGTGGATCATGGCCCGGGCCCGGACGTCGAGGCTCAGCGCTTCGCCTTCCATGACCTCCCGCCCCAGCCAGGTGAGAAGCACCAGAGCCGCCGCCGCGGCCAGCAGGCCGATCAGCAGCGCGGCGCTCATGAGGCGTTGCGCTTCCTCAGCGGTGGGCAGGGTCTCGGGAGCAGTTCCCGACGATGCTGGCATGGCTATTCTTCGCTCCTGATGTCTGACTCGCGACTTCCCTTCACGGAGGCATCATGCCGGAACCAGCATCCGCCAACCCCCGCCGCGGTCTCACCGTGCTCGCTCTGCTGCTGTTGATCATCGCGCTTGCGGTGGGTGGTTTCCTCGCGCTCCGATACCTCAGCTCATCAACTTCTTAATTAGCTGAATCTGGCCGGTGTGGTAGAGGTCGTGGGCCGCGATACCGTGGATCTCCTCCGCGTTGGTCCACACTCCCTGGGGCGAACGGGCCTCCAGCTTTGCCGGCGGGAGGGTTCGTACTGCCTCGCGCAGCAGCCGGTGTTCGCCCTCGAGCAGCCTGACATCGAGCTTCCATGCGGCCGGGTCTGCCGTGGCGGGGACCAGAGGCCAGTTGCTCGGCTTTCGGGAAAACGAGCCAGTCGCATCACCCGCCAGCCGCCGCCTGACCGCGTACTTCCAGTAGGCGGCATGAACCGTCAGCTCCCAGACGTTGTGCCGCCCGGGAGCAGGTCTCCAGAGAGCGTCTTCCGCCGTGATGCCCCGGAGTGCGCCTCGAAGCGTGGTTCCGTGCCATCCCTTGCGGTCGAACGCCTGATCCAGCATCTCCAACAGCAGCTCGATTCGGGCATCGCCGGTCCGCCTTGGCGCGAGTGCAGTCATCCGGCCCTCCATGGACTTTTCTGAGTCTATCAGCTCGCTCGTCGGCTGGAAGCGCTGAACGCGAAGCCCTTTCCCACCGTGAGCACCCAGCCCGCCGGTTCCACGTCGTTGGCAAAGCGCCGAGCCAGATCGAAACGTAGAGCGTCGGTGTCGGATGCCCGGCTTGCGCCGAGCCTGAGTCCCACGCCGGCGTCCCACCCCAGCCTCCGGGGCGACCCGGCGTACCAGGCCCCGCCGTGGTCCACGAACCCGGCCACACCCAGGCCCAGCAGGCGGAAGAGGTCATCCGAGATCGTGTAACGATACTCGGCAGACAGGAACACGGAGCGGTCGCCGGTGAACGCGTGACTGCCGAACGCCCGGGGGCCGCTGCCCAGACCCAGGTCGAACTCCCCGCCCGGGAGCGGGCTTTCCAGCCATCCGGCCTCGGCGTGGAAGACCGCCATGTGTCGCGGGGCCGGCTGGAACACGGTCGTGGCCGCGATCTGCACCGATCCGGAATCGAGTCCGGCGGAGGTGAAGAGCCCGTTGGCGCCGGCATCCAGGAACGCAAAGCCTCCGGGTATCCGGGCGCCGATGCGTCCTCCGATGTCGGGACCGATGCCGTCACGGTCGTACCCAAAGAGCTTCGGCGCCGCCGTCAGACCTACCCGGACCGTGGTCCCCAGGTCGACGTCCTCTTCTCGGGAGAAGCCGGCGTACCCTCGAGTGACAATGAACCGGGCCCGGTTCAGCTCAAGGTTGACGCCCAGCGTGCCGGTGACCGTACGGGGAAACGTCCCCGTGAACCCCCCAGGCACGAAGTCATCGCGCCGCACGTGCGCGGTCACGCCGAGTCTCAGGTACCCGGTCGACGAGGCGCGAAGCGCCTTGGCCACGGCGGCCCGCACCAGCGTGTAGCGGCGATCAAAGGTCTCGGAGGCCACGTCCGCTCCGTTCCTGAACCGCAGTACCCGCCCCTCGCCGTCCGCGGCCTCGAAGCGGAAGGCGCGGGGGGAGGTCATCGAGTAGAAGGGACGATCCAGGGCCAGGCCCATGGAATGGCCGTCGGATTTGTTCTCATAGGAGAGGCCGAGGCCTACCGAACCGGCGAAGAGCCGGGGACGCCGGAACGACAGGGCGACGGTGGATCGGTCGGGGTCCTTGCGATACCGCACCGCAGCCGCCGACGCCGTTCCCAGCAGATTGTTCTCCACCAATCCGATGGTGAAGGCGACCTCGCCCCCGGTGCTGCGGAATCTCCAGTCGGCCTGCGTGCTCCAGCCGTCCTTGGCGAGCACCCGAAGCACCAGGCCGGCGGGCGATCGAATCGAATCGATCTGAACCCGGCGGAAAATCCCCATAGCCCGTAGGTTCCGCTCTGATTCCGCCACCAGGGCGGAGTCGTACGGCTGCCCGACCTTGAACAGGAGCTCGCGGCGGATAACCGCCGGTTGTGTCTGGATGTGCAGGCTGTTGGCCACCCGGGCAAACCAGCTTCGCTCATTGGGGTCGAAGATGTCGCGCCGCACCAGGCCGACCCCGCGCACGACCATGGCCGGATCGGCGATGGTGGTGTCCTCGGCGGTCTGGGCCGGGAGCTGGAGCGGAAGCAGAACAACCGCGAGGGGAAGAAGACTCCGAAGCAGCAACAGGACTCCAGGTGAAGAATGCGACGCGCACGGTGAGGGCAGGAAGATAAAAGGTCCCTTAGCCCAACGCGGCAACGCTGTCCAGAATTCGGTCCGGGCTGATCCCGGATGCAGTGAGAGCCGACTCGCGGTACTTCCCGGTCCGTACCAGCCAGCCCTGGAGTCCGGCCCGTTGCGCCCCCTCCACATCAGACCAGAGGTCGTCGCCCACCATGGCCGCGGGCTGGCTGGCATCGCACCCCATGCTTTGCAGGGCTGCGGCATAGAAGGCCGCGCTGGGCTTCCCGGCGACGGTTGCGCTCTTCCCCACCGCGAACTCCAGGCCAGCCACAAACGGACCGGCGTCGAGCGCCAGCCCGCCGTCCCGCAGCCAGTAGCGGTCGCGGGACAGTGCGATCAGAGCCGCCCCGGACATCAGATACTCGAACGCCTCCTGCAGCAGGGCGTAGGACCACCGCTCGCCCAGGTCGCCGATGAGAACCGCGTCCGGGGTGTCACCAGCAGGCCGGCCCGATGTGCCACCGGACAGCGACAGAGCGTCCAGGTCCGCCAACGCCGCCTCAGGCAGAAAGGGGGCCACGGTGTGGTACCCGGCGCGTCGGGCCACATCGGCTCCGGCCCGAGTGGCGGTGAACAGCTCTTCCACGGAGACCGTGAAGCCGTAACCGGTTAGCCGCTGCACCAGCAGGGCCCGGGAGCGGCTTGTGGTATTGGTGACGAGGCGGAAGGGAACTTCCCCTTGCCGGAGCCGGTCCAGGGCTTCGGGCGCGCCGGGAACCGGGCCGGATTTGGTGTAAAGGGTTCCGTCCAGATCCAACAGGAAGGCCCGGGGCTCGGTCAGGGTATATTCCCGGGGTGACACTTATATCTCTGCTGGTTTCGCACGTCCTGCTCCTCTCCGGACTGGTTGCCCCCCCATTCGGGATCGGGGAGACCCTACGGTACGACGCCAAGCTGGGCTACTTCCCCGTGGGCACGGCCACCATCTCTGTCAGCCGGACGGCCCAGGAGCGGGGAACCGCCGCCCTGGTGTTTACCATGGCCGGGGAAGGCGGCCCGCCGGGGTGGCGGGTCCGCTACGATCTGACGTCCTGGGTCGACAGCCGGCGCTTCAACTCCTTGCGCTTCCACCGAAAGCTGGTGCAGGGCGGGAAGGTCGATGAGCACGAGTACCTCATCATCCCCGACTCGTCCCGCTACCAGCAGGTGGGCGTGACCGGCGCCTGGATGGCGCCCCCGGATCCGCTGGATGAGCTGGCGTTCCTCTATTTCCTGCGGAGTGCGCCGCTGCAGGCGGGCCGGTCGTACACCTATTCCCGCTACTTCAAGACCGGCTATAACCCGATTCAGGTGACCGTGGGACTGGAACGGGAAAACGTCGCCCTGCCGGACGGAAAGACCGTTCCCGCGCTGGCGGTGCAGGTAGCCTCCAAGGGGATGGTCATGAAGGTGTGGTTCACCGACGACACGAATCGCCTTCCGGTGCAGCTCGAGGTGCCACTTCCGTTCGGCGTGGTGGAGCTTCGACTGGTGGAGCACAGGCGGGGCGGCGCCTAGTATCTCCCCAAATAGTTATCAATCTCCCATTTGCTGACCTGGAGATTGTACTGCAACACCTCGTTCCGCTTGGCCTCCAGGAACCGCTCGGTAAGGTGCTCCCCCAAGGCGGCTTTGACCACGTCATCCTTCTCCATCATCTCCAGCGCCTCGTGCAGATCCCGGGGCAACTCATCGATCCGATATTTGCGCCGGTCGCGATAACTCATGGTGAAGATGTTGCGGCTGACCGGCTCCCGCGCGTCGAGTTTTCGCTCCACCCCATCCAGACCCGCGGCGAGCTGCACCGTCAAGGCCAGATAAGGATTGCAGGAGGGGTCGGGCATCCGTAACTCGCAGCGGGTACCCAGGCCGCGCCGGTCAGGAATGCGGACCAGCGGGGAGCGGTTTCGCATCGACCACGCCACGTTGACCGGCGCTTCGTAGCCCGGCACCAGCCGTTTGTAGCTGTTGATCAGCGGATTGGTAATGGCGCAGAACCCTCGGGCGTGCTGCAGCAAACCCTCGATGTAGCTCAGCGCCGTCCGGGACAGCTGATACTCGCCCTTGGGTTCGTAGAAGGCGTTGTCCTTGCCGCGGAACAGGGACTGGTGCGTGTGCATCCCGCTCCCATTGATCCCCTCGAGCGGCTTGGGCATGAACGAGGCAACGAAGCCGAACCGGCTGGCCACGTTGCGCACCACAAACTTGAAGGTGGTCAGGTTATCGGCAGTGGTGAGCGCGTCGGCATACTTGAAGTCGATCTCGTGCTGGCCGGTGGCCACCTCGTGGTGGGCCGCCTCCACCTCGAAGCCCATCTCCACCAGCTGTTCCACGATCACCCGCCGGATCTCCTCGCCCCGGTCTACCGGGCCCAGGTCGAAGTAGGCCGCTGAGTCGTGGGTGATGGTCGTGGGTGATCCGTCCGGAGCCTTCTCGAAGAGAAAGAATTCGGCCTCGCACCCAGCCATCATGGCGTAGCCCATCTTTTTGGCCCGATCCACCTGGCGTTTCAGCGTGGTTCGAGGGCAGCCCGCGAACGGCTGTTCGTCCGGGGTATAGATGTCGCAGAGCAGCCGCGCTACCCGGCCCCCTTCGTCGTCATAGGGCAGGATGCGGAAGGTGTGCAGATCGGGCTTGAGCAGCATGTCCGATTCCTCGATCCGCACGAACCCTTCGATCGATGAGCCATCGAACATGATCTCTCCGTCCAGCGCCTTCTCGAACTGGCTTCGGGGCACCTCCACATTCTTGTTGACGCCCAGGATGTCGGTGAACTGAAGCCGCATGAAATCGACGCTGAAACGCCGCGCCAGATCCAGGACCTCGGCCTTCCCTGCGTTCGCCAGGTCGGCGGGAAATCCGTCCAGACTCGGGCGCTCGGTAGAGCGGGGCTGGCGCTGCTTGCCTGTGGGCATTCGGGTCTCGCTGCGAATCACGCGTCAGAGGTCGGGAGTCAGGAGTCTGGAGTCTATGGCCTAGAGTCTGGAGGCGAAAGTGACCCGGGTTCGCCATCCACCTTTCGCCCTTCACCGTTCACCGTTCACCGTTTACGCTTCTGCTCTCATGGCTTCTGCCTCCACCAAACCGTGCCCGGGATGCGGCGCCGAGGCATCGGGGAACTTCTGCAGCGTCTGTGGCGCCGGCCTGGGCCAACGCAGCTGCGCCCAGTGCCGCACCGAGCTTTCGGCACAGGCCCGCTTCTGTCACCGCTGCGGCCACCCGGTAGCACCCGGGTCCACGGGCCTCTCCTCGGCGTCCGAGCGGAGAGTCTGGATCGGGGCGGGCGCGTTGTGTGTGCTGCTGGTGGCTGCGATCGCCTATCAGGTGTCGAATGCGGCGCCCGGGCCGGCCGCGCCCAACATGGCCAACGCCGGGACCAGCACGGGGGAGCCCGGTGCCGGGGCCCCACCGGGTGGCCCGGCGCCGGACATCAGCGCCATGACTCCGCGGGAGCGCTTCGACCGGCTGTTTAACCGTATCATGCAGGCGGCCGAGCGGCGCGACTCGGCCGAGGTGGAGCGGTTCACTCCGATGGCATTGGGGGCGTACCAGCAGCTCGACTCCCCTGACGCCGACGCCCGCTACCACGCCGCCGTCCTCCAGATCCAGGTAGGAAACTTCGCCGCGGCCCGCGCCCTGGCGGACACCATTCTGGTCCAATCCCCGCCTCACCTCTTCGGGTACCTGGTGCGCGGGGAGGTAGCCAAGCTCCAGCGGGATTCGGTGCAGCTGGAGCGGGCCCGACGCCAGTTCCTTACCCATTACGCCGCCGAGAAGGCGGCCGGACGGGTAGAATATCTGGAGCACGAGCCCGTCATCGAAGAGTTCAAGCGGGAGGCGGAGAAGCGGTGACAAAGACCATCCACGTTGCCCACAGCCCGGACTCGGACGACGCCTTCATGTTCTATGCGCTGGCCGAGGGCAAGCTCGACACCGGCAATCTCCGCTACGCGCATGAGCTGGCGGACATCGAGTCGCTCAATCAGCGGGCGCTACGCGGGGAGCTGGAGGTGACGGCCGTGTCGATTCATGCCTATGCCTACCTGTGGCGAAGCTACGCCCTGCTGGGATCAGGCTCGTCCATGGGCGACGGGTATGGACCCCGCCTGGTGTCGAAGAGCGCGGCTCCGGCCGATGTGCGCTCCGGCCTCCGGGATTTGCGAGTCGCGGTTCCCGGCAAGCTGACCACCGCCTACCTGGCGCTTCAGTTGTATCAACCCAACTGCACCGCCGTGGTGATCCCGTTCGACGAGATCGAGGACGCGGTGCATCGGGGCGAGGTCGATGTAGGTCTCCTGATCCACGAAGGACAGCTGACCTACGGCGATGCCGGGCTGCACCTCTGGGCTGATCTCGGCGCCTGGTGGCTCGAGGAGACCGGGCTCCCGCTGCCGCTGGGCGGAAACGCCGTGCGGCGTGACCTGGGAGCCGACCTTACCGCCCAGATCGCACGCGACCTGCGCGCCAGCATCGTGTATGGGTTGGAACACCGGGAGCCGGCCCTCGCGCACGCCCGGCAGTTCAACCGGGGCATCGGGGATGAGCGGACCGACACCTTCGTAGGGATGTACGTCAATCAGTGGACGGTCGACTACGGTCCCCGAGGTCGTGAGGCGGTCCAGCGGCTGCTCGACCGAGCCCATGAGGCGGGCATCATCCCGGAGCGAGTGCCCGTCGAGTTTGTGGGGTAGCTATTGGCCATTGGCCTATTGGCCTATTGGC
>Ga0180121_10000692_pt1 | contig 14268 bp, 16 predicted proteins | sample AntDrymUQ5402106_2_FD_129676 | JGI IMG/M metagenome (GOLD analysis project Ga0180121, IMG submission 129676) | Polar desert sand microbial communities from Dry Valleys, Antarctica - metaG UQ540 (21.06) (version 2) (version 2) | ecosystem: Environmental > Terrestrial > Soil > Desert | place...
AAGGAGCTTCCTCACATGGCTCGCAAATGGTCGAACCTCAATCTCCCAAGCGTTGCTGAGTGGCTTTCAAGCTTGAGGCGGGGACAGGGTCCGCCTTCCCGACCTGCAATTACCGTAAGCCCTTTTGGGTTTTCACACAGCCTCTACCGCTCGCGTTGTAAGAATCAGTCGCGAAACTCGGAACTCAAAACCTCCCGCATGTTAGAATGCCTTTTAAAGTTAGACCAGCGGAAAAACTCGGGAGGTAGCAATGGCAGGTGTTTCTATCCGTCCAACGAAGAACGGACCATACATCGTCGAAGGTCCGGTTGATATCTTTGACACCGAAGGCAACAAGATCCTGGTCGATAAACCACGCATTGCGCTCTATCGTTGTGGAGCCTCATCAAACAAGCCCTTCTGCGACGGCACCCACAGCCCCTTCGGTTTTCAGGCCGCCGAATCAATAAACCCTGAAAGCGCGGAATAACCTCGGCAGATGAGCCGTCGATTCCCTCCACTTCTTTGTACCCTCGCGTTGCTGGGATCATTGATCCCGCCGGCAGCGCCCTCGTCTGCGAATCCGTTCGACGGCAAGAAAACGTTCCGCGTGATGACTTTCAACATTCATGTCGGCGTGGGTATGGATAAGAACCTGGACTTGCAACGGATCGCGGACGTCATCATTCGGGAGCGCCCGGACCTGGTAGGCGTGCAGGAGGTGGATCGCGGTGCGCGACGAACGGAGGGCCTGGATGAGATCGCCGAGTTGGCCAAGATGACCCGCATGGACTATGCGTTTGGCCACAATCTCGACTATCAGGAAGGGCAGTATGGCGTAGCGATTCTCTCAAAATTTCTTATTCAGAAGATCGATCATCGAAAATACGAAAACCGGCGAGAGGCTGAACGACGAGGCATGCTTCGAGTTGAAGTTGATATCGGCGGCCGCACGATCAACTTTGCAACTACGCATTTGGACTATCAGCGTGACGACGGGCGGTTATTTGAAACCGGACAGCTGCTCAGATTCCTTGCGGACGTTAAGAACCCATTGATTGTGGTTGGTGATTTCAATGACGAACCGACCGAAAGCGCATACAAATTAATGCTGACAAAGTTTGAAGACGCCTGGATTGGGAGTCGCGCGAAAGGGGATGGCTTCACCTACTCGGCAGACAAGCCAACAAAGAGAATCGATTACATTTTTTACCGGGCGAGCGATGGTGTGCGTGCAAAGAAGGCCTGGATGGTGAAAACGCTGGCTTCAGATCATCTCCCCGTGATGGCGGAGTTGGAGATCCGTTAGCAGACACGACCCACGAAATTACTCGAACTTACACGCAACCTTGTTAGTGCGATTTCGTGTGCTTTCGTGGATCGTATTTGAAGCTGCGCGAATCTGAATCATGAGGAGAGTGAACTTGAAAAGCAAGTCACAGATAATCGTAGTTGCGATTGTTTCTTGATAGGAACCGCGAGCGGTAGCGACCGGATCCAACCATTCAACGCCCAGTAAAACCGCTATTAAGATGAGTTGAGTGTGAGATCCGGTCGCTACCCCTCGCGGTTCTGTAGTGAGTGGCGTTGCATAACGGTTAAGAGTGTTATTTAACCGGGCTTGAGTTTGATCAGCCTGCAAACCTTTCGGAACAAGTGCGGCAGAGCCGCGGAAGAGGAATACCCGATGAGACGCTTCCTTAGCGGATTTGGCAGAAGCTGTTTAACTACATCCCTTGTCCTAATGCTTTCAGTGGTTCCCAGTGTTTCTTACCCTCAAACCATTCCTTCTAAAATCGACTGGCCCGCTTATCAAGACCAGGCAGTCGACTTGATGCGACAGTACCTGCGCATCAATACGTCCAACCCCCCGGGTAACGAGATTGAAGCGGCAAAGTTTTTCAAGGCAATCTTTGACAAGGAGGGTATTCAAAGCGAGATATTCGAATACAAGCCGGGGCGAGCAAACATAATTGCGCGTCTGAAGGGAAATGGATCGAAGCGGCCAATCATCCTCCTGAACCATACAGACGTGGTCACCGCCGATCCGTCTGCCTGGCGCGTCGATCCCTTCTCAGCAGATATTGTCGACGGCTCAATCTACGGCCGCGGGGCCCTGGATATGAAGAGCGAAGGCCTATTGCAGCTAATGACAATGATCATTCTGGCTCGCGAGCGGGCGCCTTTGTCTCGCGACGTGATCTTTCTTGCCACTGCGGACGAAGAGGTAAAAGACGAAGGCTCGATCTGGATGATTGCCAACAAGGCAGATCTCTTCAAGAACGCCGAATACCTGTTGACTGAAGGTGGCGACAATCTCCTGGCTGAAGGCAAGGTGAAGTTTGTCGGTATTGACGTGGCTGAAAAGGCGCCGTTCTGGTTGCAACTAACAGCCAAGGGGCAGCCTGGACACGGCTCGCGTCCGATCGCCGACTCGGCCCCCAACCGGCTGATCCGCGCCATGACAAAGATTATCGCCTACGAGCCACCAATTAAACTCTTGCCGGCCGTGGAAAAGTTTTTCAAGGACATTGCTCCGCTCGAAGCGGAACCGCTGCGGTCGAAGTTTGCAAACATTCGCGAGTCGCTAAAGGATCCGGCCTTCGCCAAAGAACTAACCGGTCGGCGTGAATACGGTTTCCTTCTGCGCAACACGATCTCGCTGACGATGATGAACGGCAGTAAGCAGACGAACGTGATTCCAACCGCCGCCACCTGCAACCTTGACGTGCGCCTCCTGCCCGGCGAGAAGCCTGAAGAGTTTCTTGGGGAGTTGAGGCAGGTGATTGCCGATCCAACGATTCAGATCGAAATCGTCAATACGTTCAAGCCACCCAACAGCTCGCCCATCAATACCGAACTCTTCGACATAATCTCTCGCGTGACCAAGGTGCATCACCCGGAGGCGTTGATAACCACCAAGATGCTGAGCGGTTACACCGAGAGCCAGCTCTATCGGCAGTTAGGAATAATCAGTTACGGTTGGGCGCCGATTTATACGACCGTGGAAGAAAACGAAGGAGTGCACGGCAACAACGAGCGCATCAGTGTGCGAAATGTTCGGCAGGGAACTCTTGAGATGTATGAAGTGGTGCGCCAGATCGCGCGCTGACTGAAGGGATGCCAGGTGTCAGGTGCCGGGTGTCGGGGTAAGTGCCGGCGGGAGGTTAAGGGACGATATTTTCCATTTCTCATTTCTCATTTTTCATTTGTCAATCGCTCGTGTCCCAACGTTAAGCGATATGTTGGTTCAAGTTGTGTAACTGAAAGAAGTAGCTGGGACGACTCTTACAGAACCGGGAGCGGTAGCGACCGCACTGAACCATCTCAAGGTTCAAGACACGTCGATTACTTAGACCCTTAGGGCAACTCTCTGTACGTACAAGCCACAGGGAATCACCCTTCATTTTTACCGTGAGTACAGCCTTGCTTGAATGCGGTCGCTACCGCTCCCGGTTCTGTAGCAGACGCAGTTGCTAAGTTCCAGATCTAAGTTCCAGTGGAGGCGCGACAGCTTGCGGATTGAGAAAATGAAAAATGAGAAATGGAAAGTGGAAAATGATCCGGATCCCACACTGACACTCATCACTTGAAATTAGCCGCCTGCCACCCTCACGGCCTCTCTTCCCTCGGCCCGCTCCCGCGCCGCCCGCGACTGCGCATCGCATCTCGCTCCTGCTGAAACTGTTTCCATTGCTCGGGCGTGAGCACCTTTTGTAGCCGTTCGTCGGCCTGCCGCCGAATTTCGGCAACCCGCGGCTCGGACTCTTTCCTGACGGCCTGCAGCTGCGTTCGCGTATCGCCCAGAATTTGATGCACCTGCATCTTCTGGTCAGCGCTCAGCTGAACGTTGTCAAGCATGCGCTCGAAGCGGTTCTGCCAAGCTGATTCACCAGGCCTGGCCCATCGCTTGTAAACATTCAACGCCAGCGAACCCGCCGCGAAGCCAAGCACGAATATCACTACCGCCGCCGCCCGCACCTGCCACTTGCTTTTATTTGTCGAATCCATGGTTCACCTCACCGATCTTCTTCTGCTCCGTAAAGTGTTGTCAGCACCTGGCCGTCGGAAGCCTGATCATCAGATTCGCCGTCGAGGATCACCTCTTCCGCGGAATAAGCACTGAGAGCGGTAGTCTCCGGCGTGACCGTAGTGACCTGGCTGGGTATGGCGAAGGTCAACACCGCCAGAGCCGCGACTGTTGCCACCATCGAAGATGCCAGCGCCCCTGCGGCCCGCCACATTCGGCTCCAGGCCCACTGCTCATTTGTTGTTTGCCGCTCTCGAAGAGTGGCCATGACTCTGGTGTGAAAGAAAGGTGATGGCTCGAGTGTTTCGGCTGCCCGTCCTTTCAACAAGAGCGCCGCGATCTGTGCAGCCTCAAATGCCTGACGGCAACCTGCACACTCGCCCGCATGAGCACGAACCGCAGACAAATCACTTTCGCTGAGCTCTGCCAGCGGGGCGCTTTCAAGAAGACTGATAATGTGTTTGTCTTTCATTTAATTACTCGCGCTTCCATGCTTGCTACCGGCCCTGGACTTCGGTGCGAGCAGTTTTTCAACCGCTTCGCGCATCCGCCGCCGGGCGCGGAAAGCCTGCACTTTCACTTTAGATGCTGACCACCCCGTCATTTCTATCACTTCTTTGACCGATGCGTCCTCACCATCAATCAGAGTCAGCACTAACTGGTCGTCAGGTGATAGAGTTTGCAGCACTCGTCCCGCCAGATCAGCGGCAGCCGAACTGCGCTCGCTCGACTCGTGACGTTCCGTCGCTGCGTCGGCCATATGGTTATCCAACCACGTGCTCTCGTCTTCTGTCAGATCAGAAACTGTCAATTCAGGTCGGCGCTTCGAACTCCGCAGCAGATTAAGGCAAGTGTTAGTCGTGATGCGCGTCAGCCAGCCTTCCATCGAACCGCGACCTTCGTAACTGCCGAGTTCGGTAAACGCCTTCAAGAAAACCTCCTGCGCTGCTTCTTCGACCACACTCCGTTGACGAAAGAACCGGCTGGCAAACCGAAAGACGCGCGGACTGTAGCGTCTCATAATCTCTTCAAAGGCAGACTCGTCGCCTTCATGCGCCCTGCGCGCCAACTCCAGGTCTGAGGCCTGTTCATAACTATTCGACAGGAAGCGCTCCCGCGTCGAACTGTATGGGATGGTGGACCCCCTTGGAAATCTGGAACCCACCATCCGATATATCGGTTAATGGTCGTTACTGAACGTTCCGCTTGCCGCGTTCGCCTCTTTTGGCTTTGAACTCAGCACGCTTCTGTTCAAGCTGTGTTTTCTGTTCGGCAGTCAGCACTGACTGCATTTCCTGCCGCATTTTAAACTGCTCGCCCATTAATTTCGCCTGCAAGCCGGCCGTCTCCGTCAGCTTCTGCGTAGCCAACGCTTCATTGAACGTATCGCCCACGCTTGTCTGACGCAACTCCTGTCGTTTGGCCCGCAGTTGCTCGTGCAGTGATTGGGTGCGCTGGTGGAAACTATCACTGATTTGTTTCATGCGCGTCTTCTGGTCTTCGGTCAGCTCGATGCCGCGGAACATTCCGCCATGCATTCCCCGACCGCCCCGGCCAAAACGCTCGCCGCGGCCTTTCCGACCCCAGCCCTCCCCGGCTTTGTCGCGTCCACCACGACGCTCGCCGCGGGTCACTTGCTGATTGTCCTGAGTACTGCCGGTTGATTGCGCGAGGGCAATCGGGGCAGCTAGTGCAACGGCCGACAGGGAGGCGATAGTCAGCGTTTTAAGCTTTCCTAGTTTTTTCATTTTTCTTCCTTTACTCCTGGTTATCTTGAATGTGTCTGGAGGGCCATTATTAGCCTCCCGACTGGTAAGACACCGGTGTTCCGAGAAAGGTTACAAAGGAGGCAGGAGCAGGAGGAGGGGCAATATCAGGACAAGGATCGGGCTGAGGATCAGGACGCAGCTTGCGGTAATTTGCAGGTCGGGAAGGGCGGTTTACTCCCGCTCGAGCGCCAACGGCGCGAGTGGGTGCTTAGGCTTCAATTTACACTTCCGCCGCTGCCGGGAGTGTTCTTGGTTTGAAGATATCCCGGCGTGCCAAAGTGGACGGTACAGAATGGAGACTTCTTTAGCGTCGGAGACGTGCGCACTGCGGCACGCGTGATCGTGGTTGGGCAAACGATCGCCGAGAATCTTTTCCCCGCCCTGGATCCAATTGAGACTCTGCGTTACGAGTAACCGGACAACCGTCAGTGCGATCTCAGATCTGAGATCTCAGATTTGAGATCTGCAAGACGGCGCATCGAGTACCTTCTCAAAACAAACGCTCAAGGGATTTTCACGGTACGGGCCGTAGCAGGGTGCGCGATGATAGCCGGCAGATTGGTAAAGGCTAATCGCCTCGGGTTGTTTGAGACCAGTTTCGAGTCGGACTGATCTGTAGCCAAAATTCGTTGCGAAGGTCTCGAGATTCTCCAGTATAGCCCGTCCTACTCCACGACCTCGCGCTTCCTGAACGACGAACATCCGTTTGACCTCAGCCACACCCGGCTTGAACGGCCGAATCGCGCCACAACCGACGGGCCGGCCGTCGCGCCTGGCTACCAGAAAAGCGGCACCCGCAGCAGCCAACTCCTCGGGAATAAGAGGCGTGCCCCTTAGCTCATCGGGATACTTTTCGCTTAATTCAGTCAGCAATTGTGCCAGCAGATCGAGGCACTCTTTGGTATGCGGACTCTCCGCTGAAACGATGAGACTGTCGTTGTCAGGGACCATCTGCGGCACACCAGCAGCGAGAGCAACGAAACGGCCAGCCAGAACCTGGAGGTCGAACTTCTCTTAATCAATTAGTCACCAAAATCGAGGTTAGGTGGTTTTCACTTCGCTGGATATCGTGACACGAATTTTCTTAGAGGCTGCATGCAAATGACCAGTAATGGTGACGTGTTTGCCCTCGAAGCCTGTCAGCGCTTTGGGATTAACCACTACCCAGATCTTGTGACCTTCATCTGTTACGAAGACCATTCGCTGCGCCTTCCATTCGGGATGGCCCACGTGCGCGCCGCCCCTGAGACACTTTAGGACGCAATCCTCGTCACCGGGTTTGGTGTGCAGAGCACCGCACCCCTCGTCACTGACCAGTGATGAATGATAAGTGATGAATGATAAGTGATGAATGATAAGTGATGAGTGATTAGAGAAAGGATCAACCAGCGCTGAAGGCGCGGCAGAAGGTAGCCAGGGGCAAGCGCTTGGCGCGCCGCCCCTGGGTTACGTCAATACCACGACTCGCCCTGAAAGGGCGTAAAGAACCTCCAACGCTGAAAACTCAGAGCAAATGAATACGACGAGCGTTATGTCTTGGCGATGACCTGTCGCGCCCTTTCAGGGCGCGTTTTGGTTTTGTGGGACTTGATCCAGGGGCTGCGCGCAAAGTCGCTTGCCCCTGGCTACCTTCTGCCGCGCCTCCGGCGCTGGTTGAATTGTCCTAACTGACCCGAAGCTGATCACTACCACTGACCCACCGACCAACCTCCTGATTTACAATTCACGATTCACCATTTACGATTCGCGAAGATGAAGAGCTTCCTCCGACATGTGCTGCAGACGACCCTGATAGTGCTGGGAATTCTCTCCGCAGGGCTTGGGTTGAATGGTTTTTTAATGTCCAGTCGGTTCATTGATGGAGGAGTGACGGGCATATCCATGCTGATGTCGAATGTGCTTGGTTTCCCGCTGGCAGTTTTAATCCTGGTTTTTAATCTTCCATTCATCGCTCTCGGCTACCGTCAGATCGGCAGGAGTTTTGCCATCAAGAGCGCGCTCGCATTGGTGGCCTGTCACTGTGTCTCGCCTTCGTCAATTACCCCGATGTCACGCCCGACAAACTGCTAACTGCCGTTTTCGGCGGCTTCTTTATTGGCGCTGGTATAGGTTTCGCCATTCGCGGGGGCGCGGTTTTAGATGGTACCGAAGTCGCGGCCCTGCTGATTAGCAGGAGCAGCAATCTCTTAAAAGTTGGGGATGTGATCCCCCTGGTCAATGTTCTCATCTTTTCTGCTGCGGCTTTCTTCCTCGGCATTGAGTCGGCGCTGTACTCAATGCTTACCTACTTTGCGGCCTCGAAGACAGTTGATTTCTTGATCCACGGCATTGAGGAATACACGGCAGTGATTATCATATCCGACAAAAGCGAAGAGATCAGACAGGAGATTATCCGATACCTCCAGCGTGGCGTAACTGTCTACAAAGGTCGCGGGGGTCTCAGTAATGCTGAACAGGACATTCTTTTTTGTGTGGTGACGCGCTTGGAGATTGGCAGAATTAAGACGGTTGCCAGAGACCTGGATGAAGCCGCGTTCATTGTCGTACAGCCTTTGTCCGATGCCGAGGGTGGCGTGATCAAGCGTCTCGCGTTGCATTCGTGAGGGGTCTGTTCCGAGTACAGACATTCCAAAGGAACCGCAGAATACCGGATTTCGTTAATCCTCTCAGGCTGAGGTTCAACGAATCATGAACGCGCAACGTGAGGATTTTCGCCCGCATCCGAGACTGAGAATGAGAAGGTCGCACACAACCGTTCTGGTCACTCTATTGGCGCTGTTAGCCCTGATGGTTGCCGTCGTAGGTGTCGAGAGGATCGCAAACAAATTCCTGCTGTACGTCAGAGTGGCACGGCTGTATACGCAAGACCCACCCCGGAAGATTGTGATGCCTCTCCAAGTGTCGAAGAAACAGATAGTAAACACCTGGCACGCGCCTCGCTCTGCTGATCGCCTGCATGAAGGCCAGGACATTTTTGCCCCACGCGGGACACCGACGTATTCAGCTACCCGAGGATATATCTACAACATTGGACAAAACGGAGTGGGAGGTCAGACTGTTTCCGTGATAGGCGCCGGCGGGCGGGTTTACTACTACGCCCACTTCGACACCTATGCTCCGGGAATTGCTGAGGGCGATTACGTCACCCCCCAAACCGTGCTTGGTTACGTGGGGACTTCCGGGAATGCGCAGGGCACACCGCCACATCTTCACTTTGGCGTTTACACACCGACAGGGCCAATCAATCCCTTGCCATTGCTCACCGACAGAACAGAGCCGGCAAAATCGGAACGTCAACAGGGAACAGCAAACAAGTAAGCGTAAAATCGGAAACCGCTGGTAAGTGATGAGTAGCGCGAGGGAAAGGGGAGTGGGGAAAAGGGGAAAAGGGGAAACAGGGGATGTTTCTTTCAGTTCTCCCTTTCCCCTTTACCCTCTTCACCCGTTCTTCCGACTCACGGTTTCTTTTCCGCGCCGGCCAGTTTCAGCTTCGTGCTTACTCTTTCGAAATTCGCCTGGTAGATTCCGAGATTAGGGTCTTTGTTCTGCTGGCCCAGGGTGCTTGCTTTTTCATAGAGCGGCGCCGCCAGATCAAGACGACCACCTCGCTCATAAGCTTCTGCCAGGCTGTCATAGACGTTGGCCGACTTTGGATAGCGCTCGACGTTGCTCTGAAAAGCGGCAATCGCTTCGTCGGGCTTATTGCCAAAGAGGAGTTGATAACCCACCTGATTCATGAGGTTCTCCGGAATCGGAATCGCGAAGCCAAACTTCGTTGAAAGCTTCTTGTAGTGCTCCTCAACGCCTTTTAGATCGCCGGCCACTGCCCCTGTATCCGGATCTCGCGGTATCTGCCAACCGTTGTAAACTCTGCGCAAACCAAAATAGTGGCTACGCAAAACCACCGATCCGTGATCCTCGTCGGTCATCTCTTGCGTTTCCCATTCAAAGCCCTTTGCCTGGTTCTTAGCGAGCACCTGTTTGAACTGGTGAAAGGCGTCCTCAATAGGTCCTGGTTCGTGGCCGAGAGAAATATAAAGGGTCCGATCCAACTCTTTCCTCGTCTTGAAAAAATCCTCGGCCCGCTTCACGGCTACTTGATTGTCCCATTGCAATGCTGGGCTTACGGCGATGTAAGAGTTGAATAGCTCCGGGCGTGAAAGCATGGCATGAACCACGAACAGGCCGCCAAGTGAATGTCCGGCCAGAATGCGATAGGGGGAAACGCGGTACCGCTTTTCGATATCGGGGATCAATTCAGTTTCGATGAACTTGAGAAACTTGTCGCCACCGCCGCTCGTTGGAAATTGAAGGTTTCCGTCGGGGTTGGTTGTCTTGACGTGGGTGGGACTCAGATCTCGAGTGCGATCGGTGTTCGTGATGCCGACCACGATCAACTCCGACATCCGTCCATTTCGAGACAGAAACTCGATCGTGGCGCCGGTGTGGCCAATATGGCCGTCGCCGTCCGTCATATAGAGCACAGGATAGCGTTGGTTGCCTGCTTCGTAGCTGGCCGGAGTGCGCACTAAGATTGTTCTCTCTTCGCCTAGCACGTCTGATTTCAACCGCAGGGTCGTAACACCCGGAATTGCCGGCGATTGAGCGAAAACGGCGGAGGAGAAGAGCAGTAGGAAAACGAGCATTCCTGGGAATGCTGCGAAACGAGCGAAGGTCGTTCTTTTCGTGTGGGTGCGAAGTCGGACTTTACCGCCATTTGGGAGAACAAACGCAGAATGAATTGTCATCGTCTTGACTCCTAAGGTTGAAGGGTTGGATAGCGCAGCATACTACCGCGGCGAAGTTGATGCGTATGAAATATCTGCAGTAAGCCTATTATTACAAAAAACAAGGGAAGCGAAGAAATTTGTGACTAAATGGCCCGGGCCTGGGATGAATTGGCCTTTAATGTAATCCGGAGCATTAACGCAACCACTGGGCCATATTTTCAGCCGCTAAGTACATAAGCGGCCTTAAGCCATCCCACCAGCTCGGCATCGACCTCTCCGGGCGATGTTAGTTTAACTTCATGATGGAAACGGTTCGCGGAAACCTGTTCGGTCTTACTAATCCGAGAGCTGGAGAGCTTGCGGTCCCCTTTGATGGTTAAGTTGATAGCGGCCTTTCGTGTGGCCACTCCGGCAAACGCGGTGCGATTGACCAGGTGAATCGAAGTCTTCTTCGCCTCTTCAATCACGGGTCCACACTGTTCGACTTTGCTCAGCAAACGATCGTAGATCTCGCGGACAACCTGACCCTTGTCTTGAAAGTGAGTCTTAACGGCAAATCCAGAATTGGTTTTCTTCATCACCATTCTTGGGAGTCTTCGATCGTAAAACCCAAAATGAACAGTCCGCGATTGCGGGGATCAAAACGGCGAACTGTAAAACCCTAACTACGAAGCGCAAGCCGTGCTTGTTTCACACGAAAACTAAAAACTTGGTAGTGAGCCAGTTTGAACTTGCGGTCAGGTTGAATGTGGCTTTCGAATCCCGAAGGGATTTGAGTCAATAGCCGTGGACGAGCTTTGCGACGCCCACGGAAGATCGGAGAGAGATTCCTGACCCTGAAAGGGTCAAATAGGTCCGGAGACTTTGACCCTTACAGGGTCAGAAATCTCCTTTCGCTTATCCGTGGGAGTCGCGCGACGCTCGCCCACGGCTATTAACTTACATCCCTCCGGGATGATGTGCCGAAACCTACCCTAATCGATCAGAAACCTGCTACTCGCGATACGAACGATCGATACGGTCGAGTTTTCGAAGCAATCCCGGCCAGGTAAGCGCAGCTCCTTGTCCTACCGTAACCACGCTTAGTTGGGCTGCCACGCCACTGAGAATCTGGTCCGGCACCGGGACCAATTCCGCTCTGCCTGACTGCGCAAGAATTTGAATCCTGCAAGCGCGCTCGAGAATATACATCGAGAGAAACGCTTCGGCGGCACTCTTGCCGATAGTAAGCAGGCCGTGGTTCCTCAGTATCAGATTGTTCTTAATGCCGAGATCCTCTACAAGACGAGGTTTCTCTGCATCGTTCAAGGCCAGGCCTTCGTAATCATGATAGGCAAGTGAAGCGAGAGGGAAGAGAGCCTGTTGTGAAATCGGCAGCAGTCCATCCTTCTGCGCGGAGACGGCGATCCCGTAGTCGGTGTGCAGATGCATCACGCAGAGTGCGTCCTCGCGGGCAGCATGAACGGCGCTGTGGATCGTAAAGCCGGCCGGGTTGATGATGTAGGAAGTTTCGCTCACGATCGCACCCTCGAGATCCACTTTCACCAGACTCGATGCCCTAATCTCCTCAAACATCATGCCGTAGGGATTGATCAAGAAATGGTGCTCGGGTCCGGGCACGCGCGCGGAGATATGGGTGAAGATAAGGTCGTCCCAGCCGTAGTGCGCTACCAGACGATAAGCCGCAGCCAGATCTACCCGAGCCTGCCATTCCAGGTCAGAAACCTGCTCGCGGATGGATGATTTCTCTTGAGCTGTACTACTCATTTCACTCCTCCATATTGCTTACTTCGATTCTAGTTGCGCCTCTGATGTTTAAGACATAGACGACAGTCTTGCGGAGTCAGTCTTACTCTACCAGTTAGGCGCCGAGGTTTCATCTCACCTGATCAGAGGTTCCTTAAGTCTGTGCCACTAGACCGACCAGTTTCCGAGGATCAATGAGGGCCTTTAACACCCGGCCTGATGAAACATCCGCAAGGGCTTCATTGGCGTGAGCGAGATCGTAGTGAGTGAGTTTCAACTGCGCCCAAGGTGCCGCGCGCGCGGCGTCAGAGATGATTTGAACTCCCCGGTAGAAGTGAGAGAAATCCGAACCCCAACAGCCGCGCACATCGAGGTGCTTCTTGTTAAGATCCAGGTGTGGGTTAAAGGCGGCTTCGGATGGCACTCCGCCATGATCGGTGTACTGCCCGACAATCACCACGCGGCCTGCTTCGCGGGTAGAGCGCATCGCCTGGACCACGGCGATCGGTGCCCCCGTAGCTTCAATCGTCACGTCGGCGCCCCGCCCGCTGGTCTGCTCTCGGACCCACGCGAGTCTTTGCTCGTCATCATGAGTCTCGACGTTGAACACAGCAGCGGCTCCGACTCCCAAAGCTGCTTTTAGACGATGCTCGGGCGCGCCGATGCAGAGAACACGCAAAGCGCCGCCCATCAGCGCGAGAATAATTGCGCTCAGTCCGACTGGGCCCGAGCCTAGCACGAGTACCGTGTCTCCCAGTTTCACTTCTGCCCGCTCAACGGCATGCAGCGCCGTTGGTAATGCGCAGCCTCCGGACATAAAAGTTTCCGGCTCCGCGTCGACACGAATGCAGTACGTGCCCGGTTTGATATAGACCTGCTCTGCCCAACCACCGCAAAGCCCGTCATCAAATCCGTAAGTAATCCCATAAACTTTCCTGTGCGGGCAGCGCGTCCTGGCTTTCGCGACAAGACAGTACCAGCAGGCGTTGCAAGTGCGATGTACGTCGAGAAAGGTCACGCGATCGCCATCATTAAAAAGCCGACCTTCGACATCACGCAGCTCTCCCCTAATCCTGCTCAAGCGGCCGATTGAGACATGGCCGGGAATTAGTGGATAGGGAACTCCCTGCAGCCTTCCTTGTTGTAAATACACGTCTGTACCGCAGACTTCGGAGAGTTCGACGTCGAGAAGAGCCGAATTCGGTTCCATGTGGGGTGGGGAAACTTCGCGAAGCTCAACGGGGGCATTCGGCGCGGGGATGATGGCGACAATAGGCATGGGTGTGTTGCGTGTCAGGCTGGCGACGGAAAGATAACGCTCAATCTGCAAAGCTGCAAAGGTGCGTCGACGCTATGTGGGTGGTCCCTGATTGAACCAACTCACAAAACAGGATATAAGACTAAGTAGCAAATCACACCGCAGGGAGATATGGACTTTGCCGCAAAGCCGACATCGAAAGTCTGGTAAGGCCAAGAAACGACCGAAGGGCAGATACCCAACGCCAAATCCGAGTTCTTCGGGAAAGAGTAATCGGAATTTGAGAATGATCGCGATTGTGGTAATCGTTGTCCTCGCCGTCTCGGCAGTCGCTTATGTGCTGATGCATCGTGGACCCGTAACAGGGGCCGAGGTTGCGACCGCCTCGGGACTCAAGTATGTCGACATGGTCGAAGGCACGGGAGCGACTCCGAAAAAGGGACAGACCGTCACAGTGCACTACACCGGCACGCTGGAAAACGGAAAGAAGTTTGATAGCTCGGTCGATCGTGACCAACCATTCGAATTCCGCATCGGAGAAGGGGCCGTAATTAAAGGCTGGGACGAAGGTTTGGCATCGATGAAGGTGGGCGGCAAACGCAAGCTCATCATTCCGCCAGCGCTTGGCTACGGCGTAAGAGGTTCGCCGCCAAACATTCCGCCAAACTCTATTCTGCTCTTTGACGTCGAACTTCTGGGTGCGAAGTGACTCAACCGCGGCAGCATCCCAGTCAGAACGGCGAGCGGTAGCGACCC
>Ga0180121_10000693_pt1 | contig 14254 bp, 11 predicted proteins | sample AntDrymUQ5402106_2_FD_129676 | JGI IMG/M metagenome (GOLD analysis project Ga0180121, IMG submission 129676) | Polar desert sand microbial communities from Dry Valleys, Antarctica - metaG UQ540 (21.06) (version 2) (version 2) | ecosystem: Environmental > Terrestrial > Soil > Desert | place...
ATTGTTTTAATTATTTTCCCGGAATCTCCAACAACCCAGCCCGTCTGAGAATTAATAAAGAATACTTTATTTAACTTTACAGTTGTTCCGCTTTGTTGAGGTATCCAGCCGCTCTGCGAATAAAGAAAGGCACTCTTTAAGAATAGTATAATTAAAAGCAGAAAAATTTTCTTCTTCATGACATATCTCCTTTATTTAAAAAATAAAAAATGCTGACTGTTTCGCAATCAGCATCCTTCATAAAATAAAATTCTTTTACTTCAACAACGTCATCTTTTTTACATCAGAATATTCACCTGCCGTCAATTCATAAAAATAGACTCCGCTCGATAAATTGCTTCCATCAAATTCAATTTGATAACTGCCAGCATTCTGCTTCTCATTCACTATTGTTGTAACCTCATTTCCCAATATATCATAAACTTTTAAACTAACGTAATTCGTAATTCTTAAATCGTAATTAATAATTGTATTTGGGTTGAAGGGGTTCGGATAATTTTGACTTAATGAAAATGACTGAGGTATTTCAGATTCGTGCTGAGATACTCCTGTCAATGATTGGAGCCTGTCAAAATATATTCTTGCATTTGATCCGTCGGCACCAACCCATAAAGCACCTGCATCTCCTGATGCATTATAATATTGAATCAAGGTTGGAAAATATTTTCTTACTGAAGTTACCGGAGGATGTTCGCTGAATCGAGTTGGAGTAATAAATGTAGATGGACTGGAATTTGGTGCTGATGTATAATTCATATAATCGGAATTATTTGTTGGAGGTCCTGATTGGAGGCTGTCAGAGTAATAGATCAATCCTACGCCGCCTGAACCAAGTGTATAATGTTTCGCATCGAACCAGAATTCATCTCTGCCCGGTCCTGACCCGATCGTAAATGGGGCACCATATGTGGTTCCACCATCTGAACTGAATAAACAATTCAAATCAATACTTCCGGCTGTTCCTGAAGTATAAAACAGCCACGCATTTAATCCATAGCGAACTGCCTGAAATTGGTCTTTAGGAACTCCGGCCGGGATAGGTGTAGTGAATGTACCTGTAAGCACAAGTGTTCCTGGCACAGATTCACGATACCGAACATTTCTGATAATAGAGCTTACAGTATCTGTAAAAGGTCCGCCATAATAATTAATTACTGCCGTATCACCTGTTGCCGACATGGTGATTCCCGGATGTGCAGCCGTTGCAGAGAGAAAAATCCCTCCTCCCCATTCAGTACCGCCATTTGAGGAGCCAAAAATTCTTACTTCATTGTTAATATATAAATCTATGATGAGATAAAGGCTTCCGGTTGAAGAAATGGTAACATCAAAGTCACCAACATTAGTATAATTAAAGAACGAACGGAAGTTGGCATTTATTATATTTATGGAATAAACCGTACCTGCTATAAGGAAAAAGCAATACACAGAATCCGGTGCGCCTATCAACATTTTAGTTTTTGAAACTATTGCTGCAGGACTTACAGTAGATACTTTCAGCCAGTTAGCACCGTTATTTGAGGACATTAAAATAACAATGGCTTCGTTTGCTCCTGGAGTGATGTTGGTATCCGGGATAGTCACATAAATAGTTGAAATTGAATTTCTATATACCCCCGAAGGTCTACCGAATGGTTCACTATTAGAAACAACATAGTCAGTTCCCCATTCTACATTTCCATTATAGGGGATTGGAGGATCGTAAATTTTTACTTTCAAATCCTGTGCTGCTGAAAATGTTGTAATGAAAAATATAAAAAACATAACTGTAATTGATTTTTTCATTTTTTCCTCCATGGAAGTTTATTTTTATTTATAAATATTAAGCACCAAATTAAATCCTGGATTTGAGAACGTATCAATTGATTACTTTAGCACCGTCATCTTTTTTATAGCCGAATAATCTCCGGCAATCAATTTATATAAATAAACTCCGCTTGCGAGACCGTCTGCATTGAAATCAAAACTATAAACTCCTGCGTTTAAATTCTCATTTATTAAATCTGCAATTTCCTTTCCTATTACATTATAAACTTTCAATGTTACAAATGAACTCTTTGGAATTGAGAAATTAATATTAGTCGTTGGGTTGAACGGGTTTGGATAATTCTGATTTAATGAAAAATTGTCCGGGATAATTCCATTTGAAGGATTAATTGAAGTTACTCCTCCTGTAATTGTTTTTAAGATTTTTCCATTATTTCCTACTGCCCACCCGGTTTTGTTATCTATAAAAATTATTGATGTGTAGTAATCATTGCCGTTAGAAGGAACTTGATTAATCCAGCTTTCTCCTCCATCAATTGATTTAAATATTCCCGAATTACAATACCAGCCGTTATCATAACTCGCAAAATAGATTGCATTAATAGTTGAAAAAGATGCAAGAGCAAAGTTCTGCCAGTTTAATCCCCCGTCAGTTGTTTTCAGAATTAGATCCCGGTTAAATCCGCTAATGCGCGTCAATCCTGCTGCCCAGCCTGTATTGTTATTTATAAAATTTGAAGAATAAAGCATCCCCTTAGGTAAAGAATAAATCTTATACCAGTTACTTCCGGAATTACTTGTCTTAAAAATAAATAAAGAATCCCCAAAAACATCTGAATAATAGTTTGAAGCAAGATATCCCATATTTTGATTTGTAAATTGAATGGAAATAATAGATGATTCAAATCCGAATTCATACCAATTTTCACCTGAGTCAATAGTTTTGAAAATAGATGTAGTGGATTTTGATTCATTCCCTCCAAAGCTTGTTGCAAAACCGAAGACTTCATTTACAAAAGCTACATCAGAAAGAGAATTATAGAATCCTTGTGAAAAATATTTTACTATCCATGTATTACCTCCATCAGTAGTTTTTAAAATTATTTTAATGTTATCAGGAGTATGTATTAATGGTATATAATTTCCACCTACTGCGTAACCTGTCGTTTCGTTTAAAAAATAAACTGACCTTAACGTTTGATTAACATTACTATTTTTAAAGACCCAATTAATACCTCCGTTAATGGTTTTAATAATTTTCCCGGAATCTCCAACAACCCAGCCCGTCTGAGAATTAATAAAGAATACTTTATTTAACTTTACAGTTGTTCCGCTTTGTTGAGGTATCCAGCCGCTCTGCAAATAAAGAAAGGCACTCTTTGAGAATAGTATAATTAAAAGCAGAAAAATTTTCTTCTTCATAACATATATCCTTTATTTAAAAAATAAAAAATGCTGACTGTTTCGCAATCAGCATCCTTCATAAAATAAAATTCTCTTACTTCAACAACGTCATCTTTTTTATATCAGTATAATCACCTGCAATCAATTTATAAAAATAAACTCCGCTGGCAAGACCGCCTGCATTGAAATCAAAACTGTAAACTCCGGCGCTTAAATCTTCATTTACCAAACTTGCAATTTCTTTTCCCAGCATATCATAAACTTTCAAAGTTACAAATGAACTTTTTGGAATTGAGAACTTAATATTAGTCTTTGGGTTGAATGGGTTTGGATAATTTTGATTTAGAGAAAAATTGTCTGCAGTTGAATTGTAATTCGGATTAATTCCTGTTAGGCAATTTGTATAAAATACTCCGTAAATAGTTGACGGATAAGCCGGGTTTAAAGAATCCTTGTTATAAACAAACCAATGTTGTTCACATGTTGTGCCCGGAACACGAATAGCGCTGTTTATTGAAATGGAAGTCTGATACAAAGGATTATTGCTTATTTTATGAGTGGCTGTATATCCTGACCACCAGCTGAAAGTAATTTTTACATTTATTCCTATAGGAGTTTCAAAATTATGCGAGTAGATCATATTCTGAAACCCACTGTTATCTGTGATTCCAAAATCTCCACCGGTATAATTTGTAAAATCATAAGTTGTATTTTCTACGATGGGGGTTTGAGTATGCTGTAAGAATGAAGTACCGTATATATTTGTATTGGAGCCGTTTCGCTCAGATTCGAAAATTGAATAATGCCCTAACATGTCATTTCCAAAACCCAGACTTCGGTTGATTCCTGTAAAGGCAATTGTATCCGAGCTACCGCTTTGAGGCGGAACTGAATCAAGTAAAGCTGAAGTAAAATAAATTCCTTTTTGATCAGTAGAAATTTCTCTTTCATAGGTAATCCATACTCTAGGAACATTAATGTTGTCCCTGAAAATTTTTATTTGCGGATTGCTGCAATTATTCGGATCTGAATTTGTTAGGTTTGATTCCAATGAAAAAATATTTGTACTTATATTATATTTTTTATATTTAATATCGTTGCCGCTTTGATAAACAATTGAAAAATTTATTGAATCAAGTGAACATACTTTTGGGGATACATTATCTGTATTTGAAGAATCCAGAATGAAAGGAGATGACCAACCGGTACTGGTTTTATAGGTGCTCATGAAAACACTTTGTCTTCCAAATTTATTTGACTGCCACACAATTACGGCATATTTGATCAGCCATCCGTTTACAAATACCGGTTTATTGTATGCAATGCTGGGATTTTTATTGACAAACAAATCATTGGTGATATTATATTCCCCACCGAATGAACCGGAATCACCCACTTTTGTCACACAAATATTTGAATAACTTCCGGATATTCTTTCAAAGGTCATAAATTCCCATTCATACATTGGAAAAGCAAAATAGACTCTTCCATTCCCGAATAAAGGATTTCTGTCATTGTTTCCGGTAGTTAGTCTAACCGGATTAGAAATTGAAACCTGTGAGTAAGCATAATATGAAAATGCAACAAACAGTGATAAGAATAAAATTAACTTCTTCATAACTTATCTCCTTTACTAAAATTTTAAAGTACTGACTGTTGACAATCACCACCTTCTTTTTATAAATAAAACTTCTTATTTACAATAACGTCATCTTCTTTATATCAGAAAAATCCCCGGCAGTTATTTTATAAAAATAAATTCCGCTAGTAAGATTTTCCGCATTGAAATTAAAATTGTAGACCCCGGCATTTAAATTTTCATTTAACCGTTTTGGAATTGTCCGAACTTATCAGCTTAATTTCAGTATCATTACTTAGCCGATTCCCTGTCTTAACAAATATATCATCTGAAAAAACTTTTGCTGAAAACATCAGCATCACTGCTGCAACCAATAATGATGATTTCATTTTAGTATGGATTTGATTTTGCGAATATTTGATTGTTAAAAAGTAAATATAACTTATTAAAATAAAAACTTAATTTGGATAGGATTTCAAAATTCTTCAGGTATTGAATTTCAATGTATCCCTTAAAAAATCCATTATATACCTGTCAATTTTAAACTGAGCAAAATCATCGATTTCGATCTCATCGACTTTTATACTTGCTTCATCTGATTTTATGGAAAGCTTTTCGGTAATTTTAATATTTTCCTTTACCGGGCTGTATGCAAATTGAAGGAAAGGCGCGTTTACTCCCAGAGTAATCTTGCTATGGCCGTAAGGATAAAATAAAATCTGTATGAAAATTCTTTTCTTCGGATCGCGGATGACAGCAAGCTCGTTTGAATAATAATTAAGCGAGCATCCGGACCTTCCCAGTATCATCGATGCTTCCTTTATAGTGGGAATTATATGATTTGTGATCATTGACTTGAATTTATTTGCCTTCTCCGTATCGATTAGTTCAAATTCAACATCCCTTAATTTTTTTCTTTTCTTTAAAAACGAATCAGTTAACTTTTCAATTTCTTTTTTCATTTCCTGATTCATAAGGCTTTTTCAATTTCTGAAGTTGATCACTTTTTTAGCACTGTTTTATTTTAACCACAGATTCACAGATTTTTTTTAAATATATCTAAACAAACCAAAATTAGAATCTGTTCATCTGTCGGGGTCAGACAAGTCTGTTAACCGATCAATGTTTGATGCTTAAAAATTTTTTAAAATAAATCTGTGAATCAGTGGTAAAAAGATTCTGATGATACTTTTAGTAAATTACTTAAATAAATTTTTATCCGGGAATACTATTTTTGCGACTGTTACAAAAACTTGATCCGATATTCCTCCGTTAACGCCGTACTCATTAACGGATGTAATGATCAACGCATCGAGTTCAGGATTATACCCCATAGTTGTATTGTAGCCGGTAATTCCTCCATTATGGCCGATAAAGCCACCCAAATTAAAAATTCCTAAACCATATTTTACAAAATCATTAACACCCGTGCTTACCCATTTTAATCTTTCTTCCTGTGCTTTCGGACTCAGTAAATTTCCATTCGCAAGCGCGGTGCCATAAATTTTCAAATCGTCTATATTTGATATCATACATCCCGCCGCCCATGTTATAGAAGGATCCATCACTGTAACATCCATAAATTCTTTTGTCAATGTGTCACGCATATAACCGTGACTGTATTGTCCGGTCATTTCAGGAAGCAAAGGATAGCTTGTATTAATTAAGCCCAGTGGAACAAGGATTCTCTTAATGATTTCATTTTCAATTTTATTTCCGGTAATTTTTTCAATCATCATTCCGAGTATATTATAATCCCCGTTTGAATAATTCCATCCGGTGCCGGGATCAAAAGTCGGGGACATTGATTTGGTAATGTCATAAAGTTCTAATGGTGTATATTTGTCCAGACGATCATAGACAAAACTCTCAAGCACGACAGGGTTTTCAATATAATTTGGAATACCGCTTGTCATATCTAATATTTGCCGGATCGTTATATTTGCAGAGTTGGGATAATCGGGATAATATTTAACAAGACTATCGTCAAGCCCTATCTTGCCTTCATCAACCAATTGAAGTATTACGGTAGCAACAAAGGTTTTTGTAATGCTGCCAATTCTTATTTTATCACTAATTTTTCTTTCACTTCCTGTCTTCAGATCAGCTTTACCTACAATATATTCATACCTGAAATTTGGAGTAAGTATTGCAACAACAATTCCCGGAACCTTACTTGCAGTATAGATAGAGTCTATAGTTTGATTAAGTTTGGTCTGGAGTCCAGATATATCCGGCTGTGCTGAAGAATTAAAGGTGAAGATCAATAATAAAATGCATGTCAATGCAGATTCTCTAAGTGCTTTTCTAAATCTTATTTGAAAATTCGGACTGTGAAGTTTTTTCATGAATTGAAAATTTAATTTGAATAAATTTAGTCTTAATTAAATCAAAATTAAACGCGAATGTTGGGTCATTTTATTCTATTGGAAGCCCCGCAAGCTCCATTATCTTTAATGCGTTGGTTGTCGGGCACGGACCGTTATGAATTTTGTAATCAAACACCATCTTTTCATTTAATATATCTTCGCGGAAATGATAATTTGTAATGGACGGGATTTCATCTGCAAGATTAATTAATTCCAAATCGTGTGTTGTTACGGCGCCTGTTCCGTTAAGCTGCGATAATTTTTTAATGTATGACCTACTGCCAGTTAGGCGCTCCTTATTATTTGTTCCTTTAAAAATTTCATCGATAAGAAAAAACATTTCAAGTTGTTTTTCATTTTCAAATTCATCCAGAAGCTGTTTCAATCTTTTAACTTCTGCATAAAAATATGAAATTCCGTCAGCAACTGAATCATTCACTTTGATGCATGTAAAAAGTTCATACAGCGAAGTTCTGAAAACGCCCGCATTCACAGGAGCGCCTCCATAAGCCAGACATAAATTAATACCGATTGTTTTCAGAAACGTACTTTTGCCGGACATATTAGAGCCTGTGATTATCAAAATTTCATTTTTCTTGCTTAATGAAAAATCATTACAGACCTTTTGGTTTCGTTTTATTAAAGGATGTCCCATGGCTTTAGTATCGAAAATATTTTTCTCTTTTAATTCGATTTCTGGAAAAATATAATCTGGATTTAAATATGCAAAGTTCGATAGTGATAAATAGCATTCCAGTTCATTTAGTTTTTTTAACCATAAAGGAATGTCTTTTTCAAATTCTGATTTTAGCGACAGTAATCTCCTGCAAAAAAATATATCGTAAGGAAAGACAATATTTACAATCAATCTAATAATTGGATTTTCTCTTATTAATAATGCAGTAATAACCTTTTGTAATTTTGTTAATTTAACCGATGAATCATTTTCCGTGAGCGGCTGAAGAAATTTTTTCAGATTGGGTGAATTGCTGAAAGAGGACTTCTCTATGTAGGTTATAAGAATGGAAAATTTTTTGAACTGATTCTCGAGCTCTGAAGATTCTTCAACTATCTTTCTTAATTTTTTTTGAAAAGATGAATAAAGGAAAAAGTATACAAGGAAAACAGCCAACCATCCGGAACCCATAACTCCCACTATATTTAGGATGAATAAACTTAAATAAATTACTATTAAGGCGGATGACACCGGCAATAACCATGTTGGAATTTTTTCGTTTGAAGATTTAGCCACCCATTCTAATATTGACTTGCATTGTAAAGTCTTTTTTGAGATTATGTGTGCCTTCAACAAAAATTTATCTCGGAACCTTACTTTTGAAGAAAGCTCCTTTATAATATTTTGTCTTTCTAATATGGATTGCAAATCTGGAGAATAGTCTGAGATCCATTTTCTAAGCATTCCGCTGCCTTCAAAAGAAATCGATACATCCGTCAAATGCTGCAAAGACCTACTGCCAAACAGATCAAGATCTTTTCCAAGTGATTGCTCTTCGGAGGGTGTATTTATAATTGGTAAAGTGATGTTTTCCCAGTCGATATTCATTCGTGCTAAGTTTTCCTGTTTGATCTTTAAATAAGCGTAGTATCTTTTGATTCCCATTAATAACTTGTTATGAGAATGCACAACTATACTGAATACCCCAATAGTTAAGATTGAAAAAATCCATCCAAGTTCCTTTGTAATTAGAAATCCAACTATTGTTAGGGCAAACCCGGATAGAAAACACATAAGCCGGAAAGTAGAAAATTTATTGCTTTTTTTGGTGAGGTGTTTTATCCTGTTTTGCAATCGTAAAATTGTTTTTTCCAAGTATAGTAATCTCGAATTGTATAAATCCATAAATCAATATAATTTTTATAATATTTAATTTATACGAAAGAAATTTATAAATTACATTATGATTGAAAAGGATGTTGTGATAATCGGTGGCGGCGCAGCAGGATTTATTTGCGCAATCGAGGCGGGTAAGAGGGGTCGTGCAGTTTTAATTATTGAACACGAAGAAAAGCCAGGGAAGAAAATTCTGATTTCCGGAGGAGGGCGCTGCAACTTTACAAACAAATATGCATCGCACGAAAATTTCATTTCGCAGAATCCTCACTTTTCTAAATCCGCATTAGCACGATATACACCAGCGGATTTTATTTCGTTTGTCGAAAAATATAAAATCTCATACCACGAAAAAAAGTTCGGACAGTTATTTTGTGACGGAAGTTCACGTCAAATCGTCTCAATGCTTGAGAAAGAATGCAAAGATAACAAAGTTGAAATTGTTACCAGCTGTAAAGTTAATGATATAAGTATTAATGATAATTTTTTGATCAGTACCTCATTTGGAAATTATTACACCGGGTCATTAGTGATTGCAACTGGCGGGATCTCAATTCCGAAAATGGGTGCGACAGATTTCGGATATCGGATCGCAAAAAAGTTTGATCTGAAGCTTACAGAGATATTGCCCGGTCTGGTTCCTTTAACACTTAAAGAAGATGAGAGAAAAATTTTTGGACAACTAAGTGGAGTATCAGTTGATTCCATAGTATCTTGTGGAAATATCAGCTTCAGAGAAAATATTTTATTTACTCATAAAGGTTTAAGCGGACCTGCGGTGCTTCAGATCTCTTCTTACTGGAAGGCTGGAAGATCTATTTCAATAAATGTCTTACCCGATGTTGATACTTCAGAAATATTTTATGAAAATTCTGATAACAAAATTGAACTGGTAAATCTTTTATCAAATTATTTTCCGAGAAGATTTGCCCAGGCCTTTTGCCAAGTTTATTTCCCTTCAAAGCCCATGAATCAATTTTCACAAAAAGATCTAAAATCAATTTCCGAAAAAATTCATAACTGGATAATCTTTCCTTCTGGAACCGAAGGTTTCGGTAAAGCGGAAGTTACTCTGGGAGGAGTTGATACAAACGAACTTTCATCAAAAACTTTGGAATCAAAAAAAGTAAAAGGTCTTTATTTTATCGGTGAAGTTGTGGATGTAACCGGATGGCTCGGTGGATATAATTTTCAATGGGCATGGGCTTCGGGATTTGTAGCCGGCCAATATGTTTAAGATTCATCTAATTTCTTCAATGTCACATCCCACCTGTAATGCTCAAATAACAAAATTTTTTTAATTGAAATGATATGATCCTTTAAACCCAGCCTGTCATTATTGTTCAGTAGTTCTGCTATATACCCAAACAAAGAATAATCATGAGCGCATGAATTATTATCCTGTCTTCTGCCGATTGTACATTTACTACACTCAAACTCAACCAGTTTGCACAATGGAACACACAGCAATAATTCATCGAATCCCTCTGGCCAGTCCAGCGCGAGCCATGCATCTACATCTCTCCCGTTATTAAAAACCGATAATAAATACTTCCATCCCTCATCATCGCAGACTATATTTTCAAAGGCTTCGACTTGATTCAACGTTAAAAACTTAGCTGAATCAATATCCATCTTACTTCTTTTCCATTGATCAAGAATGTCTGAGTATGGTAATAATTGTATAGTTTCCATTTTTTGAAATTTTCAGCTTGCTGATTTTAAACATAGCGAAACAACAGATCATTATTCATTATTCATTATTCATTAATCATTATTCATTAATCATTAAATTCGTGGTCTTCCGCGTCTTCACACATCTTTGAACAAGACCTCTTGTAATTAACTTCACATTCTTCGCAGCAAATAAACTGAAAATGACAGCTCAGGTGCGCGCAGTTGACATACCTATCGTGCGGCTTACCGCAATGATAGCACTTTCCAACCATTGTATATCCTTCTGCAAAGTTCACTTCAACAGAAATTCTTTCATCAAAGACATAACACTTACCTTCAAACATAGAACCTTTCGTTGAAGGATCTGTTGAATAATTTATTATGCCGCCTTTTAACTGATAAATATCCTTCAAACCTTCCTTCAGAAGCAGTCCAGAAAACTTTTCACATCGTATTCCACCCGTGCAGTATGCAAGTACCTTCTTATCGGTAAACTTACCTTTATTCTTTTTTATCCATCCGGGAAACTCTTTGAAATTTCTTACGTCCGGCCTTATGGCATTCTTAAAATGACCGAGATCATACTCGTAGTCATTCCTCGCATCTAAAAGAATTACATTCTCATTTTTCATCGCTTCGAGAAAATCCTTCGGCTTTAAATGTTTACCGGTTAATTTATTAGGGTCTATGTCTTCATTGAGGTTAAAGGTAACTATTTCCTTTTTGGGACGAACATATAATTTTTTAAATGCATGGTCATGTGCATGATCGATTTTAAAATCCATGTCTTTAAATCTGAAATCCATTTTCATTGCGTACATATATGCCTTTACCTGGTTTTCAGTTCCTGAAAGTGTACCGTTTATCCCTTCTTCGGCAATAAGTATTCTTCCTTTTACTCCCAGTGACCTGCAGAAATTTAAGTGCAGCTTTGCATAATTTAAATGCTCTTCGATATGAACGTATTTATAATAGAGTAAAACTCTGTACGGCAGTTTACTTTTCATGGTTTAATTTACTTTTATTAAAGCTCCGTTTCAATTCATTACCGCTGATTAAAAACTGATTAGCCGAATTTACATGATTAACAATTAACAGGCTGAATTTGCCAATTTACTTTCCAAGGCTCTTCAGACAGATTATTGTTTTAATTAAAAATAAGTTTTTATATTTTAAAAATATGCTGTAAGTTCACAGTAAACTCAACCATATAATTTGCCAGATTTCTATCGCAATCCGAAGCTTCGGAAAATTCTCCTTCTGACTTTATCTTCGATCCCTTTGCTCATTCACCTTTACACTAATGCATTTGCAGGTTACGGATATTTCAGAGATGAACTATATTACATTTCCTGCAGCAACAGACTTGATCTCGGATATGTCGATCAACCTCCTTTTTCAATTCTAATTCTTTATCTCAACCGGATGCTCTTCGGTGATTCTTTATTTGCCCTAAGATTGCTGCCTGCAGTTAATTCAGCGCTAACTGTTTTCATTTCATGCCTTATGACAATAAAACTGGGCGGAAAAACTTTTGCAATAATTCTTTCCTCTGCGGCGGTAATCTTTGCACCAGTATACCTAGCAATGAACACTTATTATTCAATGAATAGCTTTGACATAGTATTATGGGCAATCGCATTTTATATAATCATATTAATTATCAATGAGAGTAAATTAAATTACTGGATATTTTTAGGAATTGTCATGGGTCTTGGACTCCTTAACAAGATCGGTTTTCTTTGGCTGGCATTTGGTTTCTTTATAGGAATTTTGCTTTCTGATAAAAGAAGAGAGTTTCTCACTTTCAAGCCCTATCTTTCAGCTTTGATCTCGCTTGCTATCTTCACCCCTTTTATACTCTGGAATTTCCATAATGATTTTGCGCATATCGAGTTCATCAAAAATGCAACTTCAGAAAAATATTACCAGCTTGGTTATTCAGACTTTATTAAAGGACAATTGCTTAATATGAATCCTGCTGCATTGGTTATATGGTTAGCAGGATTATATTTTTTATTATTTAACACTGATGGAAAGAAGTTCATGATACTTGGAATAGTTTATCTAATAACATTTCTTATTCTCATCATCAACGGACAAAGTAAAGCTGAATACCTCGCACCTGCTTATACTCCCTTGTTTGCTGCGGGAAGTGTCTTCATCGAAAAAAAAACTTTTGTAAGATTCAGGTGGGTAAGGTATGTTGTCATCATCCCGCTTGTTGTAGTCGGGACATTGATAACTCCTCTTGCATTGCCTGTTCTTCCTGTTGAAACTTATATCCAATATTCTGAAGATATAGGTCTTGCCCCGTCAACTTCAGAAGATAAAGAGCTTTCTGAGCTTCCGCAGTTTTATGCCGATATGCACGGCTGGGACGTAATGGCTAAAAATGTTTCATTGGTTTATCAATCCTTGCCAAGAGAAGACCGGCTCCGAACAATTATATTTGGTCATAACTACGGTGAAGCATCTGCAATGGAATTTTATCGGAATAAATACCCGATCCCAAAAGTAATTTCTTCTCACAATTCTTACTGGCTTTGGGGTTACGGTAATATTGAAGATCCAATCGTAATTATAATCGGCGGAGATAAGGAAAACCATCTGGAAACTTTTGAAAGTGTAGAAAACAAATTAATTCATACAGATAAATATTGTATGCCCTATGAAAATAATATTCCGATTTTTATTGCAAGGAATCTGAAAGTACCGATGCCTGAACTTTGGAAGAGAATTAAAAATTATAATTAATGTGTAGAATTAATTTATATTACTCAAGTTGACCCTTAGAACCTTTACAACTTATTTTTTGCCACTAATTGCACTAATTTTCACGAATTATTTTTTTATCCTTTTATAAACATTTTTAAAATTCGTGACAATTCGTGTAATTCGTGGCTGAATAACACTTTTAAAAGTAAGCGGTCAACTTGAGTTAAATTATAAAAATTCAATTAGAAAATGAACAACATTGATCTGATAAAACAAGTTTACGAATGCTTCGGAAAGGATGAATATGCAGGTGTAATAGATTGCTGACTGACGACGTTGACTGAATAATTCCCTAATACAAAACTATACCCGTTGGGCACACACCATGGAAAGTAGGCGTTCAATGATTTTTTTCCTCTCACTGGAAAATATATGGATATAATTTCATTTGAACCAAGATTTTTTATTCTGACGGCGATAAAGTTTTTGTAATAGGTTCATATGAATTTAAAGCTAAGTCAACCGGTAATCTGATTTCATGTAACTGGTGCAAGTTTTTACTTTTGATAAAGGAAAAATAAAAGTTATGAAGAGTAAATAGACACTGCTGCTTTTCAGAATGCGTTTGAGAAATAAAATTATTTCAATAAAAATGGTCGTAAACAAAGTATAAGATTTTTTGAAATAACATTGCCTGTAAATTAAAAGAATATTTTATTATTATTAAATAAAATAAATCGGGAGGGAAAATATGTTCAAACAAATTATCATTTTATCTATTATCTTTGCAATCTTTGTTTCAGTAAAAGCAAAATCCCAGGTCGACGAGGATGCAATGATGCCTCCACTGTCAGTTGTCAATAAAGTTTATGAAGCAATGACAGGCAA
>Ga0180121_10000694_pt1 | contig 14253 bp, 11 predicted proteins | sample AntDrymUQ5402106_2_FD_129676 | JGI IMG/M metagenome (GOLD analysis project Ga0180121, IMG submission 129676) | Polar desert sand microbial communities from Dry Valleys, Antarctica - metaG UQ540 (21.06) (version 2) (version 2) | ecosystem: Environmental > Terrestrial > Soil > Desert | place...
GATGCTGCCCATGTCCTTGATGCCCAGATCACGCTTGACGAGCGACTCCGCCAGGTCGCCGAAGGTGGCCGCTGCGGCCACCACGAGGCCGAGCAGCAACGCCTCGATGCGCTGGGCCTCGAACGGATCGACGAACGAGGTCACGATCGTGACCGCGACCACCACGGTGACGAGCGACCCGATGATGACCCCTTCGATCGACTTGTTGGGGCTCACGGTCGGCGCGAGCGGACGCTCGAAGAACTGTCCGCCCCAGACCGAGCCGGACAGGAACGCCGCGGTGTCGTAGACGAAGGTCAGGCCGATCACGCTCAGCACGAGCGAGGTGCCGCTCGCATCCTGGATCAGCACCAGCAAGTAGCTGCCGAGCAGGGGCACCCAGGCCATGTTCACCACGGTGAGGCCGATGTTCGCGGCGACGTCCTTGCGACCGCCCGGCGGGCCCGACATGAACCACAGGAAGGTCGCGGCGACGCCCAGCGCGAACATCGCGAGCACGGCGCTTTCCCCGCGGAAGTACGCCGCGGCGAGCATCAGGGCCCCGGCGATCAGTCCGACGGCCGTCGCCGGCTGCCGGTGGTGCTTCACCATGACCCCGAACAGTTCACCTTGGGCCAAGAGCACGATAGCGGCCGCGAGCAACCCGAACAGCCAGTGGCCGATCAGCAGCGCTGCGAGCGCCGCGATCGCGAGGATGCCGCCGGTGAGGAAGGCCGCCGGTACATCACGCTCGTCGGGCGCAGGCCCGCGCCGGTCGACCTCGAGGGCTCCGGGCTCCTGCCAGCTCGGACCGCCGAGCCCTTCGCTGCCGACCATGACGGTCTCGCGCTGGGGCTCGGGCTCGGAGAGATCCGACAGGATGTCGTGCTCGACCTCGTCGGCGCCGAGCTCACCGAGCGTGGTACTGCCCGCCCCGGCGGTGACCGCCGAGCCGTCGTCCCAGCCGACGGAGCCCCCAACCGAGACCGGCTCCGGCTCGTCATCGGGCTCTGCGTCGTGCACCATCGGTGGCAGGTAGCCGGTGGCTGCGCCTTCCTCGAGATCAGGGGACTCGACGTCGCCCATCAGCTCATCGATGGTCGCGATGGGGGCTGTCACGGTGCCCAGGTCGTCGTCGCCCACCAAGGTCCGGTCCGCGTACTCACCCTCGTCACCTTCGTCGTCGGCCACGATCTCCCACCCCGACTCGCTCTGCGTCTGGTCCGCGTCGCCCTGCGCGAACAGCCCGGTTTGGTCCGGGCCTGGCCCCACGAGCCCGCCGATCTCCTCCTCGTCGTCATCGTCGCCGTCGAGCGCATCACCGACCTCGACGACCTGCTCGGGTCCGTCGGCGTCGGCGGAGGCATCGTCGTCATCGACGCCGATCCCCTCGATCGTCTCGAGCACCGTGGTGTCGTACCAATCCTCGTCGAGCTCGTCGTCGTCGAGATCGCCATCAGCGGTGCCCTCGTGGCTCCCAGATTCCGTCGGCGCTTGCTCGGCGGGCGGGGTCGATGCGGACTCGTCGGCCTTGACCGACACGTGCTCCTCGCTCGAGGTCGCACGAGCGCCCGCCGATGCAGGCTCGTCCCACTCCACGTCCTTGATGGGCGCGAAGAACTTGTCGAGGTCTTCGAACAGGTCGTCTCCGTCGCGCTTGTCGCCCGCCACTAGACCTCCATGAGCTCCTGCTCCTTGTGGGATTGGATCTCGTCGATCTCGCCCACGTGCCGATCGGTCAGCTTCTGGAGCTCTTTCTCTCCACGCACCAGGTCATCTTGGGAGATTCCGCCCTCACGCTCAAGCTTCTCCATGTCTTCCTTGGCATGGCGTCGAACGTTGCGAACGGCCACGCGGCCTTCCTCAGCGCGGGAATGGACCTGTTTCACGAGGCCTCGGCGGCGGTCCTCGGTCAGCGGCGGGAAGGCGAGCCGGATGACCTGGCCGTCGTTCGACGGCGTGATGCCGAGGTCGCTCGACTGGATCGCCTTCTCGATCGCGCCGATGGCGGTCTTGTCGAACGGCTGCACGACCAGCAGCCGTGGCTCCGGCACGTTGATCGATGCGATCTGGTTGAGAGCCACGGGGGTGCCGTAGTACTCCACGGTCACGCGGTTCAGCACCGCGGGGGTGGCGCGGCCGGTTCGGATCGTGGACAGCTCGTCCTTCAGGTGCGTGACGGCCTGCTCCATCTTGTGGTCGGCGTCCTTCAGGCTGGAATCGATCGTCATCTGGCTCCTTCAGTGCACGAGCGTGCCGATCAACTCGCCGTTGACCACGCGACGGATGTTGCCTTCCTCGCGCAGGTTGAAGACGATGATCGGAAGCTTGTTCTCCATGCACAACGAGATCGCGGTGGCGTCCATCACCTGGTAGCCCTCTTTCAGCACCTCGACGTACTCGATCTCGTCGAATCGCTCAGCCGTGGCGTCGAGCACCGGGTCGGCCGTGTAGACGCCGTCGACCTTCGTGCCTTTGAGCAGCGCGTCGGCGCCGATCTCGAGCGCGCGCTGGGCGGCACACGTGTCGGTGGAGAAGTACGGCACGCCGAGGCCGGCCGCGAAGATCACCACCCGGCCCTTCTCGAGGTGACGGCGGGCGCGCAGCGGCGTGAACGGCTCGGCGAGCTGGGTCATGGAGATCGCGGTCTGCACCCTGGTAGTGACGTGGATCTTCTCGAGCGCGTCCTGCAAGGCAAGGGCGTTCATGACCGTGGCCAGCATGCCCATGTAGTCGGCGCGGTTGCGATCGATGCCCGGCGCCTGACGGCCCCTCCAGATGTTGCCGCCGCCCACCACTACCGCGGTCTGGACGCCGAGGTCGACGACCTCGGCGAGCTGACGAGCGACGAGCGCCGTCGCGTCTGTGTTGATGCCGGACACAGCGTGGCCGGGAGCGAAGGCTTCACCGGAGAGCTTCAACAGCACGCGCTCGTAGTGAGCCCGCGGCACACCTGCGTCCTCCCCCATCGACTGCCCTTCTCCTGACCCTACCGCTTCGAGACCTTACGCCCCGTCGGTCTCCGATACTTCCTCATCGCCGGACTCTCCGAGCTTGAACCGGGTGAACCGGCGCACCGCGATGCGCTCCCCCACCTTCGCGGAGACCTCGTCCAGGAGCTGTTGCACTGTCTTCGAGTCGTCCTTCACGTAGGGCTGCTCGAGCAACACGATGTCCTTGAGGTAGGCGTTGATCTTGCCTTCGACGATCTTGCCGATGATGTTCTCGGGTTTGCCGGTTTCCTTGGCCTGCACCTCGGCGATGTGGCGCTCCTGGTCGAGCTCGCTCTGGGGCACCTGCTCACGGGCGAGGAACCGCGGGGCCGACGGGCTCGCGATGTGCAGCGCGATGTCCTTCACGAGCCGCTGGAAGTCGTCGGTCTTCGCCACGAAGTCGGTCTCGCAATTGACCTCGACGAGCACACCCACGGTGTTGTTGAAATGGACGTAGGCGTCGATCAGGCCTTGGTTCGCGGAGCGGCCCGCCCGCTTGGCGACCGAGGCGAGCCCCTTCTCTCGCAGCAGCTCGCCCGCCCGGTCGAAGTCGCCGTCGGACTCGATCAGCGCCCGCTTGCAGTCCATCATGCCCGCGCCCGTGACGTCGCGGAGCTTCTTGACCTCGGCCGCGCTGGGTGAGTGGCTCATGCCCGCTCCTCCGAGGCGGAGGCCGCCCCGGTCACGGCTCCGACCGGATCGACCACGACCGGTCCGGCGTCATCGGTCGTTCCATCGGTGGCACCCTCGGTCGCATCTTCGGGCCTCTCGGCAGGCGCACCCTCGGCGGGCTCGGCTGTAACGGGAGCCTCGATCGCGTCGGGCTCGAACACCGTGCTCGCCGCGATCGCGGCAGCGTCCTCAGCCGACGGGGTCTCGGATTCCTCGACGCGCGCGGGGGCCGCGGTGGGCTTGGGGCCGCCCGAGCCCGGGCGGGCCGGTGCGGGCACGGGAGCCGTTGCCTCATCTTTGGTCATGCCGTAGCCCTCGGCGAGGGCGTCCGCAACCACGCGGGCCACGAGGCTCACAGCACGGATAGCGTCGTCGTTGCCCGGGATCGCGAAATCGACCTTGTCGGGATCGCAGTTGGTGTCGACGATCGCGATCACCGGGATCCCCAGCTTGCGAGCCTCGTTGACCGCGATGTGCTCCTTGTTCGTGTCGATCACGAACACAGCGTCGGGAAGCCGCTCGAGATCCTGGATGCCGCCGAGGTTCCGAGTGAGCTTGTCGCGCTCGTGGCGCAGGCGGATGGCTTCCTTCTTCGGGAGATAGTCGAGCGCGCCGGTGCGCTCCATCTCGTGCAGCTCACGCAGGCGCAGCAGCCGCTTGGAGATCGTCGTGAAGTTGGTGAGCATGCCGCCCAGCCAGCGATGGTTCACGTACGGCATGCCGATCCGGGTGGCGTGGTCACGCACGACTTCCTGGGCCTGCTTCTTCGTGCCGATGAACAGCACGATGCCACGGCGGCGACCGAGGCCTTGCACGAACTCGTGGGTCTCCTCGAGTCCCGCGAGGGACTTCTCGAGGTCGATGATGTAGATGCCGGAACGCTCCCCGTACAGGAATCGCTGCATCTTCGGGTTCCACCGGCGAGTCTGGTGGCCGAAGTGCACGCCCGCCTCGAGGAGCTCCCGCCTGGTGACGACAGGCACGAAGCCCTCCTTCTGGGTTGTTGTCCTCCGCCCGGATCGTTCCGTCACCGGCCCGCCTCTGTGTGGCGCGGGACCCCGGCGATGCGGTCCCCGGGCGTGTGAGCTCGGCGCAGTGCGCCGGCGCGAGGAGTCTAGCAGCGCATTCGCGGCGGCGGCCTGGGGCGATCAGCAGCTCAGCGTCGCCCGCGGGCGCGCGGCGCGGACCCCCGTTGAGGCGGTCCCTCGGCCACCTCGTCAGCGATCGACAGGTAGCGGAAAGCCAACGCAGCCTGCACCACCGCGTGGAACAGGTTCACCGTGAGCACCAGCACCCAGGCGGCGACGGTGGGATTCACGCCGAGCTCGGATCCGGGCTTGCCGGGCGCCACGAGCACGGCGATCGAAGCCACCACGTAGACGGCGGCGAGCGAGAGGTTGCCGGCGCCTGGCATACGAGCTGCACGCACGGAACGTGACAACGCGTCGGAGAGCCGGCGCCCTTCAGTGGCCGCGATCACCGGCGCGAAGCCCAGCACGTAGACGCCGCCGACGAGCACGCCCATCTGGATCAGCAGCCCGAACGCCGGTCCGAGCAGCGGCCCGAGCAGGCTCGCGAGCGTGAGCAGGCCGACGCCGGCGACGTTGACCGCCAGCGTGACAGGAAGCGTCCGAAGGCCACGAACGAGTGTCCACCGGCCGAGGCCCGCCGATCGCAGAACGTCGACGATCGCCGCCACGAGCAGCGCCTGCATCACCGCACGCAGCGCCACGAACCCGAGGATCGCCACGAACCCGCCCCGAAGCCCGAACAGCGCGGTGGACAGCGTGGCGTCGAAGCTCGTGCCGACGGGAGGCAGCGCCAGCGCGCTCACGAACAGCGCGAACGGGCCTTCGAAGCCGAGGGCGAGCGCGCCGAGCCAACTGAACGCGACGAACGCGATGGCCCCAGTCGCGAGCGCCGGCGTGCCCGCCACCGTCACCGCGGCTCGAGCGAGCGATGCGCGGATGGACGGCATCGAGGTCGCGCCCGCCACACGGGGGGAGAAGATCGATTCAAGGAAGCCTCGCCTGGCCGGACGCTGGGGGGCTGGGGCTGACGGCGACACGGTGGTGCCTTGACCGCTGGTGCGGTCGTGGGACCGAGCACGCTTGCTCTTGTTCCTGTTCGTCACGGCTCGGGATCCTCGTCTTCCCAAGGGTCCCGGATCGGCTCGTCGTCGACCTCGCCCGCGTCGGTGTCGGCGTCGTCGGCGAACGCCGGACCCATGCGAGCTGCCAGGACGCGACCGAGCAACAGGAACACGACGAGCACCGCGAGGGCGGCGGCGAGCATCGCGCCGAGCATCGAACCGAGCGCGAGCGTGGTCGGTGATGCCTCGGGCACGAGCGCGGCTTCGGGGTCGTGCTCGTAGGCCTCCACGCCGGCCAGCGCCCCTCCGCGAACAGCGATGAGCACATCACCGGCCGGCGCCACCGAGCGCAGAGACGAACCGTCGGCCGGCCGGCGCCACACGAGCTCGCCGGTCTCGACGTCGATGGCGCCCAGTTCCCCGTCAGCGGCCGGCACGAGCAGGTGCGAGTCCACGAGCGTCGGCACGCTGCGGAACACGGCCACGTTCATGGCGAAATCCCAGAGCTCGCCGCCGGTCTCGGCGTCGAGCGCACGGGTGTGGCCGATCAGGTCGGTCACGAAGACCCTTCCTGCGGCGACGAGCGGAGGCGCGGCCACGTCGAACCCGGCGTTCACACGCCGGCTCCACCGCTGCGCGCCGTCGACGAGGTCGATCGCGACGACCGACGTTTGCGAGAGGCCCGAGAAGATCGCGTAGGCGTGTGATCCCTCGACAGAGACGGCCGAGACGACCGCTGACGCGTCGGTAGGCTCGTGCCGCCAGCGTTCCTCGCCCGATGCCGCGTCGAGCGCCACGACCACCGGCGGCGTGTCGCTGTCACCCTGAAGGCTCACCAGCACGAGGTCGTCGGTGGCGGCGAGCGAAGTGAGCACCGTGGCGCCGAGCTCCTGCTTCCAGGCGATGGTGCCGTCGCCGAGCGCGACGGCGGTCACCGTGCCGTCGATCCCGCCGACGACCGCCAGTTTGCCGGCCAGGGTGACCCCGCTGCGGCTGACAGCGTCGAGCTGCACCGGCGGCCAGAGCGGCTCCTGTGTCGCGAGGTTGAATGCGGCCAGGTGGGAATCGCTCGCGGCATCGGCCACGCCGGGCGTCGCCGTTGCGCTCGCACCCGTCGTGGGGCTCGGCTCGGGCGCAGGGGTGTCGCTCGTTGGGGTGGCACCGTCGCCGGTCGCACCGGCTGCGGTCGGAGGGCCTTCGCCCCAGCCTTCGGTGTAGACGACGAAGGCGCCTGTCACCGTCGACGACACCGCTGGCGCGACCGGCGGTCCAAGGTCGCGATCGACCGAGAACGCCTGCTCGCCCGTGGCGATGTCGATGCCCACGACCTGCTCGGCGCCGACGGCGATCGCGATGTCATCGGCGATGACGGGCACCGAGAGGCCGAACCGTTGGCCCGGACCGCCGGGCGCGATCGGGGTCCGCCAGGCCTGGCGATACCCGGGCTCGGGGCCATCGGGCACGGCGCCGGTCTTCGCCGGGCCACCTTGGAACTCGGTCCAGGCTGCATCGACCTGCGCAGCGGCGCTCCCCACGCCGAGCACGATGGCCAACGAGGCGGCGGCCGCAACCGCTCGGGATGCACGGCTCGAACTCGAGCGCACGCACACAAGGGATCCAGCCGTCATGAGGTTGAGATCCGAGGTCTGGGAACGCTGCGGGAAGTCTGCAAGGCCGCGACATCGTACCGGCCGGGCGCGAAGCGCCCGCGGCGGGACGGGATCTCGGCGCCCTCAGGCGGAAAGGGGGGCGACTGGTGCGAGCGGTGTGATGGGCGCGAGAGGTGCGAGGGGCGCGAGCCTGATGAGGGCGCTGACGTCGATGGGACCGAGGTAGTCGAGCGGGTCGACGTACGCGTCGTTGAGCTTCACGCCGAAGTGCAGGTTGGGGACGAGGTCGCCCGTGTGCCCGCCGCCGGTGCGGGCCACCGGCTGCCCCTGCTCGACTACGTCGCCGCGGCGCACCATCAGCGCGGAGACCCACGAGAAGGTCGACTCGAGACCGCTGCCGTGATCGATCGTGACGAAGAGCCGCCCACCCACCGGTCCGGCGAACGAGATCCGGCCGGCTGCGGGCGCGACCGCCACGCTTCCGGCGACGGCGGCGATATCGATGCCCCGATGCCCCGAGCCGTACGGTGAAGCAGGTGGATCGAACCCGCGGATGACCGGTCCGGTGACGGGCCAGGTCCACGTGCCGCCGGCTACGGCGGGCGTTGCGAACCCAACGACGAGCGCCGCAACCATGAGCGAGGCGACGATGAGCGATCTCCGGATATCGTGCATGGCGGCAACGCTACGCCCAACCCACGATGGAGGCCGTGACGCACGTCACGGTGGAGGCAAGGTTCGGCCGATGGCAGATCGACCGGAGTGCGGACGACCGACTATTCCACTTCGGTGAGCTGGCCGCGGAGCCCTCCCACGGCCTTGGTGTGGATCTGGCACACCCGCGATTCGGTGACCCCGAGGATCTGACCGATCTCGGCGAGGGTGAGCCCCTCGAAGTAGTACAGCGTGACCACGATCTTCTCGCGTTCCGTCAGCTCGTTGATCGCGGCGGCGAGCAGGCTGCGGGTCTCCTGTGACTCGACCCCCACCGTCGGATCGATGCCACGGTCGGCGAGCGTGTCGATCAGCGACACCTGCTCCCCCCGATCGGCGCCCACCGAGACCAGCTCATCGAGCGCAAGCACCGACACGAACGAGATCTGCGAGACCACGTCGTGCAGCTCCCGCCGCGTGATGCCGAGCCGCTCGGCCATCTCCTGCTCGGTCGGCTGGCGCTTCAACATGGCTTCGAGGTCGGTGTGCGCCTTCTCGATCTCACGGGCCTTGAACCGGATCGAGCGCGGCACCCAGTCCATGGCGCGGAGTTCGTCGATGATCGCGCCCTTGATGCGAGGGATCGCGTACGTCTCGAACTTGTTGCCGCGCCCCGGCTCGAACTTCGTGAGCGCGTCGATCAGCCCGAACATGCCGTAGCTCACGAGGTCGGACTGCTCCACGCTGGCCGGAAGGCCGGTCGCCACGCGGCTCGCCACGTACTTCACGAGCGGGGCGTAGTGCAGGATGAGCTTCTCGCGCGATGCGCCGTCGCCCGTGCTCTTGAACCCGTGCCAGTGACGGCCGAGTTCGTCGTCGACCTGGGGCGGGATCGTGATGGTGGGGTCGAACGGCTGCGGCGCGCGTTTCGCGTTCTTCGCCCGGGTCTTCACCACCGTCTTGGTCACCGTCTTCTTGACAGGAGCCACGGCTCAGGCCCTCGGATGACTCTGCTCATAGGCCTGGAACAACCGAGCCCGCGACACGTGCGTGTAGCGCTGCGTGGTGGCAACGCTGGCGTGTCCCAACAGTTCCTGCACGGCTCGGATGTCGGCTCCCCCTTCCAGCAGGTGCGTAGCGAACGAGTGCCGCAGGGTGTGCGGGGTGACCCGCCGGCCCGGCAGCACTGTACCGCCATATCGTTCCACCATCGTACGGATGTCCCTCGAGCTGAAGGGCTTCTTCCGACGATTGTGGAACAGATGCCTCGTGCCGGAAGGCGCGAGCACGGCCCGTCCGTCGCGTAAGAAGGCGCGCAGAGCCTCGACCGCGTAGTCGGACATGGGCACCTCACGCTCTTTGGCCCCCTTGCCCATGACCATGACGCGGCCACGATCAAGGTCGATGCGATCGATCGTGAGGCCGGCGACCTCGCCGACCCGCAGGCCCGAGCCGTACATCAGCTCGAGCGCGGCCACATCGCGCAGGACCACTGCCTGCTCGACCGGGGTGCGTGGCTCACCGGCGCCTCGGCGGGGCGCGGTCGCCGGAGCCTCGGCCAACGCGGCCGCTTCCTTCTGGCGCAGCACCGTCGGCAGCCGGTTCACGACCTTGGGACGCCCGAGCAACAACGACGGGTCCGCGCCGACCCTGCCGTCGGCCAGCGCCCACCGGTAGAACGTGTGGATCGAGCCGACCCTGCGGGCGATCGAGGCCCGAGCGTATCCGAGGGTGTGCTGCTGTGCGAGGAAGCGTCGCAGGAGCGGATACGTCGCCTCAGCGAGGGAGGTGTCCCCCCGGTGAAAGAACGTGGCGAGCTGCGTGAGATCGCGCCGATAGGCGCTGACCGTGTGGTCGGACAGACGTCGCTCAAGGGCGAGATGCGCAGTGAACGCATCGATCAGCTCGCGTTCGGCCCGGGGAAGCTCGTCTTCGGAAGGCATCGGAACAAGCTTGCCACGCGCATGCCCCGCTGAGGCTCAGGCGTCAGCCCGCAACGCGCCGCTCGTAGCGTCCGCCCGTGGTGCGCACGAGCCCCTTCAGCTCGAGCGAGAGCAGAGCCGTCGTGACCGTGGCCAGCGCGAGCCCGGTCGCCGACGCGAGCGCATCTGGCAGCCCCGACGCGCCGAGCGCCTCGTACACACGCCGCTCGTCGTCCTTGAGGTTCGGAGGAGGCTCGAGCAGCAGCTTCGCCGAGTAGCCGAGGTCGTCGAGCAGGTCGGCGGCGCCGCGGACCATGGTGGCTCCGTCACGGATCAACGACAGCGGGATCTCCGCGAGGGGGCTCGTGACCGGTCCGGGCACCGCGAACACGTCGCGCCCGAGGTCGAGCGCGTGATCGACGCTGATCATCGACCCGCTGCCGTGTGCGCCCTCGACCACCACGAGCGCGCGCCCGAGGGCCGCGACCAGCCGGTTGCGCGCCGGGAACCGGAACGGCTCGGCCACGACGCCAGGCGCGTACTCGCTCACCACCGCGCCCGCCGCCGCGATGCGTTGCACGAGCTCCGAGCTGCCCTTCGGGTACGGAAGGTCGTGCCCCGAGCCGAGCACCGCGATGCTCGTGCCGCCCGCACTGAGCGCGCCTCGGTGCGATGCGGCATCGATGCCCCTCGCCGCCCCGCTCACGACGCAGACACCGGCGCCGCCGAGCCCCGCGCCGATGCTCATGGCCACCTCGTTGCCGGTCGGCGAGCAGTTGCGCGCGCCCACGACCGCCACCCGTTCGTCGAGCTCGAGAAGCGAGCGCCCTGAGACGTAGAGCGCGACCGGCGGATCGTGCAGCAGCTCGAAGAACACCTGCAGGTACTCGTCGTCGACGGGTGTGACGAACCGAACGCCGAGGCGGGCGGCGTCGCGCCCGACCGTGCCCGGATCGAGCTCGCGAGCCCATTCCTGGTCGGCGCCGCTTCCCGCTCGGCCTGCTCGGATCGACGCGAGGCTGGCCTCGGCGGTGCCCTCGCTCCACGCCAGCTCGTGGAGCTGGTACGGCTTGATACCCCGCAGCGCCGAGAGCACCAGCAGGGCGTCGCGAGCACCGACGCCGGCGGCGTAGCCCTCGGGGAACCCCGGCGGCACGTCGAGCGCCCGTCGGGGCACGTCGGATCGGCGTGTCGGGCGCACCTCAACCGGCACGTGTGAGTCCTTCGAGCACGACGCCGTCGCGATAGGACAGCGCCTCGGAGACATGGTCGCGGTCGACCACGTCGGCGCCGTCGAGGTCGGCGACCGTGCGGGCGACCTTGATCGCCCGGTCGAACCCGCGCCCCGTGAGCCCGAGCTGGTCGACGGCACCGCCCAGCAAGCTCTCGGCCGCGTGGGTGAGTCGCACCAGACGACGAGCGATCGGTCCCGGAAGATGTGCGTTGCAGGCCACACCGAGATCGGACCACCGCGCGCGCTGGCGATCGCGCGCGCTCTGCACACGGGCGCGGATCGCGGCTGAGGACTCCCCCTGGTCGCTGCCCATAAGCTCCTGCTTGGTGAGCCGCGGAACCCGCAGGCGCAGGTCGATGCGGTCGAGCAACGGCCCTGAGAGCTTCTGGCGGTACTGGTCAACGCGGTCGGACCGGCAGCGGCAGTGGCGGCGCGGGTCGCCCTCGAACCCGCACGGGCACGGGTTCGCGGCGGCGACCAGAGTGAACCGAGCCGGGAACTCGACCGATCCGACGGCTCGAGTCACGACCACTCCCCCGTCTTCCAGCGGCTGGCGGAGCCCTTCGATCGCGTCGCGCCGGAACTCGGTGAGCTCGTCGAGGAAGAGCACCCCGTGGTGGGCAAGCGAGACTTCCCCCGGCCGCAGGTAGCCGGTGCCGCCGCCGAGGAGTCCGGTGATCGAGATGGAATGGTGCGGCGCCCGGAACGGCCGGGCCCTGAGCACGCCGCGGCCCGCGAGCAAGCCGGCCACGGAGTGCAGCTGGGTCGTCTCGAGCGCTTCGTCGCGCGCGAGGCTCGGCAGGATCGTCGTCATGCGCCGCGCGAGCATCGTCTTGCCGGCGCCGGGCGAGCCGATCATCAGCACGTTGTGCGCGCCTGCGGCCGCGACCTCGAGGGCGCGACGGGCCTGCGTTTGCCCTCGCACATCGCCGAAGTCGACATCGCTGGGCACGTCGGCGTCGAGCGCCGTGTCATGGATCGTAGGCGGCTGCCAGCTTCCCTTCAGGAAGCCGACCACCTCAGTGAGCGTCGAGGCGGCCACGACCCGCAGCCGGTCGACCTGTGCGGCCTCGAGGGCATTCACCGCCGGCACGATCACCCCGTCGAGCCCCGCACGCGCCGCGGCGATCGCCACCGAGAGCACTCCGGGCGTCGGCATCAGCTCTCCTTTGAGCGAGAGCTCTCCAGCCAGCGCGAACCGCCCGAGCAAGGTGGCGGGGATCTGCGCCGTCGCCGCCAGCACGCCCGCCGCGACCGGCAGGTCGAGGCCCGGACCTTCCTTGCGGAGGTTGCCCGGCGCGAGGTTCACGACGACCCGGCGAAGGGGCCACTCGAGCTTCTGGCTCTCGACCGCAGGGCGGATGCGCTCACACGCATCGCGCACGGCTGCGCCCGGCAGCCCCGTGAGCGTGAGCGAGGGCAGTCCCCGGCCCACGTGCGCTTCAACGATCACGAGGTGTCCGCCCACCCCGAGCACCGACACCCCGAGCACCCGTCCGTACATGAGGGCGACGCTACGACCGGCGGTGAACAGCTTCCGTGACGTCCATCACATCCGGTACCGGTTCGACGCGCTGCTAGCCTCGCCGCCATGCCAGATCGCTTCGACTGGAGTCCCGAGCCCGAGCTGATCGATGTGCGCGACGAGGGGCGCTCTCGTGCCGCCCTCGAAACGCTCGGCGAGCAGACCTGGCGTGAGGCCCTCGACTGGCTCTACGGCGAAGCGATGCGCCGTCCGATCCACGTACGGACCTACCCAGACGCGCGCACGGCGTTCTTCGGGCCCACGAACCTGCCGGCTGCAGCGCCGATGTCGCCCAGCCCGTGGGGCGAGGTGCTGACCGAGTTCCGCGAGCGCATCGCGCCGGCCACCTACAACGCGCAGCACCCGGGCTCGTTCAGCTACTTCACGCCGCCGCCGCTACCGAGCTCGATCGCCGCCGACACGCTCGCCCAATGGCTCCACCAAGGCGTCGACGTCTGGCACGCCGGGCCGATCGGCACCTTCGTCGAGGAAGAGGTCACCGCGTGGCTCCGTGACCTGGTGGGCTTCGGTCCCGACGGCTGGGGGGTGCTCACGAGCGGGGGCGTCATGGCCAACATCATGGCGATGACCGTGGCCCGCGACGTCTGGCTTGCGAAGCTCCGTGGCATCGCCGGGGCGCCCCGCGGCGCCGACCTCGAGCGTGTGCGCGTCTACGCGAGCGACCAGACGCATTTCTCGATCGCCCGGGCGCTCGGGGTGCTCGGCTTCCCCGACGACACGCTGATGGTGATCGACAGCGACGAGCGGTTCCGGCTGCAGGCACCGCCGGTGGCCGAGGCGATCGAGCGAGACCGTGCGGCCGGGCTCACGCCGCTCGCGATCGCGGCCGTCGCGGGCTCGACGAACACCGGCTCGGTGGACGACATCGCGGGCCTCGCCGATGTGGCCGAACGCGAGGGCGTGTGGCTGCACGTCGATGCCGCCTACGGAGGCGCGGCTCGGCTCTCGCTGCGCGACGCCCACCGGGTCCCGGCGCTCGAGCGTGCCGACAGCGTCACCGTCGATCCGCACAAGTGGTTCTTCCAGGCCTACGACATCGGCGCGCTCGCGGTGCGACGGCGCGAGGACCTGCTTCGCACGTTCCATGAGGCGCCCGAGTACTACGCGTCGAGCCGGCCCGAGGACGAGCCGCTCAACTGGTACCAGTACTCGCTCGAGGGCACCCGACGCTTCCGCGCGCTCAAGCTCTGGATGAGCTGGAAGCAGGTCGGCACGCACGGGTTCGCAGCGCTGATCGAGCAGAACGACGACCTGGCCGCCTACCTCGCGGGCCGATGCGCCGCGGAGCCCGACTTCGAAGCCGTGCCCGCCGAGCCCGAGCTGAGCGTCGTGTGCTTCCGTCACCTGCCGTCTGACTCGGAGGGGTGGCCGCCCGAGGTGCTCGACGACTACCAGGCCCGTCTGCAGCGCGCGCTCGAGATCAGCGGGGAAGCCTGGGTGAGCGTGACGACGCTGCGCGGACGCACGTTCCTACGAGCGGGCGTCGTGAACTACCTGTCGACAGAGGCCGACGTCGATCGCATGCTCGATGCACTCAGGCGGTTGTCCGCC
>Ga0180121_10000695_pt1 | contig 14231 bp, 12 predicted proteins | sample AntDrymUQ5402106_2_FD_129676 | JGI IMG/M metagenome (GOLD analysis project Ga0180121, IMG submission 129676) | Polar desert sand microbial communities from Dry Valleys, Antarctica - metaG UQ540 (21.06) (version 2) (version 2) | ecosystem: Environmental > Terrestrial > Soil > Desert | place...
AACCTCGTGCGCGCGATTGCGCCGCCCGCGCTGTACGCCAGCCTTCGCACGGTGGCGAACGATGCCGCCGCGGCTCTCGTGGCCGCCCGGACGTCCGCGCGGTTGTTCGCGAGCGTGCAGGTCGAGACGGCGTGGGGGAAGTTGCCGGCGACGGGCCGCTATGTCGGCATCGCGCAGGATCGAGCGGATTTTCCCTTCGCCGAAGCGCTTGGCCTGTCGTCATACCCGAACCTCACGACGGTCGCGGTGCCGGAGGATCTGCCGATCGATTACTACAGCCGGCTCGTACCCGACGGGTCGGTTCCCATGATGGTCGTCGAAGGAGGATGGAGCTCCGCAAGCGGGGCGAATCCGTCATCTCCTGCGCTCCAGGCTCGCTACATCCGTCGCCAGATGGAACTGGCTGACCGCGCGAAGCTCGTAGGGATCTTTCAGCTCACCTTCACCGACCTCGATGTCGGGTCCTATGGCCCGTCGGGGTCGCAGCTCGTTCCGTTCGCGAGCCTGGGACTCGTCGGGACAGACCTGGCCGACAAACCGGCGCTCGCCGAATGGGACCGTGCCTTCGCCCGTCCGCTGCTCGTATCCACCGCCTTCGTGGCCCGACGATGATCCTTGGTGACGGTACCACGCATGTCGAGCTTGCCATCGTCGAGGTAGATCCCGGCGTTCCCGGAATCAGCAGCGGAGGTGATGTAGGCGCCCGCTCGCGGGATCGGCCCCACCACCGCCTTGAGCGCGGATCTCTACCGCGACGGGCGAGTCGGCCGGCGCACGCGCGACTCGCTGACAGAGCCTAGCCGGAAGCCTCCGGGCGCCGCATGTTGGCCCGGCCAAAATGTGAGCTTCTCCTCTTCCGCTGGGAGGTCCGATGTCAGTCAACATCAAGACGACCGGTGTTCACCACGTCTCGCTGCGGGTGAGCGACCTCAGTCGCGCCAAGCAGTTCTACACGGAAACGCTCGGCTTTCCGGTGATCGCCGAGATGCCTGACCTGGTCCTCTTTCTGGCGGGGGGCACGGCGTTCGGACTCCGCGCACCATCCGCGCAAATGCCCGCGGGCGACACGTTCAGCCCACACCGCGTGGGCATCGACCACATCGCCCTGGCGTGCGCCGAGGAGACGGAGCTCGATCGAGTCGCGGCCGCGTTGGCGGCGGCGGGCATCGAGAACACCGGTGCGAAGACCGACGAAACTCTTGGAAAGCGGTACGTGGCATTCAAGGACCCCGATCGCATTGCATGGGAGCTGTACATGGCGTGAGCGTCAACGTGCACGGAGCCGAGCCCATCGCCACCGAAGCCCGCTCCGGTCTGGATCCGTGGGTGCGGGCCGAGCTGCCGTTGCCGCCAAGGCCGGTCGGCCTGGGTTGGCTCGCCGCGGTCGGGCCGGGGGTCATCGTGCTTGGCATTTCCATCGGCAGCGGCGAGTTCCTGCTCGGGCCCACCGTGTTCGTTCGCTACGGGTTGTCGCTCCTCTGGGTGTCGGGGATCGCGATCTTTCTCCAGACGGTGTTCAACACGGAACTGATGCGCTACACGGTAGCGACGGGCGAACCGGTCTTCACCGGGTTCATGCGAACGCGCCCGTCGTCCACCGCGTGGGCCTGGTTCTACGCCGTGCTGTATTTCCTCCAGACGGGATGGCCGGCCTGGGCCGCCACGGCGGCCGGTGCGATCTACTTCCTCCTCGTCCAGCGCCTCGCCGGTCCGGGTGACGCCACGATGGTCTACTACATCGGCGTCGCGACCTTCCTCGCGTGCGTGTCGGTGTTGCTCGTCGGTCGGCGGATAGAGCGCACGCTCGAGCTGCTCAACTGGGTGCTCATCAGCTGCATCCTCGGGAGCTTCTTCGTGCTGGCGCTCGTGTTCGTACCTGGCAACACGTGGCTTGCTGCGGGGGCGGGCTTCGCCGGGTACGATACGGACCGGGGCATCTTCGACTTTCTCCCCGTGGGCGCGGATTACTTCCTGCTCGCCGCGCTCGTGGCGTATTCCGGTTGCGGCGGCGTCGGAAACATCACTCTCGCGAACTGGGCGCGGGACAAGGGCTACGGCATGGGTGAGCGGGCAGGCTACATCCCCGCTGCCGTCGGCGGCACGAAGGTCAACCTCGCCCACACGGGTTTCATCTTCCACCCTGATGCCGAAGCGATGCGGCGATGGCGTGGGTGGTGGCGGATCGTTCGCGCGGACCAGTGGGGAGTCTTTTTCGTCGGGGCGCTGCTCGGCATGGTGCTTCCCGCGATCCTCTACGTGACCTTCCTCCCGCGCGGAACTGACATCCGCGGCCTCGGCATCAGCGCCGCGCTCGCCGAGAGCGTCGGGATGCGCGTCGGCCCGGTGATTGGTGGCGTCATCGCCTTCCTTGGCGCCTGGCTGCTGTTCAAAACGCAGCTCGACAGCGTGGAGGGCATGACGCGGGCGGTGACCGACATTCTGTGGACCGGCAGCCGTCGCGTTCGCGCGTGGCGGGGTGGCGACGTACGCGGCGTGTACTACTCGGTGCTCGCGGCAGTCGTGCTGTGGGGCGTGATCGCGCTGCGTCTCGCCCAGCCGATGGTGCTCCTGCAGATCGGTGCCAACGTCGCGGGCGTGGTGTTCGTCGTATCGTCGCTTCACCTCCTCTACATCAATACGCGACTCCTGCCGCCGGAGCTGCGACCTCCGCTGTGGCGACGCGTGGCGCTGGTGGTGATGGCGCTCTTCTATTCCGTCTTCGTCGCCCTTTCGCTGAGCAGCCTTCTGTAGCAGTTTCGCTGACCTGTCCAAGCGACGGTCGGTCATCCCGATCGGAATCGTTGTCGTCCACGCTCCACCTCACGTCACGGAGGAATCCATGGGTGCACACGTCATGACGTCCAGCAACGTCCAGATCATCGAGCAGCTGTACGAGTCGTTCGCGCGCGGTGACATCGCCCGAGTGCTCGGGGCAATGGATCCGCAGGTGGAGTGGACGTCAGCCGAGGGATCCATCTATCCGGGGACGTTCGTCGGCCCGGACGCGGTCCTGAACAACGTCTTTGCCCGGCTCGGTAGCGAGTGGGAAGGATTCCAGGCCGCCGCAACCGAGTTTCTCGACGCGGGCGAGACCGTGGTCGCGCTCGGCCGATACAGCGGGATGTACCGAGAGACCGGTCGATCAATGAGCGCGGCGTTCGCACACGTGTGGACCATGCGTGAGGGCAGGATCGTGCGATACCGGCAGTACGTCGATACACGCAAGATAGCCGAGGTGCTCTAGCGAGGGATCGGCGAACGGCCATTTCCGACCAGATGGAGTGATTCATGGGCTCGACGCGACTCGAGGCCTTCAGTGATGGCGTGCTGGCCATCATCATCACCATCATGGTGCTCGAGCTCAAGGTGCCACACGGCGCCACGCTCGACTCGCTCACGCCGCTGTGGCCGGTGTTCATTAGCTACGCGCTGAGCTTCGTCTATATCGGCATCTACTGGAACAACCACCACCACATGCTCCACGTATGCCGCCGCGTGACGGGCGGCATCCTCTGGGCGAACCTGCACCTCCTCTTTTGGCTCTCACTCGTCCCCTTCGTCACCGGATGGATGGGTGAGAACCACTTCGCCGTCGTGCCGACTGCCATCTACGGGGTCGTGCTGCTTCTCGCCGGGATCGCGTACTGGATCCTCCAGATCACCATCATTCGGAGTCAGGGGCCCGACTCGACGCTCGCGCGAGCTGTGGGGCGGGATGCGAAAGGCAGGTTGTCGCCACTGCTCTACGTGCTCGCCATTCTCGCGGCGTTGTTTCTCCACCCTGGCGTCGCTGGTGCGCTGTATGTCATCGTGGCGCTGATGTGGCTGATCCCCGATCAGCGAATCGAGCGAATCGCCAGCAGCCCGGGCAATCTCACGTGACCGAATCCCGTCGCCTGCTCCAGCACTGCCGAGGCGCTGCGCGACGACTTCGGAGATACGGCACTGACCGCGCGGATCACTGACGAGCAGTTTCTCCAGGGTCCGCTCTCCGATGCGATGACCCATGCAGGGCAGCTCGCGTTGCTGCGCCGGTTGGCGGGTGCTCCGGTCGCGTCCGAGAACTTCATCTTCGCGAACATCCGCGCAAACAACGTCAGTGCGCTACAGCCGGAGCCGGCCGCGCCCGACAAGTGGTGGCGTCCCGATCAGCCCCCCCGCCCGCCGGGTGAGCCGGAACGGCATCGTGACGGAGAGGGGTGACTCCGGGTCAGGGTCGTCGCACGATTTTATGGATCGTCCCGTTCTGGGCGAGTACGTACATCTCGCCCGCGGCATCCTCCCCGAACGACACGACGTTTCCGACCGCGGCGACTGTCCACCGTCGCGTCGTGAACCCTGTCGACCGGCTGCCATCCATGCTCGCCAGCCATCCCTGGCAGTAGTCCGAATAGAAGTAGTGGCCGACCAGTTCGGGGAGCGCCGCACCGCGATAGACGAAGCCACCCGTGATCGAGCAGCCCTGTGAGTGATCGTATTCGATCACCGGGAGCGCGAGACCGGTCTGGTTGCACCCAGTGGCGGGCGAGAAGCAGTGCGCGCCTTCCATGATCTTCCAGCCGTAATTGACCCCGGCCTCGGCCGCACCGACGACATCGATCTCTTCCCACGCGCCCTGTCCGACGTCGGCGATGTAGAGATTCGACGTCGCGCTGCCAAGCGGTGTGTCGAAGTCGAAGCGCCACGGATTGCGGAGGCCGACTGCCCAGATCTCCCCGCGTTTCCCCGACTGGCCGACGAATGGGTTGGACGGCGGGATGGTGTAGGGAAGCGTGCGAACGTCGAGGCGCAGCATCTTGCCCAGCAGGGTGTTGGTGTTCTGCCCGTTCCCGGTTGGATCGCCGCCGCCACCACCATCTCCGGTCGCCATGTACAGCATGCCGTCCGGCCCGAATGCGAGGAGTCCGCCGTTATGGTTGGACGCGTCCCGGTGCGGCACCGTGATCACGGGAGTCGCGCTGTTCGTCGCGACGTCGGAGCCCGGTGATGCGCTGTAGCGCTCGACGGTGATGTCGCCGTTGAGGTCCGTGAAGTAGAGGTAGAAGTACCCGTTGGTCGCATATGCCGGATCGAAGGCCATGCTGAGCAGTCCTCGCTCACCGTCGGTCCGTACCCGCGAGGCGATGTCGAGGAACGGCGCCGGCAGGAGTTGACCGGCGCGCATGATCCGAACGCGGCCCGCCCGCTCGACGATGAACAACCGCGGATCGCTCGCCGGGGCCGTCAGGAACATCGGGCTTGCCAGGCCGCTCGCGATCGTCTGGAGGCTGAGCTGGAGCACGCTGGGTGGGACGACGGGCGCGTCACTGCATCCCCCAACCACTGCAGAGAGCGCAAGCGCAATGAACATCGATCGTACCTGGATGACAGCGGTCATGCCAATCCCCTGACGAAACGTGACAACGGCATGGTGCGTCTCATGCGCGGTAAAGCGTCACCGTCGTATCCGCGTAGACGCGCTGGTGGGATCCACGGGGCAGGTCATGCGTGCTGGCATGCTCCACGGCGACCACGCGCGCGAACCGCGATGCCCGCCAGCTCTCGAGCACCATGTCGAGCATGCGCGACCCGTAGGGCGGATCGACGAACGCGATGTCGTAGCTGTCGGGCCTGAGGGCTGCCGCGAACGGGACGGCGTCGCGCTTGAAGATCCGCGTCCGATCCCGCAGGCGGAGCACGGCGACGTTTGCCCGCAGGGCATGCAGGCTGCTGGGCCGCGTCTCGACGAAATCGGCCGATTGTGCGCCACGGGAGATCGCCTCGAGTCCGAGGGCGCCGGTGCCGGCAAAAAGGTCGAGCACGCGGGCCTTCGGCAGGTCGGCGTGCAACAGCTCGAGCACCGCCGTGCGGACATGTTCCGCTGTCGGACGCACGCGGAAATCGTGTGGCGATGTCAGGTCGCGTCCGGCGTACTTTCCGCCGATGATCCTCATCGTCGGACCGGAAGCCAGGGCGTGGGCCTCATCGGCGCCCGAGCGGATAAGGCATCATGCGGTGTGGCATCACGGTAATCTGGCCGCGGGTCGTCATCGGCGCGATGCGACGCCCATTCCAGCCGTCGGCCGAAACTCCGCACGCAGATGCTCGTCATTCCCTGAGGCGGATCGTTGCCCGCCCCGGCGCTCGTGGCCGTCACGACCCTGTTCCACGCAGCCAACCAGCCATTTCCCGGAGTAGACAATGTCCGCCGACTCGACCGCGGCACCCGGCGCGGATGATCTGCAGTTCGATCGAGCGGTCGATTCATCGGCCGCCTCCGGCGGTAGTGTGGTGTGCTCGAAATGCAATGCACCCATTCGCATGTATTACTACCATGTGGATGGGGAGACAGCCTGCTCGACGTGCAAGGGGTCAATCGAGCGTGCGCGCGGGGGCCCGGGCAAGTCGGGTCCGGGCATGCTGAAGGCGGTGCTCTACGGCCTGGGCGCCGCGATCGCCGGCGCGATGATCTACTACGCCGTGATGGAGTACCTCGATCTCGAGATCGGCGTCGTCGCCATTCTGATCGGCTTCATGGTCGGGTACGCGATCCGTAACGCCACCGCGGGCCAGGGGGGCCGAAAATTCCAGATCCTCGCGGCCGGACTGACCTACTTCGCGGTGGCCCTGGCATACGCTCCGTTCTCGCTGCGCGGCGGTACCGAGTCCGGCCAGGAGTCGGCAGTTGCCGACTCGACAGGCGCGGACTCGGAGGAGCTGACCCTGGCGGCCACGGACGTTGACGCCGACGTCCTCGATGAGGAGACAGCCGTCGACAGCGAGGCGGCCGCCGCCGCGCCCACGTCCGAGACCAGTGCCGAGCCCGAGCAGCTCGGGGCGGCGCAGGTCGCGCTCGGCGTCGGGGGCGGGTTGCTCTTCGTGCTGTTGCTTCCGATCGTGGTGATCATCGGCTCGATGCCGTCGGGGTTGATCAGCGCCCTGATCATCGGTATCGGGATACGCCAGGCGTGGACCATGACGGCTGGGGGCCACATGCTGATCACGGGGCCGTTCAAGGTTGGAAGCGAGCCGTCGCCGGCACCGGCGTAGCCAGTGGGCGCCCTCCCCGTTGGCGCCGCAGATGTCGCACCGACCTGCGTGCGCTGCCGGACGGAGCTCGCGCCCGCGCTCCTGAGCTGCCCCGCCTGTCACACGCTGGTTCACGCTGACACGTTGAAGGAGCTCGCGGCAACCGCGCAGCGCCTCACGCTCGACGGGAAGCTCGAGGAAGCCAGGAGTACGTGGTACCGCACGCTCGAGCTGTTGCCCACGTCGTCGAAGCAGGCCGTCACCATTCGCTCGCGCGTCGATGATCTCACTCGGCGGATCAATGGTGACTCTCCTGCGGCGGCCTCGCCCACCGAGCCGACTTCCTGGTGGAAGCAGGGCGCGGTCGCGGCTGTGGCCGTCCTGCTCTTTTCCCTCGGCAAGCTCAAGTTCCTCCTGCTCGGCCTGACGAAGCTGAAGACGTTCGTCTCGATGTTCGCCTTCTTCGGTTTCTACTGGAGCCAGTTCGGATGGCCGCTTGCGGCGGGCCTCGTGGTGTCGCTCTACATCCACGAGATGGGCCACGTTCACATGCTGCGACGCCTGGGCATCGATGCGGGAGCACCGCTGTTCATTCCTGGGGTCGGCGCCTTCGTCATGCTCAAGCAGCACGTGACGGACGCACTCACCGATGCGAAGATCGGGCTCGCCGGTCCCGTGTGGGGTCTCGGCGCGGGCATCGCCGCGTACGGCGTCTTCCGGATCACCGGCGCCCCGATCTGGGCGGCGATCGCGCAGCTCACGGGATTCCTCAACCTCTTCAATCTCATCCCGATCTGGCAGCTCGACGGATCCCGTGGATTTCACGCGCTGACGACGGTTCAGCGGTGGGCAGCCGTCGCGGCCATCGCGGTGACCTTCCTCATCACCGGGCAGAAGCTCCTGGTGATCGTCGGGGCGGTCGCCGCCTTTCGCGCCTTCCAGCGGAACGAAGGAGAGTCGCACCCGCGCGTGCTCGCGGCGTTCGTCGGGCTCACACTCACTCACGCCCTGCTCTCCGCGATCCCGATGATCCCGTGATGCGGGATCAGGCGCTGGCGGGCACCGCGCGCTTCAGCGTTATCACCGTCACCTCGGGCCACGCTCCGATCCGGAACGGCACGCCCCAGTAGTTCGTGCCCGGATTGATGTAGAGCACCGACGTCCCGCGGCGATGAACGCCCATCGCCAGCTCGAGAAAGGGTGATGCGAGGCTCCAGCCGATGCGCGGGATGGAAAGCTGGCCGTGATGCGTGTGCCCACTCAGCGTCAGGTCCACGTCGCGCGCGGCGAGGGCAGGCCAGAGCGCCGGGTTGTGGGCGAGCACCAGGGTGAATTCATCCGGTCGCGTGAGCGCGAGCGTGCGGGTGATGTCCGGCCCGCTGTTCACCGCATTGCCCCGGCGCCACGACCGGCCCGCCGGATCACCCGTCCCTGCAACGCGCAGTCGCGCGCCCCGATGCTCCCGCTCGACCGACTCGTTGACGAGCACGGTCAGGCCCGCCGACTCCAGACCGGCGCGCACGGCGTCCCATCCGGCGTACACATCGTGATTGCCCGGGACGGCGAACACTCCGAGCGGGGCGGAGAGGCTCCCGAACGCCGCCACGAAATGCGAAACGTCGGCGGCGTAGTCGTCGACCTGGTCGCCGGTGATGGCAATGAGGTCCGGGCGCGCATCGCGAATGGCACCATAGATCCGCCCGAGCTGTCGGCGCGACGTATGCGGGCCGACGTGCAGGTCGGAGACCTGCGCGATGCGCAGGCCATCGAGACCCTCCGGCAGGCGATCGAACGCGAGCTCCAGCGGCCGGATCACGAGCCGGTGCGCGCCGACGAATCCCCAGATGCCGATCGCGATGAGCAGCACGGCGGCAATCGCCATCGCCGTGCGTCCAATGACGCCGGCCATCCCGAAGGGCGCGCCGCCGATGGCGCCGAGCAGTCCGGCGATGGCCAGCAATGGCAGGAGGAGCTGGGCATACCAGAATGGGCGCAGCATCCAGATGCGGGTGAACGCCGAGCGGTAGCGTTGTTGGGTGATGCCGCGGATGAACACCGCGAGCGGCGCGGTGACGAGCAGCGCCACCCCGATCACGGAGATCCACCCGCCTGGAACGACGGAATGCACGAGCGCGCCGACGATCGCCCAGCATCCGACGAGCCAGGCGACGAGCCCGACGATGAAGCGCCTCAGCGGCGCACCGTCGGGGTCATCGACCTCGAATCATTCATTTCCACGCGCACGAGCGGCACGCGTCCGCTCGATTCCGACGCGCTCGCGCGCCGGGCAGGCCGGCGCTACGAGCCCGAGATGACTCCGCAGGCCACGCGATTTCCCGAGGCACCCGACGGATCGGTGCGGTCGTCATCCGCCGCGGCGTGCACGACGATCGCTGCGCCGTCGGCGTCCATCAGGGCATTCGTCCGGCGCAGCGTACCGCCGGGCGTCGTCGACTGCACGTTCACCGAGCTGTCGGCGCCGACGGTGATGTTCGGGAAGTCCCCGAAGTGCGGGCCCTGCGGGTTCTGGGTTCCGTGCTGGCGATTCGTCGGATTCCAGTGAGCGCCCGCCGACTCGAAGGGCGGGGTGCATTGGCCGGTGGTGTGGAGATGGATGCCATGTGCACCCGGTGGCAGGCCGGTGAGTCGTCCGGAAGCCGTCAGTCCCTGTTGGGTTTCCGAGAGGGTCAGCGTCCCGAGCTCGCGTCCGCTCGCGTTCCGCACGGTCGCCGTGGCGCGCATGGTGTCGCTCGCCACGCCAGCATTCGCGCTGTCGCGCACCAGCCCGGCAGTGGCTCCGCCTGCCGCGCTTGCGCCCACAGCCGCTGGGCTGCTGCTGTCGGCGGCGCTGTCCGCACTCTTGTCGCCGGCGCTGCTGCAGGCCGCGATGACAACGACGGAGGAAACGAGGGAGAAGACTCTGTGCATGGACATCGCGAGAAGGATGAAGGGTTGAAGTGCATGGAGGCACGACGCCGAACGCCGTTCGATCGTCGGCGTTCGGCGTCCCGGGAAGGATAACCACCAACCGGCCACGTGCCCTTGTGCTTCGGTCTTTCTTCGGGCATCCTCAGTAACCATTCGCGCCGGAGGTGCCACGATGCCCGACCTGGATCTGGATGCCAAGCTCGCAATTCTCATGTCCCTCGCGGCTGACGACCGCGAAGGCCCACCCGGACGGGATCCGAGCATCCTTCCTCCGCGGCTCCGCCACGCGAACGACGTCGGGGCGCTTCGCCCGCTCAACATCCGCACGGTGCGGCCAGGTGGTGCGCAGGGTGCGCCCAGGACACTGCTGCGCATCCTGATGACGAATGCGTGCAGCTTCAATTGTCACTACTGCCCGATGCGGCGCGACCGCGACATGCCGCGCACGCTGCTCAAGCCCGAGGAGCTCGTGCGCATCTTCCTGAGCGCGCACCGTCGGGGATGGTGCGAAGGGCTCTTCCTCACGACCGGCATTGCCGGCAAGCCGGTCAAGGTGATGGATGACCTCATCCACGTCCTCGAGTTGCTGCGTGAGCGTCATTTCTTCCGTGGCTACATCCACGTGAAGATGATTCCTGGCGCCGAGGCCGCGCAGGTGGAGCGCATCACGGCGCTCGCGACCCGTGTCTCGCTCAATCTCGAGGCGCCCTGTGGGGCGAGCCTCACGAGCATCGCGCCCGAGAAGAGCTTCGAGACGACGATCGCGACGCTCGAGCACGCGCGCACCCACGTGATCCGCGGGCGTCAGGCGGAAGCAGCCGGCCGTCCGCGCGATGACTTCCACCCGGGCGGCACCGCGGGGATGACGATGCAGCTCGTCGTTGGCGCGAGCCCCGACACCGACCGCTCGATCATTGGAAAGGTCGCGGAGCTCTATGCCGGCGGCGGAATTCACCATGCACAGTTCAGCGCCTTTCGTCCGATCCGCGACACGCCGATGGAAGGCGTGCGCGCCACCCCCGTCCTGCGCGAGCACCGCTTGTACCAGGTCGACCATCTCCTGCGCCGATATGGGTACGGCGCGGATGAAGTCGTCTATGGCGACGACGGGAATCTCCCGCTCTCGCTCGACCCCAAGGTCGCGTGGGCCCTCCGGAATCCCGAGCGCTTCCCCGTCGAGGTGCGTACCGCATCGCGGTCGCAGCTCATGCGCGTCCCGGGCGTTGGCGTGCAGAGCGCTCGACGCATCGTTGAGGAGCGGGGACGAACGGTGATCCGCGAGCTCGCCGACCTGCGCCGCATGGGCGTCGTCACGGCGCGCGCGGCCGGTTTCCTCGCGCTCGGCGGGCGACGACTGCACGCAGTCCGGTGGACCGAGCAGCTTGGCTTCTGGCGGCCGGAGGACGAGGTGGGCGCGCCGCACGTTGCCTACGACGTGAGCCCGGGGACGTTCCGTTGAACGCGGCCGGCGGCCCGAAGTGCCGGGGGCGTGCCCTGCCGTGGCGGCCCTCCTTGCCGCCGTCCGGGACGGCGGATAGCATAGCGGGCGCGAGCGTTCCATTTCGCGTCCGACCCGGGAACTCGTGCCGGCGCTCGACTCACGTCCACCAAGAACCCGGTACACCTCATGATGAAACAACGAGTACTCATGGTGCTGATGGGGATGTTCGTCATCACCACTCAGGCTCTTGGAAAGCAAAAGACGGTGACCGGCAAGGTCACGGGTGAAGAGGGCTCTCCCCTGGCCAGTGTCTCGATCATCATCAGGGGGACCAGCACCGGGACAGTGAGCAACAGCGAAGGAAATTATTCCATTCGCGCCGAGGTCGGCCAGGTGCTCCGGTTCCGGCTCATCGGGAACGCACCGGAAGAACGGACGATCGGCGTCGATGACGTCATCAACGTCCAGCTTCGGCGGGTCGCCACGAAGCTCAATGAAGTGGTGGTGACAGCCCTGGGGCAGACCACGGCGCAACGGGCGCTGGGGACCGCGCAGCAGAGCATCCAGGGGCCCGAGATCGCCCAGACGCAGCGGGAGAACTTCATCAACTCGATGCAGGGGCGGGTCGCGGGCGTCGAGGTGACGAGCAGCTCGGGCGTGCCGGGAGCGTCATCGTCGATCACCATCCGCGGGGTCAGCTCGATCAGCAGCAGCAATCAGCCCCTGTTCATCATCGATGGCTTGCCGATGGACAACAAGACCCTCAACTCCGGCGTGCTCGCGTCCGACGCGCCCGGGTCGGCGAGTGCGTTCAGCAATCGAGGCGTCGACTTCACCAACAGGGCGGCCGACCTCAATCCGGAGGACATCGAGAGCGTCGTCGTCCTGAAGGGGCCTGAAGCATCGGCTCTGTACGGCATCGATGCCGCAAACGGCGCCGTCGTGATCACCACCAAGCGTGGCGCGCCAGGCACGGGAGGGATCGAATACAGCAACAGCTTCAGGGTCGAGAGCACCAGGGCCCGGCCGGAGATCCAGCGAGTCTACGGGCCGAGTGCGGTGGGAAGCAGCACGTTTCTGTACTATGGCGCTCCGTACCCCGCCGGCACGCAGTTCTTCGACAACATCGATGACTTCTTCCAGACCGGAGTGACCCAGAAACACAATCTGTCCTTCAGTGGAGCCGCGGCCGACAATCGCGTGAACTACCGGCTGGCCGGCGGTATCACCAAGCAGCAGGGGGTCGTTCCGAAGTCGGTATACGACAAGATCAACCTGACCGGACGTTCCGGGTCGCAGGTGAATCGCTGGCTCAATGTCGACCTGTCGATGGGTTACACCTACACCAACAACGATCAATCCTTCAAGGGCGTAGGCGGCCCGCTGATCGGTCTCCTCGTCTGGCCGCAGACCGACAACGCGAGTGACTACCTGACGCCAGCGGGAACCCGGCGACGGCTCACGAATGTCACGGCGGAAGTCGACAACCCGTACTTCAACGTCGAGAAGAATCTCATCAATTCGAAGGGCAACCACATCATCGCCAACCTCGGTGTGGTGCTCACGCCCTTCTCGTGGGGGAATCTCCGCACCAACATCGGGACGGACAGCTACACGAATCAGAACACGCTCCTGCGTCACCCCGAGAGTGCCTACGGGAACGCGCTCAACGGGATCATCGACGTCGCCAACGACATCACCCGGAATATCAACGCCCAGTCGCTGCTCAACCTGAACAGCCGCGCCCTCACCAGAGACATCTCGATCAGCGGTCTCCTGGGCAACGCCATATCCGACAACAAGTCCACGACGGATGCCTTGAAGGGGCAGGACTTCCTGGACCCGGACTTCGTCTCCGTCAACAACACCAACCTCCGGACGAACCGTACCACCATCGCGCAGCGCCGCCTGGTCAGTCTCTTCGGGAGCGCGACGGTCGATTACAAGACGTGGCTCTATGCGACCGTCACCGGCCGGAACGATTGGACATCGACCATACCGCGCGGTGCGAACTCGTTCTTCTACCCCTCCATTTCGTCGAGCTTCATCTTCTCCGATGCGTTTCCCGCCATCGGTCAGTACATGAGCGGCAAGCTCAGGGCGGCCTACGCCGAAGTCGGCAAGGATGCGAGGCCGTACGCGTACCGCCCGTCGCTCGAGTTCAAGACGAGCTCCTACGGCGGCTACGGGTATGGCTTCACGGGGCCGAACCTCGACCTCAAGCCGGAATTCGCTCGCTCGTACGAGTTCGGCACGGAGCTGAGCTTCCTGAAGGACAGGCTTGGCATCGATGCGACCATCTACCGGAAGCAGACGAAGGACCAGATCGTCAATGACATTCGGGGCAGTTACGCGACGGGGTTCATCCTGTTCAACCTGAATGGAGCCGAAACGAGAAACAGCGGGCTGGAGCTCACGCTCCGGGGGACGCCCCTCCTGCGCGACGACTTCTCGTGGGACGTCATCACCAACTTCGACCGCTCCCGCGGGAAGGTACTGGCCCTGCCGAACGCCCTGCCGGAAGCCTACGTGTCGGACACCTGGCTGTTCGGGAATGTGCGTAACGGAACGGCGCCCGGCCTCTCCACACGCTCCCTCACCGGTCGGTTCTATCGGCGGAACAACCAGGGCGAGCTGTTGATCGATCCGACATCCGGGCTTCCGGTCATCTCGACCCCGTTCATCGATGCCGGGTACGACCGGCAGCCGGATTTCACGATCGGTCTCACGAACAGCTTCAAGTACAAGCGTGCGACGCTGAACTTCCTGGTGGACATCCGGAAGGGCGGAGATGTCCTGAACGCCACGGAACAGTTCCTCACCGCCCGGGGCCTGAGCCCGCGTACGCTGGACC
>Ga0180121_10000696_pt1 | contig 14229 bp, 12 predicted proteins | sample AntDrymUQ5402106_2_FD_129676 | JGI IMG/M metagenome (GOLD analysis project Ga0180121, IMG submission 129676) | Polar desert sand microbial communities from Dry Valleys, Antarctica - metaG UQ540 (21.06) (version 2) (version 2) | ecosystem: Environmental > Terrestrial > Soil > Desert | place...
AGGGTGAGCTCGAATACGGCGTGAAGCCGATCTTCATCGGTGGCTACGTGAAGATCGCCGGCATGAACCCGTTCGAGGAGAACCCGCCCGAGGACACCCCGCGGCTCTACGGCTCCAAGCCCATCTGGCAACGCGCTATCACGATCGTCGCCGGGCCTGGCACCCATTTCGTGGTCGCGGCCCTGATCTTCGCGGTGTTGCTGGCGTTCTACGGCGACCCGACGGCGGCACCGGAGACGCCCCTGGTCATCGAAGGCGTCGAGCGCACCCTCAACGACGAGGTCTCGCCGGCATTCGCCGCAGGCATGGAACCCGGAGATCTGCTCATCGGACTGGGGGATGTCGAGGAGCCGACATCGGAACAGATGACCCAGATCGTGACCGCTCAGGTGACGGACCGGCCTGGAGAACCACTGAGCGTCGTCGTGGAGCGCGATGGGGAAACGCTGACGCTTTCGATCGTGCCCGAGCTCGCGGATGTCGACGGCGAGACGCGTGGGCGCATGGGAGTCATCATCTCCCCGCCGCTCTACGACCCGGAGCCACTGGGCGTGGGCTCCGCGATGGTCGGTGGCGTGAAGCTGGTGTGGTTCTCCATCGAGGAATCCTGGCACCAGATCGCTCGGGTGTTCGGTCCCGAGGGCGTGGGACGAGTGTTCAGCCTGCTGTTCAACGACGAAGAGCGGAGGCTCGATGACGCCGGAAGCGTGGTGGGCATCAGCCGGCAGGTCGGCACGATCAGCAGAGGGGCGAACGCGGTCGCGACCCTGCTGTTCCTGTTCGGGTTCGTGACCGTGTTCGTCGGTTTGATCAACCTCGTGCCCCTGCCGCCTTTCGACGGAGGGCACCTGCTCACCCTGCTGATCGAGAAGGTCCGCGGCAAGGCGGTCGACATGCGCACGCTGATCCCGATCTCCGCCGCCGTGATGGCGTTCTTCGTGCTGTTCGTCGGCGCGACGATCGTGCTCGACATCGCCAAGCCGATCCCGTCGCCGTAGGTTCGGCATCGCTGGGGATACTTTGCGCGCGAACCACCACCACGATTTCTCAACACCGCCTCGGACCTCCCGACACACGTCACGGCTACGATTGCGCGGTGAGTCAGCAGACCGTGCTCGTCGTTGACGACGAGGAAGCCATCGCAGAAGCCGTGCGCGCCCGCCTCGAGTCCGAGGGGTACCGGGTGCTCGTGGCTTCCGACGGACCCGATGCGATCGCGCAACACGCCGAGCAGCTCCCCGACCTCGTCGTGCTCGACCTGATGCTTCCGGGAATGGACGGTCTCGAGGTCTGCAAGCAGATCCAGCGCGAAGGCTGGACGCCGGTGCTCATGCTCACCGCCAAGACCGAGGAAGCCGACATGGTCAGCGGGTTCGCGGTCGGCGCCGACGATTACCTCACCAAGCCGTTCAGCCTGCGTGAGCTCACAGCGAGGGTGAAGGCGATCCTTCGCCGCATCGAACGCATGGGCGAGCAGAACGACGCCGGCCCGATCGAGCTCCACGGGCTCGTGATGGACCCCAACCGCCGCCGCGTCACGGTCGACGGCGACGACGTCGGTCTGACGCCACTCGAGTTCGAGATCTTGCTGGCGCTCGCCCGCGACCCAGGCGTCGTGCTCTCTCGTGACCAGCTCATGGATCGTGTCTGGGGCTACCGCGACTTCGCCGGCGGGCGCGTGGTCGACTCCCACGTCGCCCGTATCCGCCGAAAGCTCGGCGAGGACGGCAACGAACCGAGGTTCGTCCGCACGGTGCACGGCGTCGGGTACGCGTTCCAGGAACGGTCGTGAGCTCCCGGCCGCTCGAGCGCCTGCCCACGATCCGCGGCAAGCTCGGCGCCACGATCGTCATCGCCGTCGCGATCACGATCTTGATCTCGTACGCCCTGATCGGCTTCGCGCTCCGCAACTCTCCGCGTGACTCCGAGGCGATCGACGCGCTGGCGTTAGCCCGGGCCATCGCGAGCGGCGAAGTGGCCGAGCCACTACCCGACACCATGGTGGTCCGGCGCAGCGCGACGGGCGAGGCCACCGTCGAGGGCGTGAACCTCGGTGTGCTGCCCCCCGACACCCCCGGACGCATACCCCGCTGGGGCGTGATCGCGAACTACGTGTGGGCATCGATCCCTACCGACGACGGCGGCAGCTTGATCGTGCTCTACGCCTCGCCCACCCGCGGATCGCTCGGCCGGTTCTCCGCGACCCTCGGGTTCCTGCAGAGCGTGTGGTGGCAGTTCATGCTCGCCGGGGCGATCGCCGCCGTGATCGCGCTCGTGCTTGCTCGCTGGCTCGCACGGGGCATGACGCAGCCGCTCCGCGACATGGCTGAGGCATCGCGCCGTATGCAGACCGGCGACTACTCGACCCGTGTGCACACGTCCACCCGCGACGAGGTGGGTCAGCTCGCGACCGCGTTCAACCGCATGAGCCGCGATCTCGAGCATCTCGAAGCGTCACGGCGCGACCTCGTCGCCAACGTCTCGCACGAGCTGAAGACGCCCATCACCGCGATCCGTGCCCACCTCGAGAACCTCCTCGACGGGGTGGAGCAGCCCGACCCCGAGATCCTGCAGGTGATGCTCGCGCAGTCGGAGCGGCTCGGCCGGCTCGTGGAACAGCTCCTCGATCTCTCGAGGCTGGAATCGGGTGAGGTGCCTCTTCGGCGCGAGCAGGTCGCCCTCCCGCCGCTCGTCGCACAGGTCATGTCCGAGATCGAGGTCGCTTCCGCCGATCGCGACGTCGACGTGCTCAGCGAGCTTGCCGACGATCTGCCGACGATCGAGGCCGATCCCGAACGCGTGCACCAGGTGATCTTCAACCTCGTGGACAACGCCGTGCGATTCACGCCCGAGGGCGGCGAGGTGCGCATCGAGGCGCACCGTCACAACGGCTCGATCGAGGTGAGCGTGGCCGACACGGGGGTCGGCATCCCGGCCGAGGCTCTGCCGCGCCTGTTCGAACGCTTCTACCGGGTCGACCCCGCCAGAGCCAGGGAAGACGGCGGCACCGGCATCGGCCTCGCGATCGCGCGCTCGGTCGTCGAGGCGCACGGTGGCACGATCCGGGCCGAGAGCGACCCCGGTCGTGGCAGCACCTTCACGTTCGACCTGCCGATCTCCGACCCGGCTGCGCCCGCGACCACGACCAGGAGGGATCAATGATCTCCGCCACGACCATCGTCTCCGTCACCGCACGGGAGCGCTACGCGTTCCTCGATCTCACCGACGACCTGCGCCGGGCCATCAAGGATTCGGGCGTCGTCGACGGCGCCGCGATCGCTTTCTGCGCGCACACGACGTGCGCCCTGCTGATCAACGAGTGGGAAGAGGGCGCCCAGGCCGACTTCCGCCGGCACCTCAGTGACCTCGTGCCGCACGAAGGCGTGTACTACCAGCACGACGACTTCGACATCCGCACGCAGAACATGCACCCCGACGAGCGCCAGAACGGCCATGCGCACGTGAAGGCGATGCTGCTCTCGGCCACGTCGCACTCGATCCCGGTCATCGCCGGCGAGCCCGGCTTCGGCACGTGGCAGCGCTTGATCTTCTTCGAGATGGATGAGCCCAAGGAGCGCTCGATCACGTTCCATGTCTTCGGCGGCTGAAGCGCTCGCGGGGCGAGCTGAGAGACTGGCTGATATGGGCATCGAACGCAGGAAGAGCCGGCAAGTCGACCTCGGCGGGGTCGCGATCGGCGGCGATGCCCCGGTCTCGATCCAGTCGATGACCACGACCAAGACCGCCGACATCAACGCGACGCTGCAGCAGATCGCTTCGCTGGTCGCGACCGGCGTCGACATCGTGCGGGTGGCCGTGCCCCACTGGGACGACGCTGAGGCGCTGGTCGCGATCGCTGCCAAGTCGACCGTGCCGGTGGTGGCCGACATCCATTTCCAATGGAAGTACGCCATGGCCGCGCTGGAAGCCGGCGTGCAAGGGCTGCGCATCAACCCCGGCAACATCAAGTATCACGACAAGGTGCGACTGATCGCGCGCGAAGCCAAGGCGCGCGGGGTGCCGATCCGCATCGGCGTGAACGCCGGATCGCTCGAGCCGGCGCTGCTCGCCAAGCACGGGAAGCCGACGCCCGAGGCGCTCGTGGAGAGCGCGCTCGGCGAGGCGCGCATCCTCGAGGACGAAGACTTCTTCGACATCAAGATCTCGGTCAAGCACTCGAGCCCTCTCGTGATGATCGAGAGCTACCGGCTGCTCGCCGAGGCGTGCGACTACCCGCTGCATCTCGGCGTCACCGAGGCGGGCCCGATGCCGCTGGGCGGGGTGAAGAGCGCGGTGGGCATCGGCGCCCTGCTCGCCGAGGGCATCGGCGACACGATCCGGGTCTCGCTCACCGACGACCCCGTCGAGGAGGTCAAGGTCGCCACGTCGATCCTACAGTCGCTCGGCTTGCGCAAGCGCGGGCTCGATCTCGTCGCATGTCCGTCGTGCGGCCGGGCCGAGGTGAACGTGCTGGAGCTCACGCAGAAGGTGAACGCCGCCATCGAGAACGAGAAGTTCACGGTGCCGATGCGCGTCGCCGTGATGGGCTGCGTCGTGAACGGACCAGGTGAAGCTCGCGAGGCCGATGTCGGCATCGCGAGCGGCAACGGCCTCGGGTTCATCATCCGCCAAGGCGAGGTCGTCTCGAAGGTTCCCGAGGACGAGCTCGTCGAGGCGCTGCTCACCGAGGCACGGGCGGTCGCAGCCGAGAAGGTCGCCGCCGGCGAAGCCAACGACTAGTCCACTTTGGACTAGAGGCAGCGCGACGCTCAACTTCCGCCCACGCTGCGGCCGATACCGGTGTGATGAAGGGTTCGAGGTTCTCGTCGCTGGCGGTCAGCGCGATCTTTGGGGTGACCGCGGCCACGGCCGCGCCCCCGCTGGTGATGCCGGCGGCCGGCGCGCCGGTGCCGGGCACGACCTGTGAGGTCTTCGGGGACGACAACGTCTGGAAGATGGACATCTCGCGGCTTCCGAAACACCCCAAGAGCCGTACCTGGAAGCGCAGCTCGCACGCCGGCTCGACCGACCTGCACCCCGACTTCGGGCCACCCTCGTACGGCATCCCGTACGACGTGGTCGGCGCCTCACACGCCGGCGTCGCGATCGACTTCACGTATGCGGGCGAGAGTGACGACGGGCCGTATCCGTTCGGCGGCGGCACCACGATCGAGGGCGGCTCCGATCGTCACGCACTGATGATCGACGAGAGCACGTGCAGGCTCTACGAGTTGTTCAACGCCCGGTGGAACGGCGGGAACCCGACAGCGGGAAGCGGCGCGATCTTCGACCTCGGCTCGAACGATCTGCGGCCGGCAGGGTGGACGAGCGCCGACGCCGCCGGGCTGCCGATCTTCCCGGGGCTCGTGCGGTGGGACGAGGTCCAGGCCGGCGAGATCGACCACGCGATCCGGTTCACGGTGGCATGCACGACCCCGCGATACGTGTGGCCGGCCAGGCATCAGGCCGGTGTCGCGGACCGGCGGTGTCCGCCGATGGGCGCCCGGTTCCGGCTGAAGCGTGGGTTCGACATGCACGGGTTCAGCGCCGATGCGCGGGTCGTGCTGCGCGCGATGCAGCGCTACGGCATGATCGTGGCCGACAACGGCAGCGATTGGTACTTCCAGGGAACGGTCGACGACGGGTGGACGAACGGCCTGCTCGACCAGCTCAAGCAGGTGCCGGCTGGCGCGTTCGTGGCGGTCGACGCGCGAGGGTGCCGGGTCGCCAGCGACAGCGCCGAGTTCGCGTACGGCCCGGACTGCCCGGGGCCCGGCGCATAGCTGCGTTCTTACTACAGGTTCCGTCCCGAGAGCGCGATCAGGCGGGCCGCGGCGTCGGCGCCGGGGCCCACCTTGACCGGCTCGGCGATGATGCGCGCGGCGACCATCTGCTCGACCTGCGGTGCGAACCATGCTTCGAGGTCGCGAGCGACATCGTCGGGGACCGAGTGCTCGACGCCGATGCTGGTGGCGAGATCCCAACCGTGGATCGCGGCATCGAACAGCATCTGCGTCAGGTACTCGTCGGCCGTGAGCTCGCCGCCTGAAGTGTGCACGGGCTCCCCGAGCGTCGTGGTCTCCAGGCCTTCGACCGCCGCCGACCTGGCCGAGCTCCACGCCGCGATCGGGTCGTCGCCCAGCCGGTCTCCCTCGTAGCGGTTGCCCACCTCGGCGATCGTCGCGCCGGCGATGAGATCGGGAACCCAGAGCGTCTCGTAGACCAGGTGATCGACCAGGGCGCGCACGTCCCATTCCGTGCATGGGGTCGGGCTCGTCCACCGATCGGCCGGGATCGCGAGCACGTGCCGGTCGAGCTCATCGATCGCTGCGACGTACCGCTGCGCGACGTCTCGCAATCGGGTCTCCTTCCCTTCGACCTCGGGCGACGGTACACCGGCTGGGCGTTCACCGCCGCCTCTCAGCGAGCGAGAGCCAGGAAGTTGCGGACGATCCCCGGCCCGTGTGGGGTCAGGATGCTCTCGGGGTGGAACTGCACGCCGAAGCGCGGCAGCTTGCGGTGCTGGGTCGCCATCACCAGTCCGTCGTCGGTCCAGGCGGTCAGCGTCAGCTCGTCGGGCAGGTCGTTGCGCTCGACGACGAGGGAGTGGTAACGGCCAGCTTCGAACGGATCGGGCACGCCCTCGAAGATGCCGCCGCCCGCGTGATGCACCGACGAGGCCTTGCCATGCACGGGCTCGGTCCGGTCGACCGTGCCCCCGTACTCCACGCCGATCGCCTGGTGGCCGAGGCACACCCCCAGCACCGGCGTCTCGGTGGGCAGCATCTCGAGCAAGTCGGTGAAGCACCCGGCAGCTTCGGGGCGCCCGGGGCCGGGAGACAGGATCACCGCGGTCGGAGCCCGCGCCACGAGCGCATCTGCGCTCTCCGCGTCGCTCTTCACGACCTCGGTCTCGTGACCGAGGCTCTCGACGAGCTGCACGAGGTTGTAGGTGAACGAGTCGTAGTGGTCGACGACCAGGATCATCGGGTCGCCCCCTCGAGGCCGCTAGGCGCTACCGCGGGAAGCAGCGCCGACGCCTTCGCCTTCGTCTCCTCGAGCTCGGCCTGGGGATCGGAATCGGCGACCACGCCCGCGCCCGACTGCACGTGGGCCTTGCCGTCCTTCACCACCGCCGTGCGGATCGTGATGCAGAAGTCGAGATCGCCCTGGAACGTGCAATAGCCCACCGCGCCACCATACGGGCCGCGGGCGTCGGGCTCGTGCGAGGCGATCAGCTCCATGGCTCGTCGCTTCGGCGCCCCGCTCAGCGTGCCCGCGGGGAACGTGACCGCCAGGGCATCGAGCGGGTGCATGTCGTCGCGCAGATCGCCCTCGACCGTCGAGACGATGTGCATCACCTTCGTGAACCGCTCGACCTCCATGAGTTGGGTGGGCTCGACGCTTCCTGCCGTGCAGACGCGGCCGATGTCGTTGCGCGCGAGATCGACCAACATGGCGTGCTCGGCCTGCTCCTTGGGATCGGCGAGCAGCTCGTGCTCGAGTAGCCGGTCACGAACCTCGGTCTCGCCACGAGGCCGGGTGCCGGCGATCGGCCGCGTCGAGACGCGACCGCGCTCCACCCGCACGAGCGGCTCCGGCGAGGACCCCGCCAGCTCGATGCCCATCATCCGCAGGTAGAACATGTACGGGGCCGGGTTCGCCACGCGAAGCCGGCGGTAGATCTCGTAGCCCCCGTCGGGCGCCGGGAACGTGACCCGTCGCGACGGCACCCCTTGGAAGATGTCGCCGGCCATGATGTGCTCCTTGAACGAGGCGACGATCTCGCGGTACCGAGCGTCGGACATGTTCGGCTCGCCGATGTCCTGAGAGCCGGCGGCGGCCGCGGAGGGCGGTGCAGCCAGCGCGGGCGGCCGGGCCCCCTCGATGCGCGAGGCCAGCTCGTGCACGGCCTCCACCCCGTCGTCGTAGCAGCCTGCGGGCACGTGCACCACGAGCAGGAGGCGCTGCTTCCAGTGGTCGAACACGACCGCTCGGTCGATCACGAGCAGGCCGATCGGCGGCACCGGGGCCGACGAGGGGTCGGGCACCGGGTGGCCGTCGAGCAGCTCGGCCGCCTCGAACGCAACGTAGCCCATGAGCCCACCGGTGAACGCGGGCAGGTCCGTCGCCCGCGGGGCTCGCATCGACCGGGCGATGTCGATCAACGCCTGCCGAGGAGGAGCGTCGGTCTCTGCGATCGCGAACGAGCGGGCCTGGTCGGTGACGCGTACGCCGTCGCGGTCCCCGACGATGACAGCCGCCGGGTCGCCGGCGACGAAGCTGTAGCGCCCCCACCGCTCTGATCGCTCCACCGACTCGAGCAGCAGACCCGGCCCGTCGCCCGCGATGCCCGGAAACAGCCCCACGGGGGTCGAGAGGTCGCCCAGCAGCTCTGCCCACACCGGCACCAGGGGCCAGTCAGCAGCGAGCGCGTCGAAGGCGGGGCGGTCGGGGCGGATCCGCAGCTGCACCGTGCACCTCCTCGTCGGACCTTCGGGGGCGGCATCGTGACGGCCGAGGCGCCGGTGCGTCAACGCACCCCGGTATCCTGTGCGGCCTATGCGCCTATCCAACCTCTTCGTGCCGACGCTCCGCGACGATCCCGCCGACGCGGAGATCGCCAGCCACCGGCTGCTGTTGCGGGCAGGATTCGTGCGACGGTTGACCGCCGGCGTCTACACGTTCTTGCCGCTCGCACTGAGGGTGATGCGAAAGGTCGAGGCCATCGTCCGCGAGGAGATGGAAGCCGCAGGCTCGATCGAGGTGCGGGTGCCGATCGTGCTTCCTGCCGAGCCGTGGAAGGTCACGGGGCGTTGGAAGGCCTACGGCAACGAGGTCTTCAAGCTCGAAGATCGCCACGGGCGCGAGATGATGCTCGGTCCGACCGAGGAGGAGGTCTTCGCCCCGCTCGTCGCCAGTGACCTGCCGAGCTATCGCGACCTGCCGATCAACCTGTTCCAGGTCGAATGGAAGTACCGCGACGAGAAGCGGCCTCGGTACGGGCTGCTGCGGTGTCGCGAGTTCCTTATGAAGGACGCCTACTCGTTCGACCGCGACGAGGCGGGCATGGCCGAGAGCTACCGCATCATGTACGAGGCGTACGTGCGGGTCTTCGACCGCATCGGCATCGACTACGTGATCGTCGAGGCCGACCCCGGCACGATCGGCGGGGGCATCAACCACGAGTTCATGGCCCTCGCCGACGTTGGGGAAGACCTGTTCGTGCGGTGTGTGAACGGCGACTACCTCGCCGACACCGAGGCAGCGACGCCGCAGGCACCCATTCCGCTCGAAGAGGTGGAGCTCGAGCCCATGGTCGAGGTGGACACGCCCGGCGCCGCCACGATCGAGCTGGTGGCGTCACAGCTCGGCGTCGACGCGGCCCGCACCCTGAAGAACATCATGTTCGACATCGACGGCTCGTCCGTCGCGGTACTCGTTCCGGGAGATCGAGAGGTGAGCGTGAAGAAGCTCGCTCGCCTGCACTTCCCGGAGGTCGTGCGGGCGTTCGACGACGGCGACTTCGAGCGGCTGGGCTACGCGAAGGGCTACGTCGGCCCACACGGATTCGGCGACGACGTGACGATCTTCGCCGACCATTCGGTGAAGGCCGGAGCGAACTGGGTGACGGGCGCGAACCGGCCCGACACCCATGTCACGGGTGCGAACCTCGATCGTGACTTCCGCGTGGCCCGATGGGAAGACCTCGTCGAGGTGCGCGACGGCGACCGATGCCCGAACGACGGCGGCGAGCTCGAGGTCGGCCGCTCCATCGCGGTCGGGCACATCTACCAGCTCTGGACGAACTACTCGGCGCCCCTCGAAACGACGTTCCAGGACGAGGACGGGTCCGACAAGCCGTACATGATGGGCAGCTACGGCATCGGCATCACCCGCATCCTGGCGGCCCTCGTCGAGCAGCACCACGACGAGCAGGGCATGGTCTGGCCCAAGAACATGGCGCCGTTCCAGGTGGCCGTGATCATGGCCAACGCCGACGACGAGCCCGTGCGCACCGAGGCCGAGCGCATCTACGCCGAGCTACTCGAGCGTGGGGTCGAGGCCGTGCTCGACGACCGCGACGAACGAGCAGGAGTCAAGTTCGCCGATGCCGACCTGATCGGCTACCCCGTGCAGGTCACGGTCGGGAAGCGTGGGCTGGGCGAGGGAACGGTCGACCTGAAGCTGCGCGCTACGGGGGAGCGTTCCAAGGCTCCGCTCGACGCGGCCACGCAAGCGATCGTGGACCTGCTCGCGGGCGCGGTGTAGCACCTGGTCGTGTGGTATCGGGTGAGGCGGGGTCACTGCTCCGCCGAACTCGCCTTCACCGCAGCGGCTCACTCCGGGTGGGGTGGGTAGTTTGGTCACACCAGCGGCCTCCACGGAACAGGGAGCGACATCAAGTGTCCACGAGAGCGGGTCAAGACCAGATGTCGGGTATCGAGCACGACCAGTCGTTTCAGTGGTTGAGATTCACCCACTGAGTGTTTGGATTTCACGGCCTCTTCCATCAACACGCGGCGACCTCGTCGGCATGGAGACACGCGCGAAGTCGGGGTCAGAGGCTCCACCGAGGGATCGTGTGCTCACTGGAGAGGAAAGCCTTCAGTTCAGATCGCATGTCGGCGCTGCCGATGAGCTCACTTTGGGGTCGCCCCTAGCACCCTGGGGCGTTCTTGCAGGTCGTGGCTATACTCAGGTTCGTACGCGGTCATAGACGTGTGTTCGAAGGTGGGCTCGCGCCCACCTTCTCGTTCGTAGGGGAGGGTCGAGCGGTGGATGTGGAAGCGCTGCTGCGACCCGTGGTCACGGCCGAAGGGCTCGAGATCTACGACGTGACCCACGGTCGCGAGGGCGGCCGAACGGTGTTGCGCGTCGAGGTCGAGGGACCCGACGGGGTCGACATCTACACGCTCGGTCGGCTCACTAAGCAGATCGCCGGTCGCCTCGACGATGAGGGCTACGGAACCGGTCCGTACGACCTGCAGGTGAGCTCGCCGGGCATCGAGCGGCCGCTGCGGAGGCCCGAGCACTTCCGGCGGGCGGTCGGTGACCGAGTGAAGGCTAAGACGACGGCGCCCATGGCCGGGTCGAGGACCCATTCGGGCTCGCTGACCGGCGCCGATGACCGCGGCATCACGCTCGAGGTCGATGGTGCGGCCCTGACGGTGGCCTACGGCGACATCGCGTCGGCGCGCACGGTCGTCGACTGGAGCGCCGAGCTGAAGAGGAGCAACGCATGAACGCCGAGATGATCGCCGCGCTGCGGGAGCTGGAACGAGAGAAGGGCGTCGCGTTCGAGACCATCCTGCTCGGGCTCCAGGAGGCGATGGCCTCGGCCTACAAGAGCTGGTGGAAGCAGGAGAACCCCACCGCCGACGACGACTTCGTCGGGTTCCGCGGCGAGATCGACCCCGAGAGCGGCGACCTGCGCATGTGGAAGCAGGACCTCGAGGAGATCGAGGTTCCTCCGGCCGAGGATGGCGCCGAGCCGACGCTCGAGATGAAGGTGCTCGGCGAAGAGGAAGTCGAGGTCACCGACGACTTCAAGGGGCGCATCGGGGCGCAGACCGCGAAGCAGGTCATCTTCCAGAAGCTCCGCGACGCCGAACGCGAGATGACCTACGAGGAGTTCGCCGGTCGCGAAGGAGACGTGGTCACCGGCATCGTGCAGCAGCAGGAGCGCCGCTACACGCTCCTCGACCTCGGAAAGGTCGAGGCCCTGCTCCCGCAGGCCGAGCAGGTGCCGACCGAACCCTACCGACACGGCGAGCGGTTGAAGGCGTACATCACCGAGGTACGCAAGGGCGCGAAGGGCCCGCAGATCATCGTGAGCCGGTCGCACCCGGGCCTGCTTCGCGCGCTGTTCGCGATGGAGGTTCCCGAGGTCGAAGAAGGCATCGTCGAGATCAGGGCAGTAGCCCGCGAGCCCGGGCACCGCTCGAAGATCGGCGTGCTCTCGAAGGAGCCGGGCGTCGACCCGGTCGGCGCGTGCGTCGGACCGAAGGGCTCGCGCGTTCGCATGGTGGTGAACGAGCTTCGCGGCGAGAAGATCGACGTGGTGCCGTGGTCCGAGAACAGTGCGGAGTTCGTCGCGAACGCCCTGCAGCCCGCCAAGGTGCGCGAGGTGCGCATCAACGAGGAAACCGGCACGGCCATGGTGATCGTGCCCGACTACCAGCTCTCGCTGGCGATCGGCAAGGAAGGGCAGAACGCTCGTCTCGCGGCGCGGCTCACGGGCTGGCGCATCGACATCAAGTCCGAAGCGCAGGTGGCCGAGGAGGCACGAGCCGCCGCTGCACCCCCGCCTGAGCCCGCGCCGGAGCCGGAGCCGGAGCCGATCGAGGCTTCCGAGACCGAGGCCGTCGAGCAGCCGGCTGAGGTCGTCGGGGAGGCGCCTGCGGGGGAGTGAGCTCGGTGAAGCTCGGGCCGGTGCGCACCTGCGTTGGCTGCCGTGCCCGAGCACCGAAGGCGTCGCTGGTCCGGGTCGTCGACGGGAGCGCGGGGCTGATGATCGATCGGTCGGGCGCTGCTCCGGGGCGCGGGGCGTACGTGCATCCCGGCCCCGAGTGCGCGGAAGCTGCGAGCCAGGCCGGGGCGCTGGCGAGGGCGTTGCGAACGGGCCCGGACAACGATGAACTCGGTAGGCTGATGCTCGAGATCGAGCGGATGGGAGCGGCGTGAGGGTCCACGAACTGGCGAAGGAGCTCGGGGTCACCAGCAAGGAGTTGCTGGAGACGCTTGAACACATGGGCGTGGCGGGCAAGTCCGCTTCGTCGGGCGTGCCCGAGGACCTGGTGCCGCGTCTGCGCGCTTCGGGCGGCAAGGCAACCGAGGCGCCGAAGCGCCGCGAGGTGCTCGAGCCGACACCCGCGCCTCGCAAGCCCAAGCCGAAGGCCCAGACGAAGACGACGGCGCCGGCGGCTCCCGCTGCGCCTGCCCCTACCCTCACCCCTGTTCCGGGGCCGTCGCAACCTGCTGTCATGCCGGCGGAGTCCGCCCCGGCCGCACCAGCCGCGCCGGCCGCGCCGGCCCCGCTCGCTGCCGTGCCGGCCCCCGCCCCTGTTGCCGCGCCGGTGCCCGCTGCCGCCGCGGGCGCACGTCGCCCGCCCCGGGTCGCGCGGATGCCGGCCGAGCCCGAGGTGCAGACGCTCCGCGTCGTGCGTGGCGCGACGCCCCAGACCATCGCTGAGAAGCTCGGCAGAGGTCCCGCGGAGATCGTGAAGATCCTCTTCCTCGCAGGTGAGATGGCGACGGCGACGACATCGTTGTCCGACGATGCGATCGCGCTGGTCGCGAAGGAACTCGACATGGAAGCGGAAGTCGTCGGGCTCGAGGATGAGCTCCTCGATGAAGATCGCGACGACGAGGTCGACGAGTCCCTGCTCGTGCCGAGGCCTCCGGTCGTGACCGTCATGGGCCACGTGGACCACGGTAAGACCAAGCTGCTCGATGCGATCCGCGAGACAGATGTGGTGGCCGGCGAGTTCGGCGGCATCACCCAGCACATCGGCGCCTATCAGGCGCACCTCGGCGAGCGCGACATCACGTTCATCGACACGCCAGGCCACGAGGCGTTCACCGCCATGCGGGCCCGCGGCGCGCAAGTGACAGACATCGCCGTGCTGGTCGTGGCGGCCGACGACGGCGTCATGCCGCAGACCCTCGAGGCACTCGATCACGCGAAGGCAGCGCAGGTGCCGATCATCGTCGCGGTGAACAAGGTGGACAAGGAGAGCGCCGACCCTACACGCGTGCGTCAGCAGATGGTCGAACGCGGGCTCGTGCCCTCGGAGTGGGGCGGTGACACGGAGTTCGTCGACGTCTCGGCGAAGGCCAAGACGAACCTCGACACCCTGCTCGAGACGATCCTGTTGGTGGCCGATCTCGAGGAGCTCAAAGGCGTGCCTACTGGCCGTGCCCGAGGCACGATCATCGAGGCTCACCTCGACAAGGGGCGTGGGCCCGTGGCCACCGTGCTCGTGCAACGGGGCAGTCTCGACATCGGCGATGCGCTCGTCTCGGGCACGACCTACTGCAAGATCCGGGCGATGCAGGACGAGAACGGCACGACGCTCGAGGTCGCGGGCCCCTCGAAGCCCGTGCAGCTCTTGGGCTGGGAGGCCGTGCCCGCCTCGGGGGACGAGTTCCGCGAGGTCGCCGATGAGCGCGAGGCTCGCCATGTGGCGAGCGAGCGCGAGGCGAAGTCCCGTGCGGCCGAGCTCG
>Ga0180121_10000697_pt1 | contig 14218 bp, 12 predicted proteins | sample AntDrymUQ5402106_2_FD_129676 | JGI IMG/M metagenome (GOLD analysis project Ga0180121, IMG submission 129676) | Polar desert sand microbial communities from Dry Valleys, Antarctica - metaG UQ540 (21.06) (version 2) (version 2) | ecosystem: Environmental > Terrestrial > Soil > Desert | place...
CAGGGGCGGGGCTCCGCCGCCAATAGCGCCGTCTGTTACAGCCTCGGGATCACCGCGGTCGACCCGGTCGGGATGGACCTGCTCTTCGAACGCTTCCTCTCGGAGGAACGCGGGGAATGGCCGGACATCGACCTCGACCTGCCGAGCGGCGATCGCCGCGAGCGGGTCATCCAGCATCTGTACGACAAGTATGGGGGTCGCGGCGCCGCCCCCGCATCCGCGGGTCGTGGCGGGGCGCCCCCCGTACCGCCTGGGGTCACCCTCGTGGGCCCTCGAATCGCGATGACGGCCAACGTCATCACATACCGCGGCCGGAGCGCCGCCCGTGAGGTCGGCAAGGTGCTGTCGCTCGAGACGGCCCAGGTCGATCGCCTGGCGAAGGTGATGAATCACTTCGAGTGGGTGGATCCGAAAGAGACACTCGCCCGGAACCTGAAGGACGTGGGGCTGGATATTCAGCATCCAATCATCCAGACGTTTGGCCGGCTGTGGACGTCGATCCAGGATCTGCCGCGGCATCTCGGTCAGCATTCCGGCGGGATGGTCATGTCGCACGGCCGGCTGGACGACGTGGTGCCGCTCGAGAACGCCAGCATGCCGGACCGCGTCGTCGTGCAGTGGGACAAGGACGACTGCGCGGACATGGGGCTGGTGAAGGTCGATCTGCTGGGATTGGGAATGATGGCGGTCCTGCAGGATGCCTTCGAGATGGTGAATGCGAGCACCGTGGGAGCGCCTGCGGCCCGCGCCGAAGGCGAGTCTTCGAGCCCTGAGGCGCGCGGGAGCGGGGGTGGGGCCCCGCGACCAGTGAAAATGATGACGGTCCTGCAGGGTGCGCTCGATCTGGCGCACCTCCCCCCTGATGATCCGGCCGTGTACCGCATGTTGCAGGAGGCGGACACGATTGGAATCTTCCAGGTGGAATCGCGGGCGCAGATGGCGACGCTGCCGCGGCTGCGGCCGGAGCGCTTTTACGACATCGTCGTCGAAGTCGCGATCATCAGGCCTGGGCCGATCGTGGGGCAGATGGTGCACCCGTTTTTGAAGCGGCGGCAGGGGAGGGAGGCGGTCACGTATCCGCACCCGTCGCTCGAGCCGATCCTGGCACGCACGCTCGGAGTGCCGCTCTTTCAGGAGCAGCTGCTCAGGATCGCGATGGTGGCGGCCGGATTTTCAGGTGGCGAGGCAGAGGAGTTGCGGCGGGCATTCGGCTTCAAGCGCTCCGAGCACCGCATGCAGCAGATCGAAGGGAAGCTGCGCGCCGGCATGGCGGCCAGGCAGATCACCGGCGCGGCCGCCGACGAGATCATTCGATCCATTACCTCGTTTGCGCTGTACGGGTTTCCGGAATCCCATGCGGCGAGCTTCGCGCTGCTGGTGTATGCAAGCGCGTACTTGAAAGCGCATTACCCCGCGGCGTTTTACACGGCGCTCCTGAACAACCAGCCGATGGGGTTCTACCATCCAGCCACGCTCGTCAAGGACGCACAGCGACACGGCGTGCGCTTCGCCTCGATCGACGTGCAGGAATCCGATTGGACGTGCCGCGTCGATCCGGATGGGCGCGTGCGGCTCGGCCTGATGTACGTCAATGGGCTGCGCCAGGAGGTCGGCCGATCGATTGCCGCCGCCAGGCCATCCCCGGATCAGAATTCGATCGCCGTCCATGCTCCGTCGCCGGGCGAAGATTCCGATCGGTGTCCGAAGTGCGGGTGCGACGATCACTCGATGCTCGAAGCGACGCTGCCGGCAGGATATTTTTGCAACATCTGCGCACACGAGTGGGGGAATGCGGTTCCGGGTTCGGGGTTCCACGTTCCGGGTTCAGGTTCGGGGTTCGGCTCCGAACGCGGAACCTCGAACCTGAACCGGGAACCTGGAACCCCGAACCGGAACCCCGAACCCGGAACCCGGAACCCCGAACCCCGGTTTGCCTCCATCGACGATCTGATCGCGCGCACGAACGTACGCCGCGACGAACTGGCTACGCTCGCCGACATCGGCGCCCTGAACGCCTTCGGCTTCGACCGACGGAGTGCGCTCTGGCAGGTGGAGCGCGCGGTGCGGCCGTCCGGAGAGCTGTTCGCGGGAATCCCGAACCCCGACGACGGATCTTTCCGCCTGAACGCGGAAGCCACGGATCGAGCCCCGAGCCCCGAATCCCGAATCCCGAGCCCCGAGCCCGGCCTCCGCACGGCTACGGTCCAGCGCGCCGGCCAGATCACGGCAGCGCCGGCGGAGGCGGCCCGAACCCCGAACCCTGAATCCCCCTTGCGTCCGATGACCTCTCCGGAACGCCTGATGGCGGATTACGCGGGAACCAGCCTGACCATCGGACCGCATCCGCTTGCGCTGCGCCGCGCGGAGCTGGCGCTGCGCGGCGTGTTGCGGGCCAGCGATCTTCCGCACGCGCGAAGTGGGCGGCGGGTGCGGGTCGCTGGCGCGGTCATCACGCGTCAGCGGCCGGGGACGGCGAAAGGGTTCGTGTTCCTGACGCTGGAGGACGAAACGGGCATTGCGAACGTCATTGTGACGCCCGACCTCTTCACCGAACAGCGCCGCGCACTCGTGGGAGAGCCCTACCTGCTGATCGAAGGCACCCTGCAAATTCAGGAAGGGGTGACGGCCGTGAAGGCGGAGCGGGTCATCGGCCTGTCCGGCGGACCGGACCCGCAGTCACATGATTTTCGCTAGTGCGATCCGCCGAAGACGGGCAAAGGTTGAGCTATTGGCCCATCTATTGCACAATCCCCGTGCGACATGGCCGGCGCGGCCAGGGAGGAGCCGACAGTGCGGGGAGTGCAGCGACGATCGGCGGGGACGACGCGGACAGGAGGGTCCCTTCCGTGGGGTGTCTGTCTCGCCGGCGGCCTCATGCTCATCCTCGCTTCGTGCACCCCCACGCGCATCAAGTCCACACTCCCGGGGCCACCCAGTGCCGAACAGATTGCCGAGTTGTGGACCCGTCCGGAACCCGGCCGGAATCTTTTCCATGGCGTGGGAGGACCACGCCTCGCTCCGGACCCCGGGGTGCGCTACACGGTTGTGGAGATCAAGCGTTCCGGCTACAGCCGGGGATACACCGTGAACGATGCGGCGGACCGGGAGTGGAGCGTGAAGTTCCCTCCAGAGGCAGGGACCGAAGTCGCCGCGTCGCGCATTCTGTGGGGCGTTGGCTATCATCAGCCGCCCATCTACTATGTGGCCGGCTGGAACGCCGAAAAGGGCACGTCCCCGAATCCGCAGCTTCCGGCCCGCTTTCGTGAAAAGAACCCCGATCTGCACGGGCTCGATGCCGGCGGCGCGTGGTCGTACCATCAGAACCCCTTCGTCGGCACGCACGAGATGAACGGGCTCCTGGTCCTCCAGGCGATGCTTGGGAACTCCGACCTGAAGCCCGCGCAGAACGTGATTTACAAGTTGAAGGGGACGTTCGAAGGAGCCGCGCGCTGGTATGTCGCGCGCGACCTCGGACAGACCTTCGGCCGCACGGGCGTGTTCGATGCCCCGCGGGGTGACCCCGCGGTCTTCGAGCAGACGCCGTTCATCACCGGTGTCGCGGGCGGCAATGTGCAGTTCGACTACCGTGGCCGCCACCGAGCGCTGTTCCGGAATCTCACCCCTGCCGACGTGCGGTGGATCTGCACACGGCTTGCGGCCCTGTCCGACGAACAGTGGCAGGACGCGTTCCGCGCCGGAGGTTTTGCGCCCCCCGTCGCCGATCGTTTCATCCGGCGGATGAAGCAGAAAATTACCGAAGGTCTCGCCCTGGAAGCGCCGAAGGCTTCGTCTGAACGATGATGCATCACAGACGCTCTCTCATCGGTTCTCTTCACGCGGCGACCTTCGCGCTGCTGCTCGTGGTGATGCCGGGGCTGCTACTGGCGCAGCCACGGGAAGCGGAACAGGCGCCGCCCGGCACCTTCACGCGGCTGCTCGAAGCCGAAGTGGATTCGATCCACCCGATGCGCGACCTTTACGCCGCGCTCCTGCGCCTTCCGCTCGCCGCGGTGCTCGGCGCCGCTCTCGCGCTGCGACCGAGACGGAAGGGCACGCCCCGCCGCGATCAGGCGGTCATCCAGACTCAGATCATCCTCGCCGTCGTCGGTGCCCTCATCATGCTCGTCGTCGGCGCGAGCCTTGCGCGCGCATTCGGCATCGTCGGCGCGGCGAACCTCATTCGGTATCGTTCGAAGATCGAGGATCCGAAGGATGCCGTCGTCATGCTCAGTTCACTTGCTGTCGGTCTCGCGGCGGGCGTCGGCATCTACGCGCTGGCGGTGTTTTCGACCATCTTTCTCGTCGGCCTGCTCTGGATCATCGAATCGTTCGAAGCCGATCCGAAGCAGCGGTTCTCGCTGAACGTGAAGGCCGGCAAGGAGACCGACGCGCTGCGCCCCAAGGTGGAGGCGATCCTGAAGCGCTTCAACCTGCAGTTCGAGCTGCGGATGTCGTCGGACGAAGAGCTTTGCTACGATGTGCACGTGCCGCTCGCGCTTCAGAAAGACCGCGTGTCCAACGCAATCCTCCGCCTCGATCCTGACGGCCACGCCGCCGTCGAATGGTCGGAGAAGAAGCCAAAGTCGACGTGAAGCTCCTCATCCAGCCGGATGCCGGCCTTGCGCCACTCGTGAAGGCGGTCCGCGGCGCGAAGCGCCGCATCGACATCGTAATCTTCCGATTCGACCGCAGCGAGCTCGAGAAGGCGCTCGAGGCCGCCGTCGGCCGAGGCGTCACCGTCCGCGCACTCATCGCGCATACGAACCGCGGCGGAGAAAAGATCCTGCGAAAGCTGGAACTGCGGCTCCTCGACTCCGGAGTGTCGGTCGCACGGTCGGCCGACGACCTTCCGCGGTACCACGGCAAGATGATGATCGTCGACGACACGTTATTCGTCTTCGGCTTCAATTACACCAAGGTCGACATCGAGAAGAGCCGCAGCTTCGGCATCTCCACCAAGGACAAGCGCATGGTGAAGGAAGCGACCGCGCTGTTCGAAGCAGACCGCACGCGGCAGGCGTACGCGCCAGGCCACGATCACCTCGTCGTGAGCCCGGAATCCTCGCGGGCCATCCTCGGCGCGTTCATCAAGAAGGCGACAAAGCAGCTCCTGATCTACGACACGAAGGTGAGCGATCGTCTCATGCTCCGCCTGCTCGCTGAACGTGCGAAGGCCGGGGTCGACATACGGATGTTCGGCAAGACCGGAAAGGGCGCGTCCGGAATCGTCGTGCGCAAGCTCCCCGATCTCCGGCTCCACGTGCGCGCAATCATCCGGGACGGGACGGCAGCCTTCATGGGCAGCCAGAGCCTGAGAAAGCTCGAGCTCGACGGCCGTCGTGAGGTGGGTGTCATCATCCGTGATTCGCGCGTCGCCAGGCAGATGCAGGCGGTATTCGACGCGGATTGGGCCCAGACACCCGAGGCGACCCAGGCGGCGGACGAGGAACCTGCAGAGGCCGCCGAGGACCGGGAGAAGGAAAAGGCTACTTCCGGCGCGTGATCACGCCGGAGTCGAAGACCTTGCCCGCGCGCGACACGGCGTTGAAGGACATCTCGTCGCCGTTGATCTCGGCGGCGAGGAAGCTCTGGTCCGAGTCGTTTCCGGCCGCCGTAAGGCCAGAGCCCGTGTCGATGTTGCCCTTGCGCAGCTTTCCCCCTGCCCCGCACACGAAATAGACGATCCCCTGCTGCGGCTTCAGTCGCTCGTAGAAATGATCGTGGCCGGTGAAGACCACCGACACGTTGTACTTCACGAACAGCGGCTCGAGGACCTCGCGGAGGCGTTGGTCCGATCCGTGGCGGTCTCCCGACGAGTAGGGGGGATGGTGGAAGTACGGAATCTTCCAGGCCTCGTTCGAGTCCTTCAGCTCCTTTTCCAGCCAGGCGACCTGCTGCGGATCCATGTAACCACTATCGAGCGCGAAGAACCTGACATCCTGCTTCGCCTTGAACGTGTAATACAGCTTCCCGTCCATGTTGAAATGCTTGTAATACCGCTGTTCCCGGGCATCGTGATTGCCAAGCGATGCGTAGAACTTCACCCCGGCATCGAGCAGAGGCTGGTACGGCACTTCGAACTTCTTCTTGAAATCCTGGGGACGCTGCGATCCGTAAAGGTTGTCCCCCACGAGAGTCACGAACTCGTACGGGAACACGTCCCGCACCCGCTTCATCTGCACCCCGAGTTCGTACTGCTGCCTGGCGCCGGTGCCGAAATCGCCGAGCACCGCAAACTTCAGCGAATCGGGCTTGTTGGGAAGGGTCAGGGCGAGTGCCGGAGCCGCCGTTTGCGCCTGGGACAAGGTGGCTTCGCCGCCACGGGCCGCGAACAACGCGATCAGGATTGTCGCGGCGGCAACGGAGATGCGCGTGGGCATGAGGGTTCGAACGGCTACCCGGGTAGCACGTTTTCCATCAGGTCGACGATGATGTGAGCGTGCTCGTCCATCAGGATGAGGTGACGCCCGATGAACCGGAACTCCAATTCATCCGGCAGTTCCGGAAGCCTCTGAAGCACCTGCGGAGGAACTGTCGACAACGGCACTGCATCGGGATAGCGGCCGTTGACCGACAGCTTGATGGGCCCCGGGTTCTCGTCCATGATCGACGACTTCAGCGCCGCGCCATCCGATCCGCCGAACACGTCCGCCATCATCCGGCGGACGACCGCCTGGACGTCCGGCGTGAAAATGTTGCCCGGTTTCGCGTCCGTACGGGCCTTCTGCAGGAGCCGCGCGAGCGCCCTCTGGTGCCGATCGATCTGCTCGGGACTTGACTCCTTCCCGAGTCCGGGCAGGGTTTCTTCAAGCTTGGCGTGCAGCGCCGTATACGTTTTCACGCGGGCCTGAAAGTCGGCGAGCACCGGGGTATCGGCTCGATTCGGGCGCGCAGCCGTGGAGGGAGGCGTTGTCTGTCCGGCGGGCGAAGCGCCGGTGCCCGCCGCAGGCGCCGCGTGGTCGGCCGACGAAGGGGGTTCCACCGGGCGTGGAACTGCCGGGCGGCTGCAGCCGCTCAGCGCTACCGTCGCCGCCACACAAAGCATCCAGATGCGATCAGTCGACGGAGCGATGGAAATCAGCTCTCACCCCCGGTAGTTTCCGAACTGCAGCGCCACACCGAAGTCGTGTTCACGGAGCAGCCGCATCGCCTCCTGGAGATCGTCCTTCGACGGCGCAGAGACTCGCACCTGGTCGGCCTGGATGGCCGCCTGCACTTTCTTCAGCTTGTTGTCCTTCAGGAATTTGACGATATCCTTCGCGGCTTCGGTCGGCACGCCCTGCTGCAGCGTGATCACGCGCCGGACGGTATCGTTTGCGGCACGTTCGACGTCCCCCGGCGTCAGGTTCTTCGTCGGGACGCCGCGGCGCACCATCCGCCCCTGGAGGATCTCCCAGAGCGCATTCATCTTCATGTCGTCGTCCGCCGTCAGGGTCAGCGTATTGGCGGTGCGGTCGAGGTCGATCGCCGCGCGTGACCCCTTGAAGTCGTAGCGTTGCGCGACTTCTTTCCGCGCCTGATTGACGGCGTTGTCGACCTCCTGCAGGTCTACGCCAGAGGTGATATCGAAAGAGGCTAGGTTCGCCATGAATGCATCGGGTAGGAATCGAAAGGAATCGATATGAAGGACTGCCACGGATTATATCAGGGTGAGGATCGCGGGGTGCCAACGTGACCAAGGTGCCGGAGCCGAGGCGGCCGTGCATGAGGCCGCGAGCGGTGATGAGCTTGAGCGTGCCATTTTGCCGTGGGATAATACTTGTCTACCCTTTGCACCGCCCCGTGCGGCAGCTCTGCTCTAATCAGGAGTCTACGTGCACCACAGCGACCTCGAGATCGCCCGTGTGTCTTCGCTTCATCGGCGGGCTTTTCTTGGATTCGGCGCCGCTGCTGCAGCGGCGGCCCTGTTCCCGTTCAGGATTCAGGCCGCGGGTCGGGCAAGAAGGCCCGAGCGAGTCTTGTCCTTCTTTCACACCCACACAGGCGAGCGGCTGAAGGTCGCCTACTGCTGTGGTGGAGAGTACCAGCCGGACGGCCTCCGCGCGGTCGATCACATCTTGCGGGACTTTCGAGTCAACGAAACGAGACCCATCGAGCCCAGGCTCCTCGACCTGCTCCACGAACTCGGCGGCACTCTTGGAACGGATCAGCCGTTTCACGTGATCTCCGGCTATCGCTCACCCCGGACCAACACGATGCTGCGCGATCGCGGCGGCGCGAAGACCGGTGTGGCTACGCACAGCTTACACATGGACGGCCAGGCGATCGACATCCGTGTCCCTGGCGTGACGACCGAACAGCTGCGTCATGCTGCCCGCGCCCTGAAGATGGGCGGGGTTGGCTCCTATCCGGACCTGAAGTTCGTGCACGTCGACGTGGGTCGCGTGCGGTCCTGGTGATCGGAGAGCTTCCGCCTGACCAGCCTCCGCCGAGGCTCCGGCGGTCCGCCGGAGCGCTTCGCGCGAAGGCGGAAGGCGGACGCTACCGTGCGGAGTCACAGAGACATGTCGGGTAGAATCGCTGCCTGACATGATCGAAAAACGCCGCTCGAAGATTGAAGGCTCCGGCGTATTTGCGACAGAGCCCATTTTCAAGAACAAGCGCATCGTCACCTACGACGGTGAGAAGATTCCCAATCGGGAGAGTCTGAAACGCGAGATCCGGTACCTGAAAAAGGGCCACATCTGGTGCTTCAAGCTGAATCGCCTGTACGTCCGCGACGCCGCCGTCGGAGGCAACGTGGCGCGCTTCATCAATCATTCCTGTACCCCAAACTGCTACACCCAGGTCATCGGCGACATGATCTGGGTTCGCGCCGCGCGGAACATCCGGAAGGGGGAAGAGCTGACGTACAACTATCTGACCGACGGCGCGCAGTCCATTCCGTGCCGCTGCAGACCTGGGTGCAAGGCCATGCTCTGATGCGGGTGATCTATCTTCATGGCTTCGCCTCGTCGGCGACATCGTCGAAGGCGACCTTCTTCAACGCGAAGCTCACAGCGCGCGGCACTCCCGTCGCGATCCCCGATCTGAACGAGCCGGATTTCGGGACACTGACGGTCACCAGGATGCTCAGGGAGGTCACCGGGGCAATCGATGGGGGCAGTGGTCCGGTTGCGCTGATCGGTGCCAGCCTTGGGGCCTTCGTCGCCGTGCAGGCGGCCCTGGCGCGGCCCGCGCTCGTGGATCGTCTCGTCCTGCTCGCCCCCGCGCTGGATGCCGATCGCCTGCGGGACCTCGCACCCGGAGGGCTCGACGCGTGGAAGGCTACAAATGCCCTCAACGTCGTCCATTACGGCTACGGTCGGACGATTCCCGTTCACTACGAGCTCTACGCTGATGCCCGGCTGTATGACTGCGTCGCGGCGGATCTTGCGATGCCAGTGCAGGTCTTCCAGGGACGCCGCGACAGGGCGGTGGACCCGGAGTTCGTCGAAGGCTGGTCCCGCACCCGGCCGAACGTCGAACTGCATATGCTGGACGACGATCACCAGCTGCTCGGCAGCCTCGAGCACATTTGGCGCGAGGTGGAGAGTTTTCTGTTCCGGCCGGCTTACCAGCAGATCCCCTGATACTGCCCCGGGATCTCATCACGGTTCGCCTTGACTCTCACGAGATCCAGGATGATCTGCTCCGGGCGCGTTCTCTTCAGCGCCTCGGAGAACTCCGGGGCGCCATTGCCGACAACGATGATCTCCGAGTGCGCGAGCACTTCGTCGATGTCTTCGCAAAGCAGCGACGACAGGTGCGGAATCTGCTTGTTGATGTACTCCTTGTTCGCTCCGACGAGTCGCGCGAGGGAGACGTTCCTGTCGTAGATGCGGAGGTCGTATCCCTTGCCGAGGAGCGCCTCCGCGAGGATGACGATGGGGCTCTCGCGCAGGTCGTCTGTTCCGGCCTTGAAGCTGAAACCGAGCAGGCCCACCCGCCGCCTGCCGCTCTCCATCACCTGATCGAGCGCGTGCTGGATCTGGAGCTGATTGCTTCCGAGAATCGCCTGGATGACCGGCATGTCCAGGTCGACCTCCTTGGCGCGGTACTGGAGCGCCCGCACGTCTTTCGGAAGGCATGAACCGCCGAAGGCGAACCCCGGTTTCATGTAGTAGGAGGACAGGTTCAGCTTCTCGTCGCGGCAGAAGATGTCCATCACTTCGTGACTGTCGATGTCGACGCGCTTGCAGAGGTTTCCGATTTCATTTGCGAAACATACTTTGAGCGCGTGCCAGGTATTGCTCGCGTACTTGATCATCTCGGCGGTGCGGATGTTCGTCGTCACCAGGGGCGCCGCCACTTTCGAATAGAGCGCCTCGGTTGGACTGGCATCGGACTGGTAGTTGTGGCCGACCAGTGTGAGCGGTGGGTTCCGGAAGTCGTGGATGGCAGTGCCTTCGCGCAGGAACTCCGGGTTGACCGTCACGCCGAAGCCGGTGCCGTACTTCTTGCCCGACGTCCGCTCCAGCGCCGGAATCACCACGTCGTGGGTGGTGCCCGGCAGTACCGTGCTGCGAACGACGACGACGTGATAGGCCGCCTTGTCGCGAAGGACTTCGCCAATTTGTTCGGAGACGCGTTCCAGATACGACAGATCGAGGCTGCCGTTCTTGCGGCTCGGCGTCCCCACACAGAGCAGCGACAGGTCGGTGGCGTCGATCGCCTCCCTGGTGCCCGTCGTTGCCCGGAGCGAGCCGTTCGCCGCGCCGTCGCGAATGAGCTCGTCCAGCCCCTTTTCGACGATAGGACTGCGCCCCTCGTTCAAGCTCGCCACCTTGTCGGGATTCACGTCGACGCCGACCACCGTGTGCCCGTCCGCGGCAAACGAGGCGGCCGATACGCTGCCGACGTAACCAAGACCGAAGACTGAAACCTTCATTGCCTGACTTCCTCCCGCTTGCGAATCTGACGTCTTTGAGAGCGGATGGCTACGCCGTGCGCTCGAGACCCGCATTGCGTGCCGGCCGGGCATTGCCTCCGGCGACCACGCGTTCCAATGCGTCTTCGAAGTCCTCTGCGACTGCGGACCAGTCGTAGCGCTCGACCACGATGCGCCGGGCCTCGATCTCGAGACTTCGACGCGCGTCGACGTCTCGAATCATGTGCACGACGGCCTGGGCAAACCGGGCGGGCTCATCCGCGAGCAGAATGTTGCGGCCGGGTGTCACCGGGAGCCCCTCGGCACCTACCGTGGTGGACACGACAGCCTTGCCCATCGACATGGCTTCGAAGATTTTCAGGCGCGTTCCCCCGCCGATGCGCAGCGGCACCACGTAGACTGCGCCGGCGGCGATATGCGGCCGGACATCGTCCACTCGGCCCGTCACCTCGATCCCGGCATCGAGCGCCAGCCGGGTCACCGCGGGTGTGGGCGCGCGTCCGATGATGCTCAGCGTAGCGTCGGGCTCGACCTGCCGGATGCGCGGAAGGATGTCCCGCACGAAGTACTGCATCCCGTCTTCGTTCGGCAGCCAGTCCATCGAGCCGGTAAAGACCAGGTGCGCGCGGCGCACCGGAGCGGCCGACGGCACGAAGTAGGTCGTGTCCACCCCGGTCTGCACGACGTGCGCGGGCGTCTGCAAGGCGTCCGGGTACAAGCGCTGGAATGTGTCCCGATCGATCTCCGACACCGCGAGGGCGAGGTCAAAGCGCGCCAGCGCGTCTCTCTCGAAGCGGAGCATCCGGCGCCACTGCTGTCGGAGGAGGTACCGGCTCAGAGGGTTCGTGGCGTGCTCTGCGTGCCTGCGCCAGATCTCCGCTTCGACGTTGTGCGTAAAAAGCAGTGCGGGGCATGGGAGCTGAGCTGGCAGGTTGACGATCGGTACGAGGAAATCGCAGACGATTGCGTCGAAGCGACGCTGCTCGAGGAGCCCGGCCAGCATATTCCTGAACGTCGGCGATCTGTACTTCGCGACGCCGTAGGGGACGCTGTCCACAAGGTATCGAGCGGCATCGAGATAGAACCGCGCCGTGCCCTTCGCAGGATCGGTCCGCGCGACTGTGTGCAGGTCTGCACAGACGGCACTCATCCCCTCATGATCGGCAGCCGGCTGACCGGGGTCGCAGAACGACAGGTATGTGATCTCGTGGCGCGCGGCAAGGTGGCGCATGACGTGCCACGTGCGCAGCTTGCCGCCCTTGTCGAGCGGCAACAGCAGGTTCGCATTCAGCCACAGGACCTTCATGAGCCCGGCCTCTCGCGGCGCCAGACGCGGACGCGCGGCGTCACGCGCTGGCCCTCAGCCCAGCGGCGTCAGATGGGATCGTCAATGCTTTACCGGGCAATGTCTGCACGCCCTCGCCGTCCACGTGCGTCCGGTACCACAGCTCGAGGTTCAGAAGGCTCCAGAGCGCGTCCCCTCCTTCGGTCTCTCCCGCCGCATGGGCGGAAATGAGCCGCGCAACCGCCGCGGGATCGATGATGCCGCGCTGTCGGCTCCGCGAGTCGAGGAGCACGTCACGCGCCACGTCGCCCCACGCCCCTTTCATCCACATCGCAAAGGGAACGGGAAATCCCATTTTCTTTCGCGTCAGAATTTCCGCCGGGAGAATGTCCCGGACAGCTTCGCGAAGCACCCACTTGGTCTTGAACCCGCGCAGCTTCATCCGGCCCGGTAGTGCCGCGGCGAACTCGACGAGTTTGTGATCGAGAAAAGGTACACGGCTCTCGATCGACGCCGCCATGCTCATCTGGTCCTGCTTCATCAGGAGCTCGACGAGATAAGTTTTCAGGTCGGTGTAGAGGAGCCGGTCGAGCGTCGTGCTGCCGCCGTTCGGCGTGTCGAAGACCCGGCGAGAGGCGCCGTAGGCGGAGTCCGGGGTCGCCAGCGCGGCGAAGGGGCCGCTCAGCAGGGTCGCCTGACGCTTCAGCCCGATCGCGGCGAAGTTGTCGAAGAACATGGCTTCGGGCGTCCGCGGCATCGCGAGGAAAGAACGCTTGGCCAGGCGGCCCAGCCGCGCCGGCAGATTCGGAACCAGCGTGTCGGAGATCCAGTGACGCAGCGGCGCAGGCACGGCACCGTAGGCGGAGGCCGCACGCCAGTTGACGAGCGCCCGCGGGTACTTGCCATAGCCGGCCAGCAGTTCGTCGCTGCCTTCGCCGGTGAGCACCACCTTCACGTGTTCCCGCGCCAACGCCGACACGAAATACAGCGGGACGCTCGAAGTGTGGGCGATCGGTTCGTCCTCGTGCCAGATCAGACGTGGAAGCGCGCCGAAGAAATCCTGATCGTCGATCACGATCTCGTGCGCGTCGGCGCCTATGGCGGTAGCCACCTGGCGTGCGTACCCGAGCTCGCTGAAGGCCCGCTGCTCGAACGCGACCGAAAACGTCTGCAGAGGACGGTCGATCATCTTCGCCATCATCGCGGCGATGGCACTGCTGTCGAGACCACCCGACAGGAACATGCCGAGCGGGACGTCGGCCATGAGCCGGATGCGCACGGACTCCTCGAGCAGCTCCCGGAATCGCCCGACGACGGCCGTGTCCGAGAGGCGCGCGATCTCCTCGGACGTGCGTCCCACCGGGATGTCCCAGTACTGCCGATGCGTGAGCGCCCCGCTCTCGAACACGAGCGTGTGACCCGGCTGCACGCGATGGATGCCCTTGAAAAGCGTCTCGGACCCGGAGAGATAGCGCGTGCCGAGCAGCTCCGGGAGGGCGGCCTCGTTCGCCTCCGCCCGAATGAGCCCGCTGGCGAGAATGGCCTTGATCTCGGAGCCGAACAGCAGGCGGCCCTCCGCCATGGCCCAGTACAGCGGCTTGACGCCCAGGCGGTCGCGTGCCAGCAGCAGGCGTCGGCGCGGCGCGTCCCACAGCGCAAACGCAAACATGCCGCGCAGGTGCTCGACGCACGCGTCGCCCCACTGTTCGTACGCATGCACGATCGTCTCGGTGTCGCAGCGCGTCCGGTAGACGTGTCCCGCCGCCTCGAGGCCGACGCGAACGTCGGCATGGTTGTAGATCTCGCCGTTGAAGGCGATCCAGACGGTGCCATCCTCGTTCGACAACGGCTGGTGGCCCGCCGCGAGATCGACGATGCTCAGTCGGCGATGGCCGAGCCCCGCCTGATCGTCGGTGAAAATCCCGGCGTCGTCGGGGCCGCGGTGGGCGAGAACGTCCCGCATCCTGATGAGGCGATCCGCATCGTCGGCACGCAGCCGTCCCGAGGCGACGATTCCGCTGATCCCGCACATGGGCTACATTGTCTCCGTGATGGCGCGGGCG
>Ga0180121_10000698_pt1 | contig 14210 bp, 13 predicted proteins | sample AntDrymUQ5402106_2_FD_129676 | JGI IMG/M metagenome (GOLD analysis project Ga0180121, IMG submission 129676) | Polar desert sand microbial communities from Dry Valleys, Antarctica - metaG UQ540 (21.06) (version 2) (version 2) | ecosystem: Environmental > Terrestrial > Soil > Desert | place...
AAAAGTTTGCAAATTACCTGGCAGGAGTCGGATTCAATGAAATCTTTACCAATTCCATTACAAATGCGGCATATTTTGAACCCGGTGAATTGAAAAACGGGGTAAAGCTTTTGAATAATTTAAGTGCTGTACACAACCTGATGAGACCTTCGATGCTCGAGACGGGCCTGGAGGCTGTTTCATATAACCTGAATCGAAAAGCTACCCAATTACAGTTTTTTGAATATGGAAAAACTTATAAGACCACAGGGATTGGGGAGTATGCTGAAAATGAACATCTGTGTATGTACTTATCAGGTAACAGGAGGAATGGATCCTGGAAAGAAAAACAGGCACCTTTTGATTTCTTCTATTTGAAAGGTCTTGTAATGCGTTTGTTGGAAACGGCAGGGATCGAAAAGGTACAATTAATCACCGCTACTCATCCGAAACTCAGCCAGGCATTCTCAATCAATGCAGGTAATGAAACTATTGGTTTGTTAGGTATAGTGGAAAAAGCAATGTTGGCCAGATTCGATATAAAGCAACTTGTATTATTTGCAGACCTCCACTGGCAAATGGTGATTGAAGTAGCTGGAAGGACTCAGATTACTTTCCGGGAATTGCCTAAACAGTTACCAGTGAACAGAGATCTTGCAATGGTGGTACCCCGGAGTCTTCCTTATAGTAAAGTGGAAGAATCGATACGGAATATTCAATTGGAAAAATTGCAGGATATAGCTTTATTTGATGTATTTGAAAGTGATAAACTGGGAGTTGATAAAAAGTCTTTTGCGGTTAGTTTTAGTTTTTTGGATGAAATAAAAACTCTTACGGATAAAGAGATCGATTTAATGATGCAGACGATCATGCAAAGACTGGAACAAGATGTGGCAGCAGAAATCAGGAAACAATAAGTTGTTCAAAACCGAATCAGGAAGCAGGCAGACAAACTCATAAAATGGGAGAACTGGAATCAGGAATTAAAAGAATAAATGAGAAGCTACAGCTTTTATTAAAGCAGTATTACCGGATAGAACAAGAGAATACAAAATATCGTCAGCAACTTGCCGATCAGAAACAGCAGCATGTAACCATGACGGAAAGAATGGAACAAATGGAACAACAGGTGGTAATTTTAAAAGCAGCAACCAGCCAATTGAGCGAACCGGATAAAAAAGAATTAGACAAAAAGCTGAACCATTACCTGAAAGAAATAGACAGGTGTATTAATATGCTGAATGAATAGTTCAAACTCTTTTTACCATTCTAAGTTTGATCTCTTCTTCCCCCTGAGAAAGTTCAAGGGTATAAATGCCATAAGGCAGATCATTTAAACCTTTCCAGGTAATTTCGGGTTCTTCTTGTTTGAGGGTAGTTTCCAGTTGGCTGCAGACACTTCCTTTTTCATCGCGAAGTACAGCTGTAAGGCAAGCCTGCGTGCAGGCAATTAATTGAAATGTGAGCGTGTCAATAAATGTTGACGATCTTACTTTGGCAATCATAGGAGGATACTTTTGTGGCTTTCATAGGGTTGGTAAAGCCGGTGAATTAACTGTATTAAATTTAAAACAACCTTTCCATAAATGCAAGGCATGGACACATTAATTCCAATAAACATTGTCATTGCTGACCGTACTTACCGAATACGTATATCTCCGAAAGATGAAGAAACTGTAAGAGGTACCGTAAAAATTATAAACGACAAATTGCTGGAATTCAAGACTCAATTTGCAGGCAAGGATATGCAGGACTATGTATCTATGGTAATCCTATGGTTTGCCACTCAGCAGAAGGCGTCAGAAAGCAGGCTTACATCAGATGATTTATTTCAGGATAAGCTGCAAAAGCTGGAAGATATGCTTGATATAGCTTTGAAATCCTGATAGTTTTTATTTCGGGGTAAACGTGCTCGTAATCACAGCATCTATTGACATGGGAACGGATTGACCCATCACTGACATGGTTCCGGTGGCTTTGCTGGTGGATTTCCGTGTCCTTAATACCCCTGTTTGAACATCGAATGTATACTCACCGATAGTGGTACCCCTCATATCAATCTCCAGGGTCATACCCTGTTGTTCTATTTCAGCATTCATATTTGAGCTTTGTGAAAGGGTAACAAGACCATCATTCCCTTTTATTTCCTTTAAAGTGTAAGTCGTATATGATTTGTGTTTACTGTCAGAAGAGGAATCAGACCAGGTATCTCCTACTTTGATGCCTTTTGATGGGATGTTTGCAATGGCGCCAAAAGTGGCTCCTTCACTGTCTTCTTTGTACTGACCAAACATGCTTCCCATCATTCCCGCTACTCCTGCCATTTCTTCTTTAGAAGAGGTTTCCTTAACGGAAGTAACGATGCCTTCTTTATTTACAATAAATTCCACAGGAATTCCAATTTTATCTTTTACTTTTTCTCCAATCTGCCCATCCATATCTTCCTTTTTATCCGAGTCGAATTTCATTTCCTGCATCCCACTCATATTCAACACCATTCTTTTCATGGTTTTCGATATGGAGTAGTTCGTTGAGGTTGCATCTTTAACTTCCAGAATATTACTGAGGGTGGTTTCAATCTTAATTTCCATAACCTGACCCATCATTTCCTGAGTCAGATTCATAGTTGATTGGTTTATCTGTTCCATTTGTTGTCCTTTTGCAAGTGCAACTTTTTTATTGATAGTCTGCCCACTGACTGCAATCGAAAGGAACAACAATGTTGGGATGAGAAATTTTTTCATATAAAACTTTAAGAAGTGTGTGTTGGAAGACGTATGTCTGCTTTTCGCAGTTGCATTTGTTTCAATGACCTCTTTCTATTTTCAAATACTTTTTATTTCAAGGCGCTGCATTTTCGAAAGAATTATTATTTAAAGCAGATATATTATATATCATTTTGAGGGCGCAAATTAACTATAAATTTCAATTGGGTAATTATATGGGTATATATTAACAGCTTCTATTACGCAGTAAATTGAATGAGCTAAAGGCTTCAGTACCTTTTTTTTGTATTTTCGCTCACTTACAACTCCTAATCTTAATTTCTCATAAGATGAGTTAATTGATATGACAGAACAATTTAAATTATTTCTACACAATGGAACCAAACGTCCTAACCTATATTGTTGGCGGAGTTGCTCTGCTAATAGGGATTATAGTTGGTAAATTGATATTTGCCAAAAACACGAAATACAAACTTGATGAAGCACAGATACAAGTCGATAAGATCCTGAATGATGCCAAAACCAACGCCGAAACATTAAAGAATCAGAAGTTACTCGAAGCAAAGGAAAAATTTCTCCAGTTAAAATCGGAACATGACAGAGAAGTCCTCGAACGTAACCGCAAATTAGGGGAAGGGGAAAATCGTGCCCGTCAGAAAGAGCAATCTATCAATCTGAAACATGAACAACTTGAAAAGCAGGTTAAAGAAAATGAAGCCATCAAGGAAAACCTTAACAGGCAGATAGAAGTGGTGAATGTAAAGAGAAGTGAATTGGAAAAACACCAGGAAGAACATATCCGAAGGCTGGAAAAGATATCAGGTCTTACGGCTGAAGAAGCTAAGACACAGTTGGTTGAAAGCCTTAAACAGGAAGCTCAAACAAGAGCACTCGCCATGCAACAGGAAATCGTAGATGATGCAAGGATAAAAGCCAATAAAGAAGCCCGGAAAATTATCATTCAATCTATACAAAGAACGGCTGCGGAACAGGCTATTGAAAATTCTATAACCGTTTTTAACCTGGAGAGCGATGAAATTAAAGGTCAGATCATAGGAAGGGAAGGAAGGAATATACGGGCTATAGAAGCGGCAACCGGAGTAGACCTTATTGTAGATGACACCCCGGAAGCTATTATTCTCTCTTCTTTTGATCCCCTCCGGAGGGAGATTGCCAGACTGAGTCTGCAAAGACTGGTAACCGATGGGCGTATACATCCTGCTAGGATTGAAGAAGTAGTGGAAAAAACCCGGAAGCAAATTGAGGAACAGGTTATGGATATTGGTGAAAGAACGGTCATTGAGCTTGGAATTCACGGACTTCATAAGGAATTGGTAAGGATCGTCGGAAAAATGCGATTCCGTTCTTCCTATGGACAAAACCTGTTGATGCATAGCCGCGAAGTCGCCAACATTTGTGCGATCATGGCAGCGGAACTTGGAATGAATTCGAAGCTCGCGAAACGTGCCGGATTATTGCACGACATAGGCAAAGTGCCAGATGAAGAAACCGAACTAAGCCATGCACTCCTGGGTGCAAAACTGGCTGAAAAATATGGTGAGAATCCTGCCGTGATCAATGCTATTGGAGCGCATCATGATGAAATGGAAATGCAGTATGTAATTTCTCCGATCGTTCAGGCCTGTGATGCAATCAGTGGCGCCAGGCCGGGTGCAAGAAGGGAAATTATGCAACAATATTTGCAGCGTATCAAGGATCTCGAAAACCTCGCTCTTGCATACCCCGGGGTAGAAAAGGCCTATGCGATCCAGGCTGGAAGAGAATTGCGTGTAATAGTGGAATCTGACAAGGTCAGTGATGCAGATAGTGACAGGCTCTCTTTCGAAATCGCGCAAAAAATTCAAACAGAGATGACTTTCCCCGGGCAGATTAAAGTAACAGTGATCCGGGAAAAGCGAGCAGTCAATGTAGCCCGGTAAATTTAACCTGCCGACGCAATCACTTTTGGTATTTCCATGCATGGATATTACCTTTGCCAACTTTAAAATAGTAGTCATGAACTCAGCAGTTCAATTCGTTCACGAGCAGTTAACCGGTCAAAAGGAATTTCCAAAATTCAAGGCAGGTGATAATATTACCGTGAATTATAAGATCGTCGAAGGGGGAAAAGAACGTATTCAAAGCTTTCGCGGAGATGTCATCAAGCGTCAGGGTTCTGGCCATACTGCAAGTTTTACAGTCAGGAAGATTTCCGACGGTGTGGGAGTAGAAAGAACTTTTCCTATCTATTCACCAAATATTGAATCTATAGAATTAAACAAAAGTGGTCGTGTTCGTCGGGCAAAATTGTATTTCCTTCGCAGCAGGAGTGGTAAAAGTGCCCGGATCAAAGAAAAAAGAATGGCCATTGCTCTTTCAGGTACACAATAATCAACGTTCAAAATTATTCAAAAGGGCCTTTGAGGCCCTTTTTTGTTGGTATAACAGCCGGGTTGTGTTAATTTGTAACAGTTAAGAAAAGTACATCTGAAAATGCCTTAATTTCGTATTTGTAACTATAAAAAATTCTTGTCATGCTTAACATCAAATTATTAATGATCTCGATGCCGGGTGGAACCGAATGGATCCTGATCGTTCTTGCAGTGTTGATTTTGTTTGGAGGAAGAAAAATTCCTGAATTCATGCGCGGCTTGGGTAAAGGTATTAGGGAATTCCAGGATGCAAAGAGTAATGTAAAAAAGGAAATTGAAGAAGGCATGTCTGACAAAGAAAAACAACAGGCTGCTGCTACAAATCATACCACTGCTTCCACCCCAACAACTTCTCAACCTTAAACCGCCCCAGCGGCCAGGTAATCTATATGCCGTGTAAGTGATTTGTTCAGGTACGAATCAATACAAGTATACCATTCTTCTTTATTAAATGGTGACTTTTCATGTGAAGAAGTGGTACGTCATTATTTACGTGCCATCGAAACAAAAAGTCATCTGAATGCTTTTCTACGTGTATATGCAACAGAAGCCATACAACGTGCTCAACAGCTTGATGTAAACAGAAAAAAAAGTGGTCTGTCCGGCAGACTACATGGTGTTGTTGTAGCACTAAAAGATGTTATTTGTTATAAGGATCACCCCATTTCTGCTGCTTCAAATATCCTGGAAAACTTTACCTCAGTTTACAGCGCCACCGTTGTCAGGAATTTATTAAATGAACAGGCCATTATTATAGGACATACCAATTGCGACGAGTTTGCGATGGGATCCACTAATGAAAATTCTGCTTTTGGCAATGTTTTAAATGCAATTGATGAAAACCGTGTTCCTGGTGGATCTTCAGGAGGATCTGCTGTTGCTGTTCAGGCAGGTTTAAGTATGGTTAGTCTTGGTACAGATACAGGTGGGTCTGTAAGACAACCAGCCGACTTCTGCGGTGTTATCGGGCTCAAACCGACTTACGGTTTAGTATCCCGATATGGTATCATTGCCTATGCATCTTCTTTTGACCAGGTCGGGGTATTCGCTTCAAATGTGCAGGATGCTGCGCTGGTATTGGAAGTCATTTCCGGGAGTGATGATTACGACAGTACGGTAAAATCAAGTCCATCTGCATCATTCGATCTCGCTAATGAGAATAATAAGCATTTAAAAATTGGATTTTTACAAGAGGCTTTGACTAATTCAGCCGTCGATCCGGAAATTAAAGAAACCATTCAAAGCTTCATTGGCAGAATCCGAAACGATGGATACGCTGTTAAACCGATCACATTCGAATTACTCGACTTTCTCGTTCCCGCCTATTATATCCTCACAACCGCTGAAGCTTCGTCTAATCTATCCCGGTATGATGGAATCCGGTATGGATTCAGGTCAAATCCGGGTAGAAATAATTTAACGGATCTTTATTGTTATACACGTTCTTCCGGTTTTGGGAAAGAAGTAAAAAGAAGGATCATGCTCGGCACTTTTGTCTTGTCTGCCGGATATTATGATGCATATTTTACAAAAGCTCAACAGGTCAGACGATTATTAGTGGAAAAAATGTGGTTGATTTTCAAGGAGTTCGACGTAATTATCCTCCCCACCAGCCCATCTATCCCCTTTAAAACAGGTGAGAAGATGCAAGATCCGGTTGCCATGTATTTAGCTGACATTTTTACAGTTTTCGCTAATCTTACAGGGCTTCCGGCAATTTCAATTCCTTTATTTAAGCATAGCCTTGGACTGCCTTTCGGCCTTCAGATTATGACAAACCAATTTTGCGAATTATCTTTGCTTCAGCTATCCAGCGAATGGGTAGCCAGGTACAGGACCTCCTGAAATGAAAAACCCAAACATTTGACCAGGGGAGGAATTCATTCTGTACTTTTCCATCCTATGTAATCCCGCTTCCAGATTCCTGTGTTAAACATCATCTATCCATTCCTCTAGGGTCGACATTGTTGATCAAACCTAAATGATGATGAAAACACAAATTTTAATCGCAGGTTTTATCCTGTGCCTTCTGATGGCTGCACATGCAACGGGTGGAATTAAAACAAAAAAATCCACCTCGGCCACCAGTAAGACAGTACCCACAAAACAGGCAACTGCAAAAAAAATCGTTCTTCAGGATCAGATTTCATCCGCTGCTAAAGTGAATGACTCCCTGGATCCGAAATCGGGTTACAGTGAACTTCCCGAAAACAAAGCTGCCATTGAAAATACTGTTCGCCTTAATCCCCGGGCTGTCAGTTTTGTTCAGGATTACAAGGAAAAGAAGACTAAAGATCTGATGAAATTAAAAAATTGGGGAAAGTCCTATTTCGTTATGATCGACCAGATCTTCGAACAACAAGGCCTGCCCAAAGAGTTGAAATACCTGGCGGTTATTGAATCTGAACTTAAATCTACCGCCAGATCGTGTGTAGGTGCCGTAGGGCCCTGGCAGTTTATGCCGGCCACTGCTCGTTTTGTTGGCCTAAAGGTTACCAAACATAAGGATGAAAGAAAAGACTATTTCAAAAGTACTCATGCCGCTGCAATTTATCTGAAAGACCTGTACAACATTTTTGGGGACTGGCTTCTTGTAATTGCAGCTTATAATGGAGGACCAGGTCCTGTATACAGTGCAATTAAAAGAAGTGGCAGCAGGAACTTTTGGAAACTGCAGCATTTTTTACCAGCAGAATCCCGGATGCACGTAAAAAAGTTTATTGGTACACATTATATTTTAGAAGGCCAGGGGGGTATTACAACCCTTACAAAAGCTGAAGCAGCCCAGCAGATCGGACCCATGGCTGGTACATTATTATTTAGACGCCTGACCTCGGATGAACTTAAAACAGTGAAAACAATTTCCGTTTCCGGTAAGTATGTTGCTGCTGTGATAGCAAAATATGTTCAAATGGACCAGGAAGACTTCAATCGCTATAATCCTGAATTCGATAGAATGATGGCCGGTTCAACTAAAGGTTATGAATTGAAATTACCAGCTGATAAAGTTGAAATTTTTGTTGCGAGTAAGTATCAGATCTTAAATGAATCTGTTCAAAGTATTTTAAATTCAGCAACAGCTGTAATCGGAACCCAGCGAAACAGAGATTCTGCAAAAAAATAAAAACGGTTTACAATTAATATTAAAAGGTATTGACTTTTGTCAATACCTTTTTTATTGCTGCTGCTTTCAATAGGCATTCGTTGTATTCTTCTTCAGGATCACTATAAAAGGTAATTGCGGAACCTGTTTGAAAAGAAAGGTAACCTGATTGTTGATTGTACATTACAGATCGTATCACTACATTGAAGTCAAAGTCACCTTCCGGAGTCATATATCCTATTGAACCTGAAAATATGCCTCTTTTCGTTTTTTCAAATTGTTCAATTAATTCCAGGACCTTTTTTTTAGGTGCGCCAGTCATCGAGCCCATTGGGAAAGTTGCGCGCAATATCTCTTCAACAGTCGTATTTTTTCTAAGTTTTCCAGTTACAGAGGAAATCATTTGATGAACGTGGGGAAAGGTATAGATACCAAACAATTCCTTCACTTCAACTGTACCCTTTTCGCATACCCGGGAAAGGTCATTACGAACCAGGTCTACAATCATCACGTTCTCGGATCGATCTTTTTCGCTGGTCAGTAACTGTGTCCGTTCTGATTCATCGATATCAAACTCCCTGCTTTCCCTGGCTTTGGTACCTTTAATAGGTTGCGATAAAAGAATACCCCCTTTATTACGTAAGTACCTTTCAGGGCTGGCGCAAATTACAAACCTCCCGTCAAGTTTATAAAATGCAGAAAATGGATTTGGTGAAGTTTTACTTAACTCCAGGTAGGTATGCATCGGTTCAATTACTACCTCTTCAACATAAAACTCCTGACAAAAATTCAATTCATAGCAGTCACCAGCATGAATGTGCTCTTTTATTAATGCTACTGATTGCATGTATTCTGCTTTATTGAAACGTTGCAGAATATTTAATACAGTCTCATTTGTTTTAGTTTGTTTTGTCTTTGTTTGATTGATTTCAGCAAATATTCTCTCATGATCCTTGTCAACACCAATCAATAATTGATCTTTTGAAAGCAATAAAACTACCTGTGGTATAAAAAAGAAGAGATCTGAAAAACCAATGTGATCAGGAAGTTTAGAATAAAGCTTTTCGCTTTCATTCTTGAGATCGTACGATAAATGTCCGAAAATCCAGTCGTAATGTTGTTCGTGAAATTTTTGTAATTGACTAAACGCAGTTCCTGCTTCTGCACTTAGGAAGTGTTCTACACCCGCACCTACCAGACATTCAGGACCAGAAACATCTGAATCATAATGATGGTTATCCAGAAAAGCACAAATGTTGAATCGGTTTACCCAATTCAACATTTGTAGTTTTGTTTGTCCGTAATTTAAAACTGAAAAAGAAACGAATTGCCTGCTCACGGAAGTATCATAATAGAAGTGCTATAGCTTTAATAATCATCTTCGTCGTCATCTATAGAAGAATCATTTAAAAGATCCAGATCTTTAAACTCTTCATCGAAAGCCACCTCTTCTTCCTCTTCACTTTTCCCTGCTTTTTTACCAGTTGGACCTGCAGCTTTTTTGGTTTTCGATTTTGGAAGGTCAAATTCTTCGAAATCCGGATCCCACTCTTCTTCTTCTTGTTCAGGCTTCTCCCATTCATCTACCACTTCCACATCATCTTCTTCGTCATCGTCGTCTTCTTTACCTTTCTTATCAACCGGTTTGCCTGACTTTTTCACAGAAGCTTTTTCAATTATTTCCTCGTTCTCCTCTACTTCTTCTTCCTCAACTGGTTTTTTTGCTTTCGGATTGGTTTTTCCAGGAGTTTCACCAGAAGTTCGTGGTACTGATTTCCCACTGTTTCCTTTATCAGATTTTGTTGTTGCCATAATCAGGTAAGATTGAGTTGTAAATTTCAACGAAGTTTTTAATCCTCCAAACTTTTTTTTGTATTTTTTTTGCTGATTATTTAGGTCAAAAGCTACAATTATTATATTAAATCTCTATTAACTGGTCTCTACCCGGTCCATTTGATATGAAACTAATATTTACCCCCAGGTATTTATTTATAAAGTCAACATAATGGTGCATTTGTTCCGGCAATTCCTGCGGGGTTCTCAAATGGGTAATATCTTTATTCCAGCCATTTAATGATTCCCAAATTGGTACGATCTTAACTCTAGTCATCTGGAAAGGCACTTCGTCTGTTTTTTTGCCATTTACCTCATAATTGGTACAAACCTGCAATTCGGAAAATGCGTCCAGTACATCTGCTTTTGTCATAATGATTTTGGTGACGCCATTTACCATACAGGCATATTTTAACGCAACGAGATCAATCCAGCCACATCTTCTGGGTCTTCCGGTGGTGGCACCAAATTCCTGACCAACCTTTCTAAGCAATTCCCCTTTTTCATTGTCGAGTTCTGTTGGAAAAGGACCACTCCCTACTCTTGTGCAGTATGCTTTTGTAACACCCATTACATCTTTTATTTGTTGAGGGGCAACTCCTATTCCTGTACAAACGCCTGCTGAAATGGTATTTGAAGAGGTTACAAATGGGAAAGTCCCGAAATCTACATCCAACATACTCCCCTGTGCGCCTTCGGCCAATACTTTTTGACCTTTAGAAATTTTATCATTGATAAAATATTCGCCGTTTACAATATTAAATTCACGCATAAAATCAATTGCTTCCAAAAATTCATCCTCCCATACAGAAATGTCATCATTGAAATGCATACTGTCGAGAAGTTTCTGGTGTTTCAATCTGAGTTTTATGTATTGACTTGTAAAACTTTTTTCAAGAAGATCACCAACTCTTAATCCATTCCTGCCGGTCTTATCCATGTAGGCAGGACCAATGCCTTTTAAAGTGGATCCTATTTTTTCGTTTCCTTTTGATAATTCGGATGCTTTATCAAGAGCGCGGTGTGTAGGAATAATAAGGTGGGTTCTTTTTGAAATAAAAAGATTTTTCCGGTAGTTGATTCCGAAAGAAGCTACAGATTCACATTCTCTTTTCAAAGTAACGGGATCAAGAACTACTCCGTTGCCGATAAGATTTATTTTATTTTCATGAAAAATACCGGAAGGAATCTGATGCAACACAACTTTCTTGCCATCTACATATAACATATGCCCTGCATTTGGTCCGCCCTGGAAACGTGCAATTACATCATATCGGGGTGCAAAATAATCCACGATCTTACCTTTGCCTTCATCTCCCCATTGCAATCCAAGAATAACATCAACCATTGAAAAAAAAATTTAATAGTGACGATCGGTCACCGTTTTTATGAGGGCAAAAATAGGGTAAAGAGGAGAATAGGGAATGTGTATTTCGGATTTTAGATTTCAGATTTCAAATGAGGTGTGAGATGCGAAGTGTGATGTATGAGGTACGAAGTTCGTTGTATTTGTAAATTTGAATCGCAAATCTAAAATTTAAAATGTACCTACACTGGTTCTGTATCATACCTGTCAACCGTTTCAATACCAGGTAACTTTTTTAATTTGTATACCAGCGAATCCAGTTCTTCTTTATCGTGAACATAGATTTTAATATTTCCATGAAACAATCCTTCTTTTGCTTCAATGGTCATTGCGTTTATGTTGATCTTCAATTCTCCTGATAGAAGATTGGTAATCTTGTGAATTACTCCAACATCATCCAGACCTACAATTTTCAAACCGGTAAGAAAAGAAATCTCTTTATTTTTAGCCCATTTGGTTTTCACTACCCGGTGCCCGTAATTGGCCATCAGTTTGGCTGCATTGGGACAATTAGTCCGGTGGATGGTAAGCCCCTTCCCGGTTGTAACGAAGCCAAAGACATCATCACCTGGAATGGGTTTACAACAATTCGCCAGGTTATAGACGATCCGGTCGCTGCTTTCACCAAAAATGATAAGTTCTGCATCTTTTTTCGACGGCACTGCATCCGTTCTATGCTCCGTCACCTTCATCGGTTTGGGTGGTTCAAGTCTGTCACCAAACAAATGAAAATCTTTCAACTCTTTCAAATCGAATGCCTTGATGGCAACCTGGTAATAAAGATCCAGCGGCGAGGGTAGTTTATAATAAGCTGTCAATACGTCCACATTATGCTGGTTATAGGAAGCTCCAAAATTTTCGAGCTTACGCTGTACTGCATACTTTCCTTCATCTGCAATTTTTCTTTTTTCTTCTTTCAGTGCATCCTTGATCTTCGCTCTTGCTTTTGCCGTAACGACCAACGACAACCAGTCGTCGCTTGGTTTTTGTTTTGAAGAGGTAATGATTTCCACCTGGTCGCCACTGCGCAATTTGTGACTGATGGGTACCAATTTATGGTTCACTTTTGCACCGATACACTGCGATCCAACGGCACTGTGAATAGCAAATGCAAAGTCAAGGGCCGAGGAACCGACAGGTAACATTTTCACATCACCTTTAGGCGTATACACATAAATCTCCTCGGTAAGAAAACTGATCTTGAAATCCTGTAGAAAATCAACGGTGTCTGTATCCTGGGTGCTTAGTACTTCCCTTATCTGCTGGAACCATTTATCGAATCGACTTTCATCCGCTCCTCCTTCTTTATATTTCCAGTGTGCTGCAAGGCCTTTTTCAGCTATTTCATTCATCCGCTTAGAACGTATTTGCACCTCTACCCATTTTCCCTGCGGACCCATTACGGTTGTATGCAGTGCTTCATACCCGTTTGATTTGGGGTTACTCAGCCAGTCCCTCAGGCGTTCCGGTGCGGGGGTATATTCATCTGTAATGAATGAATATACCTTCCAGCAATCTTCCTTTTCTTTTTCCGGAGTTGAATTTAGGATTACGCGAATGGCAAACAGGTCATATACTTCTTCAAATGTTACCCCTTTTTTTCGCATTTTGTTCCAGATCGAATGAATGCTTTTTGGCCGCCCATAAATGTCAAAATCGAAGATCCCTTTTTCAAGCTTGTCTTTGATTGGTTTGATAAATTCGTTGATATATCTTGATCTTTCCCTTTTTGTCTCTGAAAGTTTGCGAGCGATCTCCCGGTAAGCATCCGGCTCCAGGTATTTCATGGCAAGATCTTCCATTTCTGTTTTGATAGTATACAGTCCCATCCGATGGGAGAGAGGCGCATAAACATAAACGGTTTCAGAAGAAATTTTCAATTGCTTTTCTCGCTTCATGCTATCCAGGGTCCGCATATTATGCAACCTGTCGGCAAGTTTGATAAGAATTACGCGTGGGTCATCAGTAAGAGTAAGTAATATTTTTTTGAAATTTTCTGCCTGTTGTGACGCATTTACATCTATCACATTGGATATCTTGGTTAATCCGTCCACAATCCTACCAATCTCGCTACCAAAGGCCTTATCTATATCTTCCAGTGTAATATCGGTATCCTCTACGGTGTCGTGCAGCAATGAACAGATGGTAGAACGAACACCCAAGCCGATCTCTTCCACGCAGATCCGGGCTACTGCCAGCGGATGAAGAACATAAGGCTCCCCACTTTTGCGGCGCATGGTTTTATGTGCATCGGCGGACATTTCGAAAGCGAGCCGAACCAATTCCTTATCACCTGGTTTCAATTTCGGTTTAAGTGCTCGCAGCATTGAACGATATTCCCGTAGAATGAGTCTCTTTTCCTGTTCATTACTCAGATCATATTTCGGTACACCGGAAACTGCATCCATAACGCACGAATTTAATATAATTGGGTAGTGTCTCAGTTTGAAATCTTATAAAATTTTGTTTCATTAATATAATGCTAAAACCGGACAGTACTGTTATCCACTTATTCGTGAAAATAAAATGATTCCAAGACATATAATATGAATATTTTTGCGAAAATATCTCCGATTATGACGGTTGAAATGATTAACTCTGAGCCCGTGGGTACGGGTAAGACTTTTGAAGATTTCAAAAATGAAAACGGGACTATTTTCTGGTGGGCTTCAGATTTAATGTCTATGCTTGGTTATAAAGACATGAAATCTTTCCAAAAGGTAATCGACCGTGCTACTAAGGCCTTTGTATCACTCGCTATTCCGCATTAC
>Ga0180121_10000699_pt1 | contig 14195 bp, 10 predicted proteins | sample AntDrymUQ5402106_2_FD_129676 | JGI IMG/M metagenome (GOLD analysis project Ga0180121, IMG submission 129676) | Polar desert sand microbial communities from Dry Valleys, Antarctica - metaG UQ540 (21.06) (version 2) (version 2) | ecosystem: Environmental > Terrestrial > Soil > Desert | place...
GAACCGTCGGTCTGAATGCTGGGGCAACTTTTCCGCAAAATACTTCCATCGCGGGCGTCAACCTTCTACTTACTGGAATTAACACAAGACAGCTGGCCATTGGAGACTCCAACACTCCACTTAACGCGGTCCTGCCACTTAATTCTCCGCCGGCTTCGGCTGGATATACGGCGGCTCAGACAAACGCCCGCCGTACGTCATTCGATCAGCTGCGAGGAATGGATCTTAACCTTCAATTGATCAGGGCCGCGAGCGACACAAGGAGCAGTGCTCTTCAGACAAGCCAAGCGCTCGCCAGTGTTAATCCAGTCCTCACCACCGTGTTTCCAAATTCGTCGCTCGGGCGCCAGCTCTTCCAGGTGGCGCGGCTCATAAAGGCGTGCACCGACCAAACTGCTGGGATAAACATGAGGCGTCAAATCTTCTTCTGCCAGCGCGGTGGATTTGACACCCATTCAGGACAACACCCGGCCATCCTAGGAGGTCAAGACTTGCTCTTGCAGGAGGTCAGCCAGGCGATGAATGCTTTCTACCGCGCGACGGAGGAGCTGGGTGTCCAGAATAACGTGACGACGTTTACGCTCTCTGACTTTGGGCGCACGCTCAACCCCGCCGGTTCGGGAAACGCAGTCGGCAGCGACCATGCGTGGGGAAACCATCATTTGATTATGAGCGGCGCAGTGGCCGGGGGTACTTTCTACGGCACATACCCGACACTCGCCCTGGGCGGTCCCGACGACACTGATGGTGGTTCCACGCCACGCGGGCGCTGGATCCCTACAACCTCAGTTGAACAGTACGCTGCTACGCTCGCCACCTGGTACGGTTTGTCAACGAGCGATCTCGCGGCCGTGTTTCCTCTGATCGGTCGTTTTCCGACTCCGACTCTTGGTTTCATGATGTAGGAGCACGCGGTTGTTGCTAAGTCTCCTGATTGGAAAACTAGAATAGCCTAGCGAGTTTTTCGCTAGGCTATTTTTTGAGCGCAGTATTGGATCATCATAGAATCTTTCGGCGCATGGCGAACAAATTCGACAACTTCGAAAAAGTTCGACTCATCCTGCTCCCAGCTTTACTCGCCGGCTTTCTTGGCTTCTTGTTGTCAAACACCAGTGTCCACCGGCCGGTGCACGCGTTTTCTGCAGGTCCGCCCGCGGGCTACACAGGTGCTCCGAATGAGGAGCCCGAAGCCTGTGCTGAATGCCACGTGCCGCCAGATGCAGGAACCGGCCAAATCTCAATCACGGCGCCGCAGACCTACATTCCGGGCCAAACTTACCAGGTGACGGTTATGCACACCAACGCCGATCCCACACGTCTACGGTGGGGCTTCCAACTGACCGGGCTCGATCCTTCTGATGAGAAGGCTGGGAACCTGCAGAGCACGGATGGTCTCACACAAGTGCTCGACAACGCTGGGCCTGGTAGTGCCAGGCAATACATCGAACATACAGCTGCGGGCACATTTATAGGTCAGCAAAATGGCGCTAGCTGGACTTTTAACTGGACCGCGCCCGCAACCGATGTAGGAGTGGTCACCTTTTATGTAGCTGGTAATCACGCCAATAATGACGGCAACACTTCGGGGGACTACATTTACAAAACCTTTGTGGCCTCCGCGCCCGCAGCAACCACGCCGAACTTTGCTCTTAGCGTTACGCCGTCTTCAAGAAACATAACCCCTGGAGGGAGCGCTCAGTATTCGCTGACCATCACGCCGTTGGCCGGCTTCACCGGATCTGTAAGTCTCACCGCGACCGGTCTACCGGCAGGTGTAAGCCCCAGCTTTAACCCGACCTCCGTCAACGTCACTGACGCCACATCGAAAACTTCGATTTTGACACTCACCAGCAGCGCTGGGACGCCTCTGGGAAACCAGGCGATCAACATCAATGGCCAGTCGGGTGCGCTAATGCAGACAGCGCAGGTGAACCTAAACGTGGTCAATCCTGCCAGTGTGGATCTTTCAGTGAGCAAGACTGCCTCGCCAAATCCCGGGCAGGTGGGCGTTAACCTTTCCTATCGTATTGTTGTTACAAACAACGGTCCGGCCATGGCGACGAATGTGAACGTCAGCGACGCGCTTCCCGCTGGAGTGAATTTTTCCTCCTCCACGCCAACGCAAGGCTCGTGTAGCGGAGCCGCAACCGTAAGCTGCAACCTGGGAAGTTTGGCTAATGGTGCTTCAGCGATCGTTACAATCGTTGTAGTTCCTTTCGCTGAAGGTCAAATCAGCAACACGGCTACGGCGAGCGCAAGTGAAAGTGACTTTGATACCAGCAATAACTCTTCCCCCATCAGTCTCTTTATCCAGGGGGTAGCTGCGTCCCCAACGATGCTTGACGACAACCTTACCGTGAGTACTGTGGCCACCGGGCTCGATCAGCCCACGGCGATGGCATTTCTTAGTGCCAACGATTTCTTCGTGTTGGAAAAAGCCACGGGCAGGGTCCAGCGAATAGTGAATGGCACTCTGAACAGTACTGCGCTTGATCTGGCTGTGAACTCGGCTTCCGAGCGCGGGCTGCTGGGAATCGCCTTGCATCCGCAATTCTCGTTAAACGGTTTCGTCTACCTCTTTTGGAGTGAAAGCACGACCGGATCTGACACCACAAATCCCGATGCTTCTCCGCTACTGGGTAATCGAGTCGATCGCTATGTCTGGAACGGAACGACGCTCACTTTCGATCGCAACCTAATTCGTTTACGCGCATTGCAGCAGGACGCGGGCCAACCTTCGCGCGGCAATCATAATGGCGGCGTGATTCGCTTTGGACCTGACGGGAAGCTTTACATTCTATTCGGAGACAATGGCCGTCGCGGATTCCTGCAGAACCTACCCACTGGTGGGCCAGTGCCGGACGATCAGTTTGGTGGGCCGGAACCTGACGATGCGCACTTGACCGGCGTCGTTCTCCGTCTGAACGACGACGGTACCACTCCTTCAGACAATCCTTTCTTCAGCTCCAACAGTGGCCTCACCGGCCAGGCCGCTGCCAATGTGAAAAAGATTTTTGCCTATGGCGTGCGCAATGGTTTTGGCCTGGCCTTTGACCCGCTGAGCGGCAACCTGTGGACGCAGGAAAACGGCGACGACACTTTTGATGAGATGAACCGAGTGCGCCCAGGTTTCAATGGCGGTTGGATACAGGTCATGGGTCCGGCTGGCCGGATTAACGAATACAAGTCGATTGAAACGACTTATGGCAACGGCACCCTGCAACAGTTGCGCTGGCAGCCGACCAACATTGCCGATACTCCCCAGGCAGCGCTGGCACGTCTTTATATGTTGCCGGGCGCGCAGTACGTCGAGCCGGAATTTAGTTGGAAGTATGCGGTTGCGCCGGCGGCGCTTGGTTTTGTGAAGGGCAGGGGATTAGGGCCGCAGTTTGAGGGCGACATGTTTGTCGGCGCTTCCCGCACAACTCTGTCTAATGGCTTCTTGTTCCGATTCAAATTTACCGCCGACCGTCAGCGCTTCGCATTTACGGATCCCCGGTTGAACGATTTGGTGGCCGACAACCTCGACAAATTTGACCTTGCCGAGAGTGAGAGCTTACTCATTGGCCGTGACTTTGGGGTTGCGACAGAGATTCAAACTGCTCCCAACGGCAACGTGTTCGTAGTCTCGCTCTTGACTGGCTCAATCTACGAAATCAAGGCCAAACCGAGCCTCGTTTTCACAGCCACGCTCAATGGTGCACAGGAGGTCCCGGAAACCAACTCCACGGCGACCGGTACAGCGACGCTGGTTCTCAGCCCTGACGAAAGAACCGCACGCTTGTCACTGATCTTCAGTGGCCTGAGCACGCCCCAGACTGATGCGCACATTCACGGCCCGGCCGCGACCGGCAGCACTGCTGGGCCCATTTTCCCGCTCCCCCTCGGTCAGCTCAGCGATTTTCAAATTAGCTTAACGGCCGCTCAGGTTCTGGATCTGAAGAATGGATTGCACTACGTGAATGTCCACAGCACGATGTTTCCCAACGGCGAGATTCGCGGGCAATTCCAGAATTCAGCTTCGTCGAGTGCTATTGGGCTTGGCGCCAGCAGTCTGGTGGTCAGCGAAGGTGAAGGCAGCGTCAATGTCGCGGTGACCAGGCTCGGCAATACCGCCGGCGCCGCGACTATAAACTACACCACGAGCGACAGCGCTGGTGCGAACCAGTGCAACAGTTTCAATGGTACTGCGTCGTCTAGATGTGATTACGGAACGGTGGGCGGCACTTTAAGCTTCGCGGCTGGCGAGACGTTCAAGATCGTTTCAATTCCCATCGTTAATGATGCTTATGCGGAGGGAAGTGAAACCTTCACGATCAGGCTGAGTAGTCCTACTGGCGCCAACCTGGGGCCACCCACGACCGCCATTATCACCATAAACGATAATGAGAGTACGAACGGCGCTAATGCGATTGACGATACTCAATTCTTCGTTCGTCAGCATTACATAGACTTTCTCAGTCGTGATCCCGACGCGGCAGGCCTGGCGTTCTGGACCAATGAGATCACCTCATGCGGAGCCGACGCGCAGTGCGTCGAGATCAAGCGCATCAACGTTTCCGCAGCCTTTTTCCTCTCGATCGAGTTTCAGCAGACTGGCTATCTTGTCTATAAGGCGAATCAGGCATCTTTCAACTCGGGCGAGACACTGAAGCTAGAAGACTTTCTGACCGACACGCAGGAGATTGGGCGCGGTGTCGTCATTGGCCAGCCTGGCGCAGACGAGCTGTTGGAGGCGAACAAGGAACGGTTCTTCAACGACTTCGTGCAGCGTCCGGCATTCCTCGCCGCTCTGGCCTATCCGACGACTTTGACTGCAGTGCAGTTCGTTGACAAACTTAATGCCAACACGTTTGACCCGCGCAACCCGGGGTCGGGCGGCGCGCTGACACAGACTCAGCGCGACGCGCTGGCCGCCCAGTTGATGCCCAATCCGGCATCGCCTACGTTACGCGCGCAAGTATTGCGTGCTGTCTCGGAGAATGGAGTCTTCAACACGCGGCAGTTCAACAAAGCCTTCGTGCTAATGCAATACTTTGGCTACCTGAGAAGAAACCCGAACGATGCACCGGAACCGACGTTGGATTTTCAGGGCTACAACTTCTGGCTGGAAAAACTGAACCAGTTCAACGGTAACTTTGTGGAGGCCGAAATGGTGAAAGCGTTCATCATCTCCGGCGAGTACCGGCAACGCTTCGGCCCGTAAGAAAGCGAAATCATTCTTCTTTCCGAAGTACAACAGCCCCGAAACCGCGTGTCCGTTGTCCCGTATCACAGAACCAACACTAAATCTCGTTAGTGTCAGAACCCTGTCAGAACGGCGAGCGGTAGCGACCCGGTCTTATCTGCAGCGGCTCTCAGCGAACCCTCTGTCAGAACCACACGGCCGTATACTTCCCAGTTGAGACCGGGTTGCTACTCTCTTATATTGAAAGGGCGCTCGCCGTTCTGACAGGCGCATGCTGCCGCTATAACGGTCTGGCCCTGTTCCGAAGTCATCTGCCCGCTGGATTGGTTCGTGCGATTTCGTGGATCGCGTTTTCAACCTTTGCCTCTTTCAGAATCGTGTTGTCTGGATCTAATTGAACGGTGACAGGTGCGGTGTCAATACGTAGCTCCTGAATTGTTTCCTTGCCAACGGGCTTGAGGAGGACTCGCCGCTTTCCATTCGCGGTGATGACGTCGATAGGAATTGAATTTGAGAAAGAGGGTTCCGGTTGTAGCTGTTTGAGATGCAGTCTGATACTTCGACGGTTCTTATTCCACTGCCAGTAAAGCTCGTATTGGGGATGTCCTTTTCCGTAGATCCAGCTCTGGAAAAACGCACGAAGATCTGTGCCTGAAGTTTCCTCAAACGCGGCACGAAGGTCCTCGGTACTGGCTGTTGAGTTCTTGTGCCTGCTGTAGTAAGTCCTCACGCCCTCGAAAAAAGCCTTGTCCCCCAGAGAAGAGCGGAGCATGTGTAGAACCCAGGCACCCTTCTGGTAGTTGTTTGCATTAAGCAACTTGAACAAGTCTTCAGTTTCGTTGTCGAAGATTGGGCTGCGAGTCTTCTCGGCGTAGCGAAAATAAGTTTCGGCTGCCTGCCGCATATAGCTTCGAAAAGCCTTCTGTCCCTCGTGTCTTTCAACAAACAACCCGGCGAAATAGGTGGCAAATCCTTCGCTTAACCAGAGGTCAGCCCACGTCGATTCAGTTACGGAGTCTCCAAACCATTGATGCGCGATTTCGTGGGCTACAAGTGTGACAAGTCCGCGGCGTATGTTGAAAACGTTACTGATTGGCTGGGCTCCACTTTTCGGGTCGAAGACTGTGCTGCTGAACACAATTGCGCTGGAGTTTTCCATTCCCCCAAAACGAGTGGAGCCGACAATCAAGGCAAGTTTCTCATAGGGGTAAGGGGCTATTGTCTGGTTAAAGAATTTGAGCGATGGACTTGCGGGCGCGAATCCCTGCATCGCGAATTTCCGATTAGACTGTGGTACGTAGTATGAAAGCGACGTTGAAGCAGGCTTCGACGGTTCGATTTGCGCAAACTGTCCCGCGGCGATGATCATGCAGTATGGCGGGATGGGAGCGCTTTCCGTGTATGTCCAGGTCCGGGTGCCGGGCAAGACCGTCTGAACTTTATCCAGACGGCCGTTCGCTACTACCACATTTCGCGCAGGTGCCGTCACCTTGAAACTGACGGTGGCCTTAGCTGAAGGATGATCCAGAGTGGGAATCCAGTGGTGAACGCGATTGGGCCAGTTGTCTCCGACGGCAGAAGGTCTTCCGTCCTTGTCGTCCATTAGGATGAGGCCGTCTTTGGGTTTACCGTGGTACTCGACGGACACGACGACGCTCGTCCCTTTTGTAAACTCCTGTGGAAGATTCAGGTTGATTTTGCCTGCAGCGTGGTCGAATCTGACCGCACTACCGTTCATACTCACCGACTTGACAGTCAGCTCGCCAAAATCGAGATCAATGGCAGTCAAGCGTTCTTTGAGAACTAGAATAGTGATCTCAGCCCTGGCGCTGGTGATGGTTGTTAGTTGATCATCCAAGGTAATGTCTATTGAATAGTGCAGCGGCCGCCAACCATCAACCAGTCGTTCCTGGCGTGCGCCGAGCGCCCAGATCGTCGTCGAACAGAAAACGACGATGGCAAATATCGATCTGCGGAGTGTGGGGTATTGGATCATTTTGAGATTTAGGTCAGATTTCAATGTGTCTTCGAATCCAGAAGGGATTTAAGTCAATAGCCGTGGGCGAGCGTTGCGCCACGCCCACGGAGTTTAGCGCAGAAAAGATCCCCGACCCTGGAAGGGTCGAACAGAGCCCGAAGATGTGACCCCTTCAGGGTCAGGCATTTTCTTTCGTCTAACCGTGGGCGTCGCGCAACGCTCGCCCACGGCTGTTAACTTAGATCCCCTCCGGGATGATGTGCCGAAACTCAAACAGACCCACTCTACTCGTTTTGGGCTTGAGAAGCGGACCTCTTCAGCGTATTCCAAGCATTAAGAGCGCGGAGCGATCGGATACATCCCTTGCTTCCGACTTAAGCCATTGCCTATAGGCTAGGAGCTCCTGCTCGCTCACGGGGCGTTTGCTCAGTAGCGCTGCGGGTGTGCGCTCGAAGGCCCTGTCGGTTAGAGCCAAGTGCGCTTTCCGCACGATCAGCAAATCAGGTTTAGCCAGGGCTTCTTCTGCGGCGTCCACGTTGGGATAAAAATCTTCGTAAGCCAGTAGATGCCAAACGGTTTCCGGTCCCTGGCCATCGACCGCCAGCACGCGTAGCAAGCCATAACCGCTCTCGAGTTGAAAAATAAGATCATCGCCCGGGGCGAAGGATTGTGCCATGCCGCTAACCCTCATCAAATATAAGCAAAGGTTAGCATAACTGCCAGAACCCTCAGGAGACCAATGCCAGGGAGTAGTGGTTTGAAGGTGAGAGGCTAAGCTCTTGATAGGGCGACTCGATTAGAGAACCGAGGAGCGGTTCGCGACCGGGTTTTGTTACGAGTCCATTCAGAGGAAACAATAGAACGCTGTTTAACCCTCCCGATTTAAACGGGCTGGGGTTCCAGTTCCATTCCGGGCCAAGGACTAGCCATTCCATCCAGACCCGGTCGCTACCGCTTCCCGGTTCCGTAATTGAGTGGCAACCGCCGACTACTCTCAATTATGGCTCTATTTCACTGCGATGAATTGCAAATCCAGGATCGCAACCCTAAAATCGGAACTCCATCAATGAGCCAGTTTGATTCAAGCAAAGACTACTACGCCGTGCTGGGCGCAGACGAAGGCGCATCACGCCCCGATATCGATAGACTTTACAAACGACTGGCCGCTCACCTCCATCCGGATCGCGGCGGCAGCGAAGAGGAAATGAAGTCTCTCAACGAGGCCTATGGAGTACTGAAGGATGAAACGATCCGTCGCGACTACGATGCCCAACGATGCAAACCCCCCGCGGCAGTCTTTGGTCCCGCCTCAGCTCCGCCTGCTCGAGATGTCGGAGTATTTGGTCATTGTCTGAGCGCCTTTCTTTGTCTGTTGGTAGGCTTGTTCTTGTTGTTTTTGGTTCGCTTTCAGTGGATCTGGTTTCTGTGGCCTCTGGCAGTGCTCGCGGTTTTCGTAATTTTCTTCGGAGTAATTATGGCACGCAGTGCGATGGTTGCGGTTAATGCATCGCTGCCTGTTGCGCACCCATTTCGCCGGCACACTCTGGTGCAGGAAGCGATGTTTTGGAGTGCGGTAGTGGGCGCGGGATACGGTATCTATCTTCTCTTCAGCACCATTTGATAGTGAAACTGGCGAGCAGTATATGAACGTAACAGGACTTGATTTACTCTTTCTTGAAGTGAACAACCTGGAGGAGTCGCTGGCGTTCTACCACGACGACCTCGGTTTCGAAATTGAATCAAATAGCCTCGAAAACGATCCGCCCATGGCCACGTTACGTGCTGGCCGGTTGAGAATTACGTTGGCCCAGAATCTGGAAACGATGCTGCGGCGTGGACGCGGCGCTCATTTTTTTCTCGGCGTCGAGGATGTTGACGACTTTTACGAGCGACTTCGAGAACGCGGGGTTGAGTTGAAACCGCCGATTGAAGAAGGGTGGGGAGGCCGGTTTATCACGTTGCAAGACCCTGACAAATACCGCTTCTTCTTTGTTACCTGGAAAGAGAGAGCGAATGGATTAGATTCTTGAACCGGTAACTCGCATACCGCGGGAAACTTGGAGCGCGGGCATCCTGCCCGCAATGAGCTCGAAGCTCGAACAGCTCCTCATGCCTGGACCACTGCTACGCACAGGTTCGGCGAGCAAAGCCTCGCCTCATTGCGGGCAAGATGCCCGCGCTCCAGTAATCACGCAACGTCTCCCTGCGTACCCCACGCACTTTCGATTACTCGCCATCTGCCTTCACATCTGCTAAGCTTTGTTGCATAGGTAGAACAGAATTGCAGCCATGCACTACGTCGAAAATCCTCCCAACCCGTGGCTGACCCATTCGGTCGAATGGTTGGGCGAGCCACCCGAAGCGAAGCTCGAGGTCTTTGAAGAGACCGAGACTCGCGGAATAATTACCCACAATGACAGCCCGGATGTGGGCTTCGACTATACCGTCAACTGTTATCGTGGGTGCATTCATGGATGCACTTACTGCTTTAGCCGCCCAACCCACGAATACCTCGGATACGGTGCGGGCACCGACTTTGACCGCAAGATCGTCGTAAAAGTTAAAGCGCCTGAATTGCTGCGGAAGGAACTAATGAAGCCTTCGTGGAAAGGCGACGAGATAGTGTTCTCGTTTACCTCCGATCCGTACGTGCCACTGGAATCTCATTACAAGCTGACCAGGCAGTGTCTCGAGATCTGCGCGGAGTTTCGCAATCCCGTGGGGATCATTACGAAGTCTGCGCTGATTCGCAGAGACATTGACGTGCTGCATGAACTTACGCGCGAAGCGAGCCTCGGAGTTTTTTTCACCATTCCATTTACCGATCGAGAATCGGCCAGAGCGGTTGAGCCTTTTGCCCCCTTGCCCGATGCCCGCTTCCATGCCATGGCGGATCTCGCCGCAGCGGGAATCAAGGTCGGTATTGGAATAGCCCCCGTGATTCCGGGACTGAGCAGTGACATCCCCAAACTCCTCGAACGAGCCAGGGAAGCAGGCGCAACCCATGCGTTTATCAACATGCTTCGATTACCGGGAAGCGTGGCGCCTTACTTCGAGGAACGCCTGCGCGAGAAGCTGCCCACCAAGGCAGAACGCATACTGAACCGAATCCGGGAAGTGCGCGGCGGCAAAATGAACTCCAGTGTGTTTGGCGAACGAATGCGAGGGAAAGGGCAATACTGGGAGGCCACGGAGCGCTTGTTTAGAATTCACTGCGAAAGACTAGGCTTTAATAAGAAGCATGAGCCTGTATCCGGGTCTCGGACCACATTTCGTCGACCGTCGGCACAGGCAAACCTTTTCAGTTAGAGTCAAAAACAGAACCCCCGACTTCAGTCCACCAAGTTCTGACAGCCGCGCGGAGCGGCGATTTAATTCAATAAGCCTACAGACAGACGCGTCAAGTTTTCCTATAATATCGGCGCGCCACCACCCCAGACAGTCAGGAGGCCCGTTATGATGTTGATTAGAGATGTCATTCGGAACCGAGAGCCTTACTCCATGAAATCTTCGGCGTCCGTCCAGGATGCGGCAGAGTTTATGGCTGCACGAAATGTTGGTGCCGTTTGCGTAGTCGACGACGGCGGAAAGCTGCTGGGGGTCTTTTCCGAACGAGATGTGGTTAAGCGAGTTGTGCTGCAAAAGCGCGATCCCACTTCGATAAGAGTTGGAGATGTCACCAGCGAGCTGCGTGCTGTCATCCGCTGCGATGAGACACCGCACCAAGCGCTCGAACGCATGGAATTGATCGGAACACGCCACCTGCCGGTAGTGGATGGCGAGCGTTGGGTAGGGATGCTCTCGATGCGCGATCTTATGAGAGTGGAGCTGAGCGAGCAAGGAGATGAAATAAAACTGCTGCATGAGTACATTCAACACTGACCGCGTTACTCGGCGAATTAGAGTGAGTTTGTACTTCGTGCTAGCCGTACTAATCTCGGTCGCACTGGCCTGCGGGCAACCTCCATCGGGTCAGGGCGCGGGTGAGATTGAAAGCTCATCAACCAAAGAGGTTAGCTTTCAGGTCGAGACTGTGGTGGCGGGGTTGCAGGTGCCCTGGTCCATAGCGTGGGCTCCTGACGGGCGGATGTTCTTCACCGAGCGGCCCGGCCGAGTACGGGTGGTTGTGAATGGCCAGATGCGCTCGCAGCCCCTCATCGTCCTCACCGACGTTGAGCCCACCGGTGAAAGCGGGCTGATGAGTCTCGCACTCCATCCTCAGTTTGCTAAAAATCATTTCCTCTACCTTTCCTATGCCTACAAGGGTGAGAGCCAGCTTGTGCGAGTGGTTCGTTACCGTGAAACTGAAGCTGGTCTTACAGATCGCAAAGTGATAATTGAAAATATTCCTGCTGCTCAGTTTCATGCCGGGTGTAGGCTGGGCTTTGGCCCGGACGCCAAGCTGTACATCACTACCGGAGATGCCACTGAGCGTCAACTTGCCCAGAAACTCGACTCACTGGCGGGCAAGACTCTGCGGCTGAGTGACGATGGAACTGTTCCGTCTGATAACCCGTTCGTTGGGCAACAGAATGCGCGACCGGAAATCTGGTCTCTTGGTCATCGCAACGCGCAGGGAATGGACTGGCAGCCGGGGACCAATCTGATGTTTCAAACCGAGCACGGCCCATCGGGCTTTGATGGGCCGGGTGGCGGCGACGAAGTCAACGTAGTCGAACGGGGCAAGAATTACGGCTGGCCATTGATCCACCATAAAGAAACCCGTGCCGGACTCGAGGCGCCTTTGCAGGAATATACGCCGGCGGTTGCGCCCGCTAGTGGGGCGTTCTATCGCGGGTCAGCTTTTCCACAGTTCCGAGGGAATTTCTTTTTCGGCTGCTTACGCGGCGAGCGGATTATCCGGCTAGTTCTGGACGGACGCCGCGTGGTAAGCCAGGAGGCGCTGCTGCAGGGAAAATACGGACGGATTCGCGACGTGGCTGAAGGCCCTGACGGCGCTATCTACTTTTCAACTTCGAATCAGGATGGGCGAGGTAAACCGGCTCGGGATGATGATCGGATTATCCGTCTTGTCCCTTCGAAATGATCTTTTCTTCTCAGGACCTCGCAACAAGCTAGACCCGGACTTGCCCCTCCCGAACGGCCGGCATCAGCAGGCACGCACGAACCGTTGACGATAATAATTGTCTGCGCTTCATTCTTCAGGTTTCCCATCTTCGTTTCCGCTAAAGTAGCGATCAGCTACAGCAATCAGATTCCTTAGATTCTCATCAGTTTGCTTCACGTTCTCGTCTGTACGTATCTGGGCATTAACAAGCGCCAAAATCCTTTCGTCCACATCATCAACCCTTTTGTCAGTATCTTCAAAACGGTCGAGCGTAGCTTTCGCCAAGCGAACGACTATATCTTCAAGTTGTCCTATCTTGGCTGCAAACTGCGCCTGCTGCTCAACAATAAAGTCAGCCTTCTTTTCAAATTCTTCATTCGACATAGAAATAATCCTCTTCGAGAATTCTCAAGCGTAGTTTAGTGAAAGTTAAGAGGTTACGCCAAGCGAAGCAATCTAATGCACCGCATTCCCCTCGCTCGCGAGAAGTATTCAAGCACCAGTGCTAGGAAGAGTTATTAAGAGCCATCTATCGGGCTATCAGGTGCATTCGAGTGTTTAGCGTTCTCGGTTCCGAAGACCGCTGTGAAGAATGGCGAACTTGGCTTAAGGCCTAACTGGCTGCTGGAACTTCTGCGCGAGGATTGCGGACTTGCTCCAGCCGATGATCTCCGTTGACTTGAAGCGGTAATGATGAACCACGCGAAAGTGTCGCTCAGTATTTTGCAAGATGGAGCGTGGTGAATGTGACTTGAAGCGGAAGAGGATCTCCAGAAATGTGCTCGCCGGCGTTGGCCTGCAAGGAAGATGAAGTAAATGACCCTCCGGCGCGATCACTCTAGCCAATTCTTCCAATCCGTCTTTGAGAGGAACGTATTCCAGGGCTCCGCTGGTAACCACGAGATCAAAAGCGTCATCTGCGAACGGCAACGACAGAACGTTACCTTGCGTAAAGCTCACATCTTGAGGGCGTCCCGGGCTTTGTGAGACTGCTTTCTTCGCTTCAACTATCGAAGTTGCGGATAGATCCAAGGCCGTAATGTTTACCGGAAATCGGATGGACCGTAAGAGAGCAAGGGATAGCAGACCGGTGCCGCACCCGGCGTCGAGTATGCGCGCTCCGCGCGAGAGCGAAAGGGGGTTAAGCGCGAGATATTGATCGAGCGAGCGCCCGTAGCCGTTAAGCTTAAATGTGAGATCGTAGAGGCGCGCAATCTTGTCGTAATACGAGCCCGCCTTAGCCTCATTCTTCGTCGCGGTCAGTACATACTCCATCAGACTCTCCTAACTCTCAGTCGCTGGATCGGGTACTGCACCGGGCAGCAAATCATGGGGGGAAGCAGGGCGACATTGTAGCTTTCCCGCCGCCTTTACTCAATATGCCAAGCGATCCGGTAGCGTCATATAGATTCGATGGCCCTTCGTCCAGTCAATCACAGCGCGGTCTGGAGGGTATTGCACTCAAGTATTCATACATGGCCCTGATGTCGCGTGTAATCATCTTTCCATATTCTGGCCACGGCATAACCTGCAGCAAGCCGTTATCAAACGGAGGATTAAACGGTGACTTGAGATCTTCACCCGTGCGTAGCGTGTGGAGAAACTGATTGAAAGTCAGCCCAGCAGGCAATCCCTGTGCGTTTGGTGTGAGGTTACGGCTTCTGAACGGGCCGAATTGTTGTCCTCCGGAAAGGTAGCAAGGGGTGTTGATTTGTTCGGCCTCACCCATGAATGGATCGTGTCCTGGTAGAAAAGATGGGTTAGTGTGACAGCCATTACAGCCGCCCGGTGCATTGACGATATAGCTGCCCAGGCCAACGAGAGCGCGGTTCCTGTGGCGAAGATCTAGCGGAACCGGAGCGATCGCGAATCCTCGTCGGATTATGTTTTCGGGAATACCGTTGCCATCGTCATCGTCGTCGTTTTGACTTATTACGGTCATGTCTATACTCGACGAGGCC
>Ga0180121_10000700_pt1 | contig 14194 bp, 10 predicted proteins | sample AntDrymUQ5402106_2_FD_129676 | JGI IMG/M metagenome (GOLD analysis project Ga0180121, IMG submission 129676) | Polar desert sand microbial communities from Dry Valleys, Antarctica - metaG UQ540 (21.06) (version 2) (version 2) | ecosystem: Environmental > Terrestrial > Soil > Desert | place...
GACGCCCGGGATCCGCTCGAGCGAATAGAGGACGGGCGTGAGGAAGAACCAGGGCAGCAGCAGCGCCGCGACGAGGTGCTCGACGTCCCGGTAGACGGCGTTCAGCGACGCGACCGCGAGCGACAGGCCCGCCACGAGGCAGACTGCGAGCGCGGCAAGGGGGATCGCGAGCCAGACGGTGTCGCGGGCCTCGGGCACGTAAACCAGGCTGAGCACGACGACGATCGCGAGCATCACCGCGAAGCCGACGAGCTGCGACGCGACCGTCGCGAGCGGGAGGAGCTGGCGCGGGAAGCGCACCTTGCGGATCAGGTTCGCGTTCTCGAGCAGGCTGCGGGACGCCGACTGGAGCGACGTCGCGAAGAAGACCCACACGGGCAGGCCGGCGAGCAGGAACAGCCAGTAGTGCTCGTACTCGGCGGTCTGGATCTTCAGCATCACGCTGAAGACGAGCAGGTAGACGAGCATCAGCACGATCGGGTGCGCGAGCGACCAGGCCAGGCCGAGCACCGAGCCCTTGTACTTGGCCCGCAGGTCGCGGCGGAAGAGGCTGCCGAAGAGCTCGCGGTAACGGAAGAGGTCGAGGTATGTGGTCACGCCGAACTAGTCTACGGAGCGCGGATTCCCCTCCGGCGGCTCCGCACAAAGTGCGAACAACCTTCCTCTACACTTCCGACTCGTGAGCATCGCCGCGCCGTTTCTGGCGCTGCCGGTCGCCGCGCTCGTGGTCTGGGCGCTCCTGCAGTCGCCCCGGGTCTCGACCCTCATCCAAGCTGCCCCGAGTGCCGACCGGTGGCACGGCTCGACGACTCCGACCTTCGGCGGTGTCGGCATCTTCGCCGGCTTCGCCGCGGCCGTCGGCGCGGCGCTCGTCTTCGGCGGCATCGCCTCGACGGGCGAGGTCGCCGCGATTCTCGGGGGTTGCACGTTGCTCTTCGCCGCCGGGCTCTACGACGACATCCGGGCGCTGAACCCGCTCGCGAAGCTCGCGGTTCAGGTCCTCGCGGCCGTGCTCGTGCTTTCGAGCGGGATTTCGGTCGAGGTCGTCGACAACGAACTGCTCGGCTGGGCGATCGGGCTCGTCTGGCTCGTCGGGATGGCGAACGCCTTCAACCTGCTCGACAACATGGACGGGCTCGCCGGGAGCCTCGGGCTCGTCGCCAGCAGCTTCTTCGCGATCGCCGCCGCCACGGTCAACCCGAACCGCGACATCTTCGTCGTCGCCGCCGCGCTGGCCCTCGCCTGCGCCGCGTTCCTCCCCTTCAACCTGCGTCCGCGCCGCCCCGCCGCCGTCTTCATGGGCGACTCCGGCAGCCAGATGATCGGCTTCACGCTCGGCGCGCTCGGCATCGCCGGCACGTACAAGGTCGCTGGGACGACGGTCGCGACGCTCGTCCTGCCGCTCCTCGTCCTCGCGATCCCACTGCTCGACACGGGGCTTGTCACCGTACTGCGCCTGCTCGAGGGCCGGCCCGTGTCGCAGGGCGGCCGCGACCACACCTCGCACCGGCTCGTCTACCGCGGCCTCTCCGAGAAACGGGCTGTGCTGCTCCTCACCGCGATCGCTGCCGGGCTCGGCGCGACAAGCCTCGCGTACACGGTGCTCGACAATGGGCGGATCACCGCGGTCGGCGTGCTGCTCAGCTTCGCGCTCCTGCTCCAGTTCGGGAGCTTCCTCTCCGACGCGCAGGAGTCCGACGCCGCCGCCGGGAAGCTGCGCGTGCACTGGCGCCGGCTCGTCGAGGTCGTCGTCGACGGCGCGCTCGTGACCGCCGCGTTCTACGCCGCCTACCTGATCACCGTGAAAGGGAACGGGACGATCAACCAGCGCCATCTGTTCGTCGTGACGCTGCCGATCCTGCTCGGCGTCCGCTTCCTCACGTTCGTGCCGTTCGGCCTCTACCGCTCGGTGTGGCGCTACGCGGGCGCCCGCGATGCCGCGCTCGTGCTCGCCGCGGTCGGCGTCTCCGAGGCAATCGCGTTCGCGATCGTCGACGCCACCCGCAACCTCGGCGACTTCCCCACCTCCGTGTTCGTGGTCGATGCGCTCCTGTGCGCCCTGCTCGTCGGCGGCGCCCGCTTCGGCGAGCGGGCGTTCGTCGCCCTCGTCACCGGCCTCGGGCGCCGCGGCGAGCAGCGCCGCGTGCTGATCGTTGGCGCCGGTCGCAGCGGCCGCAGCCTGCTGCGCGAGTTGCGAGAGACTCCGAACGAACGTGTCGTCGGCTTTCTCGACGACGACCCGCGGCTCCGTGGCCGCCGGATTCACGGCATCCGCGTCGTCGGGCTCACGGCGGCGGCCGCCGAGGCGCTCGCGAAGACCCGCGCCGGCGCGGTCGTCGTGACGATTCCCGCGGCGCCCGCCGACCGGCTCGCCACCGTCGTCGAGGCCTGCGAGCGCGCCGGCCTCCCGCTCCAGTACGTCCACCGCCAGGTCAGCGAGACGCGCGCGCCACTGGTCGAGGCGCAGCCCCGATGAGCGCGCCCACCGTGTCGAGCGGTCCCCTCGGGGGCCGCACGTTCGCCCTGCTCGACCGCCTGCAGGCCGCGCTGCCGCTACTGCTGCCCTACCTCGTCCTCTCGATCCTCTACGGCTGGCAGGCGTCGCGCCACGGCACGCCGTGGATCTTCAGCGACGAGCTCGAGTTCACACAGCTCGCGCGCTCGGTCGCGGAGACCGGCGAGCTTGCCCGCCGCGGCGAGCCGCTGACAGGGCAGTTCAGCCTCTACGCCTACCTGACCGCGCCCGCCTGGTTCCTGGACACCAAGGCTGCGTACGAGACGGCGAAGCTGATCGGCGTCCTCGCGATGACCCTGGCGTTCTTCCCCGCCTACGGCCTGGCGCGCTACGTCGTCTCCAAGCCCGCCGCGATCCTCGCGGCTCTGGGCGCAACAATGATCCCCGCGTACGCGTACGCGTCGATGCTCGTCGAGGAGCCGCTCGCGTACCCGTGGGCGACGCTGTGCCTCTACCTCGCGGTGCGGTGGTACGTCGAGCCGACGCGCCGGGTTTTCGCGGCTGCCGCGGCCGTCGCGGTCGTGGCGCCCCTCTTCCGCGACGAGCTCGTTGTCGCGCCACTGATCCTTGTCGGCGTCGGCCTCGCGTTGGCCTGGCAGCACCCTCGCGTTCGGACCTCCCGACGGAGCTGGCATCCCGCCGTCTACGTCGTCGCGGCCGGCGTCCTCGTCGTCGTCGGCTACTTCGCGGAGCAACGAGTGACGGCGCGGTCGGTCGAGTGGAGGACGGTGACGCGGGTCTTTCCCGAGCGCTTGCTCGAATACGGGGTCTGGGCGGCGGGAGCGTTCACGATCGGAATTGCAGTGCTTCCGGTCGTCGCCGCGCTGACATTCCTCGTCCCCGGCCGGCGCGAGCCGCGCGATCGCTCCGTCGAGGCGCTGCGCCTGGTGCTCGGGCTCTCGATCCTCGGGTTCGGCGGCTACACGGCGTTGAAGGCTGCGTACATCTCGACGATCTTCGCCGACCGCGTCTCGGAGCGAAACCTGATCTACCTGAGCCCGGTCGTGTTCGCCGCGACCGCCGCTGTGCTCGAGCGCCGCCTGATCCGACTCTGGGTTGTCCCTCTCGCCGCGCTCGCCGTGCTGTACCTGCTGACCGCGACGCCGTACCAGATGGACGTGCACTTCTACTCCGACGCGCCTGGACTGGGAATCCTCTCGCGCGCGAACCGAGACTACGGCTGGACGCCGGAGCACGCCCAGACGGTGCTGATCTGGTTCCTCGCCGGCGCAGCTGCGGTTCTGCTCGCGGTGGCGCTCCTGCGCGCACGACCACGAGCCGGACTGGCGGTCGGAGCAGTGGCTGCCGTCCTCGTGCTGGGGTGGACGATGACGGCCCAGCTCGCGGCGGCGTCGGCGTCGAACGCCTTCTCGCGCGCGTTCCTGCGCAACTTGCCCCAGCCGGTCGATTGGGTCGACACGGCCACGGGCGGCGCGCCGACCCTCTATCTGGGCCAGAAGATCTCGGATGCGAACGGCCTCTGGCTACTCGAGTTCTGGAACCGCTCGATCAAGCGCGTCTACAGCCTCGACGGCACCGCGCCCGGCCCAGGACCGACCGCCACCCCGGATCTGGCGAACCGGCGCGGAGTGCTGTCGAGCCCCGTCGACTACGAATACGTGGTCGCCGAGACGGGCATCGACCTCGTCGGCGACGTGATCCAGCGCAAGGGCTCCTGGCGGCTCTTCCGCCTCGACGGACCGCTACGGCTCGAGACGAATCAGAGTGGGATCTACTCGGACGGCTGGGTCGGCTCCCAGCACGAGGCCGACGTCGTCACGGCCACGTACTCGCGCTTCGCGACCCCGAACGACCGCGGCGGCGACATCGTCGTCGACGTCTCCCGGAGCGCCTGGTGCGGCAAGAACGTCCCCGGCAAGGTGCTGATCCAGGTCGGCCCGCTCGCGCTTGGCCAGCAGCGCAACGGCGTCCTCGCGAGCGTGAGCGAGGAGCGCCGCTTCGTCATCAACGCCTGCCAGGAACGCAGCTTCACGATCCCGGCGCCGCCGCCGCCGTTCCACGTCGCCGTTTCGATCGACGGCACGTTCGTCCCACAGGAGCTCGATCCGAGCCAGAGCGAGCGCCGCCATCTGGGGGCGCAGGTCGGCTTCAACTGGGTTCCGGCGGGAGCGACCTAGAGCGCCCGCAGCCGTTCCGGGTGCTTGCGCACGAAGCGGAGCATTCCGCGGGCGTGCCAGAGCGTGTGTCGGGAGAGGAAGCGCTTGTCGATCACGGCCGCGTAGTCGTGGCGGGCGACGGCCGCGGGCACGAGCCAGCGTTCCCAACCCGCCTGCGCGGCGCGGTAGGCGACGTCGATGTCCTCGACGTAATGGCGGTAACCCGCGTCCCAGCCGCCGATCTCCTCGAGCATCGTCCGGCGCATCAGCAGGCAGGCACCACCGAGGAGCCAGTCGCCCTGCACCGGCTGCTCCGGCCGGGTGCCGTAGTGCGAGACCTGGTGCTCGTACGGCTTGCGGAGCAGGCGCAGCGGCGTGCGGCGCCAGATCGTCCCGAGCGCGGTCGGAAACCGCCGCAGCGACGGCTGCCACGTGCCGTCGGGCCAGAGGACGAGCGGCCCGACGAGGCCGGCGCGGGGATGCTCGTCGGCGAAGCGCACGAGCTTCGCCACGGCGTTCTCCTCCGGATAGGCGTCCGGGTTCGAGAGCAGGACGTACTCGCCGGTCGTCGCAGCGACGCCGCGGTTGATGTTGGCGGCGAACGGCAGCGGCCGCCCGTTCTCGAGCACGCGCGCGCGATCCGGAACGGCGCCGACGCTGCCCGCGAGGTTCGAGATCACGACGAGCTCGTCGACCTGCGGCTCGAGCGCCGGCAACGACAGCTCGAGCTCGCGGGCGTGCCCGTGCGAGATGACGACTCCCGAGACCTTCACCGGCCGAGCACCTGCTTGTAGACCTCGATCGTCCGCCGCGCGCACTCCGACCAGGAGAAGAGCTTCGCCCGTTCGAGGCCTGCAGCGACGAGCCGTTCCCGGTCGGCCACGGCCCGGCGGATTCCGTCGCCGAGCTCGGTCTCCTCGGCCCACACCGCGGCGTCTCCCGCGACCTCCTGCAGGGCGGGATCCGGCACGGCGACGACGGGCGTGCCGGATGCCATCGCCTCGAGCACGGGCAGGCCGAAGCCCTCGTACCGCGAGGCCTGCACGAGGCACGCGGCTCCGCGGTAGAGCTCGACGAGCTCGTGCTGGGGGACGTAACCGGTGACTCGAGCGCCGCGGCGCTCGAGCTCGCCCGCGAGCGCGGCGTCTTTCGCCGGCCCCGCGACCACGAGTGGCAGCCCCGCACTCTCGGCGGCGGCGAGCGCCGCGAGCGGGTTCTTGCGCTCCTGCACCGCACCGACGACGAGCACGTAGTCACCTTGTGACGATCCGTCACTTGGCGAGAAGGCGGGATCGACGCCGTTCGGCGTCACGACGATCTTCTCGTCCGGGGTGCCGTACAGCTCGCGTAGGTCGCGGCGCGTTCGTTCCGAGACGGTGAGCACGCGGGCGGCCTTCCTCGCAGCACGGGGAACGACCTGCTTGAAGACAAGCCTGTCCTTCCGGCTCATCAGCGACGGATCGCGCTCGAACGAGAGGTCGTGGATCGTCACGACCGCGGGGCACGGGAGCACGATCGGCAAGGCGTACTGGAAGTGCCCGAGTACCGCGCCGAGCCCGCGCAGCAGGCGCGGCAGCATCAGCGTCATCCGCAGCTCCTGTGTCGGGGTGGTCAGCTCGACCGCCTCGATCCCTTCCGGGACGAGCTCGGGGTGCCGCGTCACGGCGGCGAAGCGAAGCCCGGCCTCGGACGCAAGCGGAACGAGCGAGCGCAGCAGATTGAGGACGTAGGTCTCGTCGCCAGTGCGCTGCCGGCCGAGCACGTCCGCGTCGACGACGACGAGCGGGTTCACGCCAGCTCCCTCCAGACGCCTTCGACGGCGTCCGCGACTGAGTTCCAGGTGTACGCCTGCGCACGCTCGAGGCCGAGCGCGAGAAGTTCTTCCCGTCGCGACGAGGCGTCCTCGATCCCAGCAGCGATCGCTTCCGCGTCGAGCGGGTCGACGAGAACAGCCGCGCCGCCGGCGATCTCCTCCGTGGCGCCGCCGCAGCTCGTGACGACGGGAGTGCCGGACGCCATCGCCTCGAGCACCGGGATCCCGAAGCCCTCGTAGAGGGACGGAAACACAAAGACACGGGCGCCGCGGTAAAGCGCCGCGAGCTCCGCGTCGGTGATCTCGCCGACCCAGCCGGGCGTGTCCACCCCGCCCCAGCCGCGTGCGCCGACCACCCGCAGCTCGACGCCGACGCGGCTGGCCGCCTCGGCGATCCTGCGCAGGTTCTTGCGCGGCTCGAGCGTGCCGACGGCGAGGACGTAGTCGCCCGGCGTGGCCGGGCCGTCCGGGGAAAAGAGCGGCTCGACGGCGTTCCCGATCACGGTCACCCGCTCAGCAGTCACGCCGAGCAGCTCGACCGCCTCCCGCTTCGTGAACTCGGAGACGGCGAGGACGCGGTCGGCGGCGCGGGCGACCCGGCCGATCCCAGCGCGGCCCGACCAGCGGTGCCAGCGCGGGAAAAGCTCCGGATGACGGATCAAGCCCAGATCATGCAGCGTCACCGTGACGGGAACCGACGCACGGACGGGGCCGCGAAAGGTCGTGCAGTGGAGGACGTCGAGCCCGCGCGCCGCTCGGGGAAGGCCGACGTAGTACCACCACGTGTCGCGCGCGACGGAGGCCACCCGGCCCGAGCCGCCGAAGGAGAGCGGCGTCACCTCGACGTCGCGCCCGGCGAGCGCCCCGAGGAGGCCGTTGACGTGGCGCGCAGTGCCGGCGCGGGTCTGGACGAGCGGCGAGACATCGACGCCGGCGCGAATCACTGTGCCGCCTCCTCGTAGCCGGTGAGGAAGACCTCGCCGGCGGCTCGCCAGGTGAAGCGTCGCACGTGCTCGATCCCTCGCGGCACGAGCTCCTCCCGGCGGCCGACCGCCTCACCGATCGCCGCGGCGATCGCAGCAGGATCGTCGGGATCGGCGCGCACCGCCGCGTTGTCGGCGGCTTCGTCCATCGACTCGTGCGCCGACGCGACGACCGGCGTCCCGCATGCCATCGCCTCCGTGATCGGCATCCCGAACCCCTCGAAGCGGGACGGATACACCGCGGCGGCTGCTCCGCGGTAGAGCCGGCCCAGCTCGTCGTCAGAGACGAACCCAAGCCGGACGACGTTCGCGCCGCGCAGCTCCGGCTGGTCGCCCCAACCCGAGCCGCCGGCGACAGCGAGCAAGAAGTCGTCGCCGAGCAGCCGGTGCGCCTCGACCAGAGTGGCGAGGTTCTTCCGCGGCTCGAGCGTGGCGACGGTGAGGACGTAGGGTCGCCCGAGGTCGGCGTGCTCGCCCTCCGGCCGGAAGTCGTCCTTCACGCCCGGATAGGCGACTTTGATCCGCTCCGGTGCGACTCCGAGGCGCGCGACGACGTCCCGGCCGGTGAACTCGGAGTTGACAAAGAGGACGTCGCACGTGCGCGCGGCGTTCGCGTACTTCGCGCCGTGCATCGACCGCGTCTTCGCCGTCACCCACTCCGGAAAGCGCAGCGGCACGAGGTCGTGGACGGTCGTCGCGCGCACCCCGCCCGCCTGCGGCGGATACATCCAGTCGGAGAAGTGGAAGGCATCGAACCTCCCCAGCATCCGCTCGAGCGAGGGCCGGCCGAGGCGGCTCCAAGCGTCCCGCCAGCGCTGCGAGAACGGCAGCGGCACGAGCCGGAGCTCGACGTCGATGCCGTCGAGCGCCCGCGGGATCGCCCTGCGGCCGGCGGGGCTCGTCGGTGCAAACGCGACGATCTCGTGCGCGCCGCTCGCGGCCTCGACGAGCCCGGCGAGCGAGCCGCGAACATAGTTGCCGACTCCGGTCAGGGGGTGCGACAGCGGCGAAACGTCGTAAACGATCCTCATGGTGCGCGGTAGTCGAAGCCGTCAAAGTGGGCGCCGAGGACGCGCGCGTCGCCGTTGCCCGGAACCGCCGTGCGAGCGAGCCGGAAACGCACCTCGCACGTGCCGGCCTGCCGTGTGAGGGGGACGACGAGCGTCGCCTGCTCGCGCGGGCCGATCCGTTTCGAGATCTCGGTGTCGAAGCTCGTGAACGCTGTCACGATCTGATCCCGGCTGAACAGGCTCGGATCGCTCGAGAGCGCCACGCGCAACTCGCCGCCGTCGCACCGAAGCCGGCGCCAGCGCACCTCGCGGCCGGACCAGGTGTCGTTGGGGTATAGCCCTTCGACAGACGTCGTCGAGATCAGCTCGCCGCCCTCGAGCTCCCAGAGTGCGAGGCCCCAGCCCTCGTCGCGGGCGAGCACCCGTCCGTCCGGGGCGATCGAGCCGTCGACGACGGCGTAACGGGCTCGCACGGGTGGGTCGAACTCGCCGGTCCCCGGATCGAGCGCCAGGCGGGTCTCCGGCAGCGAGCCGGGCACGCCCAGGTCGGTGACGTAGATCGGGCCAACACCGCGCGAGAAGAACTCGTTCAGGTTGACGGTGAAGCGGTCGGTTCGGCCTGTCCAGACGAGCGCAGCCTCGGCGCCCTCCGGCAGGGCGCGGTCGATCCAGTCCCGGTGCTCGGTGCGGATGCCCTGGAAGAGGGCGCCGGCGGCTGCCGCCTCGAGGCCGTTCGGCTTCGCCAGCTGGATTGCCGGAAACGCCAACGCGAAGTAGCCGAGAACGGCGAGCGGCAGGGCCACGGCCCAGCGTCGCGGCAGCAGCACGAACGCGGCGGCGGCGGCGAGGCCGACAAGGAGGACGATCTCGTCGACGCGGTCGAGCCCGATCCGGTCCTGCAGCTCCCAGAGCGGCAGCAGCATCAGCGTGTCCGACTTGGCCCCGGTCTCGATGAAGCGCTCGAACGGGATCACGGCCGGCAGCGCTCCGGCGGCGACGGCGGCCAACGTCGCCGCAACGCGTGGCCTCGGCGCACCACGATCGACCCAGACGAGCAGGGCGAGCAGGAAGAGCGGCGCGAGAAAGAACATGTTCCGCTCCTGGATCCGGTTCGAGGCGAACTGCGAGGCGAACACGGAGACGACGAGGAGCACCCAGAACGAGAGCGCTGCCGTGGCGGCGAGAAACGCCCGCGCCGGCCCGTCCAGCGAGCGCGCCCGGGCGGCGAGGAGCACGAACGCGACGACCGGTACGACGCCGAGGTAGAGGTCGAGCTCGGCCACGTGCCAGACGAGGAAGCGGGCGACCTGGCCGAGGTCGTAGTCCGACTCGCCGACGACCTTGTACGCACCGAGCAGGCTTGCCAGCGAGCCTCCGCGCACGACCTGCGCCAGGAGCAGCAGCGCCGTGCCGCCGAGGACGATCCCGTACAGCGGTGCGTACGGGCGCAGCGGCCGGCGCACGACGAGCGGCGCCGTCAAGGCGGCGAGCACGAGTGCGACCGCTTGTGCGCGGATCAGCACCGTGCCGGTGGCGAGCGCGAGGACCAGCAGTTGCGCCCCGACGGATGGCCGCTCGAGCATCCGCACGAGCGCCCAAGCGAAGAGCAGGAAGGCGGGATAGAAGAGGTTCTCGGTCATCACCGTGCCCGTGTAGACGAGCGAGGGCAGCGCGACAGCGAGCAGCGCTCCCAGGAGGGATAGCCCCACGGAAAGTACGCGCCGGCCGAGGAGGTAGGCAGGCAAAGCGGCCAGCGACATGATGACGGCGTTGAGCGCTTTGACGGCCGCGTAGGCGTCCGGAAGGGAGTCGAAGACCGCGTACACAGGCGCGAGCAGCAGCGGATAGAGCAGGCTGATCAGGTACGGCTCGCCGCGAACCTCGAGGCCATCCCCCGCCGCGAGGCTGCGCGCGAGCTCTGAGTAAATCAGCTCGTCGACCATGATGAACGGCGCCACCATCTCGCGTCCGAACCACCAGCGAAACAGGATCGAGCCGGCGACGATCCCCGCGAGCCACGCCCAGACGGGAACGCGGCGGAAGCTATCTCCCAAGCTCGACCTCGGCCAGGCGCCGCGCGAGCTCCGCCGCCTCGGGCGAGCCGGGCTCGATCCCGACATCCGTGGCCGCGCGCGAGACGTCGCCGAGCACGGCGTCCGCCACCGCTTCGCCGCCGGCCGCCTGCTCGAGCGCCGCGACGTAGAGCTCCGCGGTGCGGCCGAGATCGTGCTCGCGGCGGACGAGCTCCCGGGCCGCGCTCGACATCGCGGTGCGTGCGCCGTCGTCGCGGGCGAGCAACTCGAGCGCGGCGTAGAGGCTCTCCGTCTCGTGCGCGTCGATCGGGATCTTCAGCGCGACCTCGTCCGGCAGCTCCGCGAACCAGCCGACGTCGCTGACGACGACCGGCTTGCCGAGCGAGAGCAGACGGATGACGCTGCCCGAGGTCTCGCCCATCGTCGGCGAGCGCAGGTTGACGCAGACGTCGCAGGCGGCCATCAGCGCCCAGAGCCGGTCCTCCTCTACGTACGCCTCGCGGGTAATGCCCTCTCCGGACAGGCCGAGCCGCTGCAGCCGCCGCTCGAGGTCGAAGCCCGGCGAGACGGCGCCGACGAGCAGGAGACGCGCGTCCGGCCGATCGCGGCGCAGCCGCCCGAAGGCCTCGAGCAGCTGCGGGATCCGCTTGCTCGCGTTCACGTTGCCGAAGGAGCCGATCAACGGGCTGCCGCCGATCTCCGCCGGAGCGACCGGCGCGTGCTCCCAGGCGGGATGCGGAATCCGCCAGATCGGCCCCTCGTAGCCGGCGGCACGCGCCCGCTCCTCGACGTGCCGCGAGTGGACGATGAGGCCGGTCGCCAAGTCGAGAACCTCGCCTGCGAGGTGAAAGTCCTCGGGCCGGCTCTCCCACAGCGGCGGGATCCGCTTGTCGAGCACGCCGTGGCCGAGCAGCCGCCCGACGACGCCGCCCTCGCGCTCCATCGCATCGAGGTACCCGTGGCCGTCGCGGCGGCCGATCGTCAGGCCGGCGACAAGGTGGTGGAGGACGAAGTCGTGCAGGACGACGACGCCGGGCCGTTTGCGCAGCGCGTCGACGATCCAGCCGTGCGCGTCCGGGTTGTTGCCGACGTGGTAGAGCGCGACGTCGGCACGCGGCGGGCGCCGGCGGCGACGAGCTACGACGACGTCGAGCCGCTCGGCCAGCGCGGGCAGCAGGTGCGCGCTGTAGTCGGCGATCCCGGACCGCTCCGGCGGCATGGGTGAGTAGTAGGCAATCCTCACGCGAGCAGTCTGTCGATGCACGCGTCCCACGTCACGCGCGCCGCGATCTCCCTGCCCGCCTGACCGAACGTGCGCGCCTCCTCCGGATGCTCGCGGAGCCGCCCGGCAGCGCGAGCGAGCTCGGTCGCGTCGGGCGCGGTCACGAGCCCGGTCTCGCCATCCGTCACGACCTCGAGCGGCCCGCCCGCGTCGGACGTCGTCAGCACCGGCTTCTCGGAGAGAAACGCCTCGTACGGCACCATGCCGAAGTCCTCGTCGACCGGTGCGTAGTAGACCGCGAGGCAGCGTGCGTAGAGCGAGGCTAGTTCACTCTCATCGATCCGCCCGGTGAACTCGACGCGGCCGTTGAGGCCGCGGTCGCGGGCGATCCCCTCGAGCCGTTCTCGATCCGGCCCTTCGCCGGTGACGACGACGCGAAGCCCCGGGTCGAGCGCTGCCGCCTCGAGCAGGAGGTCGATCCGCTTGGCGCGGTCGAGCCGGTTGACGGAGAGGACGAAGTCGCCGTAGCCGTCGTTCCGGTACGGCAGCTCCTGCGGCGGGTGCGGCATCACCTCGGCGGCGAGGCCGGTCGAGCGCTCGATCCGGTCGGCGACGTTCCGCGAGGTGGCAAAGAGCCGCTTCGCCTCGCCGAGCGCGACCCGGTCCAGGCGCTGGACCGAGCGCCGCAACGCCCGGTCCGCCGGTTCTTCGGAGAACTGACCCAGATCGGTTCGGTCGAGCTCGTAGGCCTGCCGGAACTGGTGCAGCACCCAGACGCGCTTGTTGGGGTGGCGGACGCAGTAGGAGGGAAACTTCGTCGCGACGACGAGATCGATCGGCCGGCCGTCCGATTCGGTCAGGTCGAGCAGCCGCCAGAGGAATGCCTGGTCGAGCACGCGCGTGCCGGGGTACCACTTGAAGGGAACGGTGACGAGCTCGGCCTCGTGGTCGCGGCCGCGAAGCTCGTCGACCAGCGTGTCCGCAAAGATCTCGGCGCCCCCGCGAACGAAAGGCACCTGAGGAGCGCACACCGCAACCCTCATGAACGCAGCTTCAGCTCGGCCTCGAGCTGGGCGACGCGCGCCTCGAGGTCGTCGATCAGCCGCAACGCGGCCGCGTTGAACGAGCGCTGGTCGTAGGCGACCGGCTCCACGTACCAGCGCATCAGCTTGCGGAGCACCGCTTTAGCGGGCGTGCCGACGCCGCCGCGGACGCCGGGGCGGAGCCGCAGATTGCGGTCGGCCGACACCGGCCAGAGCCGCTCGGCCTCGGCGCGGGCGGCGCTCCGTTCCTCGGCGCCACCGCCTGCCGCGCCGGGCGCCGCTCCCGAGCGGCGGACTTCCTGCTTCAGCTGCTCGAAAAGCGTCGCGAGATCACTGTCACCGGTAGAGGAAATACCTGCAAGATCCCCGTTTTCTCCGGTCGGCTCGGGCATCGCACGATTGTACCGGCGTCTGGGGATAGGCTCCCGCGATGCGGGTCGGAATCAGCCTCCTCACGCTCGTCCCCGGCGAGGTCGGGGGCGCGGAAACCTCGGCGCGTGGGCTCGCTCGCGGGCTCGCGGAGGTCGGCACGCTCGACTACACCGCGTTCACGCCGCCTGCGGCGCCCGGCGCCGGCGAGGGGCTGCCGGAGACGCCGGTGCCCGAGTACCGGCGTGCGCAGACCGTCCCCCAGCGCGCACTCGCGATGGCAATCGCGGCCGTCCGGCCCGACCGTCTGCGTCGCCATTTCACCGGTCTCGACGCCATCCACTACCCGCTGACGATCGCGCTGCCGTCGCTCGATCTCCCTACCGTCGTGACGGTGCACGATCTCCAGCACCTCGATCATCCGGAGCTGTTCTCGCGTGCGGAACGGCTCTTCCGGGCGCGCATGCACGAGGGCTCGGCGCGGCGGGCCGACGCCGTGATCGTCCCGAGCCAGTTCGTCCGCCGCCGAGCGATCGAGTTGCTCGGCCTGCCACCCGAGCGCGTGCACGCGATTCCGTGGGGAGTCGACCACGAGCGGTTCCGGCCGGGCGACGAGGAGCGCGAGCAGTTCCTGCTCTACCCCGCGCGCCCCTGGCCGCACAAGAACCATCTGGGGCTCTTCGAGGCGTTCGCGCTGCTGCGGCAGGAACGCCAGGAGCTACGGCTGGTGCTGACAGGCGGCGGCCACGAGGGGAAGCAGGTCCCGGCAGGTGTGGAGGTGCGCGGCCTCGTCTCCGGCGAGGAGCTCGCGTCGCTCTACCGCCGCACCGCGTGCCTCGTCTTCCCGAGCCTCTACGAGGGCTTCGGGCAGCCGCCGCTCGAGGCGATGGCCTCGGGCGCACCCGTGGCCGCCGCCGACATTCCCGCTGTCGCAGAGGCCTGCGGCGACGCGGCTGCGCTCTTCGACCCCGCCGATCCGGAGGACATCGCGGGCGTCGTCTCAGGTGTACTCGACGCGCCAGACCGATTCGCAGCGGCGGGACTCGAGCGCGCACGCTCGTTCACGTGGGCTGAGACGGCGCGGCGGCA
>Ga0180121_10000701_pt1 | contig 14188 bp, 11 predicted proteins | sample AntDrymUQ5402106_2_FD_129676 | JGI IMG/M metagenome (GOLD analysis project Ga0180121, IMG submission 129676) | Polar desert sand microbial communities from Dry Valleys, Antarctica - metaG UQ540 (21.06) (version 2) (version 2) | ecosystem: Environmental > Terrestrial > Soil > Desert | place...
GTTACCCACGTGTTACTCACCCGTTCGCGGCTCTGCCCCAGGGCAAGCCCTGGTTCGTCGCTCCACTTGCATGTGTTAAGCACACCGCCAGCGTTCGTCCTGAGCCAGGATCAAACTCTCCGTAAAAAATGACTCGAGGGTTTCAATCCTCACCCGCAGGTCATGCAAGGTGAGGCTCCTCTGTCTTACTGAGAGTTGTCATGTCTGGCTATAGACCGCCACTTACACGTGCGACGGCCGACATGACAGGGTCATGTAATGCCCGATCGCGCCGCTGGCGGCGGACCGGGTCGAACTCAATGCATCTCGGGGAATGAATCCCCGCGATACATGCACTGCTCAGTTTTCAAAGACCGTTGCGACCCGGCGCGGGGATCTCCCATGCCGGGTCGGCACGCCTCGAAGGCGACCGGGGACTATAGCGCGCGGCTGACCGCTTGTCGAGGGACCGTGCAGGATCCGGTCAGCCGGCCCGTAGCCTCAAGAACCGCCGCTTTCCAACTTGGATCACCCTACCGCTCAGTTCGGTGGAGTCGACGTCATAACGCTTCCGCTCCAGCACCGTGCCGTCGATCCGCACCGCCCCCTGGTCGATCAGTCGGCGGGCCTCGCTGCCGCTGATCCCGAAGCCGTCGCGCAGCAGCACCGGCACGTGGACGACCTCGGACCCGTCGAGCTGGTGAACCGGGACGTCTTCGGGCACGCCGCGGTCCTGGTGCACCTGGTTGAAGCGAGCCTCGGCTGCGTCCCCACTCCCGGGGCCGGCGAAGCGGTCGCAGATCCGCCGGGCGAGCTCGCGCTTGGCTTCCATCGGCGGGCGCGCCGGATCGAGCGGCTCGCCCAGCAGCAATGCCCAGTATTGACCCAGGGCCGCGTCGGGGACGCTCATCAGCTTGCCGTAGATCTCGGCCGCAGGCTCGGTCACCGCGACGTAGTTGCCGAGCGACTTGCTCATCTTCTGGACCCCGTCGGTGCCGGGCAGGATCGGCATGGTGAGCACCACCTGCGGGCGCTGCCCGAACGAAGTCTGGACGTCGCGGGCGAACAGCAGGTTGAATTTCTGCTCCGTGCCGCCGAGCTCGACGTCGGCCTCGACGGCGACGGAGTCATAGCCCTGAAGCACCGGGTAGAGTAGCTCGAGCATCGAGATCGGCTGCGCCGCCGCCATCCGCTTCGCGAAGTCGTCGCGCTCGAGCAGGCGGGCCACGGTGAAGCGCCGGGCGAGGCCAAACAGCTCGAGGCTCTGCATCGCGAGCCACTCGCTGTTGAAGCGAACCTCGGTCCGGTCGGGATCGAGCACCTCGAAGGCCTGGTCCTGGAAGGTCTGGACGTTGGCCTCGATCTCCTCCGCAGAAAGCTCCGGCCGCTCGGAGGAGCGCCCGCTCGGGTCACCCACCCGTGCGGTGTAGTCGCCGATGATCATCACCGCGACGTGACCGGCCGCTTGAAACTGGCGCAGCTTCTCGAGCACGACGACGTGGCCGAGGTGGATGTCCGGAGCGGTCGGGTCGATGCCCAGCTTGACCCGCATCGGGGCGTCCCCTTCGAGGCGCCGTTCGAGCTCCCCGGCCGGGAGCACGTCGATCGCCCCGAGCGTCAAAGGGGTCGGATCGGCGCTCCTGAGGTGGGATTCCGGCATCGGGCCAATGCTAGACTCACGCCTCCCCTGGGGCGCACGGACTCCCGAGAACCGTCCGCGCCGTCGATTGGTGCGGTCGATCGAAGCGTCTACTCCGGGCGGCCCGAGCGCCCCGCGCCCCACACCGCGGCCCAGTGCCTCAGGCCGTGAACGTCTGACGCCATGACACCCACGAGCAGAGATCCGAGCCCCGAGGACGATGCCGAAGGCGATGTCGCCGGCAACCGTGGCCTGAGCGGCCGCGACCTTGCGGCTCGTGCGGCGCGCGAGCGGCTCGAGCAGAAGCGTCGCGAGAAGGCCGAGCGCCAGCGCGTGCGGGCGGCCGCCGCGGAGGACCGCCGCCGCAGGGGCGTCGGCCGCGTCTCGAGCCTGCGCCAGTCACTGTCGGAGCGGCGCCCGCGCCGGCTGCGCTCAGGCGAAACCAGGCCGAAGCTGAAGAAGCTCCGATTCGCCCTCGTCACCTCTGGCCTGCTGCTATTGGCGCTCGTCTCATGGGTCTTCGGCGTGATGATGGCCGTCGCTCAGGACCTCCCCGACCTCGAGGCAAGGGCGCAGTTCGACGACGCGCAGAACTCGGTGGTGCTGGCGAGCGACGGCAGCCAACTCACCACCCTGACCGGCAACGAGGGGAGGATCCTGCTCGAGTCGGAGGAGATCTCACCGGTCATCAAGCAGGCCGTCGTAGCGATCGAGGACCAGCGCTTCTACGAACATCGCGGCATCGACTTCCTCGGGATCGCGCGGGCCCTCCAGCAGGACATCATCGCCGGCGGCGCGGTGCAGGGTGCGTCGACGATCACACAGCAGTTCGTCAAGAACGCGCTCGAGGCGCAGGGCAGCAGGACTGTCCTGCAGAAGCTCCGCGAAACGGCGCTCGCGTACCAGATCGAGCGCAAGTGGTCGAAGGACAGGATCCTCACCAACTACCTCAACAACGTCTACTTCGGCAACGGCGCCTATGGGATCGAGGCGGCCGCGCGCACCTACTTCGAATCCGAGCACGACGGCTGTGGTCAGCCCGGGAGCCGTTGCGCTGCGGCGCTGACCGGGACGGAGGCGGCGCTGCTCGCAGCGCTGATCTCCTCGCCGACGGCCTACGACCCGGTCACGAACCCCGAGGACTCGCGCTTCCAGCGCAACATCGTGCTCGAGAAGATGCGCGAGCAGGGAGTGCTCGAGATCGACGACGAGGACTTCGCGGCGCTGCTCGAGCAGCAGGTTCCGACCGAGTCCCAGATCCAACCGCCGACCGTCAACTCGAAGGCCCCCTACTTCACCGACTGGCTCCGTCAGCAGATCGTCGACCGCTACGGCGCCGGCCGGGCCTTCGGCGGCGGGCTGACCATCCAATCGACCCTCGATCTCGAGCTCCAAGCCGCCGCCGAGCAGGCGGTGTCGAGTCACCTCGCCGGCCTCGGCCCGACCTCCGCCGTCGTCGTGCTCGAGAACGGCACAGCCAACGTCCTCGCGATGGTCGGCGGACAGGACTTCAAGGACGCCCCCTTCAACCTGGCGACGAACGGGCAGCGCCAGCCGGGGTCCTCGTTCAAGCCGTTCACCCTCGTCACCGCGCTCAAGGAGGGTCGCTCTCCCGACGAGGTCTATGAATCCGCGCCGCAGCAGATCCCGTTCGAGGTGACGATCAGAGAGGGCGGCGAGCGCGAGGAGGTGACCGACCTCTTCAAGGTCAGCAACTACGGCGACAACTACCTGGGCAGCGCCTCGATCGCGACCGCAACGACCTATTCCGACAACTCCGTCTACGCCCAGCTCGGGACCGACGTGGGGCTCAACGACATCGTCGACACCGCACACGACCTCGGGATCAGCTCCGAGCTCGACGACAATCCCGCCCTGATCCTCGGTGGACTGAAGAACGGCGTCACCCCGCTCGAGATGGCCTACTCCTACAACACGCTGGCAAACGGCGGCGCTCGGGTAAGCGGCACCGCGGCCAGCCGCGGCAACGGCAAGGGGCCGGTCGCGATCGAGAGGGTCACGGCCAAGGACGGCGGCGAGGACGAGCTGGTCCCCGACGAGATGGGCTCGACCGGCGAGAACGTGAAGACCTCCGAGCAGGTCGTGGACCCTGCGGTTGCCGGCACCGCCACCGACATCCTCCACACGGTCGTGACGAGCGGGACCGGCCAGCGGGCGCAGGTCGGCGACGACTACATCTGGGGCAAGACCGGGACCACCGACAACAACGCCGACGCCTGGTTCGTCGGCGCCAACGAGGAGGTGACGGTCGCGGTCTGGGTCGGCTATGCAGACGGCGCGACGCCGATGCTGACCGAGTTCGGGGGCCTTCCGGTCGACGGTGGAACGATCCCGGCGCTGATCTGGTACGACGTCGTGACCGCCTGGGACGCGCTGGCGGCGACCCGGGAGAGCGAGGAAGCGGCCAACGACGCCGAGGACTCGACGACGACGACACCCGACGAAACGACCCTCGTCCCCGAGGAGACCGAGATCGCGCCCACGGAGGAGATCGTGCCGGCCGAGTCGGAGGCCGCCGAGGCCGTCACCCCGGCGCCCGAGCCCGAGCCCGCGGCGCCCGAGCCCCCGCCGGTTGAGGCCGCCCCCGTACCTGAGGCGCCGGTCGCCGGCGGGGCGAGCGGCGGCACCAGCGACGGCGGCGCGGCGCCGTAGCGTCCTCCCTCGCCCGGGGCCTTAGCCGGCGGAACGCGAGAGGAAGCGGCTACCCGCCAAGCAGTAGCGCCAGGGCAGCTCGACTCCTTTGGTGATCCCGATCCGCGGACCGGCGACGATCTCGGGCGTGGAGGCGTCCGTCTGTCGCGCGGTCAGCTGCCACGGGGGCTCCCAAAGCCGCGAGTAGGTCTCATCGAGCTCGATCGCGAGGGCCTCGCAGAGCTTGCCCGGCCCCGAGCAGAGGTCCTGGGCCTCGCGCGGCGCACCGCGCCGCAGCTCCATCACCTCGAGGCCGACCTGCGGCTGCAGCGCCCGCACGAGGACCGCTGCGGCCGTCCCGTTGGACTCGGTGACGACGTTGAACATCCGATGGATCCCGTAGCAGAGGTAGACGTACGCGCGGCCGGGCGGTCCGTAGATGACGTCGGTCCGCTCGGTCCGGCCGACATAGGCATGACACGCCGGATCGTCGCGCTCGTAGGCCTCGGTCTCGACGATCGCCCCCCCGGCGCCGTCGTGGAAGAGGCCGCAGCCGATCAGGTCGCGCGCGACGTCCCGCGGGGGGCGGTCGAAGAAGGCCTCGCCGAGCCGCTCCCCGAACGCGAGGGCCCCATCCGCCTCCACCCTGGACGGGGAGGCCGTCACCGCTCATCCCCCAGGTCGGCCAGGCTCGCGCCGGCCAGCCCGAGCTGGTGGGTGACCGCCTCGCTCGAGGTCCCACCGCGGGAGACTTTCGAGTCGAGCCAAGCCCCCTCGGTGAGGACCTCGTAGTACTCGTCGTCGAGCAGCTCCGAGAAGCGGCCGAGCTCCGACGCCGGGATCTCGGAGAGCCCGACACCATGCTCGAGCGCGTGACGGACGAGCCCGCCGACCACCCCGTGCGCCTCACGAAACGGCATCCCCCGACGAACGAGCAGGTCGGCGACGTCCGTCGCAGCCGCGAGATCATCGGCTGCGGCCGCCGCCATCCGCTCGCGATCGAAGCTGATCCCGGCGAGCATCCCGTCGAGTGCCTGAAGGCAGAGCTCGATCGTGTCCACCGCGTCAAAAAGGGCCTCCTTGTCCTCCTGCAGGTCCTTCGAGTAGGCGAGCGGGAGGCCGTGCAGGATCCCGATCAGGGTCGAGAACGAGGCCTGCACCCGCGGCGCCTTCGCCCGCAGGAGCTCGGCTGCGTCGGGGTTCATCTTCTGCGGCATGATCGACGAGCCCGAGGAGTAGTCCTCGCCGGGGCGGCAGAACCCGAACTCGTCGCTCGACCAGAGGACGATCTCCGCCCCGATCCGGGAGAGGTGGGTGGCGCAGGTCGTCGCCGCAGCCAGGTAGTCGAGGGCGAAGTCGCGGTTGGAGACTGCGTCGATCGAGTTCTCGACCAGGGCATCGAAGCCGAGCTCGGCGGCAACCGTGTCGCGGTCGAGGGGCCAGTTGAGGCCGGCGAGCGCACCCGAGCCCAACGGCATCACGGCGGCGGCCCGTCCCGCCGCGCCGAAGCGGTCGACATCACGGCGCAGCATCCAGAACCAGGCAAGGAGGTGGTGTCCCAGTGAGACCGGCTGGGCCCGCTGGAGATGCGTGTAGCCGGGCAGGCGCCAGTCGCGGTGGCGCTCGGCGAGCCCATGCAGGGTTCCGAGGACGGAGGCGAGCAGCTCGATCGCGACCGCGGAGCGCTCGGCCACGTAAAGCGCCAGGTCGGTGGCGACCTGATCGTTGCGCGATCGGCCGGTGTGGAGCTTGCCGCCGAGCGGGCCGACGATCTCGGTCAGCCGACGCTCGATCGCCATGTGGACGTCCTCGTCGGAGTCCTCGTAGGTGAAGGCGCCCTCCTCGAGCTCGCGCTCGACCGCGTCGAGGCCGGCCAGCATCCGTTCGAGCTCCGCCGCCGTCAAAACCCCGGCGCCGAGCAGGGCACGCGCGTGAGCGCGGGACGCGCGCGCGTCGTGGGACGCGAGACGGCGGTCGTAGGCGAGGGAGGCGTTGAGCCGCCAGAAGACCGGATCGGGTTCCTGCTCGAAGCGGGGCACGGCGACAAAGATAACCCCGACCGAAACGTCGGCTGCACGTCTGCTCCGGTCGGGCCGCAACGCTTCCCTCGGTGGGACCGACGTCTAGGGTGGGCGCCGATGCGCGTACTGCTCACCGGGGCGACGGGGAAGATCGGAAACGCCGTCGCCCACCGGTTGGCCGAGCGCGGGGATCATGTCGTGGCCCTCGTCCGCGACCCCGTCAGAGCGCGCGTGCTACTCCCGGCGTCGGTTGAGCTCGCCCCGGGAGACGTCACCGACCCCGAGTCGCTGCGCCTGGCCGCCGCCGGGACCGAGGCGGCGATCAACTGCATGGGGATCTTTGAGCAGTGGACCGCCGACCCCGACGTCTTCAACCGCGTCAACGCCGGCGGGGCGCGGTCGGTTGCGCGCGCCGCGAGGGAGGCGGGCGCCGGCCGAATGGTCCACACGTCCACCTTCGACGTCTTCCACGCGCCGCGGGGCGGGACCGTTCGCGAGGACACCGTGGCCGACTACGAGAAGGGCACGGCCTACGAACGCTCCAAGCAGCTCGCCGAGCGGTTGGTCCAGCGGGAGGCAACCCTCGGGATCGACATGGTCATGGTCAACCCCGCGGGAATCATCGGCCCGGGGCCGTGGGCCGAGGGAGGCTTCGACCCGACCCTGCGTGACCTGCTGCGAGGACGCCTCCCGCTCGCGCCTCCCGGCGGCATGTCCCTGACCTACGTCGACGATGCAGCCGACGCCCATCTCGCCGCGCTCGACCGTGGGCGAGCCGGCGAGCACTACATCGTCGCCGGAGGCTACGCCTCGATCCGGGAGATCTGCGCGATCGCCGTCGCCGAGGCCGGCCGTGGGCGGCTGCCGTGGGTCATCCCTGAGCGCATGGCGAGGAGGCTCGCCGACCTTGGCGAGGTGATCGCCGGCGTAATCGGTAAGCCGCCGCTCCTCCCCGCCGGGCAGCTCGAGTTCCTGCTCTGGGAGGCGCGGGCGGACTCGACCAAGCTCCGCCAGGAGCTCGGGATCGAGCCGCGGACACCTGAGGAGGCGGTGCGCGCGACGGTGCGTTGGTTGGTGGACGGAGGGCGGGCATAGCGGCGGTGGCGGCTGCGAAGAACCCCGCCTTATCTCCTCAAGGCCACGCGCAACGACCCGACCACCCGCTCCAGGAACTCCTCCGGCATCCCCGGGTAGAACGGCAGCGCCAGCGCCCGTCTCGAGAAGCCCTCAGCGACCGGGAAGTCGCCCTCGCGGTGGCCGAAGCGCTCGCGATATGGCTCGAACAGGTGGATGCAGGGCAGGTAGGGGCGAGCGTCGATCCCGTCGCCGTCGAGGGCGGCGATGACGGCGTCTCGATCGACGTCCGTCGGAAGCCGGACGATGTAGACGAACCAGCTCCGGCGAGCGGCGCCGCGGTCGGCGAGGGGCAGGACGAGGTCGTCGGGATCGCCGACGCCGGGGTCGGCGGCGCCGAGCGCCGACAGTCGCTCTTCGTATCCGGCGGCGAGGGCGGCGCGGGCCGCGAGCATCGAGTCGAGTCGCTCGAGCTGGGCGATGCCGAGCGCGGCGGCGACGTCGGTGAGACGGTAGTTGAAGCCGATCCGCTCGTGTGCCATCACCTTCATCTCCGGCGCCCGGCCCTGGTTGCGCTCGCTGCGGGCGACGGCGGCAGCGGCCTCGCTGCCGGGTACGAGCATCCCCCCCTCCCCCGTCGTCAGTTGCTTGTTCGCGTAGAAGGCGAAGGTCGCCGGGTTGCCGCGCGAGCCCGCAACGCGGCCCTCGGCGTCGATCGTCCCGAGCGCCTGGGCGCAGTCCTCGAGGACGGAGAGCCCCCGCTGCTGCGCGAGCGACTCGAGCTCGGCGATCGCTGCCGGGTATCCGAAGATGTGGACCGCGAGCACGCCAGCCGTCGCTTCCCGCACCGCCGTCGCGGCGAGCGCGGGGTCGAGCGTCAGCGTCTCGGAGTCGACGTCGCAGAAGACCGGCCGCACGTCCTCGTATAGCAGCGAGTTGGAGGAGGCGACGAAGCTCAGCGGGGTCGTGACGACCTCGTCGCCGGCGGCCCAGCCAAGCTCCCTCACCGCCAGATGGAGGGCGGTCGTGCCGCTCGAGACGGCGACGGCGTCGTCGACCCCGATCCGCTCCGCGAACAGTCCCTCGAACTCCGCGAGCTTCGGCCCGAGCGAGAGCATCCCCGAGCGCAGCACCTCGAGGACCAGCTCCTCCTCGCGCTCGCCGAGCACCGGTCGGGCGAGCGGGATTCGCTCGGTGGCGCTCACCGATCCGCGCTCACGGCCTTGGGCTGGAACGCGAACTCCAGCGAGTCGACCAGCGCCTCCCAGCTCGCCTCGATCACGTTCGCCGAGACCCCGATCGATCCCCAGGACTCCTGCCCGTCCGACGAATCCAGCAGGACGCGCGTCACGGCTCCGGTGCCGTGATTCTCGTCGAGGATCCTGACCTTGAAGTTGGTCAGCTCTACCTCCGCGATCTCGGGATGCTGCTCGGTGATCGCATCCCGCAGCGCGCGGTCGAGGGCGTGCACGGGGCCATCGCCCTCGGCGGTGCGGAGGTAGCGCTTCCCGCCGACCCATACCTTGATCGTCGCCTCGGTCTCCACCCGGCCGTCGGCGCGCTTCTCGGTGACGACGCGGAAGCTCTCGAGCCGGAACAGCGGCTCGTAGCTGCCGGCCTCGCGGCGCAGGAGCAGCTCGAATGAGGCGTCAGCCGCCTCATAGTGGTAGCCGCGATGCTCGCGTTCCTTGATCCGCTCGATCGCACTGCGCGCGCCGTCGTCGTCGAGCTCGATCCCGGCGCCCTCGGCGCGGGAGATCACTGACCCCTTGCCGGCCAGCTCTGAGATCAGCACCGCGCGGCCGTTGCCGACGGCCTCCGGCTCCATGTGCTCGAACGTATGGGGGTCGGCGCTGACCGCGGCCGCGTGCAGGCCACCCTTGTGGGCGAAAGCGTTGCGACCTACGTAGGGCTGATCGGGGTCGGGCGTCAGGTTGCAGATCTCGGCGATCAGATGGGAGGTCTCGGTCAGCCGCACGAGCCGCTCTGGATCGACGCAGTCGTAGCCAAGCTTGAGCTGAAGCGCCGGCAGGATCGAGATCAGGTTCGCGTTGCCGGTCCGCTCGCCGAATCCGTTGACGGTCCCCTGCACCAGGCCGGCACCCGCCAGGACCGCGACGATCGAGTTGGCGACCGCGCATTCGGCATCATTGTGAGTGTGGATGCCGACGCTCGTGGCCGCCCCGAGCGTCGCCAGCACCCTCGAGGTGCCGTCCGCGACCTGATGCGGGAGGCTCGATCCATTCGTGTCACACAGGGTCACGTTCTCGGCGCCCGCGTCGGCGGCGGCGCGGACGCACTCGAGCGCGTAGGCCGAGTCCTCCCGCCAGCCGTCGAAGAAGTGCTCGGCGTCATAGATCACCCGCTTGCCGGCGCCACGGCAGAAGGCGACCGACTCGGCGATCATCGCCAGGTTCTCATCGCGCGAGACGCGCGTCACCTTCTCGAGATGCAGCGCCCAGGTCTTGCCGACGAGGCAGGCGACCGGCGCGAAGCATTTCGCCAGCGCGAGCAGGCCGGGATCCTCGTCCGCCGGGACGCCCCGCCGCCGGGTCATGCCGAATGCGCAGACGGCCGCCTGGTCGAGGTCCTCCGCCGCGAGCATCTCGAACAGCTCGATGTCCTTCGGATTGGAACCGGGGAACCCGGCCTCGATCAGGTGGATGCCGAGACCGTCGAGGGCGTGCACGACGCGCACCTTTTCGGCGGCGGAGAGCGACATGCCCTGACCCTGCATGCCGTCGCGTAGCGTCGTGTCGTAGAGGTGAACCTTGCTCGTTCGCATCGGGAGGTCTCCGTGGTCGAATCCGGGGCCGGTCGCCCCGGTCGAGGGTGGCGGTCGGCTCAGTCGATGGGCGCCCCGGGGAAGGGGACGCCGGTCCGCCGCCGCCCGCTCAGGCGGCCGCGGAGCCCGTAATTCGAGCGTGGATGTGCGCGAGCGCTGCGCGAGCCGTCGGACCCATCAGGAGGCGACTTTACTCGGTTCGTCGACCGGGTCCAGCCATTCCGCGTACTCGGGAGCGCGACCATGCAGGGCGTCCTCGAACTTCGCCTGGACCACCCGGGTGATCTCTCCCGGGCAGGGCAGGGCGTGGTCATCGATCTCGCGCACGGGCACAAGCTCGGCAGCCGTCCCAGTCAGGAAGACCTCCTCGGCGAGATAGAGCTCGGAGCGGCCGATGTCGCGCTCGATCACGCTGTAGCCGAGGTCGCGCGCGATCTGGATCACGGAGCGGCGGCTGATCCCGTCGAGGATCGAGGCGCTGTGCGGAGGGGTGAGGATCTGGCCCTCGCGAACGACGAAGATGTTCTCGCCCGAGCCCTCGCAGACCATGCCCCGGTCGTCGAGCAGGATCGCCTCGTCGTAGCCGGCGTTGGCGCTCTCGGTCTTCGCCAGGATCGAGTTGAGGTACTGACCGGAGGCCTTGGCTTGCGGGATCAGCCCATCGGGGGAGATCCGCCGCCAGGAGGACACCTTCGCGCGAATCCCGACCTGCTTGCTCTCCTCGCCGAGATAGGCACCCCAGGGCCAGGTCGCGATCGTCACCTCGATCGGCGAGCCCTTGGCGAACAACCCCATCTCGCCGTAGCCGCGGAAGGCGATCGGGCGGATGTAGCAGGCGGCGAGCCCGTTGCGGCTGATGAGGTCGTTGGTCGCGGCGCGCAGCTCCTCGACGGTGTACGGAATCTGCAGGTAGTAGAGCTTCGCCGAGCGGAGCAGGCGGTCGAGGTGCTCGCGGTGGCGGAAGACGGCGGTTCCACGCGGGGTCTCGTAGGCGCGGATGCCCTCGAAGACGCCGGTGCCGTAGTGGAGTCCGTGGCTGAGCACGTGGACCTTGGCGTCGTCCCACGCGACGATCTCGCCATTCATCCAGATGCTCTCGGCCTTCTCCACCTCGACCTCCGTTCCCTCCGCTCGAGCGTTGACGGCTGAGTATTGCGAATCGTGCGCGATTCGCGGTGCGCGTGCGAGGTGACTCAGAGCGCCTCGATCACCGCGGCCGTCATCTCGGCGGTCCCGACCAGGCGCTCGCCCTCGCGGCCGGAGTGCAGGTCGGCCGTTCTCAGTCCGGAGCCGAGGGCTGCCTCGACTGCGGCCTCGATCCGCGCGGCGTCGTCCTCGAGGTCGAGGCCGTGACGGAGCATCATCGCCGCGGAGAGGAAGGTCGCCAGCGGGTTGGCCGCCCCCCTCCCGGCGATGTCGGGCGCGGAGCCGTGGACGGGCTCGAAGACGCCGGGTCCGCCTTCCCCCAGGCTCGCAGAGGGAAGCATCCCCAGCGACCCGGTGAGCATCGCCGCCTCGTCGCTGAGGATGTCGCCGAAGAGATTGTCCGTCAGGATCACGTCGAAGCGGGCGGGTTCGGAGACGAGCTGCATCGCGGCGTTGTCGACGAGCAGGTGGTCGAGCTCGACGTCGCCGTAGTCGGCAGCGACCTCCGAGACGACCTCGCGCCAGAGCCGCGAGGTCTCGAGCACGTTGGCCTTGTCGACGGAGGTCAGCCGACCGGAGCGACTGCGCGCGGCCTCGAACCCGACCCGCGCGATCCGGTCGATCTCCGCGGTCGAGTAGACGCACTCGTCGCGCGCGGTCCCGTCGCGACGCTCCTTGTGACCGAAGTAGATACCCCCGGTCAGCTCGCGCACGACGAGCAGGTCGGTGCCGCTGATCCGCTCGCGGCGGAGCGGGCTCGAGTCGATCAACGCCGGCAGGGGCTTGACCGGCCGCAGGTTCGCGTAGAGGCCGAGCCCCTTGCGGAGGCCAAGCAAACCCCCCTCGGGACGTGGAGCGTCCGGGTCGGTGCTGTCCCACTTCGGGCCCCCGACCGCGCCGAGCAGGACGGCGTCGCTGCGCCGGCACTCCGCCAGCACGTCGTCCGCAAGCGGCGTCCCCAGCTCGTCGATCGAGGTGCCTCCGATCGGCCGCTCCTCGTAGTCGAAGCTCGCGAGCGCGTCGAGCAGCTCGCGGGCTGCGGCGATGATCTCGGGCCCGATGCCGTCGCCGGGTAGGACGAGGATGCGAGGACGTTGAGCGGGGTCTGCCACGGCGACGGGCACGGTATCGCCCGCGGGTCCGCCCCGTTCGCGAGGACCGCGGAGGCGGTCCGAAGGTTCTCAGGCATGGTACGGATAGGCTGCCGCCGCCGGTCGATGGGTCCCGACCGCCGAGTCGAGAACGAGCCGGCCCGGGAGCGGTTGCCGGTCCAATCAGAGGAGAACGGATGCGCACCACGAGATGGCTCGCCCTGCCGATGGCGATGTTGTCCATCGGGCTGATCGCCGGCTGCGGTGACGACGACGAGAGCTCGTCGACCGCGGCGACGACGAGCTCCCAGGAGTCGAGCACGGCCGCGGACTCGACGAGCAGCGACTCCGGCGAAGTCGATTCCGATGGCGTCTACGAGGCGTGCGTGGACGCTGTCTCGGGATCGGCTGCCGAGGAGCAGGCGTTGGCCGCCTGCGAGCAGGCCCGGAGCGCATTCGAGTCCTGTGCGACCCAATCGGACTCCCTGGACGGAGTGGCGCGTGAGGAGGCGCTGATGATCTGCCAGGAGGCCGCCGAGCAGGTGATCAGCGCCGCGCAGGCCGGCGCCGGCGACGGCTACTGATCTGGATCGCGTCGCCGTGGCGCGACGCCGGCTCTACGCCGGCGTCGTCGCCCTTTCGGGCGGATATGTTGAGCCGCACGTAGCCGAGCTCCGGGTCAGGGCCGAGGCGGTCGAGGACCTCGTCGAGGAACGGCTCGCGGAGATCCTCGGCCAACCGTTCCGAGTGGGCTCCGAGGCAGACGCTACGGACGAACTCGCGCGGCTCCGGTGGCCGCACAGGCCAGTCGACGAGCCAGCAGCGGACATCGGTGAAGCCGGCGCGCCGCAGCAGCCACTCCGTCTCCGCCGCCCCGGCGAAGTGGTTCGGCTCGTAGCCCCGGAGGCCGGTGTAGGGCTCCTGGGCCGCGATCGCGCGCAGGACGGCGTAGAAGCCGGCGACGTTCCCCTCGCCACCGCACTGGGCTTCGATCCGGCCGCCGGGCCGGATCGCCGCGTGGAGGACGGTGAACAGACGGGCGTGGTCATGGATCCAGTGAAAGACCGCGTTGGAGAAGACCGCGTCCACCTCCTCGCGGAGCTCGAGCTCGAGCAGGTCCGAGTGCAGGACCCGCGTCGGCGTGCCCGCCAGCCGCTCGCGCGCGGCGCCCGCCATCGCGGCGGAGCCGTCGACCGCGATGGCCGAACCTCCCTTCCCCAGCTCGGCCAGCAGCAGCTCGGTGACCCGCCCGCTGCCGCAGCCCGCATCGAGGACGATCTCGTCGCCGCGCAGGTCCAGCCGTTCGACCACGCCGGCCGCCCATTCCACCTGGGGCGCCGAGACACGGTCGTAGGTGCTCGCGTCCCAGTCGCGGGTGCCGCTCATCTAGATCGCGGTCGTCGACCGCCCGAGCGGCGGATGCGCCGCCTCGTAGGCGTCGATCGCATCGCCACCCGCCAGCGTGATCGAGATCTCGTCGTGGCCGCCGAGCAGGCGGTGCTTGACGTCGTCGGCGACCTCGAATCGGACGACGCCGCCCGCGTAGTCGACGGTCTGATCGTCGAGATCGATCCGCGCCCGTCCGGCCGCTGCGATCCCGCGGCAGTGCTCGCGCGGCAGGACGACCGGGAGCAGCCCGTTCTTGGTCGAGTTGACGTAGAAGATGTCGGAGAAGGACGGCGCGATCACGGCCTCGAACCCGTAGTCGGCGAGCGCCCAGACCGCGTGCTCACGCGAGGAGCCGGAGCCAAAGTTCGGCCCGGTGACCAGGATCGGGTTCGGGGTCAGCTCGATCTCCCCA
>Ga0180121_10000702_pt1 | contig 14179 bp, 14 predicted proteins | sample AntDrymUQ5402106_2_FD_129676 | JGI IMG/M metagenome (GOLD analysis project Ga0180121, IMG submission 129676) | Polar desert sand microbial communities from Dry Valleys, Antarctica - metaG UQ540 (21.06) (version 2) (version 2) | ecosystem: Environmental > Terrestrial > Soil > Desert | place...
CTCGTCGTGCGGGTAGACCATAGCCCATCGCCCGAAGCCCGACCAAAGGGGAAGCGCCCCCCGACGCGCCCCGGCGAGGCGCTAGGTTGCGCGCCATGGCGCCGCCGTCCAGCCCCTCGACCCTGCCCTCCGTGACCGTCACGGGGGACGCGGTCACCCTCGACGACCTGGTGGCGGTCGCCCGCGGGAGCGCCGGCGCGGCCCTCGGATCTGGGGTCGAGGAGCGGATGGCCTTCAGCCGGTCCGTGGTCGCTGCCGCGGTCGCGGAGGACCGCGTGATGTATGGCGTCACCACCGGTTTCGGAGCCCTCGCCGACACCCACATCGGGCGGGCCGACCTCGAGCGGATGCAGCTGGCACTGGTCCGGTCGCACAGCGCAGGCGTCGGCGCGCCCCTTCCCGACGAGGTCGTCCGGGGCATGCTGCTGCTGCGGGCCCGCACCCTGGCCGCCGGTTACTCCGGCGTGCGGGTGGACCTGCCGCGCCGTCTGCTCGAGCTGCTCGACCGGGGCCTGTTGCCCGTGGTCCCGGGCAAGGGCTCGGTGGGGGCGTCCGGAGACCTCGCCCAGCTGGCCCATCTCGCGGCGCCGCTGGTGGGCGAGGGCCGCCTCCGCCGGGCCGGCGACGACCCGCACGGCCGGCCCAGCGCCGAGCTGTTGGCCGAGGAGGGCCTGGACCCGCTGACCCTGGCCGCCAAGGAGGGCTTGTCGCTGCTCAACGGCACCGAGCCGATGCAGGTGCTGCTCGCCCTGGCGGTCGACGAGGTCGGCCTGCTGGTCAAGGTCGCGGACATCGGGTGCGCGATGAGCGTGGAGGCGCTGCTCGGCACCGACAAGCCCTACGACGAGCGCGTGCAGGTGATCCGACCCCACCCCGGGCAGCTCGCCAGCGCATCGAACCTGCGCCGGCTCCTCGCCGGCAGCCCGCTGGTCGCGAGTCACCGCCAGAGCGACCACGCGGTGCAGGACTCGTACTGCCTGCGCTGCGCTCCGCAGGTCCACGGCGCGGTGCGCGACGTGCTGGCCCACGCCCGGCGGGTCCTCGACATCGAGCTCGGGTCGGTCGTCGACAACCCGGTGATCGTCCCCGACGGCGAAGTGATGTCGACGGGCAACTTCCACGGCGAGCCGCTGGCTTTCGCCGGGGACATGCTCGCGATCGCGGTGAGCGAGCTGGCCTCCATCGCGGAGCGGCGCACCGACCGGATGCTCGACCCCGCCTTCTCCCGCGACCTGCCGGCCTTCCTCGCCAGAGACCCCGGCACCAACTCCGGGTTCATGATCGCGCAGTACACCGCCGCGTCCCTGGTGAGCGAGAACAAGGTGCTCGCGCACCCCAGCAGCGTCGACACGATCCCCACCTCCGGCAACCAGGAGGATCACGTGTCGATGGGATGGACCTCCATGCGCAAGCTGCGCGAGGTCGTGGCCAACGTCCGGTCCGTGCTTTCCGTCGAGGTCGTCGCGGCCGCCCAGGCACTGGACTTCCGGGCGCCACTGGCCGAGCCGGGAGCCGCGAGCCGCGCGGCACACGCGCGGGTGCGGGAGGACGTCGCGACGATGGACACCGACCGCGAGATCGCCTCGCAGCTCGCGGCCGTCGATGCCCTGCTGCCCGAGCTCGTCGCCGCCGTCGAGGGCGCCATCGGTGTCCTCGACTGACGGTGACGATGCGGCCATCGCCTGGTTCGGTGGACGGCTGGCGACCGGCCTGCTCGACGTCACCTCCGACCTCTCGGCCCTGGACGGTTCGGGCTTCTGGGCCGTGGTGCTCGGCTTCGAGGGTGAGATCGTGTGCGCGCGCTTCGGTGACGTGCGCAACCAGGGCCTGCCCCCGTCGCCCTGGCCGGGGGTGCCGCGCGGGTCGTGGACGTCGTCGATGTCGCAGGACGACTACGTCGCTGGTGCGGCCCGGATCCGCGAGGGGATCGCGGCGGGCGACTACTACCAGGTCAACCTGTGCCGGGTGCTCTCCGCGCCGCTGCCCGTGGGTGCGGACCTGCTCGGCCTGGCCGGGTTGCTCGCCGTGGGCAACCCCGCGCCGTACGCCGGGGTCGTGCGCGTCCCGTCCCACGACCTGATGCTGGCCACCGCCTCGCCCGAGCTGTTCCTGGGCCGTGACGGGAGTGTCGTGGAGTCCCGGCCCATCAAGGGGACCGCGACGACCCCGGACGGCCTGACCGACAAGGACCGGGCCGAGAACGTGATGATCGTCGACCTCGTGCGCAACGACCTGGGCGTGGTCGCGCTGCCAGGGTCGGTGCATGTTCCCGCCCTGTGCGCGGTGGAGGAGTACCCCGGTCTTGTGCACCTCGTCTCGACCGTCCGAGCCACCCTGCGCCCGGACGCCGGATGGCCGGAGCTGGTCGCCGCCACCTTCCCACCCGGTTCGGTCACGGGTGCGCCGAAGTCCAGCGCCCTGCGGGCACTGGGCGAGCTCGAACCCGTTCCACGGGGGCCCTACTGTGGCGCCGTGGGCTGGGTCGACGCCGATCGTCGGACGGCTCAGCTCGCGGTCGGCATCCGCACGTTCTGGACCCGCGACGGCCGGCTCCATCTCGGCACGGGCGCCGCGGTGACCTGGGGCTCGGACCCGGCGGGGGAGTGGGACGAGACCGAGCTCAAGGCGCGACGCCTCCTTTCCGTCGCGGAGGGGATGACATGAGGGTCTGGGTCGACGGCGAGGTCCTCGACGAGTCCGACGCGCGGGTGTCGGTCTTCGACCACGGCCTCACCGTGGGTGACGGCGTCTTCGAGAGCGCCAAGGTCCGGGGCGGTGTGCCCTTCGCCCTGACTCGTCACCTGGCGCGCCTCGCGGTCTCGGCCGGCGGGCTCGGACTCGACGTACCCGCGGACGGCGTCCTGCGCCGGGCCGTCGCCGAGACGCTGGCGGCCAACGCAGAGCAGCACGGCATCGCGCTGCGGCTGCGGATCACGCTGACCGGGGGGACCAGCCCGCTGGGCTCGGACCGGGGGACGAGCGGCCCCACCCTGGTCGTCGCGCTGGCTCCGATGCGGGCCTGGCCCGACTCGGCCAAGCTGGTGCTCGTGCCCTGGACGCGCAACGAGAGATCTGCCACTGCCGGGCTCAAGACCACGTCGTATGCCGAGAACGTCGTCGCCCTCGCGCACGCGAAGGCCCACGGCGGCAGCGAGGCGGTCTTCGCCAACACGGCCGGGCACCTGTGCGAGGGCACCGGGTCGAACGTCTTCCTGGTGCTCGACGGCGAGGCCGTGACACCGCCCCTCACGTCGGGCTGCCTCGCCGGGGTCACCCGGGCATTGCTGCTGGAGTGGTCGGACGCGGTGGAGCGGGACCTCCCGGTCGCCGCGCTGCTCGACGCGGACGAGGTGTTCCTCACCTCGTCCACGAGGGACGTGCAGGCCGTGCACGCCATCGGCGACCACGTCGTGGAACCGGGTCCGGTGACGGCTCGGCTGGCGGCTGACTTCGCGCGTCGCGCTGCCGTCGACGTCGACCCCTAAGTGTTGCGAGGTAAGGCCTTCAGGCGGCGGAGAGGACGAGCAGCGGTGCGAGGTCCGACGACGACCACAGCTCGGCGACCACGCCGTCGCGGAACCGCAGCACGAACAGCACCGTCACGTGGTCACCGGGCGACGCCGGCTCGGGGGACCCGCGGCGATGGGCGGGCGTGCGTACGCGGCAGACGGCCGTGTCGCCTTCGGAGCACACCAGCTCGACGACGACGCCTTCCGGCAGGGTGGCGCAGACGATGAGGGCCCGCTCGCGAAGGGCCGTCCAGCCGGTGGGGTGCTCGCTGCCGCTGTTGCGGTCGACGACGTCGGGGGAGGTGAGGCGCGCCAGGGTGAAGACGTCTCCCGAGAGCAGGGCCTGCACGACTGTCGTCGCCGCCGACCCTTGGCTCCACGTCCCCACCTGAGGCTGCACGGTCCTATGCAAGCGGTGACACCGGCCCGCGCGCATCGGCCGCACGTCCGACCTGTCCGGTCGAGGGGCCGACCCGGCACCTGGGCGAACGGACGAGTGCCACCGTCCCCGCGGCCCCGCGGGCGTCAGGTCCTACTCTTCGGCCATGGACGGAGCCCGGCCGGTCCGGTCACCTCGTGGCACCGCGATGACCTGCCGCTCGTGGGGCGCCGAGGCGGCCTTGCGCATGCTGCACAACAACCTCGACCCCGAGGTGGCCGAGCGTCCTGACGACCTGGTGGTCTACGGCGGGTCGGGGCGTGCCGCGCGCTCCTGGGCCGCCTTCGACGCGATCGTGGCCTCGCTGCGCACGATGGCGCCCGACGACACGCTGCTCGTGCAGTCCGGAAAGCCCGTGGGCGTGGTGCGGACCTCCGGGTCGGCGCCGCGCGTGCTGATCGCCAACTCGCTGCTGGTGCCGAGGTGGGCCACCCCGGAGCACTTCCGTGAGCTCGAGGACGCCGGGCTGATGATGTACGGCCAGATGACCGCGGGGTCCTGGATCTACATCGGCACCCAGGGGATCCTGCAGGGCACCTACGCGACCTTCGCCGAGGTGGCCGCCCAGCACTTCGGGGGGACGCTCGCCGGCACGATCACCCTCACCGGCGGCCTCGGCGGCATGGGCGGTGCCCAGCCGCTGGCGGTGACCGGCAACGGCGGTGCGGCGCTGTGCGTCGAGGTCGACCCCTGGCGGGCGCAGCGGCGCCTCGACCACGGCTACCTCGACGAGATCGCCGACTCCCTCGACGACGGGGTCGCGCGCGTCGAAGCCGCCCGGCGGGAGCGGCGAGCGCTGTCGGTGGCGGTGGTCGCCAACTGCGCCGACGTCCTGCCCGAGCTCGTACGCCGGGCGTGGGTGCCCGACGTGGTCACCGACCAGACCTCCGCCCACGACGAGCTGGGTGGCTACGTCCCCAACGGCCTGACGCTGGAGGAGGCCACCGAGCTGCGCACGTCGAAGCCTGCGGAGTACGTCGAGCGGTCCAGGGCGGCGATGGCCGAGCACTGCCGGGCGATGGTGGACCTCGGGAAAGCCGGCGCCGTCGTGTTCGACTACGGCAACGGGCTGCGCGGCCAGGCCCAGGACGCGGGTTTCGCCGACGCCTTCTCCTATCCCGGTTTCGTCCTCGCCTACATCCGGCCGCTCTTCGCCCGGGGCGCCGGTCCGTTCCGGTGGGCGTGCCTGTCGGGCTCCGAGGCGGACCTGGCGGCGACCGATCAGGCCGTCCTGCGCGCGTTCCCCGACGACGACCCGCTCCAGCGGTGGGTGCGGTTCGCGCAGGAGAAGGTCAAGGGCCAGGGGCTCCCGGCCCGCATCTGCTGGGTCGGCTACGGCGAGCGGCACGTCGCCGGGCAGGCGTTCCACGAGCTCGTGCGTTCAGGGGCCGTCGAGGCCCCGATCGTCATCGGGCGCGACCACCTCGACGCGGGCTCGGTCGCCTCGCCCGAGCGCGAGACCGAGGGCATGCTCGACGGCAGCGACGCCGTCGCCGACTGGCCGATCCTCAACGCGCTCCTGAACACCGCGTCGGGCGCCTCCTGGGTCTCGGTGCACCACGGCGGAGGGGTCGGCATCGGCAAGTCGATCCACGCCGGCGTGGTGGTCGTGGCCGACGGGACCGACGACGGGCTGGACCGGGTCACCCGGGTGCTGACCAACGACCCAGGCACCGGCGTGCTGCGTCATGCCGACGCCGGTTACGAGATCGCCGAGCGCACAGCCCGCGAGGTCGGCATCCGCATCCCCATGATCGAGGGCACCCACGCCCCGCCCTGGCAGCCCTGATCACGGGTGGGCGTGGTCCCAGAGGAGGTCGGGGGTGAGGTCGGCGAGGGCGGGGGCGCCGAGCAGGCCCATCGCCAGCTCGAGCTCGGTCCGGAGCATGTCGACGACGAGCTTGACGCCGTCGGCGCCGTAGACGGAGAGCCCCCACACGTACGGGCGGCCGACCAGGACCGCCGTCGCGCCCAGCATGAGGGCCTTAGCCACATCGGTGCCGCGGCGGATGCCGCCGTCGACCAGCACGGGCAGCCGGCCGTCCACGGCCGCCACCACGTGGGGCAGCACCTCGGCCGTGGCCGGCACCGTGTCGAGGTTGCGCGCGCCATGGTTGGACACGACCAGCCCGGCGACGTCGTGGTCCAGGCACCGGCGCGCCTCCTCGGCGCGCAGCACTCCCTTGACGAGGACAGGAACCCGAGCGATCGAGGTCAGCCAGTCGAGGTCGGCCCAGGTGACCGATGCGTCCAGGTGCGGGTTGTAGACGCGGCGTTCGGGTGGGAGCGGGTCAGGGGTCAGCTCGAGCCCGCGCAGGTTCGCGTAGTCGATGCCCGGCGGCAGTCCGAGGCTGTTTCGCCGGTCCGTGTCGCGGGCTCCCAGCACCGGGAGGTCGATCGTGAGCATCAGCGCCGACGCGCCGGCGTCCTCCGCCCGGTGGATCAGGTCGCGGGTGAAGTCACGGTCGCGCTGGACGTACACCTGGAACCACCACGGCCCGGTGGCGGCCGCACCTACCTCCTCGACGCCGATGGTCGCGAGCGTGGACTGGACGTGGAGCGTGTCGGCTGCCTCCGCCCCGCGCACGGTCTCGATCTCCCCGGCGGGGTGGTAGAGCAGGTGCGCGGCCGTCGGCGCGAGGATCACCGGGGCAGCCAGGTCGTGGCCCAGCAGGGTGAGCCGGGTGTCGAGGACGGAGACGTCGACGAGGAATCGCGGCGCGAGCCTGAGATCTGCCCAGGCCGAGACGTTCCAGCGCAGGCTGTGCTCGTCGCCGCTGCCACCGGTCACGTAGGCGTAGGCCGTCTCGGTCAGATGCTCGCGGGCCATCGCCTCGAGCTCACGCAGGTTGACCGGCCGGGGTGCGTCCACCCCCTCATCTAACCCTCCACCGCTAGGGTTCCCGCCGTCACGAGCGTTGGGAGACCATGGGGCTGACCGTCGCGACAGGGGGACCGGGATGGCGTTGACCGACCGGCCGGTGCTCGCCGCGGTCGCCGGCGCGGCATGCATCGCGTCGTCCGCGACCCTGGTGCGCCTCGCCGACACCAGTCCCGCCACCGCGGCCACGTTCCGTTGCCTGTACGCCCTGCCGGTGCTCGCCCTGCTCATGATTCGTGAGGACCGTCGCCACGGACCGCGCCCGCCGAGGGACCGTTGGCTCGCGGCGGCGGCGGGTGTCTTCTTCGCAGCCGACCTCATCTTCTGGCACCACACGATCGCTGCTGTCGGAGCCGGCATCGCGACCGTGCTCGGCAACCTGCAGGTGGTGTTCGTCGGGCTGATCGCCTGGTGGCTCCTGCACGAGCGGCCCGCCGGGCGCCTCATCGCGGCGGTGCCGGTCGTCCTCGTCGGGGTCGTGCTGATCTCGGGCGTCGTCGGGTCGGGGACCTACGGCGAGAGCCCCGGTCGTGGCGTGGTCTACGGGCTGCTCACCTCGGTCACCTACGCCGGCTTCCTCCTCCTGCTGCGACGGGGCTCGCACGACCTGCGGCGGGTGGCCGGGCCGCTCTTCGACGCGACGCTGGTCGGGGCCCTGCTCTCGGCCGCGGTCGGACCGTTCGTCGGTGGCCTCGACATGGTGCCGTCCTGGCCCGCCCACGGGTGGCTGCTGACGTTGGCCATCACCTCGCAGGTCATCGGGTGGCTGCTCATCACCGTGTCACTCCCACGGGTCCCTGCATCGCTGACCTCGGTCATCCTGCTCCTCCAGCCGGTGGCCTCGGTGGTGCTGGCCGCCGCGGTCCTCGACGAGCGGCCGTCGAGGGTGCAGCTCGCCGGCGCCGTGGTCGTGCTGGTGGGTGTGCTCGCGGCGACGGCCGGTCGTCGCGAGGCTCGCGACCCCGAGCCGGGCCGGGTGACGGCATGAACCTCACTGTCCGTGGCATCGGCCGGCTGCTGACCATGACCGGCCCACCGGTGCCCGACGCAGCAGTCGTCATCCGCGAGGGTCGGGTCGCGTGGACCGGCCCGCGGCGCGAGCTGCCGGCCGACGCGCCCGAGGAGCTGCTGGAGACGGCGGGGGCCTGCGTGGTCCCCGGCTTCGTGGACGCGCACACGCACCTGCTCTTCGCGGGCGGGCGGCGGGAAGAGTTCGTGGCGCGGCTCTCCGGCACGGCGTACGACGGGGGAGGCATCCGCACCACGGTCGCGGCCACGGCCGCAGCGACCGACGACGAGCTGCTCGGCCTGGCGGCGGGTCGGGCCGCCCTGGCGCTCTCGCACGGCACGACCACGATGGAGGTCAAGTCCGGCTACGGGCTGACGACCGTCTCCGAGCTGCGGCTGCTGCGGTTGGTGGACGAGCTGCGGGCACGGACACCGATCGGGATCGAGGCAACGTACCTGGGGGCGCACGCGGTGCCGGCGGGCCGGGACCGCGCCGACTACGTCGACGAGGTGGTCGCCACCCTGCCCGCAGCGGCGGCGGCCGGTGCCCGCTGGTGCGACGTCTTCTGCGACGAGGGTGTGTTCACCGTCGAGGAGGCGCGGCGCATCCTCTCCGCTGCACGTACGGCGGGCATGGGGCTGCGACTGCACGCGGAGGAGATCGCCCGCACGGGGGCCGCGGCGCTCGCCGCCGAGCTCGGCTGTGCCAGCGCCGACCACCTCGAGCACGTCACGGTCGAGGACGCCGGGGCCATGGCCGCCGCAGGCGTCGTCGGTGTGCTGCTGCCGACGGTCACGCTCTCGCTGCGGTCGCAGGCCTGGGGGCACGCTGTCGTGCTGCGCGAGGCCGGTGTCGAGCTGGCCCTGGCCACGGACTGCAACCCCGGCACGTCGTGGTGCGAGTCGATGCCCTATGCCGTGCAGCTCGCGTGCCTGGCGATGGGGCTCTCGGTGGACGAGGCGTTCCGGGCCGCGACGCTGGGGGCCGCGCACTCCTTGCGCCGGGACGACATCGGCCACCTCGGGGTCGGTGCGCGCGGCGACCTCGCGGTCCTGGGCGCGGAGCACGAGGCCGATGTCGTGGCGCACCTCGGCGCCCGAGCGGTGTCTGCCACGGTGGTGGGCGGGGTGGTGCGATGGAGGTCGTGATCGGCCTCGACTCCGGGACGACGGCGACCAAGGCCGTCGCGGCCGGGCTCGACGGCACGGTCCGCGCGATGGCCAGCGAGGCCTACCCGTTGCTCGTGCCCGAACCCGGGCGGGCAGAGCTGGACCCCGGCCGGCTCCAGGTTGCGGCAGTGGCGGCCCTTGCTGCCGTGGCAGCGCAGACACGCGAACAGGGTGACGAGGTCGTCGCGGTCTGCCTGAGCGCTGCCATGCACGGGGTCCTGCCGATGTCGGCGGACGGCTCGGCACTGGGTCCGCTGGTGACCTGGGCGGACGGCCGTGCCGGTGAGCAGGCAGCGGCCCTCGTCGGTGACGGTCGTGCCCGTGACCTGCACGCTCGGACGGGGACGCCGGTCCACCCCATGTCGCCGCTGGTCAAGCTGGCCTGGTGGTCCGCACACGAGCCTGATCTCGTGCGCAGCACACCGCGGTGGGGCGGGGTCAAGGAGCTCCTCGCGATGACCCTGTGCGACGTCGGGCACGTCACCGACCTGTCCTGCGCGTCGGCCACCGGCTGCTACGACATCCACACCCGGCAGTGGGACGAGCAGGCGCTGGAGATCGCCGGCGTGCGGGTGGAGCAGCTGGCGGAGGTGCTGGCCACCACCGCGGTGCTGCCCGGCCTGCGCGCCGAGGTGGCGGCCGTCACCGGACTGCCCATCGACCTCCCGGTCGTCATCGGGGCGTCGGACGGTGCGCTGGCCAATCTCGGCGTGGGTGCGGTGCGGCCAGGTGTGGCCGCGGTGTCCCTCGGGACGAGCGGGGCGCTGCGCAGCGTCGTCCCGTCGCCCACGGTCGACGCTGCCGGCCGGCTGTTCTGCTACGCCCTCACCGAGGATCGGTGGGTCCTCGGCGGTGCGATCAACAACGGCGGCTCCGTCGTCCGGTGGGCCTCGACGAGCTTCGCCCCCGGCTTGTCCCGCCCGGCGCCCGAGGGCGAGCAGGCGGACCAGCTGGACGCTGCGCTCCTCGAGGAGGCCGAGGCGGCGCCGGTGGGAAGCGACGGACTGCTCTGCCTGCCCTACTTCCTCGGTGAGCGAGCGCCTTGGTGGCGACCTGGCATGCGCGGTGCCTACCTCGGCCTGCGCCGCGAGCATCGCCGTGAGCACCTGGTCCGCGCTGCGGTCGAAGGGGCCTGCCAGCAGCTCGCGCTGGTGCGCGAGGCGTTCGTCACCGCCGGCGTGGAGATCACCGAGGTACGGGCCACCGGGGGAGCTGTCGCATCCCCGTTGTGGGTGTCGACCCTCGCCTCGGCGCTCGACCTGCCGATCCGGATCGCCGACTCCCCGGAGGGTACCGGCCTGGGTGCCTGTCTCCTGGGTCTGCACGCGCTGGGCGAGCTTCCCGACCTCGACCGTGCGACGTCCATCGTCACGGTGCACGGCGCGGTCGAGCCCGACCCCGCCGATGCCGAGGTGTACCGAGCGATGCGCCCGCTCATCGAGCGCTCGGCGCTAGCCCTCGTCGACATCTTCGCCGCGCTGGACGGTCTGGCCCCGGCCTTGGCCGGGGCTACGGAGGAGGGGTGATGAACGAGACGGACCCTGGAGGAAGATGACGAACCGTCAGGAGGTGAGCAGGGCCTCGATGGCACTGTCGACGTCGAGGTGCTCGGCCTCAATGCCCTGCGCGCACAGGGCGTAGGTGCGCCCGAGGAAGTCGACAAGCTCGCGGGTGGGCGCCTGGAGCAGGGCCTCCCCGTCGGGTGAGGTCAGCCCGATGAAGACGATCTCGGCCCCGGCGCTCCAGGACGGCCATACCCGGACGTCCCCGTCGCCCGAGGCGCGGTGCACGCCGAGGGTCAGCAGCTCGCGGGCGAAGACCCACGAGACGCCTTCGCCCTGGCCGGTGCGGAAGGTCGCGTGCACGGCGTAGGGGTCGGCGACGTCGTAGTGCAGGACGACCGGCAGGGAGACGTTGCCGTCACCGGGAGCAACCAGATGCACGATCAGCTCACGTGTCACCGTCGTCGGCATCCAACCGTTCATCGCCAGCTCCTCGCCGTGCTGTTGCCCGGGATCTTCTTCAATCGTCCCCCACACAGGTAACCGGAAACCCGCCCGGCGGTCCGTAAGGTAGACCGCCGCGGGACGAGGCGGAAGGAGCGAGCGCAACCGATGGGGACAAACGTGGACGAATCGCGGAGTCAGGAGTCGGGCGAGCACCGGCACCCGTTCCGCACCTTCTTCGCCCGCCACCGCACCCTGGACCTGGTCTACCGCGTCGCCGTCGGGGTCCTCGGCACCGCCATCGTCGTGGGGGGGATCGCGCTCATCCCGCTGCCGGGGCCGGGGTGGCTCATCGTGTTCGCCGGCCTGGCGTTGCTGGCGACCGAGTTCGCCTGGGCCGGGAGGCTCCTGGACTACGCACGGGACAAGGTGCGGGGCTGGACCGGTTGGGTCACCCGGCAGTCGGTGCTGGTGCGCGGGGCCATCGGCCTCGGCGGACTGCTCGCCGTCGCGGGCGCGCTGTGGTTCTACGTGGCGGTCCTGGGCGTGCCCGGCTGGCTGCCGGCCTGGGTCCCTCTGGTCTGAGCGGGGATCGGATCTGCAGCATCGGCTCTGCAGGATCGGCTAAGGTTGCGGCTCGCTCCGGGGCCGGCACAGTTGCTTCCGGCGCGGGCGATTGGCTCAGCGGTAGAGCGCTCCGTTCACACCGGAGAGGTCACTGGTTCGATCCCAGTATCGCCCACACGTGATCGCGCACCGCCAGCTGCCGGTGCATTCGTGCTACGGATCGTGACCGCAAGATCACGGACTGGGCCAGTGCGCGCCCGGGGCAACCGGCCTACGTTGCAACCACTGCGCCGCCCGGACACGCCAACCGGGGACGGCGTCCGAGGCGGTTCGAGTCGGGGCTGGGGCAACACCTATGAACGGTACTGCGCGCAGGATGACCGTGATCGTCGCGATCACCGGAGCACTGTGCTTCAGCGCTGCGACGCCGGCCAGCGCGGCCGTCGTCTCCGCGCCGTTGGCAACAGGTTTCGCGGGACCTCTGTCGATCGCGGTGGGCGGGGACGGCAACGTGTACGTCGGCCAGTCCTTCTCCGGCGTGCTGACGCGCGTCGCACCGGACGGCACGCGTACCGATCTGTTCTCGGCACCGGGTGCCGGGATCGAAGGGGTGTCTGTGCGTGGGGGCAAGGTGACCTTCACCGAGACCGTGTTCCCGGAGGAGGGTCCCTCCACCTCGGGGCTGCTCAAGCGCAGGTTCGCCGGCGGCTTCGTCAAGACCCTGGCCGACCTGCACGCGTACGAGGCGACCAGCAACCCGGACCAGCACCAGACGTACGGCTTCCGGTTCCTCAGCGACGACTGCGCGGCGCAGCTGCCGGCCGAGATCGGCCCGGCGAAGTACACCGGCCTGGTCGACTCGCACCCCTACGGCACGGCGGTGCTGCCCAACGGCGACACGTACGTGGCCGAGGCGGGCGGCAACGCCATCCTCCGGGTGTCCGACGACGGGCACATCAGCACGGTCGCGGTGCTCCCGGCCATCCCGTTCCTGGTGACAGCTGAGGCGGCAGGCGGGCTCGGCCTGCCCGAGTGCACCATCGGCAAGCGCTACTGGTACGAGCCCGTGCCCACCGACGTCGAGGTGGGCCGTGACGGATCCCTTTACGTGACCAGCCTGCCCGGCGGCCCGGAGGACCCGTCGCTCGGGGCGCGCGGCAGCGTCATGCGCATCGACCCGCAATCGGGCCACGTGCGCACGATCGCCAAGGGCTTCCTGGGGGCGACCAACGTGGCAGTGTCGTTCGGCGGCAAGGTGTTCGTCGCCGAGCTCTTCGGCGGCCAGGTCTCCACGGTCAGCCACGGTGCCGCTGTCCCGGTCGCGGAGATCGCGGAGCCGGCCGGCCTCGAGTGGAAGCAGGGCAAGCTCTTCGTGTCGTACGACGTGTTCGGCGCGGGCGCCGTGGCAACCATCAGCCCCTGACGGCTGCCTGGGTAGCCTGATGGGATGCCCCTCCGGCGCCGCCGAGCCACCCTCGGCTTCCTGACCACGCTGGTGGTTGCCGTGCCGCGCGGGGTCGCCACCGCGCCGGGCGCCGCGGCGGCGGTCTCTATCGGCTGGGACACCCGAGCCACCGGCCTCGCGACCCCGACGGGAACGGGCAGGACCGCTCCACGCTGCAGGGCAAGCTGCTGCGGATCGAGGTCCTCGGTGCAGGCAAGGCCTGCGACCGCGCCTACTGCATCCCCCGCAGCAACCCGTTCGCCGGCAAGAGGAGGGCGGGCCGCGGGGAGATCTGGGCGACCGGGCTGCGCATCACGTGGCGCTTCTCGGTGGACCCGCTCGGCGGCCGCTACGTGGCCGGCGACTTCGGGTCCGGCCGGGTGTTCCACCTCGTGGGGTCGACCATCGAGGCGACCGAGCAGCGGCTGCCCGGCGTGACGAGCTTCGGCGAGGACGGCGACCGCGAGCTGTGGGCCGTGACCTACGAGGGGGACCTGCTCGAGATGCGCGCGTCGTGACGGCACTGGCCCGGGTCCGCGAGATCTGGCTCTTCCCGGTGAAGTCCATGGCGGGCGTCCAGGTCGAGTCGGCCGCGGTGGAAGCAGGCGGGCTGGTCGGTGACCGGTCGTGGGCGGTCGTCGACGCAGACGGTGCCACGGTCACAGCGAAGGTGGCGCCACAGCTGCGAGAGGTGGTGCCTCACCTCGACGAGGGTGAGCTGCGTCTCGACGTGCCCGGGGCGGCCGACGGTCTCGACGTCGACGCGGCCGGCGAGGCGCTCTCGTCCTTCCTCGGGCGACCGGTCCACCTCGAGCACCGCGGCGGGTCCGGGTTCGTCGACGTCGCCCCGGTGCACGTCGTCTCGACCGCGTCGATGTCCGATGCCACCCATGCCGACGAGTGCGACAGCTGTGACATCGCTGCGCCCCGGGCCAACCTCGTCCTGGACCTCGCGCCGGACGTCGGCTCCGAGCGGGACTGGGTGGGTCGCAGCGTGAGTGCGGGCGGGGCGGCCCTCCACGTCGTACGTCTGCCGTCGCACTGCCTCGGCGTCTACGCCGACGTCACCACCTCGGGCACGGTGTGCCGGGGGGACGACGTCAGCACCTCCTGACATCGCCGGCCCGGCGGAAAACGGGGCGAGCCCGGCGCGGGGTGCTCGGTAGCATCGAGGGCGACCGCACACCCGAACGCCGGAAGGGACCTACCGTGTCC
>Ga0180121_10000703_pt1 | contig 14168 bp, 14 predicted proteins | sample AntDrymUQ5402106_2_FD_129676 | JGI IMG/M metagenome (GOLD analysis project Ga0180121, IMG submission 129676) | Polar desert sand microbial communities from Dry Valleys, Antarctica - metaG UQ540 (21.06) (version 2) (version 2) | ecosystem: Environmental > Terrestrial > Soil > Desert | place...
ATCAAAAATCGTAAATCATCTGAGATATTCATCATTTAATTCATACCTGCCTTTAACAGGTCCATTTTCTAATTTCAATGCGCCTCTCGGACAAACTTCCGAGCAAACTCCGCAGCCTACGCATGAAGATCTTATAATATTCTGACCACGCTGAGCGTAAGCTTTTACATCAATTCCCATTTCACAATAAGTTGAACAATTACCGCATGAAATGCACTGACCGCCATTTGTAGTTATTCTGAATCTTGAAAAGTATTTTTGAAATATTCCAAGTACTGCTGCAAGCGGGCATCCGAATCTACACCACACTCTTGCACCCATTAACGGATAGAACCCCACTCCGGCAACTCCTGCAAAAGCAGCTCCAATTACAAATCCGTAAACTTTTGCAAAATTGTTGCTGACTTCTCCGAGAACTTCTCCTTTATAGTAAGAATTTAACCATAATAATGCGGTAAGTAAAACTATAGCAACTAACACTGAGTGAACAATCCATCTCTCATATTTCCAAGCAATTAATTTTTTATTTGATAAGTGTCGGAAGGGATCGCCCAATGTTTCAGCCAAAGCACCGCAACCGCACACCCAGGAACAATACCATCTTTTACCATAATAGTAAGTTAAAATCGGAACAGCTATGAAGGACATGATCGTTGACCAATAAAGCATAAATACTGCAAGATGCCCTTTTGAATTCCAAAGGTATTCAAAATTGCTGGGAAAAAGATAATCATATTTCAGCGGCCAGAAATATGAAAAATAGTAGGAAGGTTCATTTAATAAAATAAGAATGTTTGGAATAATAAAAGCAAAAATCAGCTGGAAGAAAATTACAGAGATAGTTCTGATAATCTGATATCTGTTATGACGATTATGAATTATCATTCTAATCCCCATAACTGCAACTGCAATTGTATATAACGCAGAGTACAAAAACCATTGATCCGATGGAAGATTTCTTAAGTTGTAACTCAGCCAGTCGAATATCATATTTACGTTTGTCAATGTTTCCGGAAACCAGTATAGTAAAATATAAAAGCCAGTGAAAAAAACGGCTAACATCCATCCCAAAAGCCCTTTGTTTGCAACGTTTATGAACATCGCTCCGTTTTTCTTTACACCTTCAATGGGATTGGATTTATATTGTGCATAGAAGAAAATCAACCCGCCAATAACTGATAAGCCGATGCTTAATAAAAAGAAAAGAATTGGATTGAGTTTAGTCACTGAAGTAAAACTAATCAGAAAGAAGAGTATTCCGGTAGAAAAAATAGTGAGTCCAAATTTTTTTGACCCAAGATAATTAACTTCGTGAGATTCTAAATTTATTGGGATTATATTCATAAATGATTTTAAAAGTATCCTGTAAGGGCAAACGAAAGATTAGCTTCTCCCTGTGAGTTTTTCCCGAATAAGGAAGTTCCAAAGCCTAGTGTTAAATCGAACCTGGACCTCGTTAATTTTTCAAAATTTTGTTTAAGGTAAATCCTGAATAATCCTATATTTCCTCCTTCAAGTTCAGTAAAAAATCTTACAGGAGTTATTATCTGAATTTCATTTTTTCTAAATTCCAATGGAACTTCCCTGTCAAACTTATCACCTGAGCTTTTGAAATATTGAAACTGAACAGATGGTTGTAATCCAAAATTGAGTTTATAGCTTAGTATAAAATCATATATAAAATGATAACCAGCTTTTACTTGTGCTTCGTAGGGATTCCGTGTTATAAATTCATTAATTTCTTCAGATGAGATTTCTGTTGTATCATATAAATATGGATAACCAATTCCAAAAGGTCTTGGAGTGAAAAGTTCATTGGTAGTAGGCAGTTTATAAATATACTTTGCCCCCGTTGTAACACTTAGTTTTTTTCCAGTATAGCTTAAATATCCGTTTATGTTTGCAGTCCATCTGTCCCCGTTTCCGCCATGAGGATTATCGAGGTAGCGTTTAGGCCTGGAGGTCGGCAATGAGAAGCCCGCTCCTCCGTAAAAATCAAACACATTTTTTTTCAGAATTATTTTTCTGGTATATGAAAGCTCGACGTCCTGAAAAGGACCTCGCGGTTTTATCCACTCCGGCTGCGGCTTTACATCTGTTGTTGATGAGTAAGAATTAATTTCTGTGAAAGTGAACGGAAGGCGTAAAACTATTTTATTCAGTTTTGCAAAATTATATTGCGCCCATAACAATGCTCCGTGTTTTCTAAAGTAACCGCCGGGGTCGCTTCCCTTATTATACTGTCTGAAAGATTCTTTAACCATGGTTTGCTCACCATCTGTGTTGAAATATTTTTCAGCCGATGAATAATTATAAGACAATCCAACTTTGAATGATTGTTTTTCATTAATAAAAGGGTCATCACCTGATAGGTCCCACATATATAATCTGACAGGAAAATTAAAATCAGCCGGAGTTAAAAAATCCTTACCCCGATTGATTGTATTTTGAGCCGAGAGATTTTTTGAGAAAAATAAGAATAAAATGCTTAAAAATAAAAATGTTTTCATTTTCAAATTAAATTGCTTTTAAAATTTTAAATAATCCTTTTTTCTTTTTCAAATACAAATTTTTTCCCGGATTTTGTTCGTTGTAAAGCCTGACTACTTCCTTTTCATAATGTTTAAAAAACTCAGGATCAAAATTTGCTTCACTTAAATTTTCTAAAACATATTTGATAGATTTTTTTTCTTCAATCCATTGAGTGCATACGTCTTGTCTGAATCTGATACCCATCAGATTAAATCCAATAACTTCTGTGCCTGTGTACACTATTCTTATAGATTTCCTGCCGTCCTTATCTTCCCAGTACAAATTTTTTTCTCCATCTATATTAAAATTAACAAGACCATATGTCTGATATTCTATATCCAAAAACTTTGCCGAATTAAACCATACACCCGGAGTATAAGCTGTTCTCTTTTCGCAAATAGTCTGAGCGAACGCTTCAGCCTGTATTCTACCTGTGTACCAGACCTGCTCTATATTTTTCCTGAATGGATAAGCAGTTTTAAATTCTGCGCAATCCCCCGCTGCATAAACATTCTGGATATTCGTTTCTAAAAATTCATTTACGAGTATACCTTTATTGGATTGAATTTTTGTATTTTTAACAATGTCTATATTAGGAGTGACACCGACAGTGAGAGCAACGAGTTCGCATTTTATTTCTTCACCGTCAGATGTTATAATGGATTTTGCTCTTTTGTTATCACCGGAAACTATTTCTTTAAGTTCTGCCGACAATCTCAAATCAATATGGTGTTCTCTGATATGTCTGTTAATCATTTCAGATTCTTCCTGGGGTAAAATATTTTTCCAGTAGCTTTTTTCTCTCACTAAAATTGTCACCTCTATATTTCGCGAACGAAGCATTTCTGCAACTTCAATTCCTATAAGCCCTCCTCCAACAATCACGCATCTGTTAGTATTTTTTGAATTGTTTTCTAGCAACTCAAGATCCTGCAAAGAATATAAACCCTGAACCCCGTCAAGGTCTTCACCTTTCCAGCCGAACTTATTTGATTTAGATCCTGTAGCAATTAGAAGCTTATCAAAATTTACGGTGATGCCTCCGGAAAGGATTACTTTTTTATTTTCAATATCAATGAAAGAAACATAATCCTGTATCAGATTAATTTTATTTTTTTCCCAAAACCAATTTTCATAAGGTTGAATGTTTTCTAAGCTCTCATGCCCCATATAGACATACATCAAAGCGGTTCTGGAGAAAAAATATTTTGACTCGGACGAAACTACCGTTATATTATAGTTGCTTCTTTTTCTTATATGCCGGGCGGCGGTAATACCGGTAATTCCATTTCCAATTATTACAACATTCATAGATCGAGATACTTAGAATAGAAAAGATCTTTGTTGTTTAAACAAGACTTAATTTTTTTCCTCGGAAGAATACTTTTCGTTCAATAATTCATTTATTACTTCTTCTGTTTTGTTGTATTTACCTTCACCCACTTTTTTATATCGTATCTCACCATTTTTATCGATTAAAAAAATTGTAGGCCATGCGTGTACATCATATTTCTGCCAAATGGAAAACTCATTGTCAGTAAGCACAGGATATTTTATACCCAGGTCGATTACTTTTTCTTTAACATTTTCAAAATTTCTTTCATTATCAAATTCAGGACAATGGATTCCGATAATTTCAAAGTTTTCTGATTTATATTTTTCATACCATTTATTCAGATACGGCAGCGTATTGACGCAGTTGTAACATCCGAAAGTCCAAAATTCAATCAATGTAACTTTACCTTTCAGATCTTCCATAGTTAGTTCCTTATCTGTGTTTATCCACTTACCGGTCTTATTTTTTATTTCAGGAGCATCATCTGAGAAAGAAATGGCATTTACTGTTATAACATCTTCCAGATTTGAATGTGTATTTGAGGAATTAATTGCTTTTGTGTCAAAGGATTCGCAGATAAAATTAAAAATGTTATTAGCAGAAAAGATGGTAAGAAGGAGTAATAATAATGCTGATGTTATATATTTAATGTTTTTCATTATTATAGGGCTTAAGTTTTAAAAAAGGAAAAAATTTAAGAAATAGAACCTCCGCAGCTGGAACCGGCTCCTGCAGTACATCCAAAACAGTGTTGTCCTGTTATGATTTCTCTGGTATTTAGATAATCAGCATCAAAATTATTAATATGAGCTTTTTCGGGATTCCTGATTTTTAATTCAAGCATTTGATTAAAATCGCAATCATATAGATAACCATCCCATCCTATTGACATTGTATTCTTGCACATCACATTTTTTACGGCATTTGAGTTGAAGGCATTAATAAGCTTATCCATGTAACATTCATAATTTCCTGAATCAATCAAGTATTCAAGAAACCTGCTGATCGGCATATTTGTAATTGTAAATAAATTATTAAACACTATACCGTACTTTTTAAGAAGTTCCTTTTTAAAATCATTTTCAAGTGAATGTTGAGCAGCCGGTAAAAAAGCCCCTGAGGGATTGTAAACAAGATTCAGTATTAAATCTGAATTATCTTTTCCATATCCATGAAGATTCAACAATTTTAAAGCAGCTATGGATTTTTCAAAAACTCCATCACCCCTTTGCCTGTCTGTATTAATCTTTTGGTAATAAGGCAGAGATGAGATGATTTCAATTTTGTGATGTGCAAAAAATTCCGGAAGGTCATTATATTTCGGATTGGAAAGAATAATTGTAAGATTACATCTCACTATGATTTGCCTTTTCAACTTCGTTAATTCCTCGACAAACCACCTGAAGTTCGGATTCATTTCTGGAGCTCCACCTGTAAGGTCCACCGTGGGGATATCAGTTTTAGAAAGCTTTTCCAGGAACATATACATAGTTTCTTTAGTCATTATTTCTTTTCTGTCGGGACCGGCATCAACATGGCAATGCCTGCAAGTTTGATTGCACATCTTGCCGAGATTAATCTGAAATATCTCAATTTTCCGGGAAGATAATTTATTAATTCCGGATTTATTCAGGTAATGGTTGAATGTAATTTCCTTAAAATTATTCGAAACACTATTTAAAATTCTAATCTGTTCATTAGCATCCGCTAAATCAGATTTTCTAAACTTTAACGATTTAACAAGCATTTAATGAATTTTTTTAGTAAAAGATTCTAAGTATAAAACAGTTATTACAAAAAACACCGGTCGAATAACCTGACATACTAGAGATAAAACAGATATAACAAAATTAATTATTGTTAACAGGGCTAATTGAAGCATTAATTTCACCGCTTAGAAAATAAATTACATAGAAACTTTTTTCACATGATTCATCATCTGTACTCCGTGAACCAGAGATGATCCCCCTCGTATTGCAGTTGCAACATGTACTGCCTCCATCATCTGTTCTTCGCTGCAGCCTTTTTCTAAAGAATCACTTGAATATGCATCGATACAATAAGGACATTGTATAGTATGAGCAACGGCGAGAGCAATCAGAGATTTTTCTCGGGCTGTTAATGCGCCTTCCGCAAAAACAGCGCCATAATAATCAAAAAATTTTTTTGCAAGGTCTTCATCAAATTCCGCTACCTTTGGAAATTTTTTTAAATCTTCGGGATCATAATATGTCCCCATTATTATAATATTTAATTAATCAAACAAAAATGCAAAGCAGGCAAAATAATCTTTATATTCTTACAAGAGTTCTCATGTGTATTAATATAAAAACTACAAATTACACTAGCAAAAGAAAAATCGCATTGAACCTGATAACATTTTATTGTGGGGAAAATCCTCTGAAAATTTAGTCAACGAATTATGGAATTAAATTGAGCCCATCACATACATCTCCGACATCGTCGGGTTTACGCTTCCGCCTTTAGGCTCGAGAGTAATTGCAAATGCCTGCGCGTCTTCGATGTCTCTCATTGGGTGAAGTGTCTTATCGGAAGGATCTACGTCCATCATTCCTGCGTTAATCGGCTTCCCGTTACTCAATGCCCATAATTGATATTGCTTATTTGAAGGAGGAACAGGTAAGTTTTCGATTTTTACATAAACTTTTTTTGTATCGGGATTCCAGAAAGTAATAACATCGGAGGTGAGGGATTTTTCAAGTCCTTTAAGATTAATCATTTTAAAATTCCTGTCCGCCATTATTTTCATATCCTGCGAATTTTGCGAAAGTTTTCTGTTGACATCTTCATACTCCTGAACCATGATTTTCTTCTGATCATTTAGAATTGCGATTTGGTTTTTGGCCTCACTCAATTTGCTCCAGAGAAAATAATTTGCAATTAAGCTTAATATCAGAAATGCAACACTGGCAGCCATTAAATACTTGAAAGTATTATTTTTCGCTTTGATAGATGGTACTTCAACGGATTTAATTTTTGTTGCAGGTTTTTCATTTATCTTCGCTAATAAGGCTGATTTAACCTGTTCGGATGGTGACTTCAGTAATACAGATGCAGTAATATGAAATGTCTTTTGAATATTATTATACTCGTCTCGGACTTCAGGATACTTTTTGATTATTTCTTCGACTTCTACAGATTGTTCCAAATTGAGCTCGCCGAGGGCAAAAAGTTCCAAGATTCCTGATGATATATATTCTTTTGGGTCCAAAATATTTAAATTTCAAATTGAATTGTAGTCTTTTACTCTACTTAATTAACGATTTTTTAATTTAAGTGGTTTTGAATTATGAAGATGTAACAAAAATTGTGGGAACAAAATCCATTTTTTATGAATTAAATAGGATAGTTTGATAGTTCATAAAAAACTTACAAATATATAAAGAATAAATTAAGTTTTATAGCTATTTGAATTTATTGTTATGTATAACTTTTCTAAATTAGATTTGAAATAAAACAATGCCAGACAATACCACAAATCCCGATGATACCACGCCAAATGATGGCTTGTCCCATATAAATGAGCCTGATAATAAACATGATTTAGAAAAAAACTCTGAGGAGACAATAAAAAAGGACACTCCTTCGATACATCCAACCCGGCAGCCGGCTGAAGAATCTAACGCCTCCCGAAAAACACCTTTGAAACCTGCTAACAAAGACAGTAATTACCAAATAAGCCTGATAAGTAAAAACTTTATGAAAGTTCTTATCACGACGAAACAGGGCGTAAAGATCAATTCTTCTGTAAAGGATAAAAAAAGTTCAGTCGAAACTCAAAGTAATGAGATTTATTTATATCCTAAATTAGATTACGACCCGCAGGAAATTGAAGTAATGATTTCAATTGAAAATGATGATCAGCAGGAAATTCAGAATCCGGATTCAGAAACAGAATCTGAAGAAAACAAAGCCTTTGAAACAGAAAATGGATCAATTGGTAATTACCAGGTAAATCTCATCAATGAGAATATACTAAAGATAAAAATAATTACGGCCAAGGGTGTTAAGATTGATTCTGTTTCACGTGACAAAAAGTCCTCAATAGAATCGCAGACCAATAAAATTTATTTACAGCCTAAGGACAATGAGATACAGGAAATAGAAATTACTCTGGCAATTGATGCACAAACGGAAGAGGTTATTCCCAAAGATCAAGAAGGGAAATTTAAATTAATTCCCAATCCTGAAGTTGTAGATCTTATTCAACCACCCACATATCCAGTTTATAATGATACAGACGAATTTGTCAATTCTGCTACAGGGTTTAAGAATCCTTTTGATGCTCTTAGAAAACTAATTCAAAAAAATCTTACAATAGGAATTATTGCAGCAGTTGCGCTGCATGTTGTTGCTGCGGGAGTGGTATATTTTAACCTGAATAAAAAATATAAAGAACCGTCACCGGAAGATCAGTCAAGAATATTTATAATTCAGGATCTTCCTGATCCGAAGATTAAGATCGAAGACGTGGAAGATCCGAATAAACCAAAAGTTGAAGAAATTCCTCTTGTTGATGATCTAGTCAAAGAAGAGCCAAAAAGAGAGATTGAACCAAGAAGGACTGTTAGGCCTCCTAAAGTAAATAGGCCAAGGATTGAGACAGAAGATGAAAAAAAGGATTCGTCCTTTGATTCTGATCTGACAAAGGAGCTTGATTCTCTAAGAAGGTTGGCGGAAGGAAGTAATGTCGAAAATGATACAACAGCCGCTGATACAACTACTTCCGCATTTGATATACCTGACTCAGTAAGAAATTACTTTAATGAAAACGATATTAATTTGGGAATGCATTATCCTAAAAACTGGAAGATTATTGATATACGAGAAATCAATAAAAACGATTCTGATTTTAGCGGAGTGATTTTGACAGATACAACAGCAGAACAGCCTGGGACCATGACAATTTTTATTTCTCCTGATAAAGATAATAAAGATTTTGATGCTGAAAAATTCACCACAGAATTCAGAATGAATGACTCGACTCTGCGCGCGTATTCAATGGAACCCAAGACACTTGCCGGATCAACAAGCTACAAATTTTACATTTTTAACAACCTTGGTACTGAAAAACTTTCAATAAACGCACAGGTCCGAAAACAGTTTTTCGATCATTATAAAAATGAGATCGAAGCTGTTGTAAGATCCATTCGAATCAGAAAAAAAGAAGATCTTTAGATATAAATATAAGTTCTCTATCTTTTTTAGCCCGCATTCAAAGTACTATCTCCGCTATACCACCTTGCTTTAAATATAAATTTAAAAGTTTGTATTTTTATATTTATTGAAAACAGTTATTATCTATTTAAAATAAAGCAAAATTCCACTGATGCTAAAAAGCAAAGCTATTGACATATTAAAAACTTTTTCCAAAGAAGAGTATAAAAGATTCGAAGATTTTGTTGTTTCACCTTATTTTAATAAAAGCAAAAGTCTTATTAATCTTGTATCCTCTTTGAAAAACTTTTTTCCTGAATTTAATTCAGAAAAGATGACCGAGCAATTTATTTATGAAAAAATATTTCCAGCCAATCTGTACAGTTACAGTATGATGAGGAATCTTATGTCAGAGTTGCTCCAGCTGTGCGAGAAATTTATTTTAAATGACAGGTTAAATAAAAATCTGTTTTCGGATCCGGGAAATCTTATTGATCTGTTGGATGAATATCTATATCGCGGTCTTGAAAATTTGTTTAAGATTAAATTTAAGAAAGTGGAAGAAGAGATTGGAAATTCAAAAATAGACATAAAATTATACAGAGCTCTTTCAAGACTCGAAGCTCTAAAACAGGGATTTGAATACAGCAATTACAGCTGGAGACAGAAGCTTCGTGAAAGTTTTATTAAGAGCGCAGAATATGATTTTTGCAGTATAGCGCGGCTAATGTTTAAAAATGCAAATTCAATATATTTCAGTTCTCTTAATATCGGCGGCGATGTCAATGATAGCGTTTTTTACCGGATGTTAAAAAAATAAATATAAAGGAGTTGTTAAATGAAATATCTCCCGTGGATACTGAAGAAAAATTCTTCATTGAATTAAATTTAAAATTGCTATTACTGACAACTTCGCCTGACAGTGAGAAAATATTTTATGAAGTAAAAGATTCAATTTTTAAGAACATTGGTCTCTTTTCAAACGAAGAAAGATATTCGCTGTTAAGCGTTTTGAGAAACTTTTGCAGGTATAAGATAGATCTTAATAAAAGTGAATTTAAAGAAGAGCGATATCTTGTTAATAAAATGCAGTTGGAGAAAATAGATTTCAGAATCGATAAGCTTGAATCAGCTTTGTACAACATTTATGAAGAAACATTTGCAATATCGGTTGCAAAGAAAGATTATAAATATGCCGAGAGTTTCATTGAAAAATACAAAGACCAGCTGGATGAAGAAATCCGGGATGTTGTTTATGGATTTGTAAAAGTTTATCTGAATTTTGAATATGGGAAATATGAAAAAACTATTGAGATCTTATCGAAAAAAAATATTCCAAATTGGCACTCCTATCTCAGAATAAAAATTCTTTATCTGAAAACGTATTACGAACTTGGTTATTTCGATGAAGCGTTTACAATGCTTGATGCCCTGAAGCATTACATCAACAAAGAGCAGAAAATAGCCGAAGACGGAAAGAAACAGTATAATATTCTATTTGGAATTTATCACCGGATTTTCAAATTTAAAACCGAACCTCAAAGGTATTCTGAGTTTGAAGTAAATAAACTTCAGGAGGACATTAGCAACTTTACAATTATTGCCGGTAAAGAATGGTTCAATGAAAAAGCGCAGGAATTAAAAAAATTAGTAAAGTATTAGTGCTTCAAATTATAAAATCACGAACTGTGAAATGTTAGCCGGATCAAATTTGATCTGAACTATATCCCCCTCTCTTGGGAAAAGAATTTGAGAAACTAAAGTTTCTCCCGAAGTCTCAAACTCCATTCCTGACTGCAAAATAACTTTAAGCTTTATCTCGACAACGGGATTATAATTAAAAAGAAAACCAGTATCCTCAATCCTTAAGACTACTGCATTTGCGCTGATCCCGTTAATATATATATCAGTGAGCTCCCGATATTTTTTTGAGAAGTTAGCAACTGTAATTTGTTTAACTTCATTTTTTTTATTTCGGCTTTCTTGAAGGAAATATACACTGCTTAAGCTTTCTTTCTTTTTCTTCATGATAGAATTTTAATTTGAGATGATAAAAATTTTTTAGACAAAAATAATGAAAAGGAAAGATAAGTCACAAAGATTTTTTTATTAAAAAATCACCTGCAGTAGCTCAAAATTTTTTCGAATCTATGTAAAATCGTTTAATTATGTTTAGAACGAAGCATAATTTGCCCTAAAAAATCATGAGTTTCTGGCAAAAGAATTTTGGAGAGAGCTGCAGGAGAAGATAAATTACAGACGCTTAACTTATACAATTAAAAACTATTTCTGAAATTCACGGATATCATAAAATGTATTATTGTTGTATTGGTCGGAACATAATTTTGATCCCTTCAACCTGTCCCATTCGTCATCAGTCTCAGGAAGTCTTATCCGGAACTGTCCTTTCCTGAATTTAATTTTGCCTGCATACAAATTGCGGTAAAATTTTTCCGTTCCTCCGGACAAAGTTGGTGGAAATTCAATGATCATAACTTCTCTTATTCCATTGACAGTTTTTTCAATTCTTAACTTATGAGGAAGGTCAAGGTCTTTGTAGCCAATGTAAAATTTCCATGTTTTGTTGTCGTCGCACATATCTATATTCAGCATGACTTCACTTGAGTCATCATAACTTTCTGTTTTCATACTGTAATTATGATTCGATGAATCTATGATCATTCCCTCTGCGTCTTTCAGTATAAATCCGTAATAGTGTCCCGGCCATTGTGCCTGAACTTCCAAAGCAGTACATACAATAACTGCTGAAATTATTTTTAAAATAGTTTTCATAGGAATAAGTAAGTTATTAAACTCTTACAGATCAATCGTCCACAAGATCTTTCCTGACTGTACATCAAAACAGGTTGCCTTCAACATGAAAATAAAAATAAGCTTGTCGCTCCAATCAATGACTCTCATTGTTTTCAGATCAGGATTTCCTTTTGAAAAAACGACTTCAAAAGAAGATTTATCAAAACCTTTATCAGGATCCCTATAAATGTCGTCAAGAACGGTTTCCCATAGAAGATTTACAGTTGAGTCGCTGTTAAGTTTCACTTTTGATACAATTACTTTTGCCTGATCTGTAACATCTGTCTGACTGATTACGAAAACGCTTTTATCGTCAGTAATAATCTCATAACCCGCCCTCATCGGACTTTGAGACCGCCTGAAAGACCTCTTCCTTTATAACTAGAAATGTGCCGTCATTTGTTTTAGAAATAATTGCTTCCATTATATCATCAGCAGTGTCTTTCATTACATTTTTCTTCATAGGATTGCAAGAAAGGAGAATCAAAGACAGGATAAGATAAACAGGATAAAAGGTTTTTGATTTCAAATTCCGAATAAAAATGTTTTACTAAGGGTTTTCTTTAATTTATCCCAGATTTTTCATTAGAATATTTTATTTACCTCCAAGTCTCAAGGACTCAAAGCACTTAAGAATAATAAGAATGTAAGAAAAAATCTTTGCGAACTTTGCGAAAACCTTTGCGCACTTTGCGTTAAAAAGCATATTTGATTTCTATTGAACAATCTGGGTTTATTTATTTTGTTTTTAAAAAGAGTCGTAAAATTTTCTCTTAACTTAAAAAATCTTAAAAAAAAACCGCTCCTTAAATATAAGAAGCGGTTTAAGAAAGTGTTGAATATTTGTCTACGCGTTATTTAACTAACAGCATTCTTTTGGTTTCAACAAATCCATGAGTTACAAGTTTATAAAAATAAACTCCACTTGTAAGATTCGTTGCATCAAACTGAACTTCATATGTTCCCTGCTGAATGTTTTCATTTAAGAGATTTGAAACTTCTTTACCTGAGACGTCATAGACTTTAAGACTTGTAAATCCTGCTGTCGGAATTGAAAATTTAATATTCGTTGTCGGATTGAAAGGGTTTGGATAATTCTGTGATAAACTATAATTATCAGGAATTTCGGAATTAAAGTTAACAATTGATAACACGGAATTATATTTTGCCTTTGCGGCAATTGCATTCGCCTTCAAGTCATTCAGATTATCACCTGCGATTAAAGCAAAAGTCACAAATATCTCACCATTTGAAGGGATTGAATAAGGACCGCTTCCTATTACATTTGCAACATCTCTGCCTACAGTTCCACCGGCTTGTGTTCTGCCGATTCCCGAAGAAAGTGATTGGTATTTTTCCTGATCAGTATATCCGTCGTAAATTCCCCAAGGATTCTGAGGGACTGTATTATCATTATCAATTGCCCAGTAAGATGGATTGTTTGAAGAAAGCAATGATATGCCCACATATGTTCCAGGATTATTATCTGTCCTCCATATATATCCCATTTGATTTGTTGCATCCCAGTCTGCTTTGTTAAGATCACCCTGAACTCCGATATCCCAATCTGCAAACAGGCCTGCATAAAAATTATTAACTGCGCTTGTGTTTGTATTTTTAATTCTATATTTCATAATTATATAATCTTCATCTACGGTCGTTATGAAAGAATAACTGCTCAGGCTTACTTCAATACCGATCTTTGTAGCTCCTGCACCATTATCATTGAATTTGGCATTACCATCCTGATTTGAAATTATCCCAGGCTGTGTGATCTGGAAAGGAATAATACTTGTAAAATCAGCATTCTGAACGGCCTGGTTGCTGCCTCTCACAACATCTGATACTTGTGAATTTGATATTGCGCAAACAAGACCTCCTTCAAACAGCAGATTTGTGCCGTTATTGTATTTAAAACCGACGCCTTGTGTATTATTCGAATAATCATTGAAGCCAAAATTACCTCTGCTGTTAATAGTAGTTGTAATTTTATTTATGTCCATATTGAAATAACTTGGATTTACAACGACGGAAAAATATTCGAAGTCAGAATAAGAGCCGTCAGTATAAATAATTTTAAAATCTACAATTGAATTAGCTGCTGCAGTAGCGTTTACTTTTACTCGGAATGGATCAGCATTATTGGTCTTACTTTCTAGTGTTGTCATAATTCCAAGAGTTGAAGTTCCGTTCAACATAGTTACTCCAGTTGAAGTAGTTGTAATTACTGCAGTAACATTCGTCGTTGCATCAAGATAATTTATGAATGTTCCCAGAATATTTAACGTATCATTCGGCTGAGGAACAT
>Ga0180121_10000704_pt1 | contig 14167 bp, 14 predicted proteins | sample AntDrymUQ5402106_2_FD_129676 | JGI IMG/M metagenome (GOLD analysis project Ga0180121, IMG submission 129676) | Polar desert sand microbial communities from Dry Valleys, Antarctica - metaG UQ540 (21.06) (version 2) (version 2) | ecosystem: Environmental > Terrestrial > Soil > Desert | place...
ACGGTCGCCTCCCGCACGTCGGCCGTGTGCTGCCGGCAGATCACCACGTCGCCGAGCTCGCGCGGTCCCGCCATTGCGGCGGTGCCGTCCAGCGGGAAAGAGAGCACGTCGGTCGGCTCGTCGAGCTGGCGGTGGTCGCGGTTGAGCTCCCGGATCCGCTCCTCGTCGACGAACTCGAGCGATAGGTGCCCGTCCTCGACGCCGGCCGCGTGGAGCGTCCCCGCGACGAGGGCGCGGAGGTCGGCCGGTACGTCCAGATCGAGGGTCAACCGTGCTCGCCCGAGCCCCGATCGGAGTACTCGCCGTAGGCGGCCACGATCCGCTGGACGAGCTCGTGGCGAACCACGTCGGCGCCGCCGAAGCGAATGAACTCGATGTCCTGCACGGCGGAGAGGATCTCGCCGACGACGACGAGCCCGGAGCGCTGGTTCGACGGCAGGTCGATCTGGGTGATGTCGCCGGTGACGACCATCCGCGAGCCGAAGCCGAGCCGGGTGAGGAACATCTTCATCTGCTCGGGGCTCGTGTTCTGGGCCTCGTCGAGGATCACGAAGGAGTCGTTGAGGGTCCGGCCCCGCATGAACGCCAGCGGCGCGACCTCGATGACCCCGCGCTCGAAGTACTCGTTGACGCGGTCGAAGTCGAGCATGTCGTAGAGGGCGTCGAAGAGCGGTCGCAGGTAGGGATCGACCTTCGCCTGGATGTCGCCGGGCAGAAACCCGAGCCGCTCGCCGGCCTCGACGGCCGGTCGGGTGAGGATCACACGGCTGACGTCGCGACCCTCGAGCGCCGCAACCGCCATCGCGACGGCGAGGAAGGTCTTGCCGGTGCCGGCGGGCCCGATCCCGAAGGTCACGGTGTGGCGGCGGATGGAGTCGACGTAGCGCTTCTGGTTGGCGGTCCGCGGGGCGACGTGCGTGCCGCGATGGCGCCAGACCGCGTCCCCGAGCATCTCGGCGGGCTCGATCCCGGCCTCGGCGGCGGTGTCGACGGCGCCGATCGTCTGTGGCTCGACGTCGTGGCCGCGCTCGATCAGCCCGATCAGCTCCTCGACCAGGTCCTGGCCCTCGTTCACCGATCCGGGCTCGCCGTCGAGGGTGATCACGTTGCCGCGCAGGAAGACGTCGCATTGGAGCCGCTCCTCGAGCTCACGCAGCACTGAGTCGTCCGAGCCCGCGAGCTCGGCGGCGACGTCGTTGTCGATCGTCAACTGCCTACGAGCCAAGTTTCTCCCGGACGGCCGAGGACACGCGCTTGCCGTCGGCCCGACCCTTGACCTTGGACATGACGACGCCGATCACCTTGCCCATGTCCGCCGGCGAGGTTGCCCCGGTGCTCTCGATCGCCGAGGCGATCAGCCCGTCGAGCTCCTCGTCGGCGATCTGCTCGGGCAGGTAATCGGAGATCAGATCCGCTTCTGCCCGCTCGGCCTCTGACTGCTCATCGCGGCCAGCGGCTCCGAACGCCTCCGCCGCCTCGACGCGCTGCTTGCGCTCGCGCTGAAGGACGGCGACCGCGTCGTCATCGCCGAGCTTCGCGTCCTGCTGGAGGGAGCTGGTGATCATGCGCAGGGTCGAGACGCGGTCGCGGTCGCCCGCCTTCATCGCGACGCGGGTGTCGGCCTGGACCCGTTCGAGGATCGAATCGGTCGTCTCGGTCATTTCAGGAGAGTAGCCATGGCAGGGGGGCGCACGTCAACGGCGTCAGACGCGCTCGACCTCGCCGAGCGGCATCTGCAGGAAGCGGGTCCCGAGCTCGCGGAAGCTCTCTGCGTCCCCCGTGCACAGGAAGCGGTACTCGCCCTCCTCCCCGCTCTCGGACTCGAGCTCCGACGACTCGAGGATCCGCTGCGCCGTGGCGGCGATCGCGTGGCCGGCGGTGACGAGGCGGACGTCCCGGCCGAGCATCCGCTGCAGCATTGGCGCGATCAGCGGGTAGTGGGTGCAGCCGAGGATCAGGGTGTCGACGTCGGCTGTCTTGATCGGGGCGCAGTAGAAGCGAACCTTGTCGACGACCTCCTGGTTGAACGGGAAGCCGCTCTGGATGATCGGCGCGAGGTCCGGCGCCGAGACCTCGGTGACCTCGAGCCCCCGACCCTGCTCGGCGAGCGCGTGACGATAGGCGCCGCCGGCGACGGTCGCCGGCGTCGCCAACACCCCCACGCGTCCGGTCTCCGTGATCGCGGCCGCGATCTCGGCCTCCGGCTCGATCACGGTGACGACCTCGACGCCATGGGCGGCGGCGACCTCGCGAGCCCTCTCAGCACCGGCCGCCGTGGCCGAGTTGCAGGCGACGATGAGGAGCTTCGATCCGCGGTCGAGGAGCATGCCGGCATTGATCTCGACGAGCTCGCGCAACTGCTCGGGCGACTTGGTCCCGTAGGGGAAGTTGTCGCTGTCGCCAAGGTAGAGGAAGTTCTCCGCGGGAAGTGAGACGAGGCATTCGTGCAGGACGGTGAGGCCGCCGACGCCCGAGTCGAAGACGGCGATGGGAAGCGAGCGATCAGGCGGCATGCCGCCGAAGTATGGCCGCGGGCCCTAGAGAAACGGCTTCGCGGTCATCACGTAGATCGTGAGGATGATGAGGAGCCCCGCGGCCACCCCGACCTTGGCGACCTGCCCGGTCACAGCGTCGAACTCTGCGGAGAGCTTCCGCTCGGGGCTGGCGAGGTCCCGTTCGGCTAGCTCGACCTGCCGGCGGGTCCTCGGGATGAAGAAGCCATGGGTCAGCCCGAACAGGACGAGGATCGCCACGAAGCCCCAGGAGACGAAGAACGACGAGAAGTCGTAGGGGCCGTCAGAGGCCAGGTAGATCCCGGTGAGCAGGATCAAGGTCATCATCGCGGTGTTGACGGTGCGGTCCCAGAGCATGGTCGCGCGCCCGACCGCGGGAAGGGCGACCCCACCCTCGCGCTGGGCGGTGATCGCGAAGACCGCGTAGGCGAACGTCGGTCCGAAGCCGATCACCACGGCGGTCACGTGCAGCCACGTGACGACGTCGTAGAACTGGACGGCGGTGGCGATCACGGGCGGAAAGCTATCGCCACGATCGGACGATCGCCTCCCCGTCGCCCCCGGGGCCCGGCCCGGCGCGTCGCCCTATTCGAGCTCGCCCCGTTCGAGGAGGGTGAGCTGCCGCACCCGCCGATGGTTATGCGTCGCGGCGCCGCAGAAGCAGCGCCGTCCAGTCGCCGATCGGCATCGTCCGCTCGGCCTCGAGCTCCGCTTCCCCGAAGGCGGAGGTCACCTGCTCGGCCTCGGCCAGGAGCAGGCCGCTGAGCACCATGGTCCGCGGGCGGCGGACGGCTCCGGCGGCGATCACGCGAGCGAGCTCCAGCAGCAGCGGCGCGGTCAGGTTCGCCGCCACCGTCGGGGCGGGCGGTGGCGTCTGCTCGCGCAGGTTGATCCGGTCGAGCTCGATCACCACGTCGTTGGCCTCCGCATTCGCGGCGGCGGCCTCGATCGCGGCCAGCTCGTGGTCGCAGGCGATAACGGGGTCCCAACCGAGCTTCGCGGCGGCGATCGCGAGCACCCCCGAGCCGGTTCCCCAGTCCGCGAGCGGGCCCTCGGCCTCCCCCTCGTCGGCGAGCTCGAGCAGCAACTCGAGGCACGCGCGCGTGGTCGCGTGGGCGCCGGTGCCGAAGGCGCGGCCGGGATCGACGACGATGTCGACCTCGGGACCGTGCGCCGCCAGCTCCTCCCACGACGGCCGGACGACGAGCCGGCCCGCACCGACCAGCACCGGCTCGTGAAAGTCCTTCCACCTGTCCCCCCAGTCATCTGAGACCTCCGTGGTCTCGATCTCGACCAGGCCCTCCCCCGCCGCCGCCCGGAGGTCGGGGAGCTCGGGCAGCTCGCCGGGCGGCCCGTAGATCGCGTACTCGACGTAGGTCTCGCCGCGCTCCTCCTCGACCCCGCCGGGGACGAGCGTGACCAGCTCGGCGAGCACGAGCTCGGCCATCTCGGGCCGGCAGCGGACGGCGAGGCGGATCACGCGTCAGCGGAACGCGCGGCGGACCCGCTCGAACAGGCCCTGCCCGGCGCCGCCGGGCGCGTTGCGCGCTTCGAGTGTCGCGTCCAGGCGCTCCACGATCTCCAGCTGCTCGTCGTTGAGCTTGACCGGGGTCACGACCTTGATCGCGACGTGCAGGTCCCCGCGCCTGGCCGGGCTGCGCAGCGACGGCAGGCCCTCGCCCCGCAGGCGGATCGAGTCGCCGTGCTGGGCGCCGGCCTCCAACTCGACGTCGCGCTCGCCGGTCAGCGTCTCGATCGGCAGCGTGGCGCCGAGCATCGCACTGGTCGCCGGCACCTCGAGCACGGTGACGAGATCGCTGCCCTCGCGGTGGAAGCGGGGGTCGTCGCGGATCACCACCTGGACGTAGAGATCGCCGGCCGGAGCGCCGCTCTCGCCGGCGTGTCCCGCCCCACCGATGCGGATCCGCTGGCCGTTGTCGATCCCGGCCGGGACCTCGACCTCGTAGGTCTTGTTCTCCGCCCTGACCCCGGCGCCGTCGCAGACTCCACAGGGGGTCTTGGGGATCTTGCCCGCGCCGGCGCACGTCGGGCACGTCGAGGCGCGGACCATCTGCCCGAACGGGGTCCGGGTTGCCTGCCGGACCTGGCCTGCGCCGGAGCACGTCTTGCAGGTCTCGATCGGCGTCCCGGGCTCGGCGCCGTTGCCGTGGCAGTGCTCGCAGCGAACGACCGCGCGAAAGGCGACCTCCTCGCTGATCCCCTCGAGGACGTCGGCGAGGTCGACGTCGACCCGGACGGCGACGTCACCACCGGCGGCCGGACCGCGAGCCCCGCCCCCGCCGAAGAGGTCCTCGAAGGGGGATCCGCCTCCCCCACCCCCGAAGAACGTCTCGAAGATGTCGGCGAAGCCGCCCGCGCCCTCGGTCCGCGAGTGGAAGCCGCCGGAGCGCAGCCCGTCGTGGCCGAAGGCGTCGTAGGTGCGCCGCCGCTCGGGGTCGGAGAGGATCTCGTAGGCCTCGGCCGCCTCCTTGAACTTCTCCTCTGCCGCGGGGTCGGAGGTGTTGACGTCGGGGTGGAGCTCGCGGGCGCGACCGCGGAACGCCTTCTTGATCTGGCTCTCGTCGGCGCCCGAGTCGACGCCGAGGACATCGTAGGGATCCCGGGGCATCCTAACCCTCGTAGACCGTGGCGAAGAACCTGGAGAGCTCGCCGGCGGCGTCGCGGACGGAGTCGATCGCGGTGGCGTAGTCCATCCGCAGCGGCCCGACCACGCCGACCGCCCCGAGGTTGCGGTAACCGAGGCCGTAGGAGGCGCTCACCATGCTGACCGAGCGCAGCGCCGGCTCGGGGTTCTCGTCGCCGATGCAGAGGAAGATGGAGCGTTCGCGAAGCGCCGAGCGCAGCACCGAGAGCACGCTGACCTGTCCCTCGAGCGCGCTGACGACGCCGTCGGGATGCGGGATGTCGCCGGCGTGGCTCTCCGAGAGCAGGCGCGCGGTGCCATCCATGTAGAGCTCCTGCGGCGTCGCCTCGGCGAGCTCGGCGACGGCCGCGCCGATCTCGGCGAGAAACCCACGCTCCCGCTCACCGAGCTCGGGGTCCTCGATCCGCGCGGCGATCATCCGCGAGCCGATCCCGAGCCCGGCGAGGCGCTCGTTGAGGAACGACGACGCCCATTCGACCAGCCCCGAGTCGACCGGGCGCTCGAACGTGAAGACCCGCTTGGCGACGTCGCCGTTGTCGGCGATCGCGACCACCGCCACGACCCGCGGCTGCAGCCTCAGGACCTCGATCCGGTGGATCGCCGCGGTGCTCGCGGGGGGCGCGGTGGCGAGCGCGAGCAGGTCGTTGGCCTGCGCGAGCGCAGCGGTGGTCTCCCGAAGCGCCTCCTCGACCTCGTGGCGGACCTGCGATAGCCCGGCGCCGGGAGGGCTGGCAACGGCGCCCGTCCGGACCGAGGACTCGATCAGGTCGTCGGCATAGCGCCGGTAGCCGGCGTCGGTCGGGACGCGCCCGGCAGAGGTGTGGGGATGGGTGAGGTAGCCCTCGCGCTCCAGCGCCGCCAGATCGGAGCGAACCGTCGACGGGCCCCAGTCGACGTCCACCCGCTCGGCGATCGCCCGCGAGCCGACCGGGGTCCCGGACTTCAAGTAGGCCTCGACCGCGAGGTCGAGGATCCGCTCCTGTCTTTCGGTGAGCACAGCGTGGATTCTAGGAAGCAGGGCGCCGTTGCCCCGGCACGCTAGAACCGCGCCGCCCCGTACGCGCCGAAGAAGACCGCCACGGAGGCCACGAAGGCGACGAGGAAGAGGACCCCGCTGCCGCCTCGGATCGCGGCGATCGCGGCGGCGATCATCGCGAGGATCGCGAGGACGACCGAGACGGCCATCAGGCCGACCACCGCGGCCCGGCGCGCTGTGGAACCGGAGAAGCAGTCTTCGCCCGGGTCCGGGACGGCGACGCCCGCGTTGACGTCCCTGCAGGTCGGCTCGTTGGAGATCTCGTTGGCCGCCCCGGTGACCGGCAGGGCGACGATCCCGAGCAGCAGCGCGGTCACGGCGATCGCCACCCGCCTCATCTCAACCTGATCTCGGCCTCCGCGTTGCGGACGATGCCGTTCCCCGCCTGGAACGCCTCGGTGTCGATGACGATCGTGTTGCCGTCGCGCTCGCGGACCGTTCCGGTGACGACGATCTCCTCCTCCGGGACCCCCATCCCGCGGAACTGCACCTTGAGCCGGCGCAGCGTGCGCGGGTCGCCTCCCGCCGCGTCGGTCTGCGCTCGGGCGACCTGCGCCATCGAGTACAGGCCGTGGAGGATGTTGCGCGGCAACCCGACCATCCGCGCGAAGTCGTTGTCGATGTGGATCGGGTTGAAGTCACCCGAGGCGCCGGCGTAGCGATGCGGTAGGTACTTGTCGGGGGTGACCCGGAGCTCGGGAATTGCGTCCCCCTGATTCAGATCGGCCATTCGGGTTGTCCCCTCCTCAGACGCCCCGGACGATGTTCGTCCAGGTTCCGCGGACGACCTCGTCATCAGCATCGTTGACCGACGTGGACTCGAAGACGTAGAAGCCCTTGCCGTCCTTCTCGTAGATCCCGGCGACCCTCGAGCTCGTCGTGATCACGTCGCCGGCGCAGACCGGCTCGCCCCAGACGAACTCCTGCCCGCCGTGCACCATCGCGCCGTAGTCCATCCCGACCTCGGGATCGAGCACGGCTGGGCGGAGCGCCGGGGAGCTGTAGACCACGGTGAACATCGGCGGCGCGACGACGTCGCGGAAGCCGGCCGCCTTCGCCGCCTCGCGGTCGCGGTGGACCGGGCTCCCCTCGCCGACCGCGTCCGCGTACTCGCGGATCTTCTCGAGCCCGACCTCGTAGTCGACGGGTGGATACTGCTTGCCCACGGCTTTCGTATCGACAGGCATGGCGCGGCGAGAGTCTAACCCGCACGATCCCGCCGCCGACGGCTCGCGGGATCCGGCGGAACCGGACGCAAAGCGGAGGATTCCGCCGGCGGTCGTTCTACTCGCGGCGGACCTGGGAGCCGCCGACGATCGTCTCGACCCCGTCGTCGGCGAAGCGGACGAGCGCCTTGTTCCCCCCGTCGTAGTCGGGTGCCCAGAGCAGGAGCTCGGCCTCACGGCGGCCCTCGTCCTCCGGACCTACGGTGCAGGGCTCCGAGCCAGCCTCGTCGAGTCCGCGCCAAAGTCGGATGAAGGGGTTCGACTCCCACTCCTCGACGATCGTCGACGGCCCACGGTGCCCCGGGTGAATCCGGACATCGTTGGGGAGGGCCATCAGCCGGTCCATGACCGAGGCCTTCAGGTCGCCGAGGCCCGTCGCGCCGGGTGCGCCCGTCCCTCCGACCGTGCCCTTGAAGAGCACGTCCGCGGTCAGGCAGTCGTCGTCGTTGACTCGCAGCGCCAGGTGGTCGGCGCAATGACCGGGAGTGTGGATCGCCTCGAACCTCAGGTCGCCGGTCTCCAGCACGTCCCCGTGGTCGATCGTGCCGGTGACGACGTCGCCGACGAGCTCCCCGCACTTCGGATGCGCCAGGACGGGGACCTCGAAGCGCTCGGCAAGCTTCTCCACCCCGACGACGTGGTCGTAGTGGTGGTGGGTGAGCAGGATGTGGGTGATCACCGTGCGCTCACGCTCGACCCGCTCGACCAGCGGGTCGGTGACGGAATTGGAGTCGACGAGGACACCGGTGCCCCCGGGTTCGTCGACGACGAGGTACGCGTTCGAAAGCCAGTCGGCCTGTTCCACTCGCTGCAGGATCATCGACACGGAGCCTAGCTCCCTGCTTCCAGCGAGTGGCGGGACCCGGCGGAACCGGACGCGAAGGGGAGGATTTCGCCGGCGTTATCGACTGAACTCGATCACGCTGCGGATCCCGTCCTGGGCCTCCATCAGCTCGAAGCCGCGGTTGACCTCGTCCAGCGTTATCCGGTGGGAGATGAAGGGGTCGACGTCGATCTCACCCTGCATGTAGAGGTCGACCAGCTTCGGCACGCCCTCGCGGCCCTTGACGCCGCCGAATGACGAGCCGGCGACGCGGCGCCCGGTGATCAGCCAGCGCGGGATCACGTCGAGCGTCTCGCCCTTGCCGGCGACCCCGGCGACCGTGCAGAGCCCCCATGCCATCCGCGCGGCCTCGACCGCCTGGGCCATCACCTTCACGTTGCCGGTCGCCTCGAACGTGTAGTCGGCACCATAGCCGCCGCCGGTCATCTCGACGAGCCGCTCTACTAATGATTCAGGGTTGTCGTCTGCCTTCATCAGGTCCGTGGCACCCTGTCCCCTCGCCAGCTCCAGCCGATCGTCGGAGAGGTCGACGCAGATGATCCGCTCGGCGCCCTGCAGGCGGCAGCCGGCGACGGCGCCGAGGCCGACCATGCCGGCGCCGAAGACGACGCAGGTGGAGCCGGCGTCGACCTGTGCGGTGTTCATCGCCGCGCCCAGGCCCGTGGAGAGTCCACATGCGAACAGGCAGGCACGGTCGAGCGGCGCCTCGGGGTCGACCTTGGCCAGCGCGATCTCGGGCATCACGGTGTACTCGGCGAAGGTCGAGGTGCCCATGAAGTGGCGGATGTCGGCGCCGCCGTCGCCGGGGCGCTTCAGGCGCGTCGTCCCGTCGGGGAGGTGGCCGAGGTTCTGCTCGGCGCGAATCGCCATGCAGAGGTTGGTCCGCGGATCGACGCAGTGGACGCACTCCCCGCACTGCGGCGAGAACAAGGTGACGACGTGGTCGCCCTCGCTCAGCGAGGTGACGTCCTCGCCGACGCGCTCGACGACGCCGGCGCCCTCATGTCCGAGGACCGTCGGTGCGTAGCCGGAGGGGTCGACGCCGGATGCCGTGTACATGTCCGTGTGGCAGACGCCGCAGGCCTCGAGCCGGACGAGCACCTCGCCGGCGCGCGGATCGCGCAGCTCCACCTCCTGGACGACCAGGGGCTCACCGAAATCCTCGAGTACCGCAGCGCGCATCTTCAAAGCCTCAAACCTCCTCCGTCGAGATCCCGGCGATCCTAGTGGGCGGCTGCTCGCGGGGAGCTCAGCGACTTCGGGCGAGCTTGACGTCTTTCTTCGTGGCGTCGAGGGAGATCACGTAGCTGCGCTTGCCGGCCCTCGTCGCGAGGCCACGAAGCTCAAGCTTCTTCATCGCCGCCGGGCAGCGCTTGCACCGCGGGCCGGACTTGCAGCACTTCTTCTTCGTCTTGACGAGTCGCTCGCGAGCCATGGGGCCGGCAGGCTAGCAGCCCGCATTAGGGATGCCTAATTCGCTGCATTCGCCGGGCGGCCGCGCCGCGCAAGGAGTACGCCAGCGACTCGTCGCTGACCCCGATCACCGTCGCTGCGCGGCAGGGAGCCTGGCGATCGCGGCGATGGCGACCAGGCTGAGCACCCGAGGGAGATCCACCCACGGGCGCAGCCTAGCCCGCCGGGCGCCGTATGCCGCCAGGTGCTTCAGGCAGCGGGAGGAGTACCCCGGCGCTCGCCGATCCAGTCGTCCATGCGCTGCCAGTTCTCGTAGAGCCAGCGAATCCGCCCCTCGCGTCCGGATGGGATCTCGGCGGCGGGACAACGCCAGAGGGTGACGGCGATCGTCCTGCCGACGAGCTCGCCCGACCAGATGTCGCTGACGCGCGCGAGGCCGTCGAAGCCGACGTGGCCGCAGAAGACGACGTCGACGCCGGCGGCCTCATCGAGCAGGGCCAGCGGGCCGCCGAGCCGCGGCGGGAGCAAATTCTGCAGGCGGTCGGCCAGCGGCGAGATCTCGGGCTGGCTCTCCCTCAGCTTCTCCTTCGCCCGCGCGATCTTCGCCGCGGTCGCGCGCGTGCCCTCGGGGTAGATCAGGATCCCCTCGCCCGCTCCCAGGTCCTCCGTGAGCATCAGAAGCCGCTTGACCTCGCCCTCAGTGTCGCCCGACGCGCGGCGGACGAAGTTCGTCGGACACCAGCGGCCGCCGATGTCGATCACCGGGATGCTCTGGAGCTCGCGCTTGATCACGTAGCGGAGGCCGATCCCGTGCTCGTGCGCGATCAGCGCGTCGGGAAGCGTGTTGTCGATGATGCTGGCGTGCCGGATCATCACGATCACGGGCCCGGGTCCGGCGTGCTCGAGACCCTCGACCTCGAAGCGGAGGCCGAACAGGACCCGGATCCCGGCCAGGTGGTGGCGGGTCCACCAGACGCGCAAGTTGTAGATGCCGAGCCTGCGGCGCTCGGAGTCGCCGCGGAACGGGCCGCCGTTCGAGGCCCAGATCCAGCCGATCGTGACGAGGGAGCGCATCTCGCCGAGCAGAAACCACCAAGCGAAGAGCACGAGCCGGGCCCCCACCCGCGGCTTCCGGCGCAGCAGCCAGAGGGCGAGGTCGAGGACCGACGCGACGACCACCAGCAGGGGCAGGAGCAGAGTGACCGCCAGGAAGGCGACGATCTCGGTCGGGATCGCCCGGGCTCGCCGCGAGAGCCGCTGTCCGCGCGGAGAGTCGTCGGGGAAGACCGGTGCGACGGTGCTGACGTTGCTCGTGCGCACAGTTCCCCTTTCTCAGTCGTCGCCCAGGGTCAGGACCGCGAGGAAGGCCTCCTGCGGGACCTCGACCGAGCCGACCTGCTTCATCCGCTTCTTGCCCTTTTTCTGCTTGTCGAGCAGCTTGTTCTTGCGGGTGACGTCGCCACCGTAGAGCTTCGCGGTGACGTCCTTGCGGACCGCCTTGACCGTCTCGCGAGCGAGCACCCGCGAGCCGATCGCGGCCTGGACCGGGACGTCGAACTGCTGCCGCGGGATCGTCTTGCGCAGCCGCGAGACCAGAACCTTGCCCTGCTCGTAGGCGTTGTCGCGGTGGCAGATAATCGAGAGCGCATCGACGGGCTCGCCGGCGAGCAGGACGTCGAGCTTGACCAGGTCGCCGGGCCGGTTCTCGAGAGGCTCGTAGTCGAGCGACGCGTAGCCACGCGTCCCCGACTTGAGGGCGTCGTAGAAGTCGAGGACGATCTCGCCGAGCGGCAGGTCGTAGCGGAGCTGGACCCGCTCGGGGCTCAGGTAGTGGATGTCGATGTGGGTCCCGCGCCGCGCCTGGCAAAGCTCCATGACCGCTCCGACGTACTCCTTCGGAGTGATCAGCGAGGCGCGGATGTAGGGCTCGCTGATCTCGTCGATCACGCCGGCGTCAGGGAGGTGCGTCGGGCTGTGGACCTCGAACGACTCGCCGTCGGTGCGGGTGACGACGTAGCGCACGTTCGGGGTCGTCGCCAGCAGGTCGAGGTCGTACTCGCGCTCCAGTCGCTCGCGGACGATGTCCATGTGCAGCAGGCCAAGGAAGCCGCAGCGGAAGCCGAAGCCCAGCGCCTCCGAGGTCTCCGGCTCCCAGGAGAGCGCCGCGTCGTTGAGCGAGAGCTTCTCGAGCGCGTCTCGGAGGTCCTCGTAGCGGTCCGTGTCGATCGGGAAGACCCCGCAGAAGACGACCGGCTGAACCTCCCTGTAGCCCGGCAGCGGCTCCGCTGCCGGCGCGATCTGCGAGGTCAGCGTGTCTCCGACGCGCAGCTTCGCGACGTCCTTGAGGCCGGTGATCACGTAGCCGACCTCGCCCGCGTCCATCCCGCCGACTGCGGTCATCGCCGGCCGGAAGAAGCCGATCTCGTCGATGTCGGCCTCGGTCCCGTTCTGCATCGCGCGGATCCCGTCGTGCTTGCGGAACGAGCCATCGATCATCCGCAGGTAGGCGACGACGCCGCGGTACTGGTCGAACTCAGAGTCGAAGATCAGGGCTCGAGGGGAGGTATCGGGGTCGCCGGCCGGCGCCGGGACGCGAGCCACGATCGCCTCGAGCACGCCCCTCACGCCCGCGCCCGTCTTCGCCGAGATCTGGAGCGCGTCGCCGGGGTCGGTGCCGAGCAGGTCGGCGATCTCGGCGGCGACGCGCTCGGGCTCGGCGCTCGGCAGGTCGACCTTGTTGAGGACGGGGATCAGCTCGAGGCCCGCCTCGACCGCGGCGTAGGTGTTGGCGACGGTCTGCGCCTCCACCCCCTGCGCGGCGTCGACGACCAGCAGCGCGCCCTCGCAGGCCGCGAGCGACCGCGAGACCTCGTATGAGAAGTCGACGTGGCCCGGGGTGTCGATCAGATGCAGGTGGTAGACCTCGCCGTCGTCGGCGCGGTACTCGACCCGCACGGCCTGCGCCTTGATCGTGATCCCGCGCTCGCGCTCGAGGTCCATCGAATCGAGCACCTGAGCCCGCATCTGGCGCGCGTCGATCGCTCCGGTGAGCTCGAGGATGCGATCGGCCAGGGTCGATTTCCCGTGGTCGATGTGGGCGATGATCGAGAAGTTGCGGATGCGATTCATGGGATCTGTGCCGGCAGCACGGGCGCGCGTAGCGTAGATACCTGGGCGCTTCTGGTCGCGCGCAGCGCCGCGCCTCAGCGCCGGACGAGCCCCACGAGCTGCTTCGCCTCCGGGACGCGCATCGCGAGGATCGCGCCGAGGTAGACGAGCGCGCCGGCGAGGAGGCCGCCGCCGAGCGACGCGATCTGGGCCGGCGTCCCGTCGCCAAGGGCTCCCTCGAGCGAGTCCCAGACCAGGTAGGAGACACCGGCAAGCGCCACCGACGCCAGCGTGATCCGGGCGGCGCCGTCGAGCAGCCGCCCAAATTCGATCCCGTGGAGCTGTCCGCGCAGGACGACGATCTGGGCTCCCACGCTCGCGGCGGTCGCCACCGCGGTCGAGGCGACGATCCCCGCCACCCCGTACGGCTCGTAGAGGGCGGCGGAGACGCCGGCGGTGAGAAGCAGATTGAGTGCGGCGATGCCGGTCGGCACCCATGGACGCTGGAGGCTGAAGAAGGTCCTGGTGAGGATCAGGAAGAGCCCGTTGAACGGCAGCGAGAAGGCGAACCAGTACAGCGCCGTCGCGACCAGCTCGGTGTCGGCGGCGGAGAAGTCGCCGCGCTGGTAGACGAGCTCGGTCATCGGATCGGCGAGGACGAGGATCGCCGCGGCGGCGGGGGTGAGGACGAGCAGGATCATCCGCATCCCGTTCGCCATCGTCGAGCGCAGGTCGTCGTAGGCGCGGCGCGCGGCGAACCGGGCGAGGGTCGGGAAGATCACCGTCGCCACGGCGACGGAGAACACCCCCTGGGGCAGCATGTAGATCCGGAAGGCCTTGTCGATCGCCGCCGGGGCATCCGCTCCCTGACCGGGAACGAGGGAGCCGAAGATGCCGTTGATCGCGAGGTTGAAGTTGATCAGGCCTAGGCTGATCGTCACCGGCAGCATCAGGATCAGCACCCGCTTGACCAGCCCGCTGCGCCACTCGAACACGCGCATGAAGTGAAACGGCGTGTTGCGGAGGTCGTAGGCGACCATCGCCAGCTGAAGCGCCGTGCCGACGAGGACGCCAATCGCGTAGGCGTAGATCTCATCGCCCTCCGGGAACGCCGGCGCGAGGCCGACGAGCACCGCGATGATCGCGACGTTCCAGAAGAACGGGGCGATCGCGAAGACGGCGAAGCGGTTGTAGCTGTTGAGGATCCCGACGACGACCCCCGAGACGCCGAGCATGACCAGGATCGGGAACATCACCCGCGAGAGGCCGACGACCAGGTCGAGCTCGGCACCGTCGTAGCCGGGAGCGAAGAGCGGCATCAGTACCGGCGCCAGCAGGATCGCCAGTGCCGTGATCAGCCCG
>Ga0180121_10000705_pt1 | contig 14123 bp, 12 predicted proteins | sample AntDrymUQ5402106_2_FD_129676 | JGI IMG/M metagenome (GOLD analysis project Ga0180121, IMG submission 129676) | Polar desert sand microbial communities from Dry Valleys, Antarctica - metaG UQ540 (21.06) (version 2) (version 2) | ecosystem: Environmental > Terrestrial > Soil > Desert | place...
CTTGGTCTTCATTACGAGAATTACCAGGGGCGGCGCGCTCCGCTTTCGCTTTGCGCTTGCCCCTGGCTACCTTCTTCCTGCCGCTCCGCGTCAGTTGGCGCAACCCCAGGACTACAGCCCTTCCGATGAGTCATGAAGTCTGCAGCGGCACGCGCAATTCGAAACGTGCGCCACCACCGTTAAGTGATCCAGCCAGCCGAGCGGAGCCTCCCGCTTCCTCCATACGCTTGCGGACGATTGCCAGACCCAGCCCCGTCCCTCTCTGCTTGGTGGTGAAGAATGGCTCCCAGATACGTTGCCTAAATTCCGATTGTATGCCCGAACCCGAGTCCTCAACCACGATACAGAGATTGGTTCCGTCTCTCCTGGCTGTGACGATTACTTCTCCGCCTGCGGGCGTGGCCTGTAAAGCGTTCAGAACGAGATTCGACAGCGCGTCGCGCACCGCGGCCACGGCCGTTCCGCCCAGCTCATCATCAGCTTCGATCCGGATGTTAAGCTTGATGCGTCGTTCCTCGGCATTCGCCTTAAAGAGGCCTACGGCCGAACGGATCAATTCGCCTATCTTGAGCGGCACTTCCTCGGTAACTTCTTTCCGCGCAAAACTGAGCAACTGCGTAACACTCTGGCTCAGGCGATCGGTTTCTCCTACAATCAAGCTTAGGTCGCGAGCATATTCAACACCTAGTCCCTGGTCTTCGCTCATCACCTGCGCAATCGACTTAATTGCTGACAACGGGTTCTTGACTTCGTGAGCGACAGTGGCAGCCATCTGTCCCAGCACCGCGAGACGCTCGCCATCGGCAACGCGGCGCTCAAGGCGCACGTTCTCTTCTACTAGCCGGCAATCCTCGATGGCAATCGCGACCTGCCCGGCAAGCACTTCCAACACTGCCCGCGCATCAGAAGTCAGGTTCCGTGGTGATCCCTCGATCAAGAGCATTCCGGCAATGCGGTCCTCGCGACGCAGTGGGAATGCTATCTGGAACCCCTGCGCAACCAGCAATGGATCATCCTCGACTGGCGACCATCGGTTCCGCTGCGAAATCGTCAACACCTCCTCCAACCATGGCTCGATTGCACCTCCCGCATCGTCTATGTGCTTATCCCGCTCGCCTTCATCAACAGTCGCATGACGGTTTACGAAAATCCGCACTCGCCGCAATCCCAGTGCCTCCGCGGTGCGTTCCTCAACAAAGTGGAGCAGCTCCGGCAACTGCTTATACTGCCCGGCATGAGAACTGATACGCGCGACTACTTCCCGGTAAAGCGCAGCTTCCCGCTCAAACAGCCTGTGGAAGCGACGCTCCAACCCGCGTCGCATAGGGGCGGCCACCAGCGTTAGTCCGAGAATAAGCAGGGCCTCCACGACACCCTGTCTAACGCCGTAACGAGATGTCATCCAATCACCGATTGTTCGAATGCCGTAGATATAGATCGTGAGCACGACTGCGGCGAAAGTGGCAACAATCAGACTCTCTTCGATAATGAGCTCGAGATATCGATAGCGGTAGATGTAGTAGGCCAGCAATACGGACGGAAGCAGCGAACCTAGATTGGCGACAGTCTTAAGATAAAGGCCCAGGGTAGTCCCGTCACCTAAGCCCAGCGCTAACGCGGCAAGAATCACTATGCCAATAGCCACAAAGGACGCGGCCAGCGTGCGCATAATCCGTTGCTCGCTGCGATTCGTGCTATTCCGGGCAATCAGCAATTCGGTGACAGCGATCAATCCCAGCACATAAGCAATCCAGAAGGCAAACGGGAAGACGAAAAACTTTAGCTTGGTCAGCATCGGCGCGTAGTCGCCGATCCAAATCTGCCAAAGTGCAATTACCAGGAAGATGGTCGGGAAATAGGAGAGATAGACCCGGATCTTTTCATTGCGGGTTAGCGGCCGTCCTCGGGAGTCGGCCCAAAGATGCAGATGAACGTGGAGCAGGAAGGAATAGGCAAAGGTGATACTGACGACTGCGATTGAATCCGCAAGTCTCAGGAGGGTGTTCCATGTATCAAGACCGAGACCAAAGAGTCCGTGCAGCGTTATGAAGAGATTACTTGTGTGCCATCCGCCCATGGTCAGCGCCAGGGCAAAAAGAACGCGCTCCAGATCCGTCAACTTGTGACGGCGAGAGACCAGCTGAGCGCCCATCCAGAGAGGCAGGACAGCGCCGATGCTGTAACCGACCAGTTGTAAGAGTCCGTGTGGGGACATGGAAATTCACGAGACGGGAGCAGACAATGAAGAATTGCGGATTGCGAATTTCGGATTTTCCAGGTTTGTATTCGAAGCCCTTTCGTCGTGATAAGAAATCCGAAATTCCTTTTTCCGAAATCCGAAATCCGAAATCCGCAATTCCCTTTGCCCTACTGGTTCGCCGCGCTGCGCGCCGGAATTGGCGTCAGAGTTATCTCCGTTCTGCGATTGCGAGAACGGCCCGCGACCGTCGTGTTCTTTGCCAGGGGATTTGAAGCGCCCATGCCATTGGCTTGAATCCGAGATGGATCTACTCCGGCGGACTGTAGCCGTTCTGACAGAACCCGCGCCCGGTCCTGGCTAAGCTGTTGCAGCGAGACCTCGTCGCCTTTATTATCGGTATAGACCTCGATCAAAATCTGATACTCAGGATTGCTCGCCAGCAGCGCGGCCAGTGGCTCGAGTTTGGCTGCCGCGGTGGCCGCCAGATCTGAACCGCGCGCGCTGCTCCAAATCGATTCCGGCAGCGCAAGTTGAAGGCCGCTGGGCGTTTGTTTCAACGTTCCAAACTTCGCCAGCGTTTGCTTCAATGTGGCTTGGGCCGCAATTCTCTGTTGCTCGCGCTGTGCTGCTTCCTTGCGGGCGTCCTCGGCCTGCTTCTCGCCTTCAAAACGTGCGACTGTGATCTTCGCCGCCTCCCCCTCAGCCCTGACGGTTTGCAGTTCATCGCGGATACGGGCGATTTCAATTCGCTGTTCGCGAGTTTGCTCGTTTGCCGTGGCTGCATCTCTTTCAGCCAGCTCGCGTGCTCGCTGTTCCCGATCAAGAGCGGCGCGTAATTGATCGATTTCGGCTTGCGCATTCTCCGCGGTCTTCTCAGCAGTTCGCAATGCCTCATCTCTTCGTTGAATATCTTCGCGTCGCAAACGCGCGGCGCGTCTGGCCACAGCCATCTCTTCAGCCCGAGCCCCTGATGAGGTCGCCTTGCGCGCCAGCACATCAACCTCAGATGATGACTGGTTGAATCTCCACGCCTTTTCCGCAGCCTGCAAATCCTCGTCTGCCTGCTGCAACTCGGCGGGCGCATCTTGATTCGCACCCGCAAACTTTGCGAGATTCAACGCCTGACGAGCACCCAGCAACGATAACGGTGTGTCGCTGTAATCCCGATCGGCAATCTCCGGCACCCGCTTGTCTCTGAAGTAGTCACTCGAATTTCCGATGTATTGCACGTTAACCGTGGCTATCTGATTCCCGCCTGTTCGTTGAGGTGGTAGGTTTTCCATTACTACCATGCGGCTGGGAATCTTCATGAGAAAGTGAGGCTCGGCGGTCACGATCAATGCGAACGTCTGGAGCGGAGTGGTAACGTCCAGCTTTGAATCAATAAATCCACTACCGCTTCTCTTGATCTCGCCCAAGTTATCGACGCGCCCGTCCGGTGAGATAGCCCACAGCAGATATGTGCTGTAAATGCCACCCAGCTCGGAAGCCCGCGTCAGATTGTCCAGGCTGAGTTCGACTCGCGTGCCGCGCCGTCCGGCACGCCGGACCTTTGCCTCGCCCTTGAGTCTGGGCAAGAGGGTCGTGCCGCGAAACTTCATACTAATCGTTTCATCGAGCGGGTAAGTTATGGCGACGGTTTGCCGGGGCACATCGCTTTGTCCGAGGACCGGTTGACCCAGGGCCAAGACGCAACTCAGGCAGACCGCAACGGTAAGGTGTCTCAGAGAAAAGCGGCTGATAATCATGGCAAAGCTCCTAACTTCAAGTGCAATTCGAGGTTGCCCAGGGGAATGGGCCCCGAGGACGTTAAAACTGCCCCTTCTCTTGATGCAGCGCAGCGAATCATTGTTGCCGAAGGTTATGAGGGGGTCAAGCTATCGCCGAGACGAAAGTTTTTGATAATTAGCCCTTCGGTAGGCCGCAAATTGAATGATAAGCAGGGAGATCCCCGTTAGTAGCAGGATATGTGAGAAGCCGCCCTTGTGAAGAATAATCTTTAGAACAAACCAGAGGGCAATGAGTGCCACGCCGAGTATCCATAACATTCCAATCTCTCCTCCTAGTCGGCGTGCGGCAGTAAAAGAAGACTTGATGATGAACGGATCATGATGAACTCAACAATGAAGTGGTAGTTCAAATTGGAATGACTCGCGAGTAAGGAAGGGTGGTTTACCCCCGCCGACTCCCGGCGCCACGCAAGCGGGGGTAAACCACCCTTCCTGACCTGCGAATTTAAGCAACCCGAGAGATGAGAATCATACTCACGGCGCTTCGTTAAGCTTGTATCCGACGCCGCGGACAGTCAGCACATATCGAGGGTTCTTCGGATCAGTCTCCAGTTTCTTTCGCAAGCGATTGATGTGCGGGTCGATGTTGCGCTGATAACCTTCGTAGTCGGTGCTCCAGACGTGGTCCAATAGCGCATTCCTGGACCAGGCGCGTCCGGGTTCAGAAGCCAGCAACTCGAGAATCTGGAACTCAAGCGGTGTGAGGTCAATACGCTCACCCTGTCTGCTGACCTCATGGCGACGTTTGTCTATTATCAAGTCTCCAACTTCTATGCGTTCACCATCCTTGGCCTCCGAAACCGTACCAGAGCGTCTGAGCAGCGCATCCACGCGATATTCCAGCTCGCGTGGGCTGAAAGGCTTTGCCACATAGTCGTCGGCGCCGGCCTCGAAACCGGCGACTTTGTAATCTAGGGCATCGTGAGCGGTTAGGAATAGAGCTGGAGTCTGTAGGCCGCGGTCTCTAACGCGCTTCAGCAGTTCAAATCCAGACATTCCGGGCATGGAGACATCCAGGATAAAGCAATCAAACCGCCCGGCTACAGCCGGCTCCAGCGCCGAGGCACCACTTTCCCGCTCTTCAACCTGAAATCCCAGGCGGCGAAAATACTCAGCCAGCAGGAGCCGCATGCCCGCGTCGTCGTCAACGATCAGAAGCCGCTTCCCAGCGTTCTTGATTGCTCCTTGTTGTTGTTCCAAGACTAGTGACCCATTAGCTGGTGAGTTGTGATTTCACGAAATCGCAATCGAATTATAACCCAGTTCGCGGTCAGCAATCGACCAAGGTTGCGTGGGTCCACACGATAAAGTCCAAAGACGAGCAAATGAAATGTCAGCCTTGACGCAGTTAAGCAAGGGTAAGTATAGTAGTTCCCTTAATTTCACAGCCGTATTCAACCTTCCTTTACCTACGGATCAGAGAGTTTCGCCAGCGGCAATGCACGATCTGAGACGACTGCTCAAATATTTACGACCTCACTGGGGCACTTTCACTCTTGCGACTTTTGCGATGCTGCTTGTGGGCGTGCTGGAAAGCGCGATCGGCGCACTGATCGTTCCCATCTTTGATCAAGCCTTTGCACAAGGCGGCGGGCAGCGCACTCCTACGCTCTTCGGGCTGCAACACATCATTCCACACTCGGGTCTGGAAGCCTGGAAAATTATTTCGATTTTGTTGCTGGCGTTCACCTTTACCAAAGGAATCGCCGAGTACTTTTCGACCTATCTAATGGCGCGCATCGGGCAGTCTGCCGTCTTGAAACTCCGCCAGGATCTCTATAGGCATTTGCTCTCGCAGTCGGCAAGTTTTTTCGAGCGTCACCGCACCAACTATCTCGTTTCGCGTCTGGTGTCCAGCGCGGCGGCAATAGAGATAGCAGTTACCGGCACGATTCGCGATATGCTCCGCGAGAGTTTCACACTGATAGCGTTTCTCTCCGCGTCCTTTTATTACAGCTGGCGGCTGACGTTGGGTTCGTTGACGATCGCACCAATCATTGCCGTGCTTACGGCAAGGTTCGGCACCAAGCTCCGTAATCTCGCTCGCGAAAGCTTTGAAGGAAACAAGGAGCTCACCGATACAGCGCAGGAAGCGCTATCCAATCAAAGTATTGTTAAGGCGTATCGCGCTGAGGCGCGGGAATCTGCTCGTTTCACGAACGTGGCCAAGAGGATCGTCCGAGCGAATTTGCGCACTGCCAGCATCTCGGGATTTGCGCCGCCTACGATCGAAATGCTGGGAGTGGTCTTCGTCGTCTTTCTCCTCTTCTTCGGCCAGCGTGAGATCATGTTCGGACGCATGAACGCGGCTCAGTTTCTGACATTCCTGTTCTTTCTCTTTCGTAGCTACGACCCCATGCGTAAACTTTCGCGACTGCAAAACAGCATGGAGCAGGCCCTGGCCGCGGCGCATCACGTTTGGGAAGTGATGGACGAGCACGCGGAAATTCCCGAGAAAGATAATGCGACCGAGCTCCCGCCACTCAAGTACGCCATCGAACTACAAAACGTCTCTTTCGGTTACGCAAATGAGGCGCGCCCGGTATTGCACAACATCCAGCTGAAGATTCCCGCTGGTGCAATGGTTGCACTCGTGGGTGAATCAGGAGGCGGCAAATCGACGCTCACAAAGCTCTTTCCACGCTTTCATGATCCGGTTTCTGGCTCGGTGCTCTGGGACGGGATCGATCTACGAGATGTGAAGCTCTCAAGCTTGAGACGTCAAATCGCGCTGGTCACTCAGGAAACCGTGCTTTTCAATGACACGGTTCTCCATAACATCGCGTACGGCAGACCCGAGGCTACGCAAGCTGAAATCGAAGAGGCTGCTCGCATAGCTTTCGCGCACGACTTCATCATGGAACTACCGCGCGGCTACGAAACGATTGTCGGCGAGCGGGGAGTTTTTCTCTCCGGCGGGCAGCGTCAACGTTTGGCCATCGCCCGCTCGCTACTGGTTGATGCGCCGCTATTAATTCTGGACGAGGCTACCTCAGCTCTGGACGCAGAATCCGAACGTTACGTGCAACGCGCAATAGCTAATCTAGTTCGCAACCGCACCACCATCGTGATTGCTCACCGCCTCTCTACCGTCCGTCGCGCTGACAGCATTGTGGTGATAGAGGGAGGTCGGATTATCGAAATGGGAACCCACACCACGTTGCTGGCTCGTGGCGGGCAGTATAAGAAACTCTATGAGCTTCAGTTTGCAGACGAAGAAGAAGAGTTGTCAGTCAGTAATCAATGATCAGTAGTCAGTAGTCAGTAGTGTTTGAATTAAGTAGAGCTAGCACAATGCACGATTCTAGAGGGAACCGACTGACGCCTGACCACTGACTACTGACAAACAAACTTATGAAATCAATGACGGGATATGGTCGTGGCTCTGCAACTGGAGATGATTTCTCCGTGTCCGTCGATTTGAAGACGGTTAACAACCGTTTTCTCGATGTGCATCTACGCCTGGGGGGAGAACTCTCGCCGCTGGAAGGACAGATCAAACGACGCATCAGTTCCCGGATCTCGCGGGGTCGGGTTGATGTAACCGTCACGTTTGAGCCCACGTCCCAGGTTGCCTACGAGTTGAATCGTCCGCTAATTACGGGCTATGTGAGGGCCCTGAAAGAAATGCAGGAGGAGTTTGGAATCGCGGGCGATCTGGACATCAATGTGCTTGCGCGGCTCCCGGGAGCGCTGCAAACCGCACGCGACGGCCTCAACGAAGGCATGATAGCCGGCATTGAGCGCGCGCTCGATGCAGCACTTGCGGATCTCGAAAAAATGCGAGCACAGGAAGGCGAGACGCTGCGCAAAGAGATGCGCGAACGTCTAGACAACATAGAAGCGCAGGTTCCGGTTATCGAAGCGGCAGCGAGTGGACTGGTTGAGGCCTATCGGGTGCGCCTGCAAAAGCGGATTGGTGAGCTGTTCAACCGGGAAAACCAGCTGGTTGAGCTTGATCCTGCACGAATGGCTCAGGAAGTCGCCTATCTGGCTGACAGGAGTGATGTCAGTGAAGAGATGGTTCGACTTCGCAGTCATCTGGCCCAATTTCGCGAGGCGCTGGATTCCACAAGCGAGACCGGGAAGATGCTTGACTTTCTGCTGCAGGAACTGAATCGGGAAGCAAATACGACCCTGTCGAAATCAACAGAGCTTTTAATCAAAGAGGCCGCGCTCGGCATCAAGGCTGAGGTGGAAAAACTGCGCGAGCAGGTCCAGAATGTCGAGTGAACAGAAAGAGTTTGAACGACTAGACACTGTGGCTCCTGAGGAGTCGACGCGTGGCATTCTCTTCGTTGTGAGTTCTCCCTCGGGCGGCGGCAAAGGCACGCTCATTCAACAGGTGTTGAAGCAGGCGCAAAATCTTAGATACTCTGTTTCATACACCACTCGTGCGCCGCGTAATGGCGAAGTTGAAGGACGCGAATACTTCTTCGTGAGGCCGGAAAAGTTTGAGGCCATGGTCGCAGCCGGTGAATTTCTGGAATGGGCACATGTGCATGGCAAGCTCTACGGCACCAGCCGCCATCAGGTTTCTCGTGAAGTATTTGAAGGACGAGACATCATTCTCGAAGTGGATGTGCAAGGGGCTGCCAGCGTGCGTGAGTTAGTCACAGATTCGGTCAGCGTTTTTATCCTGCCCCCATCGGTTGAGATCTTGCGGCAGCGGTTAATAGCCCGAGGAACCGATTCATCGGAGGAGCTGGAGCTGCGACTGAGACACGCGCCCGCGGAACTGAAGCACTACAAAGAGTTTGATTACGTGATCATTAATGATGAGGTGGAAAAGGCGGCCGGACATCTGAGTAGCATAATCGAGGCCGAGAGAGCGCGCCGAGCCCGCCAGGAGCCACAGATTAAGCGAGTAGTCGAGAGTTTTTCTTTAGACTAAAGCCGAACTCTCGTAATGCGGCCTTTGTCCAGAATGATCGGAAGCGGATTCTGCGAAGCAACTGCGCCTCCGGCGCACGGTGATCGCAATTTGGTTGCGGGCCAAACCGCGCTGCAAATGGCTATCCAGTCTTACAGTAAGCGCTAACAGGAGGACTATCAGCCATCATGAAAACACCAAACACAGATCTGGAAAATGCCTTAGATGAGATTCAGGCTCCGGAAATCGATTCCAAATATCGGCTCATTATTCTCGCCGCTAAGAGAAGCAAACAGCTGCAGCGCGGCGCCCGCCCACGCATCGAAATCGATCCTGTGAAGCACAAGCCCACTCGTATCGCCCTGGAAGAGGTCATGCGCGGTAAGGTGAACTTTAAGATTAACGACGAAGATAACGAATAGCGACGGAGCAGGATCTGTATCAGGGCGAGCCGGGCGTGGCCTACATCCCTTTGTAATCCGGCCCGCCACCGCCTTCCGGAGTCACCCAATTGATAATCTGGTACGGATCCATGATGTCGCACGTTTTGCAGTGAACGCAGTTTGAGAAGTTGATCTGAAGTTTGCGCCTGCCGTTCGTTCCCTGGTCAACCATTTCGTAAACCGCTGCCGGACAAAAACGCTGGCATGGGTTGCCATATTCCTCAGCGCAACGCGTGGAACAGATGTTGTTATCCAAAACATGCAGGTGCGCGGGCTGATCTTCGTCGTGTCCAACCGCGGCATGGTAGACGCCGGTAAGCTTGTTGAATGTCGTCTTACCGTCGAACCGAAGCCCGTTGTAACGCTGTTCGATGTTGTCGCCGTGATATCCGTAAGCAGATAGCTTCTTCATCACTTCATGGCCAGGCTCCGCTTTCGTACGATCAAAAATCCCCCAGGCCCGCCCTCCGGTAATGAACTGCAGGCCGGTGTTTACTAATCCCAGCCAACGTCCATGCTTGAAGCCCGCATGAAAGTTCCTCACCTTGCGCAGCTCCGGCATGATCCAACTTTGATTAACGAGTTGCTCATAGCGTTGCAGCTGGCGTGCTGAGAAATCTCCGGCTAACAGCGCTTCGAATATGGCTTCCGCTGCCAGCATGCCGCTCTTGATCGCTGAGTGAATTCCTTTCAGTCGCTGCGAGTTGAGAAATCCGGCACAGTCGCCCACGAGCAACACTCCGTCGGCGTAAATCCTTGGCATGGCGAAGTAGCCACCTGCGGCGATTGTTTTGGCGCCGTAACGGATCATCTTGCCGCCCTCGAGTAAGCGTGAGAGAAAGGGATGCGACTTGAATCGTTGAAACTCCGCGTGCGGGTCGAGCAGGGGATCTTGATAGTCGAGACCGGTTACATAGCCGATATTGAGAATGCGATTTTGCATTCCGTAGATCCAGCCGCCGCCGTAAGTGTGAGCATCTGACGGGAAACCCAATGTGTGTGTCACACGGCCCGTGGGATACCGATCATCTGGCAGTTCCCACAGCTCCTTTACGCCAATACTGTAAACCTGGGGTTCCCGGCCTTCATCAAGACCGAGACGTTCGGTGAGTTTTTTGGTTAACGAGCCGCGAGGTCCTTCCCCGAGCACCGTTACCTTCGCGTGCAAATCAACTCCCGGCTCAAAGTTGGCCTTCGGCTTCCCTTCTTTGTCGATTCCTTTGTCGCCTGTGCGAACACCAATCACACGGTCATCCGCATCGTAAAGCATCTCCGCCCCGGGAAACTCCGGAAAGATATTGACCCCCGCTTCTTCGCATTTCTCGCCCAGCCACGCAGTGAGTCGGTTCAAGGAAACGATGTAGTAGCCGTGATTCTGAAGTGGGGGGGGCGTGATCGGGGACCGGATCGCATGCTTCTCTGTCAGGTAAAGGAAGTAGTCTTCTTTGACTGGAGATTCAACTGGTGCGCCTTGCTCGATGAAGTCTGGAATCAGTTCCCTGAGCGCTCGCGGATCCATCACTGCTCCGGAAAGGATATGAGCCCCGACTGACGTGCCCTTCTCGATTACGCCAATCTCGATCTGAGCAAGCGGCTTCCCCTGACCCTCCCCTTTTGCGACTGCCTCATTGTGGCTCTCGATTAAGCGTGCAAGATGCAATGCGCCGCTCAAGTTTGCCGGTCCTCCACCGACAAAGACGACATCCATTTCCAGCGTTTCCCGTTCCATCAATTTTTCGCCAAGATTTCCAGTCAGAAATGAATCATCATTCAGTCTGGCGAGTATAGCAAATGCGGCTCGACTGTCTAAGTAATCACCCCGGCTGCCGCTGGTGCAGTTAGCACAACCATCTGCATGCGGTCGACCACATGCCGAGGAGCGGCGACCTGATCAACTCAACCAGCGCCGGAGACGCGGCAGAGGATAGCCAAGGGCAAGCGGCTTAGCGCGCAGCCCCTGGATAAGTCCGACAAGCACGATAACGCCCTGAAAGGGCGCAGCAAGCATCACCAAAACATGGAGCTCGTCGTATTCAATCGCTCTACAGTTTCAACATCTCCAGATATTCAGGTTTGCGAGGTTCTTTGCGCCCTTTCAGGGCGGTCGGGTTATTGACGTAACCCAGGGGCGGCGCGCCAAGCGCTTGCCGCTGGCTACCTTCTGCCGCGCCTCCCGCGCTACGGGGATCATTTCTCTTATGTCCTACCACGCCCGATTAATGTTGGAGCACAAGCCAACCGGCGTGGATGAACCCGATCTCATTCGTCGATCATCACGCCGGGCTGTACAATGACTCGAAACTCTAACTCCAGATCGCAGTCAGTAGTCCACACCCCAAAAAGAGGTGGGTATGTCAGATCATCAGCACACGAACCTGTTGATTAACGAAACCAGTCCTTATCTTCTCCAACACGCTCACAATCCGGTGGACTGGTATCCCTGGGGCGCAGACGCGTTTGCGAAAGCCCGGAGCGAGAACAAGCCAATCCTATTGAGTATTGGATATTCAGCCTGTCACTGGTGCCACGTCATGGAGCACGAGTCATTTGAAAACGAAGAGATTGCGCGCCTCATGAACGCGAACTTTGTCAGTATTAAAGTTGATCGCGAAGAGCGGCCGGATTTGGATCAGATCTACATGAACGCTGTTCAGATGATGACGCATCACGGCGGCTGGCCGATGACCGTCTTTCTCACCTCTGAAGGTGTTCCCTTTTATGGCGGAACCTATTTCCCTCCGGAAGATCGGAACAACATGCCTGGATTCCCACGCGTGCTCATCAGCATGGCGAAGGCCTACCGGGAACGTCCGGCGGATATCGAGCAAACCGGGGCCTCCATCCTTGCCGAACTGAATCGCTTGAGTCTTGCACGTGAATCAAATGAACCACTATCGCAAGAACTTCTGGACCACGCTTTCAGAGGGATTGTTAAGAGCTACGACCCGGTTCACGGCGGCTTTGGCGGCGCTCCAAAATTTCCGCCGGCCATGACCTTAGAGTTTCTGCTGCGCGTCTATAACCGCAGCGGAAAACAAGAAGCTTTAGAGATTGTCGCTCACACGTGCCGCAAGATGGCCGACGGCGGAATTTTCGATCACCTTGGCGGCGGTTTTCACCGCTACTCAACGGACGCGAGGTGGCTGGTGCCGCATTTCGAGAAGATGCTTTACGACAATGCGCTCCTTGCCCGAGTCTATCTGCACTACTACCAGCTAACCCATGACGAGTGGGCGCGCAGGATCGCCGAAGGTATCCTTGATTACGTAGTGCGGGAGATGACGGATGCCAACGGCGGCTTCTACTCAACACAAGACGCCGATTCCGAAGGCGAGGAGGGGAAGTTTTTTGTATGGAGGCCCGACGAAATCGCGTCTGTCCTGGACCAGGAGGACACACCACTCTTCTCGGCCTATTACGAAGTCACCGAGGCGGGAAACTTCGAAGGTAAGAACATTCTAAATGTCACTCGGCCCCTCGAAGACGTAGCAGCGAAATCGAAAGTTACCCCTGAGGAGCTTCAGCAATTATTAGAGCGCTCGCGGCGCAAACTCTTTGAGCTACGTGAAAACCGTGTGAAACCCGATCGTGATGAAAAGATTCTGACTGCCTGGAACGGAATGATGCTGGCGAGCTTTGCCGAAGCGGCAGCGATTCTCGACCGCGAAGATTATTTAGAGATTGCCAGACGCAATGCCCGGTTCGTCCTCGACAATTTGCGTCGTGATGACCTGCTTCTAAGAACTTTCAAAGACAACACTGCGAAACTGAATGCCTATCTGGAAGACTACGCATTTCTCAGCGATGGACTCCTCACTCTGTACGAGGCTACCGGAGAACTGGAATGGTTCGAGGCGACTCTTTCTATAACTAACAAGATGATCGACGAATTCTGGGATGATCAAGACGGGGGATTCTTTTACACCGGCAGAAGTCACGAGAGTTTGATCATTCGTTCAAAGGATTATTTTGACAACGCCACTCCTTCAGGGAATTCCGTCGCAACCGAAGTAATGCTGCGCCTCGCCGCCTTAACAGATAACAACGACTACCGAAGAAGGGCGGTGACCATCTTACGCCTTATCGCCGATTCCTTGCGGCGATATCCATCTGGTTTTGGACGGGCTCTTTGCGCTCTCGACCTTAATCTGGGGACGCCCAAAGAGATAGCCCTCATGGGCGACCATGATTTACCCCAGACTCGCCTTTTGCGAAGAGCGGTATGGCAGCCGTACGTCCCTAACAAAGTGGTAGCCCAGGCGGCTCCTGGGGATAGTCGAAGCTCCGAGCTGATTCCTCTCCTACGTGATCGCGGGTTGGTCAATAACAATCCGACGGTCTATGTTTGCGAGCATTTCACTTGCAGTGAGCCAGTGACAGACCCGGAAAAGCTCGTCTCTCAATTGACTCAGCAGTGGCCAACTTCAGGTGTGATGACGGGTTGACCGAGCCATTTCTCTCGCTGAACCCCAACATCGGGTTGGAGGCCGGGCTGCCTTTAAACATCATGTCCGTCGCATTCAGATCTCCAGGTAAGGTTGGCTAAAGCCCCGGTGTGAATTAGAGGTGCGACAACCAAAGCTAAAACCCACGGCGCACGCTGCCCCATGCAGTGTGTGCTTCTTTGTGACTGCGGGTCCAGTTTTGCGCGTGCTCACAAATGTCGCGTATAATCAGCCACCTTACTCGCAACAGTCAGAGTATCTCGTCGGCCTTGGTTGTCACGGCCCTTAAGCGATAAGAATCAAATTGTTGCCCAGAGCAGCTAGCAAATGAGCAAACAGACCGCAGCGTCAGAAATGAGTACGGGATCTGGC
>Ga0180121_10000706_pt1 | contig 14108 bp, 4 predicted proteins | sample AntDrymUQ5402106_2_FD_129676 | JGI IMG/M metagenome (GOLD analysis project Ga0180121, IMG submission 129676) | Polar desert sand microbial communities from Dry Valleys, Antarctica - metaG UQ540 (21.06) (version 2) (version 2) | ecosystem: Environmental > Terrestrial > Soil > Desert | place...
CCGAGGTGCTGAAGGTGGAGCTGGTGGGGGTGTACGACAACTTCTTCGGGTTGGGCGGGCACTCGCTGCTCGTGACGCAGGTGGTGTCGCGGCTGCGGCGGAGCTTGGGGGTGGAGTTGCCGCTGCGCTCCTTGTTCGAAGCGCCCACAATCGCGGCGTTAGCCAGTAGGATCGAGGCGGCCCATCAGTCGGACGAAGGCACGAAGGTTCCTCCCTTGTTGCCCGTTCCGCGAGATGTGGAGCTACCTCTATCACTCGCGCAGGAGCGGCTGTGGTTCATAGACCAACTGGAGCCCGATGGCTCCGCCTACAACGTTCCGATCGCCATGCGACTTGCGGGCCGACTCAACGTTGTGGCACTGCAGCAAACGCTTAATGAGATTGTCGCTCGCCATGAGGCGCTGCGCACCACTTTTACTTGTGTGAACGGCAACCCGACGCAGGTCATCGCGCCAACCCTCAACGTGGCGTTGCCGGTTGTGGACCTCGGCGACTTACCGGAGAGTGAGCGAGAGGCGAAAGCGCAAGGGCTAATTGCAAAAGAGGCCCAGCGCCCCTTCGACCTTGCACGTGGGCCACTGGTGCGCGCACGCCTGCTGCGGCTGGGCGAAGAGGCGCAGGTCCTGCTACTGGTCATGCACCACATCGTCAGCGACGGATGGTCGGCGGGCATCTTGTTCCGTGAGTTAGGGGCGCTTTATGAGGCATTCTCGGCCGGGAGGCCGTCGCCGCTGGAGGAGCTGCCGATCCAGTATGCGGACTACGCAATGTGGCAGCGCGAGTGGTTGCAGGGTGAGGTGTTGGAGAAGCAACTTGCATACTGGCGGGCGCAATTGTCAGGAGCACCGGCAGTGTTGGAGTTGCCGACCGACCGACCGCGACCTGCGGTGCAGAGCTTCCGCGGCGCGTTTCAATCTCGGATGTCGCCTAACAAGCTTAGCGTAGCGCTTAATGAATTAGGCCGACAAGAGGGCGTGACGTTGTTCATGACGTTGTTATCAGCCTTCCAGACGCTGCTGATGCGCTACTCCGGCCAAGAAGACATCAGCGTGGGCACTGATGTCGCCAACCGTAACCGGTCAGAAGTGGAAGGATTGATAGGATTCTTTCTTAACAATCTAGTGATCCGGACGGATTTGTCGGGGAATCCCACTTTCCGCGAGTTGCTCAAGCGGGTGCGCGAAGTTGCGCTGGAAGCTTACGCGCATCAGGAAGTGCCATTTAATAAACTGGTACAGGCGTTGGAACCGGAACGGAGTCTGAGCCACACGCCGCTCTTTCAGGTGTTATTCGTCCTCCAAAATCTGCCGGCGGAGGAGTTGAGGCTCAAGGGTCTCACGCTGAGCTTGCTGGAATTCGACAGCGGAACGTCAAAGTTTGACTTGGCGCTTTTCATGGAGGAGACAGAACAGGGGATTGTGGGAACGTGGGTGTACAAAAAAGATCTTTTCGACGGTACCACCATCACCCAAATGATTAACCATTTTGAGACGTTGCTGGAAAGCATCGTGGCCCAGCCCGATGCTCGGCTGAGCGCCTTAGAGATGCTTACTGAAAGTGAAAAGAGACAACTAGCGATGGAAGCTAAAGAGCGCGAAGAGTCACAGATCAAGAAGTTAAAGAGCGCGAGGCGCAAAACTGTTAATTTATCGCAGGTGAATCCAATAAAAGCAGATTCACTGCAACCCGGAGAAGCGCTCCCGCTGCTGATCCAACCCAACATTAATGATATTGATCTTTCCGATTGGGCTCAAAGTAATCGTGAGTACATCGAGACAGAGTTACAAAAGCACGGCGCAATATTATTTCGTGGCTTCGACATCAATGCCATATCTGAGTTCGAGCGATTCGCCCTCACCGTCTGTCCCGAATTGTTCGGCGAGTACGGTGATCTACCCCGAGAGGACTTGGGCGGTAAAGTCTATGGCTCGACCCCGTATCCCGCCAACCAGGCGATCCTGTTTCACAACGAGAGTTCTCACATGCACCGTTGGCCGATGAAAATATGGTTCCATTGTGTGACGGCCGCGCAGCAGGGAGGGGAAACGCCAGTCGTCGACTGCCGTCGGGTGTACCAACTCCTCGATCCACAGATTAGAGAGCGATTCGAGCAGGAAGGTGTGATGTATGTCCGCAATTACACCAACGGATTAGACGTTGATTGGCAGGAGTTTTTCAAAACCACGGACAAATCGGCAGTGGAAGATTACTGCAATCAGGCTTTCATAGACTTTGAGTGGAAAAATGGCGAGGGCTTGAGGACCCGTCAAGTTTGCCGCGCCGTAGCACAACATCCGAAGACTGGTGAGGCGGTGTTCTTCAATCAAGTACAGTTGCACCATATTTCTTGTTTGGAGCCATCGGTGCGGGAGTCGCTGCTGGCGACGTTCCGTGAAGAAGACCTGCCACGAAACTGCTATTACGGCGATGGTTCGCCGATTGAAGACTCGGTGATTCAGGAAGTATTGGAAGTGTATCGCAATTCAGCGGTGAACTTCCCGTGGCAGGAGGGCGACATCCTAATGCTGGACAATATGTTGACCGCACATGGCCGCAATCCTTTTGCAGGTCCGCGAAAAATCGTGGTGGCGATGGGAGAAATGATGAGTAAAGAACATATATCGCATTGAGCCGAAGGTATTCAACGAAGGGGCGAACATTGTTAGGTTGTCGTGGCCGACAAAGCCATCTCCTAGTGGCGGTTAATGATCCTGATCCCTCGGTCTTTAGCAAGCTTGCTTCTGCGGTGTTCGCGTTGGCCGTCGGGTTATACGTCGCGGCTCGGCTTTGGAATCTTACCGCTTACAGCTTGTTTCCGGGTGAAGTCTTCAGCGTACGGGCCGCCCGTCATGATTGGAGCGGCATGATCGCCTTCCTGGCGAGGGACATTGTCCATCCACCGTTATTCTATCTGCTGCTCAAGGCCTGGATCGGAATCGGCGGAGAATCTCTGCTGTGGTTAAAGTTGTTCCCAGTGCTGATCTCAATCGCCACGATTTTTCCGTTCTTCTTGCTGTGTCGAGAATTAAGACTCCGGGCCGCCGGGATCAACTTAGCACTGGTGTTGATGGCCGCGAACGGATATCTGATCTTTTACGCCCAAGGGGTGCGAATGTACAGCTTGCTGCTGTTGCTGACAGTCTGTTCCATGTGGCTTTTCGTCAGATTCTTCAATTCCGCTGGTCGTCCTAAGCACCACCTGGTGGCCTTGTTCGCGGTCAATTTACTGCTCGTCTATACACAATATTATGGCTGGTTGGTCGTCTGTCTGGAAGGCATCTTCTTGCTGTTTTGGGGGCGCCATAAACTGCGACCGTTTGCCATCTCCGTGGCGGGCATGATCCTCTGCTTCAGTCCGTGGGTCTACACCGTGGCGCAGGTCAGCATGCCGCAATTAAGAGAAAGGGGGTTGGAGGATAACCTCGGTTGGCTGGGGCGCCCAACTCTGCTCGGTGATCTCCGTCTGTACTATGTGAATCTTAACGGGCACTTTCATTTTCCCATCGACATGTTGCAGCTGCTTTTGTTCGGCGTCCCTGTACTCTTGTGGGTCTGGCATGTCCTACGGAGCCAAGGGAAGGACACAGGACAAGCCACTACTTTCTGGTGGCTTTTCCTCTTGTCTTTCTTGCCCGCTGTGCTCTCCTATGCGGCCAGCCAAGTACTCCCGCAATCAGTTTGGCACCCACGCTATTTGATCATTGTCGCTGCGCCCTACATGATTCTCGTGGTGATCGCCATCGGGCGACTGCGCCCCTCTTGGGTGCGAACCGCCACCACGTTCCTTATGGTGAGTTGGGCCATTCTGGCTGGGTTCAAGGCGTTAAACGAGGATAACGCCATCTTCAGGGTCAAATGGGAGTACCTAGTCCGCCAAATGATTCAAGCCGAATCACCTGGAGACAACAACCTCAAGGTCTACGCCATTCACAGCTTGGCCCCCGCCGTAAGTTTCTATTTGGAACAAGCTCATGAAACAAGGTTCCAAGTCGAGCAGAAGGAGCTGAGCGAGATCCTGCGCGAGGACACGACCGCTCAGGCGGTCGGAGATCACTTTTGGGTGGTGGGTTTCTTATCTAAGCACCCGGTACAGAAAGCCCTGATAGAGGGCGGATATCAAGTGGGAGAAGGTTTTGAGGATCGGCAAAAAGCTTTCTTATTCCCTGTCTGGCGGCGCTCGGGACAGTGATCCCTCGATAGACATGTAGCCCGAAGCATTCAATATAAATGATGGCAACAAAACGTGAAAATATTTACCGTGTCCTTGCAGTATTGGTTAGCCTTTTCGTCGGTCTGCTGATTGCAGAGGTTGGGCTTCGGATGATGAATAGACTGATTAGGGTTAGTGGCTGGCGAGGAGAGAGTCTGGTTAGTAAGAATGAGAACAACCAGCTACGCTATCGAGGTCAGAATATTGAGTACACAGACTCGGATTTTGTAATCATTCTCCTGGGAGACTCACAGGTTCAAGCGAACGCCTGTGCATATGAATGGATGCCAGAGCGACGCCTGCAGTATTATTTGAATTCACGGGGTAAAAGAGTCAAAGTTTTCTCAATTGGGGCAAGTGGTTATGGACAAGATCAACAGTTACTGGCTCTTCGCGAGTATTACCAAAAATTCAGGGCGGATCTGATCATCCTTTGGGAGACTCCCGCCAACGATGTCGCGAATAATCTCTTCCCGACACATTTCCATGCCGAGGGCATTGCTGACGGCATGTATAAACCTACATTTTGGTTAGAGGACGGAAACCTGCGCGGCCCCAGCGAAGAGATCGGCCAACGGCTTCGTGAAACTCCCAGAATCAAGCTCATCGCCCTTTGGCGCAAAGCATTCGGTTGGTCGAGAGATTCTGAATGGGAAAAGACTTACCCTCCTGCGTATAAGCCGATGACCGAGTTTGAAGGGCCCGTCAAGGAAGATTGGCAGCAGTGGTGGAACAATGACGAAAAGGGTTTCCGTGGCGAAAATCTCAGCAACGAAAAAGCTCACGTGCCCATATGCTTGACACCTAGAAGTGAAAGAATGCGCTATGGTTTAGACTTAACACGTAAACTGCTCCAAGAGATTGAGCGCTTAGCTTCTTCTCATAATGGGAAGTTAGTGACCTTCACAACTACTCCTGATGTGGGCAGCTCTCTGGGTTGTCACGCAAACGCGGTGGTTCGTGTCTTGAATGGAAAGTATTACAGAACCTCTGAAAGACAATACAATGATAACCTGAACTATATCAATGAGGAGGTTGATTTTTATCTTATCCCGATTACGATTGAACAACACCGAGTAGGTCCTGAAGATGGTCACTTAAACGAGCATGCCGTAGATCAGGTAATGAAGGATTTGGCCGCGAGGATCGAAACGCTTATCCCGGCCCATTAATGGCGCAGCGACACAAACGCGAAGTGGACCGACGGACGAAAAGCACTGAGCGCCATCTATAATGAGGATAAAGTCTCACTCTTTCTTATTCAGTCTAGTTAATCAGAGCGAATCAAACCCCGCGTCTCCTTGCTCGCGATACCTATCCCGCTTATCTCAGCTATACACAGCTTCGTCGTTTTAAGAAAACTAACGAGCGGGTTATGCAATGCTGTGGGGTGGCTCACCAAGTAGAGCAACGCTCGTGGCCCCTACATTTACTCATTGACGGCCGGAGAGGATGGGCGATGAGGATTTGAGGGGACAGTCTCATCTCCTCGAACCAAGCTCCCCTATGTGGTTTATGCAGCCGCGCGCTTATTTATGGTAAGCTTTGTGCGCAAATTAACGTGCCTGACGCGTGACGCTTGTACGATTGGGCAGGATTGGCCGTTTCGGCTACTCCCCTCATCCTGCTGTGTTGCTTCACAAAAGGGCATCGTCGTGGGCGCCTAAAGCAGTTTTCTTGGTAGCTGTCGGGAATTAAGCCTATTTTACACCATCAAAACGGAAAGTAGAGATGGAGAATAAAACAATGGAGGGCTTTCGGCTCTCGCCGCAGCAAAAGCGTCTCTGGTTGTTACAGCAAGATGGGCTAGACTATAAAGCTCAGTGCGCCGTTCTGCTTGAAGGGAATCTCAAATCAGAAGCCTTAAAGGAAGCTCTCCAAAAAGTCGTCGATCGGCACGAGATTCTCCGTACGAGCTTTCAGCGCCTTCCCGGAATGAAGATCCCATTTCAGGTTATAGTTGGTAGCAGCACGCCATCATGGGACAGTGCTGATCTGAGTGACTGGGAGCTTCAAAAACAAGAATCTAAAATCGAAGAACTTCTCCAGGAAGAAAGACGCCGTCCTTTCGACTTCGAGCGAGAACCGCCTCTACGTCTATCTCTGCTCACGCTGTCAGCGCGCAAGCATGTTTTGCTCCTCAGCCTGCCCTCTCTTTGCGCGGATGCTTGGACGCTCAAGACTCTGGTTGAGGAAATCAGCCGTTTTTATGCTGCGTACATGCAAGGCGAAGAGCTATTGGATGGACCGTTGCAATACGCTGATTTCTCCGAGTGGCAAAATGAATTACTTGAAGCAGAGGATGAAAATGCTGAGCGGGGAAGAACGTACTGGCAAAAGCAGGATTTTTCTTCTTTCCCCGCTTTGACGCTTCCTTTTGAATGTAAACCCAGCGCGGGGGCAACATTTGAACCCGATTCGCTCGAGTTAAGAATTGATCCTGATGTGGTTACGAGAATTGAAGCGATTGCCCGGAAAACTAATACGTCGATTGCCGTCCTCTTGCTGACTTGTTGGCAAACGTTGCTTTGGCGTCTCACCGGACAATCGGACTTCGTCGTGGGCACCCTCTGCGACGGCAGGAAACATGAAGAGCTGCATACGGCGCTGGGTCTACTCGCCAATTGGCTGCCTCTCCATCGCCATTTTGATGGAGACTTTAAGTTCAGTGAAACTTTGCAGCAGGTGAATGAAGCGACACGCGAGTCTTATGAATGGCAGGAATATTTCACATCGAAGCAGAGTGCCGAATCAATCGGAAATGCGCCTGATTTCCCTGTTGGTTTCGAGTTTGAGGAACGAGCTTCGAGACAGCAAGCCGCTGATATGTGGTTTTCGGTTAATAAGCAGTTCAGTTATATAAACCGATTTAAGATCAAATTAACTTGTGCGCGTGTGGATGATTCTTTGACCGCAGAGTTTCACTATGATTCGAGTCTCTTCCAACGGGAGACTATCAAGCGCATCGCCGGACACTTTGAAACGCTATTAAAAAGCGCCGTCCGCGACAGGGAATCGCGGGTGAGCGAGTTGGAAATCTTGAACGATATCGAGCGGCATCAACTGTTGGTTGAGTTCAATCGTACAGCCGCCGACTACCCTCGGGAGAAGTGCATTGACGAGCTGTTTGAGGAGCAAGTCGAACGAGCGCCTCATTCGGTCGCGGTGGTGTTTGAGAAAGAGCAGTTGACGTATGCCGAGCTCAACACCAAAGCCAATCAACTGGCTCATCTTCTGCGCCGGCGAGGAGTGGCACCGGACGTGCGCGTCGGGCTATGCGTCGAGCGCTCGGTGGAAATGCTCGTCGGATTGCTGGGAATTCTCAAGGCTGGTGGCGCTTACGTTCCATTAAATCCTGAGCATCCAAAAGCGAGGTTGTCGGAGCAGCTTGCCGACATCGGTGCTCCGGTGTTGATTACACAAGAAAAGTTATTGAGCCAGTTGCCGGACTTCGAGGGCGAGTTCATCTGTCTCGACCGGGATCAGGAGCTTTTTGAGAACGAGCAGAAAACCAACCCGGAGCGAATCGCTGCTCCACAACACTTGGTCTATGTGATCTATACCTCGGGTTCGACTGGAGTGCCCAAAGGGGTTGCTATTAGCCACCGAAGTCTGGTGAATTACACTCAGTTCATTTGTCAAAAATTGCAATTAAAGGACACGCCAACCAACGGCGGACTCCACTTTGCGACTGTCTCTACGATCGGAGCCGACTTAGGGAATACGTGCATCTTCCCATCGCTCGTTTCCGGCGGATGCCTGCATATTATTGATTACGCGGTGGCGATGGATGGCGGAGCCTTCGCCGCCTATGTGGCAAAGCATCCCATTGACGTTCTCAAAATCGTTCCATCTCACTTGAGCGCCCTGCTGGCATCACCAAAGAGTAGAAATATCCTTCCTCAGAAATATTTGATACTCGGAGGTGAAGCGCTCGCTTGGGAACTAATCAAGCACGTTTCGGAGATGACCGGCGATTGTCAAGTGATCAACCATTACGGGCCGACGGAGACAACCGTCGGATCGCTAACCCTCGGCCTCCGAGAGAATGATGTTTTCACCCAAACGTCTACGGTTCCGATTGGCCGTCCGATAGCGAATACGGAGGTCTATATTCTCGACCCGCATTTCACGCCAGTGCCTATAGGCGTACCCGGTCAGCTATATATTAGCGGTGTCGGCCTGGCACAAGGCTACCTGAATCAACCTCAGCAAACAGCCGAGCGGTTCGTTCCTCATCCGTTCTCCCAGGATGGGGAGGCGCGTTTGTACAAGACTGGAGACTTAGTGCGTTATCTGCCGGACGGCAATGTGGAGTTTTTGGGTCGCACTGATCATCAAGTCAAGATTCGAGGTTTCCGCATTGAGCTGGGAGAGATCGAAGCTGTGCTGAAACAGCATGAGGCCGTTCGAGAAACGGTCGTCTTGGTCAGGAAGGATGAGCCCGAACAGGAGCGCCTGGTGGCCTACGTTGTCTCGCACGGAAAGAATGCCTCTACCGTCAGCGAGCTGCGGAGCTTCTTGAAAGAAAAGCTGCCCGAGTACATGCTGCCTGCTGCCTTTGTGCTGCTGGACGGCCTGCCGCTGACGCCCAACGGAAAGGTGGACCGCAAAGCGCTGCCTGCTCCAGAGGATATTCGCCCGGAGTTGGAAGCAACTCATGTCGCGCCCCGAACGGAAGTCGAGCAAAACATCGCCGCCGTTTGGCAAGAGGCGCTTCATATAGAGAAAGTGGGTGTCCATGACAATTTCTTTGATCTCGGTGGTCATTCGTTGCTGATAGTTAAGGTTCATAACAAGCTGCGGGGAGCTATGAACAAAGAGCTGTCAATCATCGATATGTTCAGATACCCGACCGTCAGTTCCTTAGCTAATTATTTAAGCGGGGAACTGAACGGGCAGCCGTCTTCCCAGCCTGACGATGGCGGAACTCAGACCCGCAGAGAGTTGATCAAGCAACAAAGACAGGTCAGAAAAGAGCGTCGGCAACGAAAAGGCTAATAGTAAAGTGTCAGTTGCAAGTTGTTTGCAAAGACCACATGGCCTGTCAGGAAGCTTGCAACCACAAGCAACGGACAACTGACAACGGACCAACGAGGAGTTTCGATGAGTGACGCAGATACTCTTGCTCACCTTGATGAGTCGGCAATAGCCATCATTGGCATGGTCTGTCGTTTTCCCAAGGTCAAAAATGTTGATGAGTACTGGCAGAAGCTGCGCGATGGTGTGGAACTGATCTCGTTCTTCTCTGATCAAGAACTTGAGTCCTCGGGCGTTGAACCTGCTGTCTTGAGTGATCCTAATTATGTCAAAGCCGGAGCCCTCTTGGAAGATGCAGAGATGTTTGACGCTTCATTTTTCGGCTACAATCCCAGAGAAGCTGAAATCATCGACCCGCAACACCGCCTCTTCTTGGAGTGCGCCTGGTCAGCTCTTGAAAGCGCTGGCTACGACTCTGAAAGATACGAAGGTTTGATTGGTGTTTACGGCGGCGCTAGTATCAACACCTACTTTACGTCTAATCTCTCCTCAAACCCTGCCCTGATGGCATCAGTAGGCGACAGCCAAATCAGGATGGGCAATCGCATAGATAACTTGGCGACGCGCGTTTCTTACAAATTAAACCTGAGAGGGCCAAGCTTCACGGTCCAGACTGGTTGCTCCACTTCATTAGTTGCCGTTCATCTGGCCTGCCAAGGCTTGCTCAATGGTGAATGTGATATGGCTTTGGCTGGTGGAGCCAGAGTGACCGGTTTACAAAAGGCCGGTTATTTTTATCAGGAAGGGGGGATTGACTCTCCCGATGGGCACTGCCGAGCCTTTGACGCTCAGGCGAAAGGAACCGTCGGCAGCAACGGCGTGGCGCTCGTTGTCTTGAAGCGACTCTCGGAGGCACGCGCGGATGGAGACCATATTCATGCAATCATTAGAGGTTCGGCCATTAACAACGACGGGTCTTTGAAAGTTGGCTATACGGCACCCAGCGTCGAGGGCCAGGCGAAAGTGATCACTGAGGCTCTCGCGATGGCCGGGGTCGAGCCGGAGACCATCACTTATGTTGAGGCTCATGGAACTGGAACAATCTTGGGCGACCCTATAGAGATTGCCGGTCTGACCCAAGCTTTTCGCGTCAGCACCGCGAAAAAAGGCTTTTGTGGGATCGGTTCGGTGAAAACAAACATAGGGCACACGGACACGGCAGCCGGCGTTGCCGGACTGATCAAGACTGTCTTGGCACTCGAACACAAGCTGCTGCCGCCGAGCCTGCACTTCGAACGACCTAATCCCACGATCGATTTTGAGAATAGTCCTTTTTACGTCAATGCCAAGCTCACAGAATGGAAAACGGAGGGAAGCTTGCGTCGCGCCGGGGTCAGTTCTTTTGGCGTCGGTGGAACCAATGCGCATGCCGTTCTCGAAGAAGCACCTCTCTGGGAGAGGTCGGGAGAATCCAGACCCGCGCATCTGCTGATGCTCTCTGCCAAGACAAGCTCAGCGCTGGAATCCATGACCTCGAATCTGGCTGAACACCTAAAGCAGCATCCTACTCTCAACCTCGGTGACGTGGCATATACGCTCGGAGTAGGTCGAAGGGCATTTAGCATTCGCCGAACGGTTGTTTGTCGTGATCTTGAGGATGCTGTGAGCGCTCTGGAAACGCTCGATCCGAGGCGGGTCTTTACAGCCGGCCAAGTCTCTAAGGATCGGTCCGTTGCCTTTATGTTTTCCGGTCAGGGAGCGCAGTACGTGAATATGGCGTTGGAGCTGTACCAGGTTGAAGCGAGCTTTCGTGACCAGATCGATCACTGCTCAAAGCTGCTCGCACCTCACTTGGGGCTTGATCTGCGCCAGATACTGTTTCCCAGCGAAGAGAAGGCCGCAGAAGCCACAGAACAGCTCAAGCAAACGTCGATCACGCAGCCGGCGCTCTTTGTCATTGAGTACGCGCTGGCCAAGTTGTGGATGGAGTGGGGCGTCCATCCACAGGCGATGATCGGTCACAGCATCGGCGAATACGTGGCAGCGTGTCTGGCTGGAGTCCTCTCCCTGGAAGATGCCTTGGCGCTGGTGGCCGCGCGGGGACGAATGATGCAGCAACTGCCCGGTGGCGCGATGCTGAGCGTTCCACTTGCAGAAAAGGATGTGCAATCTCTTCTCGGCGAAAACCTCTCGCTGGCTGCCGTCAACGGACCATCGCTGTGTGTGGTTTCGGGGCCGGAGAATGCGATAGATGCTTTAGAACAACGACTCACAGAGAAAGAGGTGAATTGTCGTCGCCTGCACACCTCACATGCCTTTCATTCGAAGGTGATGGACACGATCTTGGAGCCGTTCGCTGAACAAGTCAGTAAACTAAATTTGAAGGCGCCTAAAATTCCTTACATTTCAAACGTTACCGGTACGTGGATCACAGCAGCAGAGGCGACCGCTCCGAGCTATTGGGCCAGGCATCTGCGGCAAACAGTGCGCTTTGCTGAAGGGTTGCATGAGTTGTTGAAAGAATCGGGGCGAGTCCTGCTGGAGGTTGGCCCGGGGCAGACGTTGAGTACACTAGCAAGGCAGCACCCAGAAAAGACGACCGGACACGCGGTGTTCTCTTCCATACGACATGTGCATGACCAATACTCTGACGCGACGTTCTTGCTGAACACATTGGGTCGGCTCTGGCTCTCAAGCGTAGAGGTGGACTGGTCCAGATTTTATCTGGCTGAGCGTGCGGTTCGTGTGCCTTTGCCGACATATCCATTTGAGCGCCAGCGTTACTGGATTGAACCGCAAAAACAGACAGGGGATGTCAGCAGGCATCAAATGGATTTGTACAAGAAGCCGAATATTACAGACTGGTTCTACGTTCCTTCTTGGAAACGAGCCGCGCCACTGCAACTTTTAAAGAGGGCAGAAATGGCGGATCGAAAGTCGCGCTGGATGGTCTTTACGGATGCATGCGGGATCGGTTCTCAAATGGTGGACCGATTAGAGCAAGCGGGGCAGGATGTCATTACTGTGATGGCAGCCGAGCAGTTTGCCAAGCTCGACGAGCGTGTGTATCAGATTAATCCCCGAGAGCGTGATGACTATGACGCGCTGCTTCAAGACCTTCATGCCCGGAACAAGATTCCGACCACGATTGTCCATCTATGGAGCGTCACTCAGAATGATGGTGGACAATCAGAAGTCGAGTTCACTGAAAAATCTCAGGAGCTAGGCTTCTACAGTCTGCTTTTTTTAACGCAGGCATTTGGGAAACAGAATGTCACCGATCCCCTTCGAATCGGAGTCGTCTCAAACAACGTACAGGAGGTAACCGGCGAAGAGGAGTTGTCGCCGGAGAAGGCGACTGTGTTAGGGCCATGCAAGGTCATTTCGCAAGAATACCCGAACATCTCCTGCCATAGTATTGATCTTGGGCCAGAATTTTTGGGGGAGAAACTAATCGACCAGCTCATCGCGGAACTCACGGAAAATCACTCTGAGTATTTCGTCGCCTATCGCGGAAGTCACCGCTGGGCGCAGACCTTTGAGGCGGTACGACTGGATGGTCAAGCAGGAGACACAAGGTTACGGGAAGGTGGCGTCTACCTGATCACAGGTGGATTAGGAAGAATCGGACTCACGCTGGCAGACTACTTAGCGCAGTCCGTGCGGGCAAAGTTGGTTCTGGTAGGACGCACAGCTTTTCCCGAGAGGCACGCGTGGGAAGAATGGCTCAAGAGTCATGATGATGAGGATCAGACGAGTAGTCGGATACGAAAACTACAGGCGCTCGATGAATTAGGCGCAGAGGTTCTGCTACTCAATGCAGACGTTGCCAATTATGAACAAATGCAAGGAGTAATCAGCCGGACAGTTGAGCAATTTGGGAACCTTCACGGCGTCATTCACGGAGCAGCAACTCTTGGCGAGAAGGCGTTTGACCATATTCAGGAGGCGAGTGAAACTCAATGTGAGCAGCAGTTTCACTCAAAAGTGCGTGGGCTCCTAGTATTAGAAAAGGCTTTGCGCGGGCGGGAGCTTGATTTCTGTCTCTTGATGTCCTCATTAGCAGCAGTTTTGGGAGGTCTAAGATACGTTGCTTACTCTGCGGCGAACATCTTCATGGACGCTTTTGTTCATCAGCATAACAAGACAAACCGCACGCAGTGGACAAGTGTCGACTGGGATGGCTGGAGGTTCTGGGAAGGAACCGAACAAAAGCCAGGGATGGGAGCAAGTGTCGCCGCATTGGCGATCACACCAAAAGAAGGTATGGAAGCTTTTCAACGCCTCCTAGCTACAGCTCCAACGACTCAAGTAATCGTCTCGACCGGCAATCTACAAGCCAGGATTGACCAATGGATCAGGTTAGAATCTTCAGAAGAGGCAGAACAGTCAGAGAAAATTGACGCGCCCTCGCTATACCCAAGGCCGGCTTTGCAGAGCGCATATGTTGGGCCGCGAAATGAAATCGAGCAGACCGTGATTGACATCTGGCAAAAATTGCTCGGCGTCGAACAAGTAGGTGCTTACGATAACTTCTTCGAGTTGGGGGGACACTCTTTGCTGGGAGTTCAGGTCACTTCTCGGCTGCGCAATGCTTTTCATATGGAACTGCCTCTGCGTGCCCTATTCGAGGCGCCCACTGCGGCTGACCTGGCCGAGGTGATCGCCCAAGGACTGGCCGAGAAGGCAGAGCCTGAGAAGATGGCCTCTATGTTAGCTGAGTTAGAGGAACTCTCGGATGAGGAAGCGCAACAACTGCTTGCCGCCGAGATGCTGCAAAGTAATTAATACATTGTCCGTTGTCCGTAGTGCGGTTGTCCGCAGCTTCATGGCCGCCACTGCCATCCGGTTTTTGAACACCTAACAACTGACAACGGACAATGGACAAAGATCATTATGAAGACGAACATTCCGACGG
>Ga0180121_10000707_pt1 | contig 14106 bp, 13 predicted proteins | sample AntDrymUQ5402106_2_FD_129676 | JGI IMG/M metagenome (GOLD analysis project Ga0180121, IMG submission 129676) | Polar desert sand microbial communities from Dry Valleys, Antarctica - metaG UQ540 (21.06) (version 2) (version 2) | ecosystem: Environmental > Terrestrial > Soil > Desert | place...
CCACGCCCCGCATGTCCATCGCGTCCGAGATGATCATCCCGTCGAACTTCAGCTCGTCGCGAAGCAGCCCGTTGAGGACCGGTCGCGACAGTGTCGCAGGCACTCCGGTCGAATCCAGCGCCGGCATGGCGCCATGAAACGTCATGATCGCGCCAACGCCCGCGGCGATCGCCGCGCGAAAGGGCACGAGCTCGATACTGTCGAGGCGTGCCCGGCTCGCATTCACCACCGGGAGCGCGAGGTGGGAGTTGGTCTCCGTGTCACCGTGGCCGGGGAAGTGCTTGCCCGTCGCAACCATTCCGTGCTCCTGAAGCCCGCGCACGAACGCGGCACCAAGACGGCCGGCGAGATGCGGGTCTTCCCCGTACGAGCGTGTGTTGATGACCGGGTTGGCCGGGTTGTTGTTGACGTCGAGCACCGGCGAGAACGCGATATGGATCCCGAGCGCCCGCGACTCCAGGGCGGTCACGCGTCCCTGCTCGTAGGCGAGCGTGCTGTCGGCCGCGGCTCCGAGCGCCATCTGGGGAGGAAACACCGGCGCACCGCCCAGGTCGATGTTGTTCGGCAGAAATACCCCGCCACGCGCGCGAAATCCCGGACCTGCCTCGAGATCGGCGCCAACGAGCAGTGGAACACGACTGATCTGCTGAAGCGCATTCAGCTTGGCCGCGATCTCGAGAGGCGACCCGACCGACATGAGCACGCCGCCGATCCGATCGTCGGTGATGTTGGCCTTGAGCCGCCGCCATTGTGGCGCATCCTCGGCGACGTAATCCCCGAAGGTGGACTGCCAGACCATCTGCGCGGCCTTCTCGCGCAGGCTCAGCGATCCGAGGACCGAGTCTTCCCAGCTTCGCGCGGTAGCGACCACCGTGGCGATCGACTCCGGCGCGACCGACGGTGTTGTGGCAGTGCCCTGGCCCGGCTGCGGAGCGGGATCGGTGCGCGGCGGTACTCCCGGCGATGCGCAGCCCATCGCGATCGCGACGATGATGCCTGCCCCGGTCGCCCGGCATCGCGAACGCCGCGAGCGCCGGCTCAGCAGGGTCCCTGCCACGTCGCGGTCAGCCACGGAAGACACCTACCATGAGACGGTGCCCTTCCTGGTCGTGTCCACATCCTCGCCGGCTGCGGTCTTGAAGAAGAACGCTTCCATGTTGCGCGTCAGGAACGTGCGAGCCTGAGGCTCCATCACGTTCAGTCCATAGTGATTGATGAGCATCGTCTGCTGCTTGAGCCACAATCCCCAGCATTCGCGACAGATCTCCGCCGCAACGCGAGCGCCGATCGCGCCGGGAAAGGGTTGACGATCGAAGCCGTCGCGGGTCTCCCCACAGCGGGTGCACGTGATGTCGGCCATGCCTTACCTCACAAAAAAAAACGGGGCGGCGCGGAATGCGGGACCCGGACACGCTGCCGGATCCACCGCCCTTCCCCGCCGCCGGTTGAGACTCTCTAGGAGCGCGCTCGGGCGTACTCGACTTTCGCGAGCCCGAAGATGGAGAGCAGTCTAATGTATGCCCACCCGATATCGAACTCGTACCACTTGGCCTTGAAGGTTGCCGAATGCGGGTCCGCGTGGTGGTTGTTGTGAAGCTCTTCGCCGCCGAGCCAGATCGCGATCGGTGAGATGTTGCGGCTCTCATCCTTCACATCGAAGTTCCGGTAGCCGAGCGCGTGACCCACGCCGTTGATGATTCCGGCGGCCCAGAACGGGATCCAGAGCATCTGCGCGGTCCAGACGAGAGGCCCGGCAAAGAACCCGAACAGGTAGATGTCGAGCAGCAGCATCAGGAGAATCCCGATCTTGCCGTGCGGCGCGAGAAGGTGGCGCTCCAGCCAGTCGTTCGGCGTTCCCTTGCCATACTTCTCGAGAACCCCGGGCTGCCGGACGGTGGTCCGGTAGTAGAACGCGCCCTTGAGAACGATATTCCGAAGCCCCTCACGCAGGGGGCTGTGCGGGTCGCCATCGCGATCCGCGAACGCGTGATGCTTGCGGTGACAGGCGACCCATTCCTTCGTCACGATCGCCGTCGACAGCCAGAGCCAGAGGCGCATCGGCAGCGCAGCGAGGAAGTGAAAACGAACGCTTCGGTGTGTCTGTGCGCGGTGAAGGAACAGCGTCACGGAGACGTTCGTGAGGTGTCCCGCGACAATGACGAACAGAACCGGCTTCCACCACTCCGACCCCCAACTCGCGAATCCCGGCATTCCCGCTCCAAGCTGTCTCGGCGCCGCGCGACCCGGCGGCGCATGATGGCGGCGACTCACGCGAGCCGACGCAGGATGGCTGAACTTACTTCCACCGGAAGGATCGGGCCACCGGCACGAGCCGGTGGCGCGCCCAAACCCGGTGCACGAGCGGATCCGCGCGGACTTGTGGGGCCACGACGGGGCACGTACTCTCCCGAACATGAAGATGACGCAGAGCAGGCCCCCCGCGCTCGCCACCGGAAGCGCGAGCGCAACGGGCACGCAGCGTTACCGCGAACGATTCTCTCCGGCATTCGCCGCCGATCACTTCCGGCCGCTCGCCGGCGATCTGCATGCGTCGTCGATCGGTGCCGGGACCTATCTCGGCGAATGCGGCGATCCGGACGATGCTCGCTACACGCAGACGATCCGGCTGGCACTGTCCAGCGGAATCAACGTCGTGGATTCGGCGATCAACTACCGGTGCCAGCGTTCCGAGCGAGCCGCAGGCCTGGCGCTGCGAGAAGCGATCGCGGCCGACGAGACCTCCCGCGACGAGATCATCATCTGCACGAAGGGAGGCTATCTCCCGCTCGACGGGACACCGCCTGACTCGCGAGCCGAGTACAAGGCCTACGTCCAGCGCGAGTTCGTCGACACGGGCATCATCGGTCCGGGGGAGCTGGTCGTGGATGGCCACTGCATCGCGCCGGCCTATCTCGATCACCAGATCGACTGCAGCCGCGACAACCTCGGCGTCGCCACCATCGACGTCTACTACCTCCACAATCCCGAGCAGCAGCTGGACGCCGTTGCGCCCAGTGAGTTCCAGCACCGCGTGCGGCGCGCGTTCGAGACTCTGGAGCAGCGGGTTGCCGCTGGCGATATCGGCTCCTATGGATGTGCCACCTGGCAGGGGTTCCGCATCGCACCCGAAGCCCGTGGCTACCTGAGCCTCGCCGACCTCGTGGGCCTCGCACACTCGGTAGCGGGCGACAGCCATCATTTCACGACGGTTCAGCTTCCGCTCAATCTGGGGATGACCGAGGCCATCCGGGCGCGGACGCAACGCTTGCCCGGCGATCGCTGGGTGACGCTCGTCGAAGCGGCCGCAGAGTTGGGGATCACCGTCGTCGCGAGTGCCACACTGCTTCAGTCGAAGCTCGCCGCCGGCCTGCCGCAACCCGTGCGCGATGCATTTCCCGACCAGGCCACCGATGCCGCGCGAGCCATCGCCTTCGTACGGGCGGCTCCCGGCGTATGCACGGCGCTCGTTGGGATGAAATCCGCGAGTCACCTCGAACAGAACCTGAAAGCCGCGCACTGACGCTTCGAGGAGACGGGAGGACGCTCCGGGAACAGGCAGTATGCTTTTTGCCTTGGTCCGGGAGACCTCCCAGTCCCGCCCATGTCACAACTGCCGTTCCCACAGCCGCCGAGCGACGTCCTGCCCCTGGCCACGCGCTCGCCCGGAGGTCGTGCTCGCGAGTATGCAGGCTTGGCGGCGGCGGCCAGTGAGCTCGTCGGCAACCTCGGGATCGCCGACCAGCTCAGGCGCATTGCCCGACGTGCGCATTCGCTTCTCGACGCGGACTATGCCGCGGTCGCCACGGTGGAGCCCGATGGAAGAAGCGTCTGGCGTGCGGTGGACGGCGCGATCTCCGATGCGTGGCGCGCGGTCGTCTTCGAGCCGGGACGCGGAACGGCAGGGCGCGTCCTCGCACGCAACGGCGCCGTGGTCATCGACAGTTTCCCTCACAACCCGGAATTTCCTGTCGAGGAGTTTCCGGCACATGCGGCCGAGGGCATGCGAACAGCCATCGGGGTTCCGCTGCGGACAGCGGGGGCACCCTTTGGCGCGATCGTCATCGCCTGGCGCCTACCGGTGGAGGTTTCGGACGACCAGATCGCGCTCGCCCAGACACTGGCCGATCTTGCCTCCGTCGCGATCCGGAATGCCGAGCTGTTCGCCGAGTCGGCCGAACGCGCCGAACGTCTCGAACGGGTGAATGCGGAGCTCGAGGCGACCCAGGATCAGCTCGAGCAGCAAGCTGCCGACCTCGCGGAGCATGCATCGGGGACCGAGCGGTTGAACCTCAGCCTGCACGAGAGCAACGAGGAGCTGCGGCGCGCGACGTCGATCAAGGAGCGCTTTTTTGCCCAGATGTCGCACGAGCTTCGCACGCCGATCAATGCGATTCTCGGCTACAGCACCCTCATCACCGACGGCATCATGGGGCCGGTTCCCGGTGAGGTACAGCAGATGCTCACGCGCATCCGGTCCAGCGGGCACCACCTGCTTGAACTTGTCAACGATGTGCTCGACATCAGCCGACTCGAGGCCAACAAGGTTGCGCTCGACATCCACGACTTCGATCTCGCGGAGCTGGCGCGCGACGCCCTGTTCTCGGTCGACCCTCAGGCCCGGTCGAAGGGGCTGGAGCTGCTCCTGGAAGCCCCGGAGAAGCTCTCGATCACGTCGGATCCGGCGCGAGTGCGCCAGATCATCCTCAATCTCGCGTCGAATGCGGTCAAGTTCACCCAGTCCGGTCGCGTGGCGCTCGAGGTCGGGCTGGCCAGCGAGGACTGGGTCGAGATCACCATCGCCGACACCGGCGTCGGGATTTCGCCGGAGAACATCGATCGCGTCTTCGAGGAATTCGCGCAGGTCGGGAAGGGCGACCAGGGAACGGGCCTCGGGCTCACCATCAGCCGTCGGCTCGCCACGCTGCTCGGAGGCGACCTCTCGGCGTCGAGCGAGTTTGGCCGGGGGAGTCGATTTACCCTGAAGCTTCCGGCACACGGCGCGGGGGCCGAGACTCCGCCACGCTGATGGTGGCGACGCTGCCACGGGTGGGACGGTGCGGACATCAGGTCCGCACCGTCCAGACAACCGTGATCAGCGGGTGATGCGAACCGGCTGAACCATGAGATGCAGGTTGTGGCCAATGCGAAGCCCGGCTACACCGTCGGTCGGGAGGCCGGCTTTCGGAAGCGCAGCGACCTGGGTGTCGTTGACCATGAAACGAATCGAGTCTGCCGCGACGCGAACGGCGAGTGTGTAGGCCACCTTTCCACTGGCATCGGCTTTCGGAACGGAGTTGCTCGCGGTCCAGGCCTTGAGTGAGGTGACCTTGGTGCTGTCGCGACGACTGATCATGTACTCGCCCGTGCCGCCCACCACGAAGTACAGGTAGCGATGCGACGGCTGGTCCATGTTGCTTCCGCCGACGAAGATCCCGTACGCCTCGCGGTGCGCCGAGGCTTCGGCCTGCTGGAGCCGGGCCGTGGCCGTGTAATTCCCGCTGGCACTGTCACCGGGCGCCCAGGTGATGTGGTGGGGGCCGGTCACGACCTCCCACATGTCGCCTGACTTCGTGTACTTCGCATCGGCAATGTTGCCGGGTGTCCGGCCCGGATTGCTGTCGACGCGGGCCATGAACCCCGAAGGCACGCCGCTTCCGCCGGTGGTACGATCCGGGTCGGCATTCGCCGCCGGAGCGCCAGCGGCCGGCGCGGCCGCGTCAGCACTCTCACCAACTGCGGTGTCGTCTCCCTTCGCGCATGCGCTGGACAGCAGCGCGGCGAGGACCATCATCGATGTACGCACGGATTCCTCCAATGAGGTAGCTTGGGCGGTGAGGCCGTGAATATACTCGCCCATCGAGTCCGCCGTAGCCAGCCGCATTTACACGACCGCTCGCGCAAATCTGTTTCCTGCACTACAATGCGCGCGAATCTTGCTATTCGTCGATGTACCACCACCTCACCAGGAGTGAATTCATGGCGTCAAGCAAGAAGTCGTCACGTGGAGGCTCGCGTAGCGGTGGTTCACGGAAGTCGGGTGCGCGGAAGAAGAGCAGCTCGTCACGGAAGCGCTCATCGTCCAGGAAGTCCGCCCGCAAGCGCGGTGGAGCATCCGGTCGCAAGTCGAGTAGCCGGAAATCCGGCGCCCGGAAGTCATCCCGGAAATCGTCCAGGAAGTCATCGTCGCGCAAGGCATCATCGCGGAAGTCCAGCTCGCGCGGCTCGGCTCGGAAGAGCGCCGCGAAGCGCAAGTCGTCCGGCCGCAAGTCCGGTGGCGCTGCGCGGAAGAGAAAGCAGTCGCCAGTGGCGCGCGCGAAGCGCGTCGCCACCGCGGTCGTCGAGCAGGCGCGTGGCGGCGTCGCCAGCCTGGTCGAGGGAGCGGGCGATCTCTACAATCGCGTGACCTGAAGGCTGACAAGCCGGATTCGCGTACACAACGGGGAGCCAGAAGGCTCCCCGTTGTGTACATCCGCCCCTGACGTCGCACGCGAATGGGCTACTGCATGGTCGCCGCGGGCGACGGTGACCCGTCGCTCCCCACCCGGGCGAGCAGCCACTCCCCGGTCAGGGCCAGCACCCGATCGCGGCCGACATCGACCGTGATGACATGGCCGCCGCCATCAGTCCATTCAAACCGTTTCTCACGGGCACCGAGACGATCGAACGATTGCTGCGCGGCGCCGGGCTCGATCCGGTTGTCATCCCGTGACTGAATCACGAGCGTTGGGACCGCGACATCCGCCAGCGCGCGCCTGGCGCGGGAGACCAGTCGCTGCAGCTCGTTCAGCAGCCGCGGAGTGACCGTGCCGAATCCGCGGTTGTTCCTCCGCTCGAATTCATCCTTGATCGACGCTTCCTCCCTTGCGGGGAGGTAGCGGATGAACGGCGCCAGTGCCCAGTGCAGCGCAGCCAGTCGCCGTGCGCGGGGGCGCATGCTGAGATAGGGTGCGATCAGTACCATGGCGTCCGGCAATCGCCCCTCGTCCGCTGCTCCCGCCGCAAGAATCACCGAGAGCGCTCCGCCCATCGAGACGCCGACGACCCCCACCGCGTCGTATTCGCTGCGGATGGCGGCGAGCTGACGCGCCGCGCCCTCCAGCCACGCCTCCGCCGTGCTCCCCCCGAATTCACGGAGTGTCCGACCGTGGCCAGTGAGCAGGGGAGCACGGACGCTGAATCCCAGGCCGTGCAGATATTCCGCGAGATAGCCGACCGTCTGCGGCGTGTCGCCGAAACCATGAAGGATGAGCACCGCGCGTCTCCGGCCGACATGACGGTCGATCGGGCGGGCGCCCTCGATGATGCCGTCGGGCCCGCGCGGAAGGTCGCGAAGCGATGTGCGCTCCACCCGTGCCGCGATGGAGCGACGCAGCAGCCAACCCGCGGCGAGCACGACCACGAGAACGGCGGCATTCATATCACGTTTCCCGTCCGGTCGGGCGAATACTCATCCCCCGTGCAGACGATCAGTACTGCGGGATGGATTCATCCACCTCGGCACTCCATCGCGCAATGCCGCCGGCGAGGTTCCAGAGGCGGGTGAAGCCCTGCGACTGGAGATATCGAACGGCAGCCGCACTCCGAATCCCATGATGGCAATGGATGACCATATCGCGTGCAGGGTCCAGGGTGGGAGCAGCATCCTGGAGCGTCCCGAGCGGCACCAGTTGCGCCCCCGCTATGCGTGCGACCGCCCACTCTCCCGGCTCGCGGACATCGAGGAGCACGAGATCATCGCCGCGGTCGCGGCGAGTCGCGAGCTCACTCGGCGTGATCTCCCGCACAAAGTCGATGCCCTCGGCTGCACCCCCCGCGTTTGATGCCACGCCACAGAACGCGTCATAGTCGATGAGCTCGGTGATCTCGCGTGTTCCGCAGGCGGGGCATGCTGGATCCCGGCGAATCTGGATGGTGCGGAATCGCATCCGCAGGACGTCGATCAGGAGGAGCCGGCCGCTCAGCGAGTCACCTGCGCCGAGCACGAGCTTGATCGTCTCGGTCGCCTGGATGGACCCGACGATTCCCGGAACCACCCCGAACACTCCCCCCTCCGCGCACGACGGGACCATCCCTGCCGGCGGCGGCTCGGGGAAGAGGCAGCGATAACAGGGCCCGCCGTCATGCCCGAACACGGATGCCTGACCCTCGAAGCGAATGATGCTGCCATACACATTCGGCTTCCCCAAAATCACGCACGCATCGTTGACGAGATACCGCGTCTGGAAGTTGTCCGTCCCATCGACGACGATATCGTAGTCCGCGAGGATCTCCAGGGCGTTCGCCGAAGTGAGCACCGTGTCGAACGTGCTGAGGTCGACGTTGGGGTTGATGTCGGTGATCCGGTCGCCGGCAGACTCGGTCTTTCGCCGACCGATGTCGCCGGTTCCGTGGAGGATCTGACGCTGGAGGTTCGTCCGGTCGACCACATCACCGTCGACGATCCCCAGATGACCGATCCCGGCAGCGGCGAGATAGAGAGCCGTTGGCGATCCGAGACCGCCGGCGCCGATGAGCAGGACGCGCGCCTGCTTCAGCCGGCGCTGCCCGTCGCTGCCGACACCGGGAAGGATGAGGTGGCGACTGTAGCGGACCAGCTCTTCGGAGGTGAGCGCCGGCGCGCCTCGCGAATCACGCACGGTCGAAATATATACCGGCCGCGATCGTCGTCGCGGCCGCGGCGGGCTCACATCTCTGCGCGCTCGTCGTCGGCGTGCGTGAACGTGAGAGGCCTGTCGTGTTCCGAGGAGGAGCGGTCGAGTCGCTGCTCCAGCGCGCCAGGTGGCGAAATGACGTAGCGGACGCCATCGCGCGTGACGAGCCCCTCACGAGCCAGCCGGCCGAGCACCAGCGACACCGACTCCCGTGTTGCGCCCACCATCTCGCAGAGGAGGCGATACTGGGACGTGCCGAGAACGACTTGGCCAGAATCGCTCGCGTAGGCCCGCGATCGCGCCATGCGCAGAAGTGCCAGGAGGAGTCGCTGCTCGACACCGAGCGTCGCGAGCTCTCTCATTCGCTGAAGCAAGGTGGCGCGTTCTCGCATGATCTGGCCGATCAGCGCGATCGCGTGTTGCGGCTGCTCGCGAACATATGCCCGAAAGGCAGCGCTGCTGAGGTGCAGTGTTTCCGTTTCGCCATCGGCGCGTGCATCGGTCGCGTACCGTCCCTGCCTGGCGAGCCCCTCGGAGCCGAATGTCTCTCCCCCGCCGGCCATTGCCGGGACGAACCCCCGCCCTGCCTTGACCCGATTCCTGAGGACGATGCATCCACGCAGGACGACGAAGACGCCGTCCGCCCGCCCGGCGGTCTCATAGATCATGAAGCCGGGCGGCCATGTCGCGAGCGCCGCATACGCGGCGATGGCGGCTCGGTCGGACTGCGAGAGTTTCTCGATGTCGTTATTCAATCCATCCACTGCGGTCTCTGCGACTGCTGGCGTTTTGCAACTTTTTGCAATGTCCGGGCCGTCTGGACAGCGCTCCAGATTATCGCTTGTATTGGTGATCCCATGCGTGCCCAGATCTGCTGATGCATTCCGCGACCCACGCCGAGCGCCGTCCGGGCACCCTGGCGTTTGCCATCCTCGGAGCGGACGCCATGCTCGCGGCACTGCCGGCAACGCCCGTGCAGATCGCGCACGCCTGCCTGGCTGCGGGCTACGATGTCGCCGTTCCCGCCAGCTGGGGTGATGAGCTGCTCGCGGCAGAGTGCCTTCGACAGCTCGCCGAGCGTGGCCCGCGACCCGCCGTGATGTGCTCGTGCCCGCATGTCCGTGCGGAATTGCTGGCGGTCGGGCCCGATCTCGCGCCGGTGCTCGTTTCCCTCGTGCCACCGCCTGTCGCCGTCGCGCGCTACCTGCAGGCCCTCTACGGGCGCGACAGATTGCACCTGACGTATGTCGGGGGGTGTCCGGGTGCACGCGATGAGGCGATCGATGCGGCTGCGATGCCGGGAGAGTTCTTCTCGTCGCTTGCCGTTGCCGGGATCAGCCTGACGGATCAACCGCGAGTGTTCGACTCCGTCCTTCCCCCTGATCGCCGACGCTTCTATTCCACCGCTGGCGGCGTGCCGTCGGCCGAGCAGCTGTGGAGTGTCGGGAACGGCCGCTCGCTCGTGGAGCTCGACGGAGAGGATTATCTGATCGAGCTCGCCCAGCATCTTCTTTCACACGAATGCGCGCTCATCGATCTCGCGCCGCGGCTCGGATGCGCCTGCAGCGGGGCCGCCACCGCCATTCCTGCGCGGAGCGCACGAGCCGCGGTCGCGGTCATCGAGCCGCCGCGCGCGGCCAGCGCGGTGATCGATGTCACCGTCGTGGTGAACGTGCTTCTCCCGATCGATCCAGGGAGCACGGAAACGGAAGTCACCGAACTCGGTGCCACCGTGGACGTCCCGACCAGGGTCGCGGGGCGAGTGTCGTCGCCCGAAGCGGACAGGGGCGGTGACAGAGCGGGTCACAGGGCCGTGGCGGCGACCCTGCTCGCCGTGCGCCGTCGCTCGCCGGTTGCCGGAATCCGCGCACAACAGCTCACCGTCCCGATGGCCCGCGTTGCGGGGCGCACGCTCCCGCGAGCCTACGTTGCGCGGCGCCGTATCACTTCTACCGACCCGTCAGCACGGGCGGCGGAGCACACGGTGACTCGCTTGCCCGCACCATCAGCCGTGGACAATGGCGCGGACGATCACGAGCGCGCGCGGCCGGCTGCACGAGTAGCGTCGGCGGCGCGGGGACATAATGAGCGAACCGCTTCCGCATCGATCGCCGCCGGCGCGGCTGGTGCGCCAGACCAGATGAGCGACGGCCCGCGCTCGTAGGTCAGAGCTCGTCGATCTCATCGGTTGCGCGCTTGATCGCCTCCCGAAGCCGCGATTCGCTCCCTGTTCCCGGGGCGACCCCTGCGGCAAGGAGGCTGAACTGCCGCAGCATCTCGGCGTCCACGAAAGTTCCGGGCAGCGCAGCCCCGAGCGCGTCGAGCGAGCGCACCGCCAACTCCCGCAGCAGTCGCAGCGTCGAGGGCTCCAGCGCGCGAAGTGCTGCAATGGTCGGTACCTCCGGCGGCGTCTGGCCACGATCCCTGTTTCGACGCGGTGCCTCGAGCAGCATGGAGACCGGGGCAAGGGTCACCACGAATGATCCCGGGGTGTGATCACTGAAGCTCGCAACGACGCCGCGTCGCTTCAGGGAACCGAGGGTTTTCTGAACCGCTTCGCGGACGACGGACACGCCACCGTGACTTCCCTTCCCTCGACCGGTGATGACCAGCACCTCGCCCGATGCTCCCACCTGCCGCTCACGAAGCCACGATTCGGCGCGAGCCGCAGCATCGGCCGCGGTCGGCAGTGACTCCCGGAGGTTCAGGATGCGCTGGGAGCCGAACCTGGCCTCATCGAGCGCCTGCAGGACCTCCGCACGCTGTCGGCGATGATACGTGGACATGCGACCCCCCGGCTTACCGCATCATCGGCGACGATCGGGCCCTGATTCACTCCAGCGCATCGGCGAGCATCGAGAGGCCGCGCTGGAGGTCGTCCCGGGTCGCGACGAGGGGTGGAAGAAGCCGCACGGTGTGCTCGCCCGCCGTGCAGACCAGCAAGCCCGCGGTGAGCGCCCGGCTCACGACCTCGGACGCCGATGCGACGACATCGATTCCCCACATGAAGCCGAGTCCTCGCACCGCGCGCACCCGTGCGCCGCTCCGCGCCATCCGGTTGAGCTCCCCGCCGAACCACGAGCCATCGTCGCGCACCCGTGCGAGCAGGTCCGGGTCCGAGAGCCGCTCGAGCACATGGAGTGCAACGGATGAGACGAACGGACCGCCACCGAACGTCGTGCCGTGATCCCCGGGCTGAATGGACGACGCGATATGCTCGGCGAGGAGCACGGCACCCATTGGGAGGCCGCCGGCGAGCGGCTTGGCGAGTGTCAGGAGGTCAGGAACGACGCCAGGACGCTCGTACGCGAAGAGGTGCCCCGTGCGCCCAAGCCCGCACTGCACTTCATCGAAGATCAACGCAATGCCGCGGGCGCTGGTCATCTCACGCAGTCCGCGCAGGAAGTCCGCCTCGAGCACGCGCACGCCGCTCTCGCCCTGCACGGGCTCGACGATCACCGCCGCGACGGTCTCCGCATCCAGCAGCGTATCGAGCTCGGCGAGCGACCGCTCGCCGATGCTCACGCCGCCCGCGAGCGGGCGGAAGGGTGCGCGGTACGCAGGCCGGTCGGTTGCCGCCAGCGACGCGAAGAGCCGCCCATGGAACCCGCCGCGCAGGGCGATGATCTCGTGCTTGGCAGGGCCGCCGAGCACGCGAGCCCAGCGCCGGGCAAACTTGAACGCGCCTTCGTTCGCCTCCGCTCCGGAATTGCAGAAGAAGACCGATGCCGCGAACGAGCGCTCGACGAGTGCACGCGCGAGCTGGGCCCCCGGCGCGGTGCGGTACAGGTTCGAGACGTGGATGAGACCCGTGTCCATGGCCGCGACCATCGCCGCGCGGATCCCGGGATCATCGTAGCCGAGCGCGTTGACGGCGATCCCGCTCGCGAAGTCGAGATAGCTGTGGCCATCCGCGTCGAACAGCTCGCACCCTTCTCCGCGGACAAGCTCCATCGGAGCGCGGCGGTACGTCGCAAGCAGCGCATTGGGCGCCGTCGTCGGAGAATGCGGCACCGGTGGAGCGAGCGGGATTGCGGTCATGCGGCAACCTGGACAGGAGTGATCATCGTTCCAGCGTGGAGATCGGTGATGGCGTCGAGGCCGCCAATTCGCACGCTCGCGACATTGCATTGTACAGCATGAACTGCGGCATCGAGCTTTGCCACCATCCCACCGGCGGCTGTGCCATCGGCGATCATCGCGCGTGCAGCGTCCACATCGAGCGATGCCACGACACGGCCTCGCTCGAGGACGCCCGGGACATCGGCGACGAGCAGGAAATCCGCCGCCGACATCGCCACGGCCACTGCGCTCGCGGCATCATCGCCGTTCACGTTGAGCGGGGCCCCGTCGTCCGTGCTGCGGGCCACCGGTGATATGATGGGCAGATATCCGTCCCGCAGAAGCGTGTGCAGCAGGGATGTGCGGATGCTCGACGGCGTTCCGACGTGTCCGAGGGTCGCGGGCGTGATGCGCGTCGCCATGATCAGCGCGGCATCCTCGCCGGACAGGCCGAGTGCAGTCACGCCCGCAGTCAGCAGCGCCGAGACGAGCCGCTTGTTGCTGGATCCGGAGAGCGCCATGCGCAGGATGTCGAGATCCGCCGCCGCCGTGACGCGCCGCCCTCCGATGAATGCCGGTTCGTGCCCGAGCGCGCGCTGAAGCGTGGTGATCTCGTCGCCGCCGCCATGGATGACGCACACAGCGCCATGGCTGGCCCGCCAGGCCGTGGCGATCGCCTCGGGCAGCCGCGAATCGGACTGCACCCGGCCACCGATCTTGATGACGCGCATCAGCATGGCAGGCCCTCGGTCTCGTCGAGGCCCAGCATGAGGTTCGCGTTCTGCAGCGCCTGCCCCGCCGCTCCCTTCATCAGGTTGTCGATTGCGGACAGCACGATCAGCGTCGGCTGCCGTGTTCCGGTCGCCATCACCGCGGACACACGCACGACGTTCCTGTGTGTCACGTCGCGAAGAGTCGGCGGCTCCGCGCTCGTCTCGAGGAATGGCTCGCCGGCAAACGCGTCACGCCACAGCGACATCGGGTCGGCAATCGGTGCTTCGAGCGGAACGACCATCGTCGCCAGGATTCCGCGAGCCACGGGAAGGAGGTGCGGCGTGAAGACGATATCGGCATCCCCGCCCATGTCGCGCAGCACCGACGACATCTCGGCAAGGTGGCGATGACCGTTGCCGACGCCGTAGGCGCGGAAATCCTCGGTGATCTCCGAGAAGAGCAGATCGGGGCGGGCGCTCGACCCGGCACCGGTCGTCCCGCTCGCGGCCGCGACCGCGATCGTACGACCCGCGGCGATGTGGCCGCCGCGGGCGAGTGGAAGAAGCCCGAAGAGAATCGCCGTCGGGTAGCACCCGGGGTTGGCGATTATCCTACCCTCCGCCGTCCCGAAGACCTCCGGCAGCCCGTAATGGGCCTCCGCCAGCAACCCCGGCGCGGG
>Ga0180121_10000708_pt1 | contig 14072 bp, 14 predicted proteins | sample AntDrymUQ5402106_2_FD_129676 | JGI IMG/M metagenome (GOLD analysis project Ga0180121, IMG submission 129676) | Polar desert sand microbial communities from Dry Valleys, Antarctica - metaG UQ540 (21.06) (version 2) (version 2) | ecosystem: Environmental > Terrestrial > Soil > Desert | place...
GTAAGCAGGTGCAAATTTCGGATCAGCTTCTATCGATTTGTTATAAAACTCAATTGCTTTATTATAGTCTTTGAGGTCAGAGTAGACATTGCCTAAGTTATTGTAAACGTATTCAAATTTCAGATCAGCTTCTATTGCTTTTTTATAAAACTTAATTGCTTTATTGTAGTCTTTGAGGTCAGAGTAAACATTTCCTAACCCATTGTAAGCGTATGCAAATTTCGGATCAGCTTCTATCGATTTGTAATAAAACGCAATTGCTTTATCATAGTCTTTGAGGCTAGAGTAGACATTCCCTAAATTAGCGTAAGCAGGTGCAAATTTCGGATCAGCTTCTATCGATTTTTTATAAAACTCAATTGCTTTATTATAGTCTTTGAGGTAAGAGTAAACATTTCCTAACCCATTGTTAGCATTTGTATTTTTCGGATCATCTTCTATTGCTTTTTTATAAAACCCAATTGCTTTATCATAGTCTTTGAGGTTATAGTAGACATTGGCTAATATTTCGCATTATAGATTTTTGTATTTTCAAAACATTTATAATTGGGTAAGTTTCGTAAGAAAAAAATTTAAAATTATGGAAAATTCCAAGCTTCAAGAAATTTTAAAACTTAGCAGAGACGAAAGATTAGAGATTGTGAAATCAATCTGGGACAGCATTGCCGAAGAGCAGGATAACATGGAAATACCAAAAGATCAATTGGTTGAACTAAAAAAAAGACTTGAAAAGATTAAAAACGGAAAAGCAAAATTTATTCAATGGGAAGATGTTGAGAAAATTTTTGAAGGTAAATGAAGTATATGCTGGAGCTTTTAGAAGAAGCATTGAATGATATGATTGAGTCTTTTATATGGTATGAATCACAAAAAAAAGGATTAGGTGAGGAATTTTATTTTGTATAAAAGATGGTCTAAGAAGATTAAGAGGGACTTCTAAAAGATTTCAAAAGATATTTCTTAACGTTAGGCGTTTAGTTCTTAAAAAATTCCCATTTAATATTTTTTATATTATTAATGAATATAACGATATCATAAAAATTATTGCCATTTATCATAATAGCCGAAGTCCATTACAATGGAAAAACAGAATTTGATCCCATCCTGCCCATTTTAAATTAATTAAAATTCAATTGTTTCTTATAATCGCTATTGAGATTTTTGTATAAAATATTTTTTGGCAAAAGACTCCCAAATAGTACAGGTCGGTAAGAGAAAGATCGAGCTTTCAAATCTCAAGAAGGTGCTTTTTCCTGATGATGACATCGTAAAAGCCCAGGTGATTGAATACTACTTTAAAATAGCTCCAACAATTCTGAATCACATCAAAGGCCGACCTCTTTCACTGGTGCGTTACCCTGACGGAATTTACGGCGAGAAATTTTTTCAGAAGAACCGTCCAGACTGGGCGCCCGACTGGATTGAATACATTGCGCTTGGTAGTGATCCAAAAGAGCAAAAAGATTATATCATTGCTACTGAAGAAGCAACTCTTGTTTGGCTTGCGAATTTAGCGTGCCTTGAACTACATCAAATGCATTCAAAAAAGCCTCACTATGACAAGCCGGATTATATGGTGTTTGACCTCGATCCGCCTGAAGGTTATAAGTTTGAAGACGTTGTTGAAATTGCATTGAACCTTAAGTCACATCTTGAAAATTACGGCTATCATACTTTTGCAAAAACTACAGGCGGAAAAGGAATTCATGTTGTTACTCCGATCGAGCAGAAATGGGATTTTCATACTGTTTTTGAAACCGCACAGTTGATTGCAACACCATTTGTTGAGTCACACTCAAACTTGACTCTGCACATTAAAAAAGATGCAAGAAAAGGACGTGTGTTGTTAGATATTTATAGGATAAGAAAAGGGCAAACAATAGTTTCTCCTTATAGTCTCAGAGGAAATAAAGGCGCACCGGTATCGATGCCTTTACCTTGGGAAAAGATTGAAATATTAAAAGACCCGCGTGAATATAATTTGACCAACGTTCTGGAAATTATAAACAGTGAGGGCGACGCGTGGGAAGGAATTTCCGCATTTGCAGTTGAACTTCACACTGAACGCAAGTCAAAAGCATCGAATAAAAAAAGTTTAAAGCTGTCGGGAAAATATAAAACTCCCGAGCAGCTTGACAAATATTCAAAGAAAAGAGATTTCGAAAAAACTCCCGAACCTCCTTCCAAAGTTATTGAAGGAAAAGGAAACCAGTTTGTTATTCACCGCCATCATGCATCACGACTACATTATGATCTTCGTCTGGAAAAAGATGGCGTTTTAAGATCATGGGCAGTTCCAAAAGGGCTGCCCCCGGCGCCGGGAATAAAACGGCTTGCAGTTCAGACTGAAGATCATCCGATGGAATATCTTAAATTTGAAGGATCAATTCCGAAAGGTCAATATGGCGGGGGAGATATGTGGGTTTATGCGTCGGGCAGGTATGAAATCACCAAAGATAAAAAGGATGGATTCTATTTTCAGCTCCATAGTCCGCAGGTCAGCGGTGAATACAGGATTCACAATATTAAAAATAAAGACTGGCTTTTGGAACGCGTTGATAGACCGCAGGTTGACTGGCTTCATGAAACAATTGAACCTATGTTAGCTCAATCAAGAAAAGATGTTCCCATCTCAGATGATTTTGTCTATGAAGTAAAATGGGATGGCATAAGAGTTATTGTAACCCTTGACGAAGACAAGATTTCGTTAAGAAGCAGAAATAATCTGGATTTGACGGCAAAATTTCCCGAACTTTTAACTGCAGAAAAATCATTACGCGGAACGTGTGGAGTATTGGACGGCGAGATCGTTTGCCTTGATGAAAATGGTAAACCGAATTTTAAAGAAGTTATTCATCGAATGCAGCGCTCAGTGGAAGGAGACATTCAAAGAGCGATGAAAAAATATCCTGCCTACTGTTATTTGTTTGATCTTCTTTATCTTGACGGCCGGGCTGTTATCAATGAACCTTTGACGAGACGTCGAGAATGGCTGAAGGATTGTGTTAAAAAAGATTCATGGTATCGGTTAAGTGAAATTGTAGAAGATGGAAAGGGTTTATTTGAAGCTGCGGGAGAACTTGGATTAGAAGGTATTGTCGCAAAAGAAAAGAACAGTAAATATACTCCTGGCAAAAGAAGCGATTGCTGGCTTAAGGTCAAAGTGAGGCAGACTTCGGAAAGCTTTGTAATCGGCTACACAAAAGGCAAAGGCAACCGTGACGAATTATTCGGAGCATTGCACCTGGCTGATATCGATGACGGAGAGATTAGATATAGGGGAAAAGTCGGAACCGGATTTGATACAAAGAATATGAAGGAAGTTTACGTCGAGCTGAAAAGACTCAAGGAAATTAGAAAGCCGATTAAACAAAAAGTTTTAGATGAAAAGCAGACGATATGGGTTGAGCCGAAACTTGGTTGTGAAATCGAGTATGCTTCTATGACTAAGGACGGGGCTTATCGTGAGGGAGTTTTTGTGAGGTTGAAACCGGATTTGTTTAGTTAACAATTATCAATGTTCAATTATTAATTATCAATTGTAAAACCTTCGTTATTAAAGTATCATATATTGCATAGAGGATTTTTGGCAATTGGGAAATTAATAACTTAAGTTGACCGCTTCGAATAGTAAAAAAGCGGAAATAACCACAGATTCACAGATTGTTATTTTTCTGTTTAAATAATTTTTTAAATAAATCTGTGAATCTGTGGTAAAAAGAAACAAAAATCTAAGGCGGTCAATTTAAGTAAATTAATAATTGTTTTGGATATCAAAGTTGCTGTATTGATCATTTAAATCAAAGTGGAAATGAATGAGAACTTGTAATATAATTACTTCCTTATCCCAATTTGAACAGTAAGCCATTGAATTTTTTTTAATTCCTAAAAAGTTAAATGCGTATTTTAATTTTTATTTATAAGTTGTTGATAACTCAATTATAAAAACAAGGTTGATACCTTTTCCAAAGAGAAGTTATACAATAAGTAAACTAATCTTTTTACCAAGTCCGTCCTCAAAAATTCTGTAAAGGGTTGAAAGCTGAATGTCGCACTTGCAGTTTTCAAGTCGCGAGATGTAACTCTTTTTAGTTCCGACTTTGTCTGCGAGTTGTTCCTGTGTTAATTTAGCTTCACGTCTTGCGTCTTTGAGTGTTTCGCTGATAACAAAATATTGCGCTTTCTTTTCGAACTCGTCACGCTTTTTAGTCCCGATTTTTCCATATTGAATATCTAAAATTTCGTCAAAGTTCTTAGCGTTTCTTATTGCTTCTTTTTTTTTCAATTTGTTTGTCTTTTAAAGTGAAGTATTCTTTTTTCAGTTTCTCTGCAAATTCAATTTCCTGTTTCGGCGTCTTCATAATTTTCTTTTGAAAGGCGTTGACAAAACGACCAAGTTGCCTTTGTCAAAGCAACAGAAAATTCGATGAACGTTGCTCTCTGCTTCAATTCTAATTTCATAAAGTCCGGCAGTTCCTTCAATGTGCTTTAGAAATTTTTCCGAAACCTTGTCCACCGTTTTGATAACACGAAACACATAACCATTTTTCTCCTTCACTTTGTCATTCACTCCCAGGTAAAAGTCCTGAAAGTAATGCCCGTGAAATATGATTTGTCTTTCCCGAGTAAAGATAACTTTAAAGTGAACTGAAAACAAGTCCGGTATACAGAGGAAGTGGAACCTGCAAGTATAAAAGAAGTATCTGTCAAATTTGGAAAATTAGCGGAACTTCAGATTTTATGTTTAAATTTTACCGATTATTAGTTAAATTATCATAAACTAATAAGGAGGTTATTTTGCGGTCAATCTGGAAAGGACATATAAGATTTTCTCTAGTTTCAATACCCATAGCAATTTATAATGCCATTGAAACTTCAGAAACGATAAGCTTTAAGCAGCTTCATAAAGAAGATAACGGACCTGTTGGTTATGATAAACGCTGCAAGAAGTGTAATAAAATTGTAAAGAGTGAGGATATAGTGAAAGGTTATCAATATGAACCTGACCAGTTTGTGATAGTTGAAGCCGAAGATCTTGCCAAGCTTAAATTAAAAAGTACAAAGGTAATCGAGATTGAAGGATTTGTTGATGCATCGGAAGTTCCTGCGACACTTTATGATACTCCTTATTATGCAGGACCGGATGGTGACATTGCTACAAAGACTTTCGCGCTTTTATGCGAAACACTTAAGAACAGCGGTAAGCTGGGAATCGGCAAGGTTGTTTTACGGGACAAGGAGAGTGTCGTTCTTTTATCACCGCATGAAAACGGATTGCTTTTATACAAACTCAGATATCCGAATGAGATCAGAAAGATTTCCGAAGTTCCGAAACTTGACGGTCTAAGCGCTGATAAGGATCAGCTTAAGCTTGCTAAAACGCTTGTTGATTCAATGGCAAAGCCTTTTTCAGAAATAAAGCTTAAGGATACTTATACCGATGCAGTTAAGGAGTTAATTAATGCAAAAATTGCGGGGAAGCAAGTTGTCTCCGTTGAGGAAGAAGAGAAACCTGTGGTTGATATCATGACAGCGCTTAAGCAAAGTATTGAAAATGCAAGCAAGCAGAAGAAACCTATGAAAAAGGCTACGGGCCCGGTTGAAGAAGAAGTTGTTGCTAAGCCGGTAAAAAAGAAAAAGAAAGCGGTTTAATAATGAGTAATGAATAATGAGTAATGATTAATGAATAATTTAAATTATTTAAAGTTAACTGCTAACTGGTAACTGTTAACTGCTAAAATGGCTAACATAATAGATTTTACAATACAGAAGCCGCAATCGGGGCTTAAGCGTGTAGGCAAAAAACCGAAGATCATTCTCAAGCATACAAGCCAGCTTGGTCTGTTTTCGGAAAAGCCGCATGGCACCAATATTTATATTATGCCTTCCAGTCTCAGTCCTTTTGAAGAGGCGTTAATGCTTGATGAAAAAGGAGACCCTAAAGCAATAGAAGCTTACCGTAATGCTGTGAACTTAAATGATTGTGAAGCGGATTCATACTGCAACCTGGGCATACTTGAATATGAATCCGGTAACACAGTAAAGGCAATTGATTCATTCACCCGATCACTGAAGAGTGAACCCCGACATTTCGAATCACACTATAATCTTGCAAATCTTTATTCAGAACTGGGAAATTTGCCGCTTGCAAAAATTCATTATGAATTTGCAAATGAGCTTAACCCTAATTTCCCCGATATACATTTTAACCTTGGACTGGTCTATGCGATGACAAGGAATTTTGAATCCGCTTTAAAAATACTTTCCGAATATAAGGAAATGGTTCCACCTGAAGACGGTGCGATTGCTGATAAGCTCATTGATAGTATCAGGAAATTGACGGGGTGATAAAACGAAATAATTATTTAGTCCACAATTAAAATAATCCAAATACATGATCGAACTATCAATAAAACTAAAAGATAGCAAAGAAGATATTATAAGATTTCAAAAGATACAAATTTTGAATTCTTCATTTACACATTAATAAAGCGCTGGAAAATTAATTAATGACCTGGAAGATTTAAATATTGCTTTGAAGAGATTAAAGGATGAAATTGACTCAGTTATTTCTTCTAAAGAGCTCAGAAAAACTCTTTGCCTATAAAATCGAGTATAAATCTTATGTTCAAAAAGATTTAAGACGTTATCAAAGTGTGACATTTTTTTATATAAAGTGGTATGTTTAATATAGATGTACCATAGTAGAAAAACTATAAATTTGATTTACATAAGACCTGCTTCAACTCTACCAAAACGTTATAAAATTTTTGCCACGAACTTTCCCATGGGGCTGCTACGAAGTACGAATTATCCGAAGTCAAAGCATTACCACTAGTTGGATTAATAGGATGAATCCAAAATCACAAACTTCTCCGAGCTAAGAATTGAACATTGTTAATTGATAATTGATAATTGAATAAGCCATCTTTTTACTTCCTTACATATTAATTCAATTACATCACTCTCCTTCATATTTTTTTCTTTAGGAACATGGAACGAGTGATCTGCTCCCTCAATAATAAACAGCTCAGCTTTTTTACCGAGTTTATCGCAAACAGGTTTAAGTAAATCTAAAGATGCAAGAGCGTCTCTTGTTCCCTGAAGAAATAGCATCGGAATATTTACTCTATATAAATGCTCAGCTCTTTCATTTGAAGGTTTTCCAGGTGCGTGTAATGGGAATCCGAAGAAAACTATTCCACTTACATTTGGCAGCATTCCCTCCGATGCAGCTGTTGAGGTCATTCTTCCACCGAAAGATTTACCACCACCAAATAGCTGGAGCTTTGGGCAAAGCTTTGATGCCTTTGTAACAGCCGCGCTGATCGCTGCAGTGCATACATTCTTGTTGTCAGGTATTTTCTTTCCTTTCTCCATATACGGAAAATTAAACCTTAGCGTGGCTATCCTCTCTTCAGCCAAACCAAGAGCAAACTGCTCCATTGATTTATTTTCCATTCCGGCACCAGCGCCGTGAGCAAACACAAGAACATACTCAGCATTGTAAGGTGAGTAAAACAAAGCGCTCACATCTCCAATGCTTTTTGATACATTAATACGCAGAGATTTTTTAGTTACCTTAGAAGTCATATTTTGTTTGGCATTTAGCAGGATTTATTGTATTTAGATTTTTATTATATAAATTTTTTTGTGTATGCTTTAATAACTTTTCATCTCCATCAGTTAATTCAGCAAGTCTTGCGCAGAGATTTCCGAGACACTGTCTCGGAAATTGGAAGCTCTGAAATTTTCATACGATTTTCATAGGTAATAAAAAATTTTCGCATCAACTCAAGGTTGTCAACAAAGTAACCTTTGCCAAATTCTTTCGTTAGTTGCGGCTCACTCTTGTTAACTGTTCTTTTGCATAATCGGCTCTTGGATTACCTTGTTGCTGAACTTCAACAATTTTTTTACCAATTAAAAAATTTGTGATAACCTGCAGTGTGTTCACACTCCTGTAAGCCGCCTGTCGTGCTTCAAATATTAATTCGCGTAGTTGGGATTCAAGCTCAGTGATGTTTTTCTTTTTCCTCATTTAAATGGAAAATAAGATATTAAATCTATATTTAAATATCAGGGAAGGAAAGAAGTATCAATCACAATTATCAATCCGCCGCGGCGGATCAATTATCAATTGTCAATGTTTATTTAAATTGTAATTGCAAACTAATGGAGTTCTTTCGATATTCTGCAATTTCTTCATAAGTTTTAAATGAATATTAAACAATTTAACATTTAAAATTTAACATTTAAAATTTAACATATAAAATTGAATATGAACCCATTTCAAAAAAAAATCTCCATAGCATTATCTTGCATTCTTTGCTTTGCACTTGGTTCATTCATTACCGGGCAAAAGGAAATATTAGAAACAGAAGACATCCTTCATGCACAAAAACTAATCGGTTTTGAATTCACTCAGACTGAAAGCTACGTAAATATGGGTAAAATGAATTTACCTAACAATATTCCTCCTGCTTATGAATTCAATCCCGTGCCTGTTGGAAATAAATTTGATACAATTCATAAACAATTTAAGACTTGGATAACGATGGTGATTCTGATATTGTTGTGGGAAAAAGATCATTCGAAACCGGATTTACTCTTATGAAAAACCTGGGACAGGGTCACTTTGCAGAATCAGGACATTTCTCTTCCCCAAGGGGCGTCCCGGATATTCTTGTGGGTGATTTTAATAATGATGGAAAACGGGATGTTGTTACGCCTAATTACGGATTTTTTGGAGAAGGAAATACAATATCTTTATTTATTAATCAGGGAAATGCAACATTTTCTCAGCCTGTTGATTATTCATCCGGTAATAGACCGGCCGGAGTGGCAGCAGCGGATTTAAATAATGATGGATGGCTTGATCTGGTTGTATCCAATTACGTTTTCGGCCCTAGCACAGTTTCTATTTTTTTCAATAATGGTAACGGAACATTCGCGCCCCGGATTACATTTCCTGCAGGTGAAAGTGCCTGGAGATTAGCTGCCGGCGACATGAATGGTGATAGTTTTATAGATATAGTTGTAGGAAATGGTGGAAGGAAAGTAAACGTGCTTTACAATTCTAATGGAAATAATTTTTCTAATCGGATTCAATATGAAATAGTGCCTGGCCCAACAGCAGGAGCAGATATGTCGAGTGTTGCTATAGGAGATATTAATAATGACGGCCGTCCTGAAATTTTTTATTCGCCCGGACTACGATTTGAGGGACTTTACGATCATTTATCTATAGGATTATTAAGAAATTTAGGAAATGGAAATTTCGCTACTGCCGAATTTATTGAAATGGTGCCTTTCACAGGAACCGCACCGGCTATTGAAATTTCAGATTTGAATCTTGATGGTTGGAAGGATATGACTCTAGCTTCCTATAATGGCCGGGCAAGTGATGGTTACATGGTTTTCATGAATAACGGAAGCGGAGGATTTCAGCCTCCTTATCTGAATCCTGCAGGACAATATACAGTGGATGTCATGTCCGGAGACGCGGATAATGATGGCAAGATTGATATACTTACTACTGATGAAAGTTCATTAATGGTAACTTTTCATAGAAATTTTGGTAATGCTTATTTTCCGACTCCCGGATTATATCCAACGAATTCATTTATCGCTTCCTTCCTTGATGCAGCAGATATAGATGATGATGGTGATTTAGACGTCCTTACTTCAGCTACCGGAGCTGCCGGTGGAGAATCAAAACCTTCCCTACTCAAAAATCTCGGCAGCGGAAGATTTACCCCGGGAGTAAATTATTCAATAAGAAATGGTGGAGTCCAGGCAAAACTCAGAGATATAAATGGTGACAGAAAACCAGACATTATTTTTGCCACAGCGGCAACTTCTCCACCTTATGATTTTCATTATGCGTTGAATAATGGTGATGGTACTTTTGGAGCTGTACAGACTAAAAGTATAAATGCTTGCGGATGGTTTGATATTAATGCAGCCGACTTTATAATGACGGGGATCTGGACGTTGTCCTTAGCGAAAATAAATCCTGTGTGAATGTTCCAGAATCCGGACGCCGAATCTTCATATGTCTCAATAATGGAAGTGCGGTATTTTCAAATCCCATAATAAAGCTTTCAACCTCTCCGTTTCCTGGTCCACTTGAAATAAAAGATTTTAATAATGATGGAAAGCTTGACTTAGCCACTGGCCATAGATTGTCTATTGATATTCATCTTGGTTTGGGAAATGGCGACTTCATGCAGTCAGTTCCTTATGCTACTGACCCAAGTACATTTGATCTTTGTGTATCAGACTTTAACAATGATGGTAAGTTTGATATTGCCTCCTCACATCTAAGCGATTCTGCTTCAATTAATGTAATGTTTGGAAATGGTGATGGTACTTTTCAGCCAATACAGTATTATTATGCACCGGGTTCAATGGACTTACAAAACAGCAGAGGCATTACGGCTGGAGACGTAAATAATGATGGATTTAAAGACATCATTCTTGCGAACGGAGTTTCACATACAATGTCAATTATGTGAATAATGGAAACAGTACCTTTACCTTCAACTCACGTTATGGTGTATACTATTATTCCGATTCTCCTTTCTTTGCAGATTTTAATGGTGATGGCAGGGCTGATATCGGATATGTTTCAGGGCTGCCTCCCAGTGGCGGACCCGGCGCAATATCAGTTCTCAGAGGAAAGACAACAGAATTTGTAACACCTAAAAGAAAGCTCAATCTAACAACTTTAATACAGGGTTTTATAGTTCAGCATTAAATAGAATGATACCAGATTCTGTAACAGTTTATTTAAGAAACATCAATGCACCTTATCCAATTGTTGATTCCGCAAAGGGATTACTCGAGACTGCAGGTAAAGGCACATTTTATTTTGATAATCCAAGTATTGGAATTTTGTATTACATCGTTGTTAAGCACCGAAATTCGATAGAGACCTGGAGCTCTGCGGGTAATAACTTTGTCAATGATGAATTGACTTACAATTTTACTACATCATCAACACAAACCTTTGGAAATAATTTGGTACAAGTTGATAACAATCCGATAAGATTCGCATTTTATAGCGGCGATGTCACTCAGGATGGAATAGTTGATGGGAATGATGCATCAATTGTAGACAATGCCACTTTTAACCTCGTAACCGGTTACGTCAATACAGATGTAAACGGCGATGAAGTGGTTGATGGAAGTGATGCGGCTATTGTGGATAATAATGTGCTTAACTTTGTGAGCAAGATAACACCATAATAGTTAGCCGTTAGCAGCACAAGGATCTTTTCCCGGTAAATGATCTTTCTCTTAGAAATTTTTTCTGACAAGTTAAGGACTGGAAATAATATCCAAAGCACTAGCTATGGTTACTTATGAAATTGACCGTAGACATAATGTCATCGCGTCGCTCCGTTTCACTCGCCAATATTAGACAGAAAAATAAAATTAAGTCTATTTTGAAAAATAATCAATGAATCAAAAAGGAAAAAATAGACATTGATGAGGTGAGGTAAAATTTCTACTTCTGTATAAATAAATTTCAAACTGCAAAATTGAAAAAGGAATTTATTTTTGAAAATCCCGGTAAGTCTTTTAAAGGTTTTTGCAGACCTGAAATTTTTACTTATCGGGATTTTTCTTTCATAAACTTAAAATTGTTCTCTCCTAAAATTCATTAGTAAATTCATTAGTGCATCATTAGTTTCATTAGTCTTCTTCAAACCTACAAACCACCAAAAAGCTCAATTCAAGTGCGACCTGGGGGGCTCGAACCCCCGACCTAATGATTAAGAGTCATTTGCTCTACCAACTGAGCTAAGGTCGCCGGCAAATATAATAAAATTTTGATTTCCATTTAAGGTCAAATGGTGAATGGTCAATGGTCAATAGTGAATGGTCAATGGTGAATGGTGAATTCTCTTGAATAAGTTTTTAATAGGGACATTTGTATTGTGGACCGAATAAGTGTGCCCTTACCTTTTTTTCTGTTTTACGACATCGGCAAAACTCTTATTTCCAAGTTTGCTTTCCAGCCAGGACATAAAGTCAAAATACTCGTATGCTTTTATTTCAAGTATGTCATCTGAAATTGCTTTCAACTCTTTTTTCCATTCATTAAATATAAACATTTTGTCATCATTTATATTTGCATTGATGAGTTTGCGGAAATAATTCAGTGTGATGAGTTCAAATTTATTCAGTTTGTTTTTATTTGAAAGGTATCTGAGTGTAGATTTCATTGTATAATCTATCAGATCATAGTTTCTCAATTCATAATGAACAAGCAGGTTCAGTATTCTCGCAAAGCATTGAATGTCTTCTCTTATACTCAACTCCTTATCATTGATAATTTCATTTACATATTTTAGTGATTTCTCATAATTACCATTAGAAAAAAGCAAATAAGCAATATTGTATGCAAACATAACTTCTGATTCCTTATTTATTCTTCCTTTATATCTTTTAAGACCTTCTTCTATTTCGTTTATGAGAGAAATTCCTTTTTCAAACTCACCTGTTTGCAAATAAAGATTTAGCTCCATGTCATAAGTTGTAATAAAAATTCTTGTTCTTGAAGATAAAGATTTGGTGTCAAGCCCTCTAAGCTTTTTAAAAGCTAATTGTGCATCTTCATATTTTTTCAATTCAATCTGGACAATCAGAAGATTGTGCAGGGCAGCTATGTAATTATCTTCCTTCATCAGCAATGGATTTTCTTCCGATATTTTCACTAGTTTTAAACAATAGACGAGAAGACTTTTATAATCTTTATTTGTAATATAATACAGACCTTTAATATTCAGATAAAATGTTTTTGAAATAAAAGTTTTTGCCTGCTTTTCTGATTGCAAAAGAGGGTTTTTAATTAGTTCGTTGAATTTTTTTAGATCCGTTTTATTTCTAAGGTCTCCATGTTTTTTTATCAATGAGAATGATTTCATTGTCAGCTTCCAGTAATCATTAATATTCATAAGATTCTTAGTCGTTTCATTATGTTCATCATATATTTCAATCAATTCTTTTTCATCGATATGTGCATAAGATGTCGTCCTGGCAAGAGTTTTTTCCCAATCAAGCACAGCAAGGATCTGTGAATGGATCTCGTAATCATAAGCAATCTTTTTTGCTTTATCCAAAAACTTTCTGCACTGTTTAAAAAGTGATTTGTCATAAAGAGTCTGAATGTCTCTTAATAAATCAATAAGTTCCGACTGCTTTGTTTTTTCCGAATTATAAACTCTGAGACTCTTTAAGATCGTATGATAAAGGTAATTCTTAACAACAAAAAGTTGCTTTAAGAATTGTTCATTCCCGAATTGCTTTCTTATCAATTCTTCATCGTAGATTTTCTGTTTATCTATTGCATTGAAGAGCTTGAAATATTTATTATCATCACCTTTTATATGATGAAGGGAAGCATATACTTTAAAAAATCTTTTTTCCGATTGAGTTAATGATTTGATCAGTCGAAATAAATCATCTGTTACTTTCATAATTCCCTGATAATTATTTTATTGGGTTCTGTGTGAAATACTGTGTGTCTGTTTAATTACTTTGGATATCTTTTTTACAAATAAAAGCACCAAACTGTCATTCCCGCATGCTCCAAAGGGGAGAGGGCAGGTGGGTTGCATCAATGACTGTCTCAACCTTCAAGATTATTCTCAAAAATTTTGTTAAATACCCTTGACATGTTTTTTCCTGTCTTCACGCAACCCCCCTTTATCCCCCCTTTTTGCAAAGGGGGGAATGGGTTCTCGTCATCGACAATTTCTTTTCCTGAACAGTATTTATTTCGTTCTCTGTTAAATGATAGTATTATCTTTCAAACTCTAAAGGAACTTCATCTTCCCCCCTTTGAAAAAGGGGGGTTAGGGGGGTTGCATCAATGGTTATCTCAATCTTCAAGATTACTCTTTCTATATTCTTAAACACTTCTTCATTTTTTATTCTCAAAAAATGTATTCCAAATTTTTCAATTTCCTCTTGTCTGTTTTTATCATATTCTACTTCATCATTCAAACTATGAATATCACCGTCAACTTCAACTGCAAGTTTTATTTCAGGACAATAAA
>Ga0180121_10000709_pt1 | contig 14069 bp, 5 predicted proteins | sample AntDrymUQ5402106_2_FD_129676 | JGI IMG/M metagenome (GOLD analysis project Ga0180121, IMG submission 129676) | Polar desert sand microbial communities from Dry Valleys, Antarctica - metaG UQ540 (21.06) (version 2) (version 2) | ecosystem: Environmental > Terrestrial > Soil > Desert | place...
ACCTTTTTAATAAAAACATCCTTAACTCTTAAACTAATCATATCGAAATTCTTTACCAATCTCAGATTAAGTTTTTTTATTGCCTGAATTCAATTTTAATCTTTCATACCTCACTTTAATTTACTAAATTCATTATAATTCTAAATTAAAGTGTCGTGTTTTAACTGATTCTCATATTTATTGTTATAACAAATATGTTAATAGGAAATTTTACGTAAAAATTGAATGTCTTCACCTAACAGTTCAAATAAGCTTGTTTCAGTCATAATCCCTTTTTACAACAGGATTGAGCTTTTGAGAAATTCAATACTCTCTGTTATTGAACAAACCTATATGCCGATTGAGCTTATACTTATTGATGATTACTCTGCGGAGGTTTTTGACATGAAATTAATTGAAAAGTATAAATCTAAAGATTTTAGAGTAAAGCTAATCCGCAATAAGAAAAATCTAGGTCCCGGGCTTTCCAGAGAAGAAGGCAGGCTTATAGCAAAAGGAGATTATTTTGCCTATCTGGATTCTGATGACTTTTGGCATACGGAATTTCTTGAAAAACTTATAACGTACCTTGAATCTCACCCTCAAGTAGGAATGGCTTACAGTAAGACACTATTAATAAGGAACACCGGGAATTTTTTAAGAAATAAAAACGATCAGACATTCGATAAAATTATCCCCGTGCTTTTTGATATTCACGGGAGACCTTGGGCAACCGGTGCGTGCGTCTGGAAACGTGAAATTGTAAATAAGATAGGTAACTGGTCTAACTCAAGAATTTGGGAAGATTATGAGTATGATGTAAGAGCTGCCTTAATTAATAATAAGATAATACATGTTCCCGAAGTTTTATTTTATGTTAATATGGACTCAAAGCAAAAAATTTCACTGGTTAAGAATACTAAGCAAATGATACTTGATAAGGCAAATTCCATATTAAACATATCAAAGCACTTGAGAAAATCGCAATTCTTTTTTGATAAGGAAATAAAAAAAAGGATTACATATTTCTTGCTAACATCATGCGCTACGCTTTCGGACTATAAATCCAATAAGATGATGATCAGAAACTTATTCAAAGAGTATTATTTGTGGAAGGGCAAAAATTTTATTTTAGTAAACATGTTTATGCCGATTTTTCCTTCTAAAATAAATTCTAAATTATTCCGAAAGATAAGGCAGTATTTTGCATTTATCTTATTTTATAATACGATTTTTATTTAACCTTTATACGTTTTGTATTGTTATTAATAGTTCCTTATTTAAGAAGCCAATTTTGATCAAATTTTAAAAACTACACCAATGCAGATTATAAAAACAATTTGTTTTTTAGTTATTTTACTTGCAGTAACTACAAATTCTTTTGCACAAAACTATAATTGGATAACTCCCGGCAGAACATATCTTAAAATGTATGTTGCAGATGACGGTATCTACAGGATCGGCAAAACAGATTTTACAAATGCCGGTATATCCGTAAGCACAATTGACCCGAGAACTGTAAAAGTTTATTTTAAAGGTTCTCAAATTCCGATTTATTTTTCCGGGGAACAGGATGGCGTTTTTAACGATATTGATTTTTTCGATTTTTACGGGACAAGAAATTACGGAGGAATAACTAATACATATAGTGAGCATAACATCGTAGTTTATACCACCAACGAGTTTTATAACCAATACTCAGATACAAATTCATATTGGGTAGACTGGAACGGTATAAACGGTACAAGATTTTCAACATCATCTTTCACAACTTTAAATCATTATCCTTCAGATTTCTTTTTGGAATTAATGCATTTTGAGAAAGATAAAATTTATTCCCCGGGTGAAAATCTTGGCAACTATAATTTTCTTACAAACGAAAAATACCGCGGAGAAGGATGGTATTGGTCTTTACTTCAAAATAATGATAGCGTAACGGATACATTTTCCTCTCCATATCTTAACCTTGCAGGAGGAAATGCATCTTTAAGGATTTTCGCATATCCCCAAAACAGGAATACAGCTATATTTAATGAGCATAGTATACAGATAATTGTTAATGGAACCATAGCAAGCACAGTTTTCACAAATGATACTAAAAGAATAGATACCGCAATAAATTTCCCAAGCGCTTTACTTTCAAGTACCGGTGTTAATAACATCACTTGCAAATATGTTTCTGTACCGGGATTTATTGGCGCAATGTATTTTGATTTGTTTGAATTAAAATATCCAAAGTCATTCAGAATTAAAGACAATAAATTAGGGTTTAACCTTAGCTCCAACTCGGATACAACTTCCAAACTCTTCCGCATTAAAGGATACGATTCCAAAAATCTTATAAATATTTTTGATGTAAACAATAATATCCGAATAACGAATATTACAATTTCATCCGATACACTTAAATTCACAGCAAAGAGTAATTCAAAAATTGAACTCATCAACAATTACATAACGAAGAAGCCATTCAGGATCAAACAAAGGCAGGTGTCAAATTTAACTGCAAGTTCAAACGGCGCCGATTACCTTATAATATATAATAAATTATTTCAGTCTCAGGTTGAGCAATTAAGATCTTACAGAGAGTCTCACGATAATTACCGGGCAGTAAAAGCGGAAATCGAAGAAATTTATGATATATTCAATTTTGGAATGGAAAACCCTGTCGCAGTCAGAAATTTTGTCAAATATATTTATGATAATTGGCAGCTGCCAAAACTAAGCTACATCTGTCTTTTTGGAAGAGGTTCACTTGATCCTAAGCAAAATTCGAGCGCATCTGTTTACTACAATAATTTAATTCCCGTTTATGGCAATCCATCTACTGATGGATACTTTGCAAATATGAATATCGGAACATTTTTTTATTATGATCAAATTTCAATTGGAAGAATCCCTGCTTATTATGTTTCAGAAGCTCAGACAATGGTTGATAAAATCATTATTTATGAAAATGAAAGTCCCGCTAAATGGTGGAAGACATTTTCGTATATAACCGGAGGTTTTGCATGGCCTGAGCAACAAGATTTCCAATTCAGATCAAATTATGAGATCAACACTTTTATTTCGCCGCCGTCTGTTTCCGGAGAAGCATATAAGGTTTACAGATCTGATACTTCCGGAAGCACAACATTTAATATAAAAGATTCAATAGTTAAGGTAATTAATAAAGGAACTCTTTTTTTGAATTTCCGGGGACATGCCGGAAGCCACGACTGGGAAATCATGATGAATGATCCAAATACGCTGAGCAACGGAAATAAATTACCGATTATATTGAGTCTGACTTGTTTCACCGGCGAGAATGCTCTCGGAAATTTGCGAGGGTTTGGAGAAAGATTTATGTATCTTGGTGGTAAGGGTGCGATTGGATTTGTAGGAACCACGGGCTGGAGCTATTCTTCTTCAGGAAATAATTTTGGTCTGAATATTATGCAAACAATCAAGCAGGACAGCACAAGAAGTATGGGAGATCTTTTAAAGGTAGTGGGAAAAAGAATGAGTACTGATTCTTTGAGTTTTCAGGTAAGGCATACTATCAACTCTTACAATCTTCTGGGCGATCCTGCCGTTAAACTGAGGCTTCCGAGAATTCCGGAGTTTGCAATAAATACCAATGATTATAGCATTTCAAATGAAACACCTCCTGTAAATGAACCGGCAACTTTAACAATATATCCAAAAAATTATGGGCTGGCAGCTGATTCGTGTATGATAAGATTTCAGTTAAAGAAAAATAATCAAAATTATTCCTTTAAAGATACAGTATATAAATCATTTACATTTTTGGATACGGTTAAATACAATTTCAGCTTGGATTCTTCGGGAATATACAGCATGGTGGTAACACTTGATCAGGCAAACTGGTATCCGCTTGAAGACAAGACGAATAATACCCTTATTTTAAATATCTCTTCGAAGAATAATACTTTTGTACCAATTTCTCCTGTTGATAATTCAATTGTATTTGATGATAGTCTTGAATTTTCAGGGCTTAATCCGAATATTATCTTTAGCGGAAATACCGTCAAAACTTATATGCAATTAGACACAAGTAAAAATTTCAATTCACCTCTTTTGAGAACTTTCATTAACAGTAATGTAACAGCAGCTGTCACAAAGTTCAGAACGTCATTGGCTGTCACAAACAACAATACTCTTTACTATTGGAGAAGTAATTCTATAGTTAATAGCGATACCTCCGGATGGTCAAAGGTTCAAACTTTTATTTACAATAATGGAATCGGAAGTTCTAAAAATATCGTAGCAGATAGATATATTAATTCAATTATTCCAGTGGTTGTCAGCAAGTTTGATCGGGACCAGTTTTTAGAAACAGATTTTTACAATACGAGTTTTTATGATAACGTAATAAAGTTATCCGAACATGCAGCAAATCTTTTTGTAAGATCGTACGGAAGCAGCGGGGAAGAAGCTTCTTATTTTTCTGTTGGAAATAAAAATATATATATCGATGCCGGATTGAACACCGGTTTGAATATGGTTAAAGTGAAAAAACTGAACGGGTCAATACTTGACTTTAGAAATTTCAAAGTTAATAATTCCGCTTCTTCAGATACAATAGTTTCATATTTAAATACTTTTGATACAACTCACTACTTAATGTTGTTAAATGCATCATACGACACTGGAACCAGTTTTCTCACAGATGTTGCAAAAAATAAGCTGAGGCAATTTGGGAGTATCTATTGTGATTCAATCGGACATATTGGATATTTTCATACGTGGAGTTTAATCGGATTTTTGGGGGCAACACATTCGCAGGTTTCTGAAATGTTTGACCCTTGCTGCCGTCCTACACCTCTATGTACAGATTGTAACGGACACTGGGTTCCATCGATAAGTTCGATGAATGTAATATTCAGAGAAACTTCAGGAACAGTTTCAAACATTGTAGGTCCTGCTCTGACCTGGAGTGATTTTTCATGGAAGCAAAGTCTGGTCCCCAATGCAAATTTATTCTTTGATGTAATTGGGATCGATCGTAATAATAATCAAACCTTGATTTTACCAAATGTTCAGACATTTAATTTTGTAGATCTTACCACCATCAATGCTTATCAATATCCTAAATTAAATTTCTTAGCAAAGTTTTCTATAGATACTGTATCAGGAAATCAATCACCTGCCTTGAATTCTTTGAATGCAAATTATTCTCCTGCCGCCGAACTTGTCCTTGAAAAAAATTCTCTTCAGACAAATTCAAAGGCAAAAGATGTTGGCAATTTAAATTTTTCGTTTGATTATCATAATGCGGGATATTCGTTTATTTATGGAACTATAATTAACGTCTATAATAATTCTATTTCAGATTCAAACCTTATTCTTACGGATACTGTAACCTCTTTGCTTAAGATGGACAGCACAAAAAGTTATTCGAATAATTTTAAAATCCCGTCATTCAGAGACAGTACGAAGATACACATTTATATAAAGCCGAAGGAACAAGTGAACGAATTTTATACATACAATAATCTCGTTGATTTTAATATTAGCTCAACCAATGCAGTTGCTGAATCCTTGGTAGAGCTTTACGGAGACGGGAAAAAAATTAGTAATGGAGACTATTTAAGCAAAAGACCGGAATTAAAAGTTAATACTTCTAAAAGCACATTTTTATCTTTGATAAGTGACACGACGCAGCTTGCCATAAACCTTAATAATAACTACATCCCGTATTTTCTGAACGGGAACATCAATCCGTTATTGAAAACTTTAGACAAAGATAATCTTCTTTCAGGGAACAAATCGTTGTATTTTTATCCTGAACTCATAAACGGGACTAACAATCTTACAATTATCTACAAAGATAATCTTGAAAACTATGATACACTTAATTATGATGTTATAGTCAGCGATGAATTAGCTATTAAGGATCTGTATAATTATCCAAACCCTATGCGAAACGAAACGAGTTTTATTTTTGACCTTGCGGCAGCATCTGTCAATAACAGACTTAAGATAAAAATCTATGCAGTTTCGGGGAAATTGATTCGTGAAGTGGAATATCCGGTTAATATAGGACACAATCAAATCCCGTGGGATGGCAGGGATAATGATGGTGATTATGTGGCTAACGGTACTTATCTTTATAAATTAGTAATTGATGATGATCTTCAAACAGAAACGAAAATTCAAAAGCTTGTGATACTTAAATAAATTCCTGCTTGAGATTCAATTATAATCCATTCAAAAACTTCAAGCTCAGAATATTTTAAAAACTTTTAAAAAAATTTTACTACTATTTTATAATTTACTGAAGCTGTCTTAATATTCATTTAAATAATTTAGACAATTTTGGATTAATTTCTATTAACAAAAACCATATGAAAAAAATTATTTTACTTTCAATACTCATCCTCTTATGTAATGATATTTCTTCGGCTCAAAATTACAGTTGGATAACACCTAACACGACATATTTAAAGATGTATCTTGCAGATGATGGCATGTACAGAATCAACAGAACCGATTTCACTAATTCGGGTATCTCTACAACTTCTATAGACCCACGGACAGTCAAAGTTTACAACAGAGGTATTCAGATTCCAATTTATTTTAACGGTGAATCCGATGGAACATTTGATATCAACGATTACTTTGATTTTTACGGAACCCGGAACAAGGGAGGAGTGGCAAAAGTTTATGATCAGAATAATATTTTTATTTATTCAACTAATGAATATTTCAATCAATATTCCGATACAAATGTTTACTGGATCGGCTGGGGAGGAAGCTTTGGAAGCAGGTATCCAGTTTCTTCGTATACTACAATAAACAACTATCCTAATTCATTTTACAATGACATAATACATTTTGAAAGAGATTATTTCTATTCGTCGGGGGAGGTTATAGGCTCAACAGATTTTAGATTTCTGACAACGGAAAAATTCAAAGGAGAAGGATGGTTTTGGTCTTCTCTTAGCAGCACACAAACTGTATCGGACACATTTTCAACCCCCTTGCTTTATAATTCTGTACCGCAGAATGCTTCTGTAAAACTCTATGCTTATCCTACAAAAAGAAATACATCTACTGTAAATGAACACAGTCTTCAGGTTAAGATAAACGGAAATCTCATAACAACACTTTTGAAAAATGATTTTAATCGATTTGACACGACAGTAGTTTTTTCCTCTTCACTTCTTTCGAATTCTTCTGTCAATACAGTTTCGGTAACTTATTCTTTCATTGTAGATCCAAACACAGGGGTAAATTCAAATTTGAATGTTGATTTTTTAGAAGTACAGTATCCGAAAATTTTCAAATTCAGGAATGAACAGATGTCTTCAAATCTGGGAGGTGTGGATACAACATCAAAGCTATTCAAAGTTTCAGGCTATAATGCAATAAACCCGGTCAATATTTATGATGTAGCTAATAACATAAAAATAGGAACCATATCAAATAATCTAGATACGTTAAAATTTACAGGTAAGAGCAATGGCAAATTTGTTCTTGTTAATAATAACATAACTAAAAAACCTTTCAGAATAAAACAAAGATTCGTTCCTAATCTCGTTTCGGCTTCAAATGGTGCGGACTACCTTGTGATTTATAATAATTTATTTACGGCTCAGGCCGAGCAACTGAGATCTTACAGAGCGTCTCATGACAATTTCAGAGCATTCAAAGCTGAGATTGAAGATATATACGATATTTTTAACTACGGCCTTGAAGATCCTGTAGCGGTTAGAAATTTTACTAAACATGTTTATGACAATTGGCAGCTTCCGAAACTTAGTTACATTTGTTTAATGGGTAGAGGTTCTCTTGATCCAAAAAAACTTCTTTCCACTTCGGCTTATTATAAAAATCTTATTCCGATTTATGGTCAACCTCCTTCTGATGGATTTTTTGCAAATTTTAATATAGGAACGTTTTTTTATTACCCGATGGTCGCAATAGGGCGATTGCCCGCTTATTCTCCTTCCGAAGCTCAATCTATGGTCGATAAAGTTATTGCTTATGAAAACGAAAGTCCGGCTCTGTGGTCAAAAACATATACCTATGTCACGGGTGGTGGAACAATTTCAGAACAAAGCGCTCATCAATTAAAATCTAATATAGAAATAAATGCTTATGTCCTTCCATCTCCTCTGTCGGGCGAGCCTACGAAGGTTTATAGATCGGATACTTCGGGGTCTGTTACATTTAATATGCAAGATTCTTTGAAAAATGTAATCAACCGGGGTACCTTTTTTATAAATTATCGCGGACATGCAGGGAGTCATGATTGGGAAGTTGCAATGAATGATCCCAATACTCTTGATAACGGAAATAAAATGCCTTTGATACTTAGTCTCACATGTTTCACCGGTGAAAATGCTCTGGGAAATTTACGAGGTTTTGGAGAAAGATTTTCTTACTTGGGTAATAAAGGCTCAATTGGTTTTGTTGGAACTACCGGGTGGAGTTACTCAACACAAGGAAATCAATTTGGTGAAAACATTATTTATACACTGAAGAACGATACTACGCGAAGGCTTGGTGCATTAACAAAATATTCGGGTAAAAAAATGAGTGTAGATTCATTACAGTTCAACGCAAGACATACGATTAATTGTTATACTCTTCTTGGAGATCCTGCAGTTACTTTAAAGCTTCCTGTCAGGCCAGAATTTTCAATTACAAATTCCGATTACAAGCTGCAAAATGAATCTCCGGTTTTGGGGGATAATGTTGTTTTGACCATTTACCCTAAAAACTTTGGTTTAAATGCGGATTCTTGCAAGATCAGATTTCAGCTGAAAAGAAACAATCAGAATTATTCGGTTAAAGATACAATCAGATATCAATTGGGAACTTATGATTCTTTGGATTATAGTTTTAGGATAGATTCAATTGGGAATTACAGCGTAACGGTTACTTTGGATTATAGTAATTATTATCCCCTGGAAAATAAAACTAATAATTCCATAACTATCGACATACCTGTAAACAATACTTCTTTCGTTCCATTGAAACCTTACGATAATTCAATAATTAATAATGATAGCGTAGAGTTTGTAGGTTTAAATCCTCAGTTGAATTCGGTCGTAAATAAAATAAAAGTTATAGTTCAGTTTGATACAACAAATCTTTTTAATTCATCTTTCAGCAGGACTTTTGTTAACAGCAGTATATCAGGAACTGTTACAAAATTCAAAGCTCAAATACCCGTACTTATAAATAATAAATTATATTTCTGGAGAACGAACTGTATTAACAACAACGATAGTTCAGGCTGGTCAAAGACACACGCTTTTATTTACAGGATTTCCCCTTCTTCTCATTCAATAAACTCTATTTCTGATAAATCGAATAATAGCTCAAAAGCAATCTCAGTTTTTAAAAATTACAGCCGTCAATATTCTTCCAGTGATTACTCTAATACAGAGTTTAATGCAAACGGAATCGAACTTGTTGATTATACTGCAAATCTTTTTGTCAGATCACTAGGAAGCAATGCTGAAGAATCATCTTACTTTAGTGTTGGTGATAAAAATATATATATTGATGGAGGATCTAATACAGGATTAAACTTGCTCAAGGTTAAAAAATTATCGGGAGATATAATTACTTTTAAGAATATTAAGATGAACTCGGCTTCATCATCTGATTCTATTGTAACATTTTTAAATACATTCGATGCTACCCATTATCTTATGCTGCTCAATGCTGCATACGTTCCCGATGCAACGTTCCTTAATACTGCTGCAAAAAATAAATTGCGTCAGTTCGGAAGTATTTATTGCGACTCAATTGGTTTAATTGGATACTATCATTCTTGGAGCTTAATTGGATATTTGGGAGCAACACCTTCGCAGGTTTCTGAAATGTTTGACCCATGCTGCCGTCCGGCACCTTATTGTGTAAGTTGTAACGGGCATTGGCAGGAATCTATGAGTAACTTTAATGCTGTTTTCCGTAAAACTTCAGGCTCAGTATCTTCCGTTGTTGGTCCTGCTCAAAGCTGGTCTGACTTTTCATGGACACAGACAATTGCTCCCAACAGCAGTTTATTATTTAATGTTTATGGTATCGACAAAAATGAAGTCCAGACACTGCTCATGCAGGATCTCCCGACTTATCAGTTTACTGATTTAAGCGATATTGATGCTTATCAATACCCTAAATTAAAATTTGTTGCTATATTCAATATCGACACTATGATTGGAAGTCAGTCATCTATTTTACATTCCATTACAATAAATTATACACCTCCATCCGAACTTTCTTATAATGTTAATTCATTAAGAGTGACTTCTTCTTTTAAGGTTGGAGAGAATTTAAAATATAAATTTGACTATCATAATGACGGCTCTTCAGATCTACCTGGAATTATTGCCAATGTTTATAAAAAATCTTTAAATATCAATAATTTGATTTCCACAGACACGACTGCAATTCCCCTTGTCACAGATACTTATAAAAGTTATTCAAATAAGTTTGTCGTTCCTTTTTTCAGGGACAGTATGAAGGTCTTTATTGAACTTAAGCCAAAGGGTCGAAACAATGAATCCTATTCATATAATAATTTGATTGAATTTTCAATGAATTCTGTTCATGCAAGTAGTCCGACTTCAATAGTTAGCGTTCATAGTGACGGACAATTACTCCGTAATGGAGACTACGTAAAACCAAAACCCGAATTAAAAATAAATATATCTGATGCTGAAACTGTATCTTCATTAGTTTCCGATACTACGTTATTGACTCTAATGCTTAACGATAAATATGTTCCTTATTATGTAAACGGATCACTGAATCAACAGTTGAAAACTTACGATGCTGATAATTCAAAGCAGGGAAAAGATATTGCTTTATATTATTACCCGGTACTTTCGAATGGTACTAATAAGCTTGCTATTATTTATCACGCTGAATCCGATAACGTTGATAGTGTTTTTTACGATGTGCTTGTGAGTGATGAGCTGCTTGTAAAGGATCTTAATAATTATCCAAATCCGATGAAGGACGTGACTAACTTTGTTTTCAATCTTGCAGGGTCGGACAACCCGTCCAGGTTTAAAATAAAAATTTATACTGTTTCGGGCAAGCTTATTAAGGAACTCGATTATCCTGTAAGCATAGGTTTTAACACGATCCCATGGGACGGTAGAGACAGTGACGGAGATAATGTTGCTAATGGAACATATTTATATAAGTTAGTTGCAGAAGGTGATTCTAACACCGAAACTCAGATTCAAAAGCTTGTTGTGCTAAAATAAATATTTGATTCTTAAAAACAAAAGGCGGAGAATTAATTTTCTTCGCCTTTTGTATTATAAAAAAATTACAAATGATTTACAACTTGGATTCAATAGCATTAACTATTTCATCAGACTCCGGCTTAACTTTACTTTTATATCTCCCGGCAATATTTCCATTTTTGTCAATAAGAAATTTTTCAAAGTTCCAGCCTATGTCTCCTAGGGGTTCAAAATTATTTGTAAGTCTTTCATAAAGAGGATTTTTTGCATCTCCTAATACCTTTATCTTATCAAATAAAGGGAAAGTTACATTATATTTTAATTCACAAAAGGCTTTTATCTCATCATTTGTTCCCGGCTCTTGCTCACCAAAGTCATTGCTGGGAAAGGCAAGTACTTCAAATCCTCGGTCCTTATACTTCCTGTAAAGATTTTCTAATCCTTCATATTGTGATGTGTAACCGCATTCCGATGCAACATTTACTATAAGCAAAGCTTTCCCTTTATAATCGGATAATTTCTTCTCCTGGCCATCCATTGTTTTTACTGACAAATCATAAATATTTTTATTCAAATCTATTTTCCCTTCTGATTTCAGTACTGAAGTTTTGGTACTTGAATTTTGAATTGTGGTTTTTGTGCAACTTTGAAAAGAAATTTGTAATGTGACAATAATAATGATAATACAAATCTTATTTAACATTTTTGATCCTTTGTTTTAAATTGTATAGAGTTTAACTCACTTCACAACATAAAGGTTTATTAATTTTAATTAAATATTTCAACTGATTTTATTATTCAATATATCAAATAATTATCCTTTCTCTGTTTGATCTGTCTTAACTATTCCCTCTTCGCTTCGGAGGATTAAGAGAGATTTTGGAAATTACTTATGTTTAATTCGAAATTTTTTTGACCATGCTCAGTATAATTAGCATGATACTTTTCATTCATCTAATTTCATCTCTCCCAGTTCTCCTTCGCTGCTTGCAATTACAACGCATGCAAGCGAGTCTGCAATTACATTAGGAACAGTCCTGCACATATCCAGTATTCTGTCAACTCCGATGATCAATGCAATTCCTTCTTCAGGAACACCGACGGATTTAAGTACTATTATCAGCATAATTAATCCTACACCCGGAACGGGAGCGGTCCCTACTGCTGCAAGCGCTGCTGTTACTACAATTGTAAGCTGTTGTGCGAGGTTCATTTCAAAGCCGTAAACTTGTGCAATGAACATTGTTGCAACAGCCTGGTACAACGCTGTTCCGTCCATGTTAACGGTCGTTCCCAGAGGTAGCACAAAACTTGCAATCCTGTTTGGTACTCCCAGTTTCTTCTCGCAAACATCCATCGTAACTGGTAACGTTGCTGCTGATGAACTTGTCGAGAATGCAACTGCAATAACCTGTTTCTGGGTTTTATAAAAATTAACTATATTTACTTTTGTAAATAATTTCAAAAGCACCGGATACTCAATGAAGGTAAGGATTGCGAGTCCGATTACTACCGTCAGTGAATAAAGCAGCAATGTCTGTAAAATGTTGAACCCAAATTCAGCAACAGTCGCGGATATTAATGTAAATACTGCATAAGGCGCAACATACATGATTTTTTCCACTAGCATTATCATTGCATTACTTATCCCGTCAAAAAAATCAATTACTGTTTTTGCCTTACCCCCCTTTAATTGAGATAAGAATATTCCTGTTAATACCGCAAAGAAAACTACCTGCAAAAAATCTCCGTCGGCGATCGCTTTGAACGGATTCTTAGGAACAATGTTAACGAGAAAATCCACAATGTTCATAGATACATTCTGTTCGATTCTGCTTTGTGCATCTTCCTGGAAAGTTTCAAGCAATCTTTGTTTTGTATCCTCCGGCATAAACTTCCCGGGCTGAATTATGTTTGCAAGCGCCAGTCCTATAGTAATTGCGATCACCGCAGTAAGAGCATAAAATCCAATCGTCTTTCCGCCTATCTTAGCGATATGCTTCAGGTCTGACAGGGAAGCTGCACCGACAATAAGCGAAGCAAGAACCAAGGGAACTGCTATCATCATAAGAAGCCGTATGAAAATATCTCCTATAGGTTTTAACATCACTCCTATTGTTCTTACTTTATTTAGAGCGGTAATCTTTTCTAACACCTGTCTTTCACCTGAAGGATACTTTACTTCAATATTTAAATTTTCTTTTAACTTCTTATCTTTTATTGAGGTGAAGTATTTTATAATGCTTACCTGTGAATTAGCATCAAAGGATTTTAAAACTGAATCCTGCTTAAGATAGGTCAGCTCGCTCCAGTCTTTAACAGTAATTTCACCCTGTGAGGAGTATATTTCAAGTTTATGCTGGTCAATGTGAAATATCGAGCCAAACACTGCCCCGAGGATCAAAGCAATTACAATCTGTGTATGTAGTTTTATTTTCATAAAATTTTTTATCACTTTAAATTAATTTCAAGGTCCATAATGATTCCATTGATCATTCACCATTCACTCCGCCGCGGCGGATGCCATTCACCATTGACCATCACCATTGATCATTCACCATTGACCATTCACTAAACACTTATTATCTTCGACCTAATCTTCTGTGTAGTAAATAATACAACCGAACTGATCAGACTTATTATCATTATTACCGGCCAGAGCTCCGGTCTCACATAATCTATTTCATAAAACTTCTTAATTAAATGAATAACGCCTGTATCGACGATCGTTGCTGCAAAGAAAATGTACAGGAGTAAAATTGCAAACCCATATATCACATAGATAAGTTTGTTATTACTGCCGTCTTCCTTCGTCAGTGTTATTGAAAAATAATTTGCGATGTTTGTAATTATCATGATCGTAAGCATAAC
>Ga0180121_10000710_pt1 | contig 14060 bp, 8 predicted proteins | sample AntDrymUQ5402106_2_FD_129676 | JGI IMG/M metagenome (GOLD analysis project Ga0180121, IMG submission 129676) | Polar desert sand microbial communities from Dry Valleys, Antarctica - metaG UQ540 (21.06) (version 2) (version 2) | ecosystem: Environmental > Terrestrial > Soil > Desert | place...
CAATATTGCAAGAATATCTCCCAGAGCAGGCAGGGGCAGACCACAAACACGGGTTGAATGACGCCGTGAAGCTAAAGCTCCGCCGCGGCGAACAGCCCGCTCATGTCTTGTTAAGAATCCCGCATCAGCGTAGGCCAATGCGGGATAATCAGTTGACTTTGATGGGCCTGCGAGGAGTTGAACCTCGGACCTCACGCTTATCAGGCGTGCGCTCTAACCACCTGAGCTACAGGCCCCCGCGCTACGACAGAGTAGCTCAGAGCCTTTTAAGCTAGCGGCGACCGCCGCGACGGTCAATTCAGTCTACGGCTTGAGCACGACCTTGATGCAGCCGTCTTTTTCCCTGATTGATGATCACGGGATCGGGAACGTTCTCCACGCCAACCTTGTTCTTTCCCTGCCAGCAAAGCGGCTTCATCAGCGTCTCCCCGATGCCCGCCCATCAGTGCTGGGAAGCTCATCGGATTCCATAATTCGCTTGAACTCGCGAAGCGCTTCCCTCACGATCGAGTCCGGATCATGGCCGACGAGACGGCCAAGGCGGCTGAGCGCGCCACCGAAGCGCCCCGCCGGCGCGGCATAGGTCGCCACCACCTTCACGTAGCTGCCGCGGTCCGCGGGTGCGGGACTGAAGTACACCACACCGCTGTTCGCAAAACTCCCGCTCGTCGATCTCCACTGGATCATCTCACCCGGCTTCTCGGCCGTTATCTCGGCATCCCACTCAGCCTTCACTCCACCGGGCCCGCGCGCGACCCAGTGCGACTTGCGCGCGCTCAGCACCCGCACCGAGTCGAGGTTCTTCATGAATCGCGGGAGATTGGAGAAGTCACGCCAGTAGTCGAACAGCTCAGCCGGCCGGCGGCCGATGGTCACTGTGCGCTCGATCGTCGTGCCGGCCGAGCCGCCGGGCTGCACCGCCTTCGCCGCCTTCGCGGGCGCCCGCCGGGTGAGAGATTTTACGCCGGCCTTGCGACGCGTGGTTTTGGCCGATGTTTTCGCGACCCGTTTGTCTGGATTGGACTTCGCCGCCATTTACTGCTCCCTTCCATGAAGATGCATACGGACAAGGCAAGCGCGGTGCCGTACAAGTGACACGGTTCAGTCTTTTTTCTCGCTGCCTCTGTTGCAGGAACGGACGCACCCGCCACTATTCAGCAGGACCATCGCCGCCCTTGTCCCACGGCCAACTCTCTACGGGAGATTTTCCATGATCCTCTGTGAGCGAAGATTCCGACTCCCGTTTTTGCTGTCTGCAGCCACTGCCGGCACAATATCCCTGTCGTGCACGACTGCCCCTGCTCCTGTTACCGCTCCTCCGGCACAGGCGCCCGTCGGCGTTCGCGTCGCAAACGCATCGGCCGGCGCGCAACCCGGTGCCGATGCGGTTACGCGGACCACGATATACGAGAGTGCGCGCACCGTCACGCAGGTGCTTCGCCTCGCGCCCCGCGCTCGAATCGCGGAGCACCATCATCCCTTTTACGACGAAACTTTTCTGATCCAGCAGGGACAGATACGGCTCATTCTGGATGGACGGCCTCATGACCTTCGCGCTGGGGATTTCGTAGTGATGCCGGCGGGCACTGTGGTCTCGGGGCAGAATACCGGAGACGATGAAGCCCGGGTGGTGGTGGCATTCAGCAATACGGGAAAGGCCGGGCCGCTCAGCGTCTCCGGCTCACCTCACCACTAGCCGCGAACCACCATCAGCTCGCATGCACGCATTCCCTCCCAATCGTGACTGACCTGCGCGCTACGCTCGAGAGGACGCTCGGCGATACGTACAGCATCGAGCGCGAGCTGCACGGCGGTGCGATGAGCCGCGTCTTCGTGGTCATGGATCGCCAGCACGACCGGGAGGTCGTCGTCAAGGTGCTGGCCGCGGAAGTCGCCGCCGGCGTCAGCGCCGAACGATTTCGCAGAGAGATACAGATCGCTGCCAGGCTGCAGCATCCGCACATCGTCCCTGTACTCTCTTCGGGAGAAACGGGCGGCGCGCCGTTTTACACGATGCCCTTCGTCGAGGGGGAATCGCTGCGGGCCCGCCTCGAGCGGGTGGGCGAGCTCCCGGTGGAAGAGGCGGTCCGCATACTCCGCGAAGTCGCCAGCGCGCTCAGCTACGCGCACAAGCAGGGGGTGGTGCACCGGGACATCAAGCCTGACAACATCATGATCTCCAACGACTTCGCGCTCGTCACGGACTTCGGTGTGTCCAAGGCGATGAGCGAGTCCGCAACGAACCCCCAGATCTCTACCCTGACGGGTCTTGGCGTCGCGCTCGGCACGCCCGCCTACATGTCTCCGGAGCAGGCCGCCGCCGACCCCGCTTCCGATCATCGGACCGATATTTACGCATTCGGCGTGATGGCGTACGAGATGCTTACCGGTTCGCTCCCGTTCGCCGGCCGCTCAACACAGGCAATGCTCGCCGCGCACGCCGTCTCCAAACCCGAGGCGGTAGACCGGAGACGACCCGGGATTCCACGCGCGCTTGCGGATCTGGTGATGCGGTGCCTGGAAAAGCGTCCCGCCGACCGTCCGCAGAGCGCGTCCGACCTGCTGCAGATTCTCGACGATCCGACGATTCACGATCGTCGCACGGGGGGCGCCGCCGTCGGCGGATGGAAGAACCCCCGCACGCTGGTCGCAGCAGCAGCAGCAGCAGCAGTCGCTGCGATTGTAGTCGCTGGAACGCTCACCGTCGCAAGCCGGCAGCGTGAACAGCCACGCGATGTGGCGGGTGAGCTCAACTCTGTCGCGGTATTGCCGCTGGTCAATGTCGGCGGCGACGCGAAGGACGAATACTTCAGCGACGGGATGACGGACGAGCTCGCCAACGCGCTGGGCAAGCTGCCGGGGCTGCGCGTGGCGTCGCGCACTTCGGCGTACGCTTTCAAGGGCAAGAGCGACCTCGACGTCGGCGAGATTGGCAGGAAACTCCGCGTGCAGGCGATTCTCGAAGGCACTGTTCGCCGCTCGGGTGACCAGCTTCGCGTCGGCGCCCAGCTTACGAGTGTCAGCGACGGATTGTCGCTGTGGTCGGACACCTATCAGCGAACCACGAGTGACATTTTCTCTGTCCAGGATGACATCGCGCGCTCCATCGCCGGCGCGCTGAAGCTGAAGCTCAGTGGAAATGCGGGAGAGCTGTCGTCGAGCTCGCGCGGCACGGAAAGTCTCGCCGCCTACGACTCGTATCTGCGCGGCAGGTATTTCTGGAATCGCCGTGGCGCGTCCAACCTCCATCGGGCGCTCGAGTATTTCGAGGAGAGCATTCGCCGGGATCCGAGCTTCGCGCGCGCTCATGCGGCGCTCGCCCTCACTCACGCGCTGCTTCCCGAGTACACGGATAACCCGCCGCCCGACGGGCTGGGGAAGACCCGCGCGGCGGCACTACGGGCGCTCACGCTCGACAGCACGCTCGCCGAAGCGCACACGGCTCTTGGCCTCGCGCTCGTGCATGCATGGGACTTCAAGGCCGGCGACCTGGCGTATCGGAAGGCTATCGCGCTCGATCCCCGATATCCAACGGCTCACCAGTGGTATGGCGAGCTGCTTTATCACACCGGTCGCATCGACTCCAGCCTGGTGGAGATTCGGCGGGCATTGGAGCTGGATCCGATCGCCCCGATCATGCCCGTCGCACTAGGCTACGCGCTTATGCTTGCCGGGCAATTCGAGCAGGCCCTCGCCGAATTCGCGAAGGCCGAGGAGATCGCGCCGGGACTGGATATAACAATGCAGCTGGTCGCCCAGGCGCACTTACAGGGCGGGCAAGTCGAAAAGGGAGTGCAGGAGATGGAGGCGGCCGTCAGGCAGGACAGCACGACGCTCCTGACCAAGGGCAAGCTCTGTCACGCCTACGGCGTCGCCGGGCGGCGGGCCGACGCGGAAAAGCTGTTGACGGAAATAAGGGCGAGAGGGGCCCGCGAGCCCGCATCGTCAGTGACACTGGCAACCTGCGAGCTCGGCCTTGGCAATCGTTCAGCGGCGCTCGCTGCAATGGAATCGGCGGTGAGGAACCACGAGCTTGCCGTTTTTACCGCCTTTTCGCCGCTGCTGGACAAAACATGGGAATCCCTGCGCGGCGACCCGCGGTGGAACGGAATACTGCGCGGGGCAAACCTCGCAGATTACTCCCTGAAGAAAGCCGATAATCGCTGACCGCCGACAGCGCGTTCAGCTGCAGTAAAGATCAGTCCTCGTACTTGCCCGGGTGCGACGGGTGGGGCTTCTCCTCGTCCTCAACATCAAACTCGTCATCGAGGTCGATGAGGTCGTCGTCCAGGTCGTCGTCGAGGTCGTCGTCATCGTCCTCGTCGTCCAGCTCGTCATCGTCAAGCTCATCGTCCTCGAGCCCGTCGTCATCCAGATCGTCTTCGTCGTCGTCGAGGTCGTCTTCGTCGTCATCCTCGATGTCGTCTTCCGGATCCGCGTCCTCCGGAGCTCCATCGGGTGCCCGCTTGGCCAGCCACGCATTCGCCTCCTCGTCGTCGAGGAAACTGCCCGCGGACCCCACCATGGCGCACATTTTCTAGCCTCTCCTTGGTTAGACCGACAGCCGCTCGCGCTTTGCTTCGCGAGAAAGTTTCTTGCGATCGTTCGCGCCGAGGAAGCGCTTCCGGAGGCGGATCGCCTGCGGCGTCACTTCGATCAGCTCGTCTTCCTCGATATACTCCAACGCCCCTTCGAGCGTCAACTCCCGCGGCGGCTCGAGCTGGATGTTCTCGTCGCTCGACTTCGAGCGCATGTTCGTGAGCTTCTTTTCTCTCGTCGGGTTCACATCCATGTCGCCCGGCCGCGAGTTCTCTCCCACCAGCATCCCCTCATAAACGGAATCACCGGGCGACACGAAAAGGGTAGCGCGCTCCGACAGATTCGCAAGCGCAAATGCGACAATGACCCCCGGCTCCATGGAAACGAGGGTGCCGCGCATGCGCCCCGCAAGCGGTCCCGCCCACGGGCCGTACTCGAGGAAGCGGTGGTGCATGATGCCCGTGCCGCGCGTGTCGGTAAGAAACTCCGACCGGTAGCCGAAGAGCCCGCGCGCCGGAATTTTGTAGAGAAGTCGCACCATTCCCTGCCCCGGATTCTTCATCTCCAGCATCGCCGCGCGCCGGGGCCCGAGCTTCTCGATGACAACGCCGAGGAACTCCTCGGGGACGTCGATCGCAAGCTCCTCGTAGGGCTCGAGGCGCTCGCCGTTGGCGCCCTCGCGGGTGATGACGCGCGGCCGCGAGACCTGGAACTCGTAACCCTCGCGGCGCATCGTCTCCATCAGGATCGTGAGGTGCAGCTCACCGCGCCCGGAGACGGTCCAGGTGTCGGTCGACTCGGTGTCCTCGACGCGGAGCGCGACGTTCCGCTCGAGCTCCTTGTAGAGGCGCTCCCTGAGCTGCCGCGAGGTGACGAACTTCCCCTCCTTCCCGGCGAACGGCGAGTTGTTGACGAGAAAGTCGACGGAGATGGTTGGCTCTTCCACCGAGATGCCCTCGAGCCTCTCGGTATGCTCGAGATCCGTCACCGTGAGCCCGATCTCCACCCCTTCGAGGCCCGCCAGCGCCACGATTTCGCCAGCCGCCGCCTGTGCGACTTCGATCCGGTCGAGGCCTTCGTAGGCGAACAGCTTCGTCACGCGCGACTGCTCCGCCTTCTGCGACTGGTCCAGCGGCAAGAGCGCGACGGCGTCGCCGACGTTGATCGTGCCACGCTCGATGCGACCGATTCCCAGTCTGCCGAGGTAGGGGGAATGGTCGATTGTCGACATCAGCATCTGGAAGGGGCTCACATCGTCGCTCGGTGGCGCCGGCACATGACTGATGATCACATCGAACAGCGGTTCGAGATCAACGGGCGTTACGTCCATGTCCATCGTTGCCACGCCCTCGCGCGCCGACGCGTATACAAACGCCGCGTCGAGCTGGCCCTCGGTCGCCTCGAGCTCGATGAGCAGGTCGAGCACCTCGTCATGCACGCGCAGCGGATCGGCGCCGGGACGGTCGATCTTGTTGATCACGACGATCGGCGTGCGGTGGAGCGCGAGCGCCTTCCGCAGCACGAACCGTGTCTGCGGCATCGGGCCGTCGAAAGCGTCGACGACGAGCAGAACGCCATCCACCATGCGCAGGATGCGCTCGACCTCGCCGCCAAAATCGGCGTGGCCGGGCGTGTCAACGATATTGATCTTCGTCCCTTTCCAGCGCACCGACGTGTTCTTGGCGAGGATCGTGATGCCGCGCTCGCGCTCGAGCGGGTTCGAGTCCATCACGCGGTCCATCACGACCTGGTTCTCGCGGAACGCCCCCGCCTGGCGAAGCATCTTATCGACGAGCGTCGTCTTGCCGTGATCGACGTGTGCGATGATGGCGACGTTGCGGATTTCCAGTTTTCCCATAGCCCTGTAAGCTAGCAAGGCCTGCAAGTGCCTCCTGCTGGTGTCAGTCGGAGCAAATGCGTTAGTTTCCATGCGTGCTCGGTCGGCTGCTCGCCATAATCCTGCTCGTGCTCCTCAACGGGTTCTTCGTCGGCGCCGAGTTCGCTCTCGTCCGTTCCAGGCGCACGCGTCTGGAAGCGATGGTGCGGTCCGGCGACCGCCTTGCCCGCTTTGCTCTTCGGGCTTCCTCCAACATCTCGGGCGTGCTTTCCGCCAGCCAGCTTGGCGTTACGCTCGCCAGCCTTGGACTGGGCTGGGTCGCGGCGGCGACACTCGGCGAGCTGCTGGCGGATCTCTTCGCGGGTTTGCCGAATGCGATGGATGTCTCGCTTCGCCTCACCGTCGGCGCGACTCTCGCGTTCGTCCTCGTCGCCTACCTGCACGTCGTGTTCGGCGAGCTGACCCCCAAGGCCGCGGCACTCAACCACCCGGAGCGGGTCGCCCGCTGGCTCGCGCCACCGCTCCTGGCTTTCGGGTGGCTGACGACGCCCTTTACGTGGATCCTCATCAAGTCCTCCAACGTCATCCTGCGCGCGCTTGGCCAGAAGGAGGTCGGCAAAGAGGAAAGTGTCCACTCTCCGGACGAGATCCGCCTGCTCGTGGAGCAATCGCAGGAGAGCGGCCAGATGCAGGCGCACGACGCCGACCTGATCGACGCCGTGTTCGAGTTCTCGGAAAAGAACGCGCGCGAAGTGATGACTCCGCGCACCGACATCATTGCCCTTCCGATCGAGGCGACGCTGTCGGAAGTGCTCGAGGTAGTGGAAGAAAGCGGCCTCTCGCGATTCCCCGTCTACGACGAGTCGATCGACAACATCGTCGGGGTCGTGCTGGCAAAGGACCTGCTCAAGTACCTGTCGCCGCGCACGAACACGGACACCTTCGACCTCCCCTCGATCATGCGGCCCGTTCACGTCATCCCCGGCTCTCGCGAAGTCGAGGAGGTGCTCGCCGATTTCAAGCGGCTCAAGGAGCACATGGCGGTCGTGCTCGATGAGTACGGCGGTACCGCCGGTGTCGTGACGATGGAGGACCTGCTCGAGGAGATCGTCGGGGAGATTCTCGACGAGTACGACACGCCTGAAGACGAAGACGCGCCGCTGGACAGGACACCCGGTGAGACGATGGTGCCGGGCAGCACGCACATCGGCGAGCTGAACGAGCATTTCGGGCTCAGCATCTCCGAAGAGGACTACAACACCATCGGCGGCTACATATTCGGCTCGCTGGGCAGGCTGCCGGTGCTCGGCGACAGGGTCGTCGCTGGCGGGGCGATTTTTACGGTGCGCGAGATGGATGGCCGCCGTATCGAGACGCTGGCGGTGGATCTCCATACGATGGGTGATCGCCGGCTGACCGAGCGCGAGACTCCGCAGCAGACGCACACAGGAGTGTAGCGGCAATCATGCTCGAAGCGTCGGCCCTGCCGTGGCCGGCGATGTCGAGCGCGGTGCCGTGGTCCGGCGATGTGCGCGGAAACGGCAGGCCGAGCGTGATGTTTACCGCGCTGCCGAACGACGCGACCTTGATCGCCGTCATCCCGACGTCGTGATACGGCGCGATGACGGCATCGAACTCGCCGCGGATGGCGCGCACGAACACGGTGTCGGCGGGGAACGGTCCTTCGATCTTCGCGTCGCGCGCGGCCGGTGCGAGCACCTCTTCATCTTCATTTCCGAAGCGGCCACCGTCGCCCGCGTGCGGGTTGAGCGCGCAGAGGGCGATCCGCGGCTCGGTGATGCCGAACCATTCGCGCAATCCGTCGCGCGTGAGAGCCGCGATCGCGAAGATGCCTTCACGAGTGAGGGCGTCCGGCACCTGGCGGAGCTGGACGTGAGTCGTCGCGAGCACTACGCGCAGCCGGTCGGACGCAAGCATCATCGCAACGCGCGACGCGGTGAGGTGCCCCAGCATCTCGGTGTGCCCTGGATACGGGAATCCTCCCGCATGCAGCGCCGACTTGTCTATCGGCGCCGTAACGATTCCCTGCACGACTCCCGCGCTCGCCATCTCGACCGCGCGCTCGATGGCGCGACCGGCAAGCCGCCCGGCGAAAGCTGGTCCACCCTCCGGCACCCACCGCTCCACCGGCTCGTCGACGGGAACGCCGGCCCCCTCGGGACCGACCACCAGAATGTCGCAGCGCTCGCCGACCCGGGGGTCAGCGAGCGCTTTGGCAACGATCTCGGGCCCGATGCCGCGTGGGTCTCCCAGCGTCATCGCCAGGCGTGGGCGCACTCTCTTACAATCTCAGCGAGACGAAAGTCGCCTTGCGAAGCTCATCGAGCAGCCGGCGGATCGACCGCTCTTCGGAGAGCTGCGTCCTGATCTGCTCGCGGATCTCGCTCGCCACGTACTGGCCGGCCTCCGTCACCGTAACCATCTGCACGACGCCAAACTTCGGCTGTCCGCGCGGGTTGGCGAGCTGGAAGGGCGCCGTTATGTCACCCGCCTTGGCGCCGGCGAGGGCACCCTGATACGACGCGGGAAGAGAATCGCGCAGGAACGGCTGCAGCACGCCGCGCTCTTCCGTTGGATCGTGGTGCTTCGCGGTAAGCGAATCGTATGCAACGCCCCGCCGCCACTGGGCCGCGATGGTGTCCGCCTCGACTCGTGCCGCGGCGACATCGGCCGAATCGATGACCGGAGCGATGAGGATGTGGTGCGCCTTCGCCTCGCCGGCCTGCACGCGGTCGACGCGGATGATGTGATAGCCGAACGCGGTCTCCACGACCGGGCTCAGCTCCCCGGGACGCAATGCGAAGAGAACGTTCTCGAACTCCGGCACCAGCCCGCCGCCGCGGCGGCTCCAGCCGAGGTCGCCGCCCACCGCCTTCGTGCCCGGGTCCATCGACTCACGCTTGGCGACGAGCTCGAAGTCACCACCCTTCCTGAGCTCGACAAGCAATGAGTCGATGCGTGCGCGGGCGCGTGCCTTCGCCGCCACCGATGCCTTGGGAGCGACAATGATCTGCCTGAACGTGACCGTCGCCGGACGCTTCTGCAGGTCGTTCTTGCTGCGCTCGAACGCCGCGCTCACATCTTCCTCGGCGATGTTCACGGGCTTCGCCTTCCGGCGCAGCTCGGCAAACGCCTTCTGCTGGAGATTCTGGCGCCGGTACTGATCGACCAGCGTCTTGCGATAATCGTCGCCTGATCCGAGGCCCGCGTTACGCAGCTCGGTGCGGTATTCCTCGTCGGTCTTGAACTGCGCGCGCACGTTGCGCAGCTGGCGGTCTACCGAGGCAGCGATCTCCGACTCGCTCGGCTCGAGCTTCAGCTCCTTCGCCTTCTGGACGAGAATCTCCTCGTCCACCAGCTCGTTGAGCGTCGAGCGCGCCAGCGCTGCCTGTCCCGCCGAGTCTGTCGGGAGCTGCATGCCGGCGGCACGACGTTGATTGATTGCGCTCAGCACATCGGTCCAAAGCAATGGCTGGTCACCAACGATGGCGACGACACGGTCCACCGGCACGGCGCGTCCAACCACGGCGCGCTGCGGGTTTGGGGGCGGCGCCTGCGGAGGCGTTTGCGCGGCAACCGCGAATGGCGCGAGCGCGGCAGCGACGATCAGGGATTTCATCATCACCTTTCTACCCCTCTCCCGCCTGCTCGGTTCGTCACCGCTTCGCGCCAGGCGCGGTGGAGGATGACGCGGGCAACGCGGGGCCAAGCGGGACCGCGGTCGACGGCTGGCCGGCGGAGATCGTCGAATCGGTGGCGTTGCGAATCCGGCTCGCTTCCTCGATGGCGCGGTCGAAGCCGGCCGCGTTGAACGAGTAGCTGTATTTCTCGCGCAGAATGCCGGCGAGCGGCGTGGGAACGGGAATGAACGGCGCCTGCTCGGAAACCATGCGCGTGAAATATTCGTCAACACGCGATGCGACGAGCTTCTCACGGTCGTTGCCGCTCTTTGCGGTTTGCAGAGTGGCCGGCGCGACGCCCAACTGGGTCCACGCTGCCTGCACCGCGGTCACGAAACCCTTGCGCATCTGGACGAGCTCCGCCGGGTCGAGCGTCACCTTCGCGCTGTCCGCCTGGCGCAGCACCAGCTCGTTCTTGACGAAATTCTTTACCAGCCCCGTGACGATCGAATCAGGGGCCTGCTTGATCTGCTCGAGGACGCGGGCGTTGGGGGGCAACGTCTCGAGCCAGCCGATGAGGCGGTGCGTGGTGAACTTTCCCGCTGACGAAGAGGCGAGAACGGTGTTGTCGTTCCGGTAGGCATCCGGATCCGCGCCGAGCGCGCGCACGGTGGCGACGGCGCCCTTCTTCACCTCGATCTTCCCGTTCTGCTCGAGCTTCGCCAGGTAAGTGCTCTCGGCGACTGCCATCGAGCGGCCCTTGGAGGCCTGGAGGAGCGAACCCTTCACCTGCTCGTACGTAGGACGGTGGAGGACGTGATATCCGTACTGCGTCTGGACCACAGGAGAGATACCGCCGGGCGGAAGCGCGATCAGCGCGCGCTCGAACTCGGGCACCATCGCTCCCTTCGGGAAAATTCCGAGTGCGCCTCCCTGCTGTGCACTTCCCTGATCCTGGCTGTGCCTTGCCGCAAGCGAAGCGAAGTTGGCGACCGTCGCCTGGCCGCGAATCCCTTCGATGCGACGCTTGATCTCGGCCTTGGCGGCGTCCGGCGTTCCCTGCGGCGTCAGCAGCAGGATGTGGCTGGCTGCCATCAGCTCGCCCGAAGCGTACTTGGACTGCGCGCCGACGGGATCCTCGGTGCCCCACGTCTTCGAGACGCGCTCGTACCACTTGCGCGCCTTCATGTTGGCAATCGTCGGCCACATCGCCTCGTCAATCGCCTTCGCATCGCCGAGCGAGTCGCCGTCAGCGGCGGCCCGACCGAGCAGCTGGTAGTCAACCCACACATTGGCGACGAGCTTCGCCACGTCCTTGCGCAGCGGCGCGCGTGACTTGCCCATCAGCGTCGCGAGCCGGCTCACCGACAGCTCCTGGCCCTCAGCCTGGGCAACGCGGTCCGTGTGCGCGCTGAGCGCGTCCTTGAGCCCCGTGCAGGCGCTGAGAGTAAAGACCGTTGCTGCGGCTGCGGCGGCGTAAGCGAATTTCCGTTTCATGATTTCAGTGGTACGGGTTAACGAATTCAGGAGGGGCGCAGAGTTGTCAGCGCGCGAACGAGACCATCCAGCATCTCGGAGCCGCCGAGGCGGGTGAGTTTCAGCGACAGCGGATGCGCACGTCGCACCTCCGCCTGGAACTGCACTTCGTGGAAAGCCGCCGAAATGCCTTTCATGCGGGGAACCGCATGCTCGCGAAAAGTAATACGGGCCTCGTCGCCGCGCACGAGGACGGACTCGATGTCCGACGCCCCGCCCAGCACTCGCAGGAGAGCGGTTCCGAAGAAGGCACGCGCGGGCTCCGGGATGACGCCAAAGCGGTCGCGCACTTCCTCGCGCAAACCCTCGATCTCGCCGATGTCCGTCATGTGCGTGAGCCGCCGGTAGACGTCGAGCTTGGCCTCCTGCGAGCTGATGTAGTCGTCAGGCAGGTAGGCGGGCAGGTCGATGGAGATGTCCGACGGCTGGAGGCGCGGCGCATCGTCGCCCCGCATCACGCGCTTCACCGTCTCGTCGAGCATGCGCAGGTACATGTCGAAGCCGACGGCGTGCACGAATCCCGATTGCTCGGGCCCGAGCAGGTTGCCGGCGCCGCGCAGCTCGAGGTCCTTGAGCGCGATCTGGTAGCCGGCGCCGAGCTGGGTGTGGTGCTCGAGAATGCTGAGGCGCCGATTTGCTTCCTCGTCGATCGAATCCGGGACGAGCAGATAACAGCTGGCGCGGCGGTGCGAGCGGCCGACTCTCCCGCGCAGCTGGTAGAGCTGCGCGAGCCCGAAGGTGTCGGCGCGGTTGACGAACATCGTGTTCGCATTCGGCACATCGAGTCCCGACTCGACGATCATCGTCGAGACGAGAACATCGGTCTCTCCCTCGACGAAGCTGCGCATCACCGTTTCGAGCTCGCGCTCCTTCATCTGGCCGTGGCCCACACCAATTCTCGCGCGCGGAACGACGCGGCGGATGTGGTCGGCCATGGCTTCGATCGTCTCGATACGGTTGTGGACGAAGAATACCTGCCCGCCGCGATCGAGCTCGCGCGAGATGCCTTCGTCGATCAGGCCATCGTCCCACGGCTCGACATACGTGAGCACCGGCGAGCGATCTCGCGGCGCCGTCTGCATCAGCGTCATGTCGCGGAGGCCCGCGAGCGACAGGTGCAGCGTGCGGGGAATCGGTGTAGCGGTGAGCGTCAGCACATCGGTGTCGAGTCTGAGCCTCTTCAGGCGTTCCTTGTGTTTGACACCGAAGCGGTGCTCCTCGTCGACGACGATGAGGCCGAGGTTCGAGAAGCTGACATCGGGACTGAGGAGACGGTGAGTGCCGATGACGACGTCGATCTTTTTCGTCTTCAGGTCGGCGAGCACTTCGGCTTGCTCCTTCGGCGTCTGGAAGCGGCTCATCGTGCGAATCGTCACCGGAAAATCGGCCAGCCGCTCGCCGAACGTGCGCGCGTGCTGCTCGGCGAGAATCGTCGTCGGGACGAGCACCACGACCTGGCGGTCAGACTGCACCGCCTTGAACGCGGCACGCACGGCAATCTCCGTTTTTCCGTAGCCGACGTCGCCGACGAGCAGGCGGTCCATCGGACGCGGCTTCTCCATGTCGCCCTTTACGTCGCTGGTGGCGGTCCGCTGGTCGGGTGTGTCCTCGAAGAGGAAGGAGGATTCCAGCTGTCGCTGCCATACGCTGTCCGGGAAATGCGGAGGCCGGGTGGCGACCTTGCGCCGCGCGTAGAGATCGAGCAGCTCGACCGTCATCTCCTGGATCGCCGCGCGCGTCTTGTCGCGCTGCGCCGCCCAGCGCTTGCCGCCGAGCGAGTGGAGTCGTGGCGGAGGCGCATCGCCGGTGACGTCGGCGGCCGAACGGTACCGCTCGATCTGGTCGATGCGGTAAAGCGGGACGTTGAGCCGGTCGCCGCCCTCGTACTCGATCACCGCCACTTCGACGGTGCTCTCGCGCACGAACATTTTTTCGATGCCGCGGTAGATGCCGACGCCGTGCTCGAGGTGCACTACAAAATCTCCGGGCTTAAGCGCGGTGAGACTCTCGAGCGCGCTGCCGGTGACGTAGCGCCGTGAACGCCGGAACCGCCGCTCGCGGCGGAAGATCTCGTGGTCGGTGAGCACGCGCAGTCCGGCGAATCCGTCACGTTGCGGCGGAATCAGGAATCCGCCGTTCAACACGCCGATACTGAGGCTGGCCGGAGAAACGCGGTCGTCGTTCAGCAGCTCGTCGAGCCGCTCCGCCTGTCCGGCGTTGTCGCACAGAATCGTTGTGGCAATTCCGTCGGCGACGACTTTCTTGAGCGCGCGGATGTCGCGCTGAACGCTCTCGGGCTCGCGAAACGGAAAGACGAAATCGGAGAGCTCGCCGGAAAGATCGAGCGTTCCGAAAGCGGAGAGTGCGGCGAGGGTCGTCGCGGGCTCCTCGTAAAGCTCGTTGCGGTCGGGAGTGTCCTCGCCGCGCCGCCGCGCCAGCTCGATGTGGTGCTGCGCTTCCGTCCACGTGCGCTCGAGCTCGGGCTCCATGCGCGTTCCCTGCGGCAC
>Ga0180121_10000711_pt1 | contig 14053 bp, 14 predicted proteins | sample AntDrymUQ5402106_2_FD_129676 | JGI IMG/M metagenome (GOLD analysis project Ga0180121, IMG submission 129676) | Polar desert sand microbial communities from Dry Valleys, Antarctica - metaG UQ540 (21.06) (version 2) (version 2) | ecosystem: Environmental > Terrestrial > Soil > Desert | place...
CGCCCGCCGATTCGATGGCATATGTCCGTGTTCCCCGCCGTCTCGCTCGGCTCTCTCGCGCTGGCCGCAGCCGCGGTCATCGCGGCCGAGCTGCTGCACCGGCGGGACGACGACCTGGGCGCCGACGAGGCTGCCTCCGACCGGTTTTCCGTCGCGGCGCCGATCGTCGCCGCCGCCGCGGTCGTCCTCGGCCCCTGGGCCGCATTGCTCGTCGGCGCACTCGGGAGCCTCAGCGTCCGGCGTCTCGTCGGCGACCCCTGGCGGGAGAGCCTGGTGCGGGCGGTGTCACTCGGGGCAGCAGGTCTCGCCGGCGGCTACGGGTACGTGCTCGCCGGAGGTGTGACCGGTTCGGTCGTCATGCCCGACGACCTGCTTGGCCTGGTGATCCTCGGGATGATGTTCGCGACGGTCAAGACGCTCGTTCAGCGGCTCTCGAATCGGGCTACGGCGATCGAAACGGACATGCTGGCGGCGGTCGCCGAGATCTCCATGGGCGCCGCCCTTGCCATCGCCGCGGAGTCGAACCTCTGGTATGCGGCGCTGCTCGCGCCCATCCTCGTTCTCCTCGAGCGGCTTCACTGGCACGTGATCGCGCTCCGGCGCGAGGTTGCCGCGGCCCTCGAGACGTTCGCGAACATTGTCGACGAGCGCGACCGCTCGACGCACGGTCACTCGCTGCGGGTCGCGGAGAGCGTCCAGGAGCTCGCCGAGGCGCTCGGCCTTCCGCGGAACGACGTCCGCCGCCTCTGGTGGGCAGGTCGCCTACACGACCTCGGCAAGGTTGCCGTCGACGCAGCGGCCCTTCGGAAGAAGGGTCTCCTGAACGTGCACGACTGGCAGGCGATGCAACGTGTCCCTCGGCTCTCCGCGCGGCTGCTCCAACGCTTCCGCTTCGCCGCCCAGCAAGCGAAGGCGGTGGAATACCACCGCGAGCGGCTCGACGGGTCCGGCTACTACGGCGCGCGCGGCAGCGACATCCCCCTTGCCGCCCACTTCCTCATCCTCGCGGACGCCTACGACGCGATGACGTCGGAGCGTCCGTTCCGCTCTGCGCTCCCCCAGGAAGAGGCGCTCGCCGAGATCGAGAAGAACGCGGGCACCCAGTTCCACCCGACGATCGCGAAGGCGTTCGTCGCGGTCCAGCGCGGCGTTTCGCTCGACCGTGTTCTCGACGCCGACGAGCTCGACGCGATTCGGGTCTCTTCAGTCCCCTCCCCCGTTCGCTCTCTCGGCGGCGATCTCCGGCGGAAGCCGGAGGTGCTCGTCGCCTTCGGGCTGACCACAGGCCTCGTCGGGCTCGGCGTGGGGCTGCCCGAGCTGGCCGTCGTCGGGGCGTTCATCGGTCTCTTGGGCGTCGGCGCCTGGGCGACCAGCCGCGTTCGTGCGCATCGCCTCGCATCCGCGCTCGCAGCCGCTGTGACCCCGGAAGACCGCGATGCGATGTTCGAGCGCGTGGCGGATGCCGTGGAGGCGTCGTGGCCGCTCGACTACGCGTTGCTCGTCGCCTGGGACGAGGACGGCGCGGGAGGCTCCATCGAGCTCGAGCGCGGGACGAGCAACGTTCCCGAGCCGGAGCTCACAAGCTGGCTCCTTCGCGAAGCGGAGTCAGGCCGGGATCTCATCGTCGACGACGGAGCACAGTTGGGCCGGGAAGGCGCATCGCTTGCATTACCGCTTCGGCGTGACAACAGCGCACTCGTCGGTTTCCTCGTGCTCGGCGGACCTGGGCGGCTGCCGGCTCACGTTCTCGCCGCCGCCGGATCGTCGCTCGGCCGTCTCGGCCTGGCGCTCGCCGACGCCCCACATACCCCCGCTTCGAGTGAGCGGCGCCTCGCCGCAGTGACCTAGCGGGCTCGATCACCTCTTTGGGGGTCGCCCAGAAGCACGGGCCGCCTAGAACGTGACCTATGCGGCCGATCTCACTGCGGCGGTGGGCGCAGGGAGTGTTTCTTCCCTTGCCTTGATCGCGTTTGCGCTACCCGGTAGCGCGGAGGCGGCAGCGACATGGGACGCTGCTGCCACCTGGGACGCAGCGGCAACCTGGGAATCCTTCGACTACTGGGATTAGCGACGGATGGCCGCCAAGTCGCTCCGGTCGGGTGAGCAGGTCGGCGAAATTGCCGACGCCAGCTACGTAGCGCCATTCATCACGCTCGTCGCATGCGCGGCGAGCGCCGCATTCGTCGTCTTCGGCGGAGACGCCTGGCGTGCGGCCTCGCAGAGCCCCGGAAAGTTCGCCGCCTTCGTCGTCCTCGCGGTCGCCCTGCAGCTCGCAGCCGTGGAGATCTACGGCCGCGGCGCGCTCAGCTTCTCGGGGATGGGGATGCTCGCCGTCGGCTTCGCGCTCGGGCCGGGAGCCGGAATGGTCGCTGGTGTGCTGGTCGCGCTCTTCAACCTCGCCAACCAGCGTGGTCGGCCCGAGCGGTCGGTCTTCAACGCGGCGAATCTGTCGCTCTCGGTGCTGGCGGCGGCCGGTGCCTATCACGTGATCGGCGCTGCCGACTGGAATACGGCAGCTCGCCTCCTACCGGCGTTCGCCGCCGGAGTCGTCTTCATGGTGGTGAACATCGGGCTTCTCAGCCTTGCGATGAGCATGGCGGAGCAGATCTCGATCCGGGCGATCTGGCGAGAGCGCTTTCGCTGGTTCACTCCCTACTACCTCGTCTCCGGCCCTCTGGCGCTCGCCACGACCGTCGCGTTCGAGGAGGCGGGGCTGATCGGCCTCATCGCCTTCGGTCTCCCCCCGCGCTGATGATGTTCTCGATCCGCCAGTACATCGCCAGGACGCGCGAGTCGGTCGAGGAGGTCCGCCACGCGAACGAGGAGCTCCAGCTCGCGAACACCGATCTTCAGGAGCTCTTCGGCCTTGCGAGCGGGCTCGCAGCCCGGAGTCACGACGAGCGGGAGCTCGTCAGGTTCGCCGAGGAGCAGGTCGGACGGCTGACCGGCTCGGAGGCCGGCGTCGAGCTGGGCCTGGCACAGCGCGGGGTTCCGCTCGTCTCCGGCGGCAAGCACATCGGGTCGCTCGTCTTCGACGACTCTGCGGACTTCGATCGCGAGCGGTGGACGCGCCTCCGCGACGCCATCCTGCCCCAGTTGGCGACCGCGCTCGAGAGCTCACAGCTGATTGCGGAGATGCGCAAGCAGCACCTTGCAACGATCGCCGCGCTCTCCCGGAGCATCGAGGCGAAGGACGGATCGACCGGCGAGCACACCGAGCGGGTCGCGCCACTCGCGGTCGAGCTCGGCCGGAGGCTTGGCTTCGCCGGCGGAGACCTGGATGCGGTCGAGATCGGCGCCCTGCTCCACGACATCGGCAAGATCGGCGTCCCCGAGGCGATCCTCCACAAGCCCGGTCCCCTCTCGGAGTCCGAGTGGGAAATCATGCGCCGGCACCCGCAGGTCTCGGAGCACATCTTGAGTGGCGTCGGGCTCTCCCCCATCGTTCTGCAGATCGCACGGTCGAGCCACGAGCGTTTCGACGGCGAGGGCTATCCGGACCGGCTCAGGGGCGAGACGATCCCGCTTCCCGCGCGCATCGTGCTCGTCGCGGACGCGTTCGACGCGATGACGAGCGACCGCCCGTACCGGCCCGCACGGCACTTCGGGGACGCACTGGCCGAGATCCGCGCCCACACCGGCACCCAGTTCTGCCCGCTCGTCGTGACTGCCCTCGAGCAGCTCTACCGCGACCGGCCCGATCTTCTCGGAGCCCAACGGCTCCACGCGGTCCGAGACGTCGCCTAGACCGAGGCCGGCTGGAGCGCGCCGAGGCGCTCAAGGCAGCCCCTGATCGCCGAGTTCTCGTCCTCGGTAACTTCGACGAGCGGCAGCCGCAGGCCGCCGACGTCGTGGCCGAGGAGGTTCAGCGCCGCCTTGATCGCCATCGGGTTCGGCGCCGTGGTCAGGATCTCGTAGGCCGGCGTCAGCTCCTCGTCGATCTGCCGTGCGCGGCCGGTGTCGCCGGCGCGGAACGCCTGGATCTGCTCCTTCACCTGCGGCCCGGCAACGTGGGTGTGCACGCAAATACCCCCGACTCCGCCGAGCTCGAGGAACGGGAGGATCAGGTTGTCGTCACCGGCGTAGAGCTCGAGGCCGGTCTCCTCCACGATTCGCCGCGCCTGCTCGAGATCGTCCCAGGCCTGCTTCACGGCGACGACGTTCGGGATCTCGGCGAGCTCCGCGAGGGTCTCGACCTGGACGAGGTTCACGACCCGCGCGGGGATGTTGTAGTAGACGATCGGCTTGTCCGTCACCGCCGCGATCGCCTTCACATGCTCGACGATCCCGCGAGGCGGGGGCTTGTTGTAGTACGGCGTCACGATCAGGAATCCGTCGACGCCGAGCTCGTGAGCCCGCTTGGTCAGATGCACCGAATGGCGTGTGTCGTAGGTACCCGTGCCGGCGACGACGGTTGCCCGGTCGCCGACGGTCTCCACCGCAGTCGAGTACAGCGAGAAGCGCTCGTCGTCGGTCAGCGTCGGCGACTCGCCCGTCGTGCCGGTGACGACGAGGCCATCGGACCCGTTCTCGACGAGGTAGGTCGCCAGTTCGCGGAACTTCGGGAGGTTGACTCCGCCGTCCAAGTCGAACGGCGTGACGCTTGCGGTCAGGACCTCGCCGAGCACGCCAGGATCCTACGTCAAGCGCCAGAAATCGCCGGTCAGGCCGACCTCGGTGAAGAGCGCCTGCGCCTCGTCCGGTGTGCGCCGCCGCCAGTCGGTGCTCAGACGGTCTCGGTACCACGCGTCTGCCAGACGCCACATGGTCTCCAGGCTGAACGCTGCGCCCCGCGCGAGCCCCGTCTGCTCACACCAGCGATCGACGTGCGCTTCCGACCGGAAGGCCAGCATCGTCGCTCAGGTGAAGCCGATGTCGTCCCACCAGCGCCGGGCCGGGACGGCAAAGTGCGCGACGCCGTCGGCGTCGATGAGCCGTCCGCCGTCCACGCGCAAGGTCGTGGGCTCCTCACAGTCTGGGCAGTGGGTCGTGACGGTCCCGTTTCCCCCGAGCATCGCCACCGTCCCGAGCCCGTCCCAGATGCAGTTGCCCCAGAACGTGCCTCGCGAGGTCTCCACTGCGAAGGCGGTCGGTACCGCGGAGAGCGGGTTCGCCATCCAGATGTCGCTCGTCCCCGGGACGAGAACGATGACGTGCGCCTCCTCGAGCCGCCGGAAAGCGCCCGTGACGTCCTCGACCCGGACCGACAGCAGCGAGGCGACGTCGTCGGCGCTCGGCGCCTCCCCCTCCTCGACGAACCGCTCGTAGAGCGCAACTCGAACCCGGTCGTCGAGCTCAGTCACGCCGGAGCCACCAGAAGCGCGGGTCGTCCCGTTCCTCTTCACGCAGCTCCTCGAGCCGCTTGCCGCCGTAGGACTCTGCCGTCAGGGCCATCTGGGCGGCGAATCCCGTCGCCGCGAGGGAGAACGTCAGCGCGTGCACGGACACGCCCCAGGTTGCAAGCGGACCGAGGTCGCCCAACAGGTCGAAAGCCTGCTGCTCCCTGACGTCGAAGACCGCGAGCCCGCCGTGCGGCTTGCCGGTGAAGTGGTCGTGGAAGATGACGAAGCCGCGCCGGCGATCCTCGATGTACTCGTTCAGGAGCTCGTTCGCCTCCCGGGCCGTGACTCGTTCGGGCGCGACTGCGTAGACGAGGTAGCAACGCTCCCTCCCACGCTCGAGGTCAGTCAAGGAGCTGGTCGAGGCCGACGGTCAGGCCGGGCGGTAGCGTTGCCATCCGTTCCAGGGCGAGCAGCACGCCCGGGACGTACGCCTCCCGCGAGAACGCGTCGTGCCGGATCGTGAGCAGCTGTCCGTCGCCGCCCAGGAGCACTTCCTGATGCGCCACGAGGCCGGGGAGCCGGACGGAATGGATCGTCACGCCGCCCATGCGCTCGGCAGTCGTCTTGGCCGTCCCGGAGGGTGCGTCCTTTTTCTGCTCGCCGTGGAGCTCGATGATCTCGGCTCGCGGCAGATACTTGGCTGCCTCGGCGGCGAATCGCATCATCAGCACCGCGCCGATCGCGAAGTTGGGCGCGTAGAGGACGGCCACTCCCTGTGTCCGGGCGGCGGCATCGACAGCGTCCGTGTTCCAGCCCGTCGTTCCGACGATGCTCGGGATGCCGCGCTCCACGGCTGCGAGCACGTTCGCCTCAGCAGCTTCGGGCACGGTGAAATCGACCATCACCTCGGCTTCTTGCAGCTCCACGAGGTCGTGGCCCGCGCGCTCCAGGGCAGGGCCGAGGACGGCGCCGACCTTCCCGCCCCGTCCGTTGAGGGCGACCCTCACGCCGCAGCGGCCGCGAGCGCCGGGTTCACGCGCTCGACTGCGGCGAGGAACCGCTCCTCGCTCGGGCCGATGGCGGCGGCCGAGAAGCGCTCCGGTGCGAGCAGCAGGCCTGCGAGCTCCGCGAGGCCCTCCGGCTCGACCGCGTTGATCTCCGCGATGATCCGGTCGAGCGACAGCATCTCGGTGTCGGTGATGAGCGACCTTCCGAGCCGGCTCATCCGGCTCGACGTGGCCTCCATCGAGAGCAGGATCCGGCCCTTGAGGTTCTCCTTCGCTCGCTCGAGCTCGTTGGGCCGCAGGTTGCCGGCCGCGATGTCGGAGATCTGCTCGGCGGCGATCTCGAGGCACGGGCCGAGGTTCTCCTCCCGCGTCCCGACGTAAAGGCCGATCTGGCCGGTGTCGGTGTACTGGGACGCGAAGGTGTAGACCGCGTAGGCCATCCCGCGCTTCTCGCGGATTTCCTGGAAGAGCCGCGACGAGGCGGAGCCCCCGAGAATCGCATCGAGCAGTGACGCGGCGAAGCGCCGTTTGTCGGACCGGGAGATGCCGGGAGCAGCCAGGCAGAGGTGGTACTGCTCGGTGTCCTTGCGGAGAAAGCGAAGGTCGGGGGGCGGCTGCTTCACAAGCGGCGGACGGACGCGCGGCCCGCGGGCGGGCGCGTCGCGCACCTTCGTCTCCGCCCGCTCCAGGAGCCCGACCAGCTCGTTGTGGTCGAGGTTTCCCGCGGCCGCGACGACGACGTTGCCCGGCCGGTACATCGAACGGTGGTAGGCGGTGATGCTGCGGCGCGAGATCGTCGAGATCACCTCGGCGGTTCCGATCACGGGGCGGCCGAGCGGATGCTGGCCGAAGACGGCCTCGGCGATCAGGTCGTGGACGAGCTCCTGCGGCTGATCCTCGTACATCGCGATCTCCTCGAGCACGACCTCGCGCTCGGCGTCGACTTCGGCGAAGACCGGCGCGTACACCATGTCGGTCATCACGTCGACGGCCTCCGCGAGGTGGTGATCCGCGATCCGTGCGTAGACGACGGTGTGCTCGCGCGAAGTCGCCGCGTTCAGCTCGCCGCCCATGGCGTCGAAGACCTCCGCGATCTCCTGCGCCGAGTAGGACGACGTGCCTTTGAAAAGCAGGTGCTCGATGAAGTGCGAGACGCCGGCGCGCTCCCCGCGCTCGTCTCGCGACCCGGCACCGATCCAGAACCCCAGGGCGACAGAGCGGACGTGCTTCAGACTCTCGGTGACGACCCGCTGGCCGGAATCGAGCTCCGAGAGGACGTACTTCTGCACGGCCTGATGGTATTGGAGGGCGGCCTGAGCCGCCCTCCAGCGTTCCCTAGTCCCGGCGCGGGCCGCGGTCTCGGCCGCCGCCGCGCGGGCCGCCACGGCCACGATCGCCGTCCCGGCGCGGCGGGCGCTCTTCGCGCGGTCGCTCCGGTGCGTCCTTTGCCCGCTCGACCAGCTGCTCGGGCGTGACCATCGCCCCGTTCTCGTGCTTGGCGACCAGCTTGAGGCCGATGCGGCCCCGGTCCTTGTCGACCTCCTGCACGACGACGTCCAGGACGTCTCCACGGCTGATCACGTCCTCGATGTGCGCGACCCTGCCAGGACCGACGTTCGACACGTGGAGGAGGCCGTCCGTCCCCTTCTTGAGCTCGACGAACGCGCCGAAGTCCGTCGTCTTGACGACCTTGCCCGTGTAGGTGTCTCCCACTTCGGGCTCCTTCGTCAGTGCGTCGATCGCCGCCATCGCCGCCTCGGCCTTGTCGCCCGCGGTGGCGTAGATGAGGATCGTGCCGTCCTCCTCGATGTCGATCTGGACATCGAAGTCGCCTTCGAGCGAGCGGATCGTCTCGCCGCCCTTGCCGATGACCATCCCGATGAACTCCGGGTTGATCTTGATCGTCGAGATCCGCGGTGCGTGGCCCCTGAGCTCGCCGCGCGGCTCCGAGATCGCCTCGAGCATCTTGTCGAGGATGAACTCGCGGGCCTGCTTCGCCTGCTCGAGGGCGTTCCGCATGATCTCCTGCGTGACGCCGGTGATCTTGATGTCCATCTGGAGCGCTGTGACGCCCTCGCGGGTGCCGGCGACCTTGAAGTCCATGTCGCCGAGGTGGTCCTCCGCTCCCTGGATGTCCGTCAGGATCACGTAGTCGTCGCCTTCCTTGACGAGGCCCATGGCGATTCCGGCCACCGGTGACTTGATCGGGGCGCCGGCGTCCATGAGCGCGAGCGTCGAGCCGCAGACCGACCCCATCGACGACGAGCCGTTCGACTCGAGTGTCTCGGAGACGATGCGGATCGTGTACGGGAAGTCCTCGGTTGCCGGGATGACGGGCTCGAGTGCCCGCTGTGCGAGCGCCCCGTGGCCGATGTCTCGGCGCTTTGGCCCCCGCATGAACCCGGTCTCACCGACCGAGTAGGGCGGGAAGTTGTAGTGGTGCATGTACCGACGGTCCTGCTCCAGGGAGAGGTCGTCGATGCGCTGCCCCTCCTTCGCTGTGCCGAGTGTGAGCAGCGACATGATCTGCGTCTGACCGCGCTGGAAGAGGGCCGACCCGTGCGTTCTCGGGGAGACGCCCACCTCGCATTCGATCGCGCGGATCTCGTCGGCCGCACGGCCGTCCGGTCGGCGCTTGTCGATCGCGATCTTCTTGCGGACGAGGTCCTTGTAGACCGCCTCGGCGGCACGCTTCACGAACTGCCTGGTCATGCTGTCCTTGACCGCCGGGGCATCGCCGTCGACAGTGGCGGGGCCGACCGGGAAAGGAAGCTCGACCGTGTCGATGATGCGGTCGAAGAGCAGCTGCCGCTTCGCCGACTTGAGCTCCTTCGAGTCCTGTTCGGCCTCGGTCAGCGTCCGCAGGTCGTCCTCGAACTTCTCTCGCACCGGCGCCTCGACGGCGGCGGCGCGTGCCTTCTCGAGCATCGACTCGAGCGAGGCCTTGTACTGCACCTGGCGCACGATGTCTTCCTCGGTCGACCCCATGTCGAGCGGCGGGCACTCCTCGGCGAGGATCTCGTCGACGATTGCGCTGCCCTCGCGGAGGCCGTCGGAGGCGATCCGGTCGCGGATGCGGTCGCCGAAGCGGCCCTCGAGATCCTCGGTCACGGACTGCTCGAGCCACTTGGGCTTGCCGACCTGCTCTCGCAGGTCTTCCTGCATCTCGCAGAGCTTCACGATCTCCTTGTGGGCCAGCTCGAGCGCCTCGAGGAGCACCTCCTCGGGAATCTCGTCGCCCCCGGCCTCGACCATCGTCAGTCCGTCCTTCGTGCCGACCACGATCAGGTCGAGCGTGCTCTGCTCCTCGGCCTCCTGCAGCGTCGGGTTGAAGACGAACTCGCCTTCGATCTGGCCGACTCGAACAGCTCCGACCGGGCCGAAGAACGGCAGCGGCGAGATCATCAAAGCCGCTGAAGCGCCGTTGAGGCAGAGGATGTCGTGCGGCGTGACCATGTCAGCCGAAAGAACGGTGCAGATGACCTGCACCTCGTTCCTGAAGCCCTTCGGCCAGAGCGGCCGGATCGGGCGGTCGATCATGCGGGCCGTCAGGATGGCGCGCTCGGTCGGGCGCCCCTCACGCTTGAAGAAGCCGCCCGGGATCTTTCCGGCGGCGTACATCCGCTCCTCGACGTCGACCGTGAGCGGGAAGAAGTCGGCGCCCTCACGGGCCTCCATCCTGCCCTGCGCGGTCGCCAGCACCATCGTCTCTCCCGAGCGGACGATCACGGCGCCGTCGGCCTGCTTGGCCAGCTTCCCCGTCTCGAAAGAGATTTCTTGCCCGCCGATCTCGACCGAGACTCTGGTCAGGCCCTGTACTGCGATGCTCATCTCGCCTCCACTTCTCCTGGACGGTGGAGGTTTGGGTCAGGCCTTCTCCGCAGAGAAGAACTCGCCCAAACTTCCACCCTCCGGCTTTAACCCGGGACTAGCGTCGTAGACCCAGCTCCTTGATCAGGCTCCGGTACCCCTCGAGATCCTTCTTCTGCAAGTAGTTGAGGAGCCGGCGCCGCTTTCCGACGAGCTTCAGCAGGCCGCGCCGCGAGTAGTGATCTTTCGCATGGGCCCGCAGGTGCTCGGTGAGGTAGTTGATCCGCGCGGTCAGCAGCGCGATCTGCACCTCGGCAGAGCCCGTGTCGGCCTCTGCGCGGCCGTGCTTGTCGATGATTTCCTGCTTGGCTTCCTTGGTGAGGGTCACTTGACCTCCTCTAGACGAATCCGCAGTCTCCGCTCCGCCCTGCGGAAGCAGCATGGCGAGCCGGGTCTGCGGTCGCGGATAGGGTAGCAACGGATGAAATCCGCTGTGGCCGCGGGCCATCCCGCGACCGCCGACGCGGGGATCGAGATCCTGGAGCGAGGCGGAAACGCCGCGGACGCGGCGGTTGGGGCCGCCCTTGCATCGTGCGTGGCCGAGACGGTCATGACAGGCCTGCTCGGCGGCGGGCACGCGATCGTCCTGAGAGACGGAAAGGCGCGCACGCTCGACTTCTTCGTGGCGGTTCCCGGGCTCGGAGCGGATCCGCGGGAGCTCGAGCTCGAGCACCTGCAGGTCCCGTTCGGCATCGAGCAGGTGCACTACGCGATCGGCATCTGCTCCTGTGGAGTTCCGGGCGTCGTCGCCGGTCTCGGGGAGCTTTGGCGAAGCGACGGAAGCCTTCCGTGGTCTGCCCTGATCGAGCCTGCGCTCGAGCTGGCCCGCACCGGAGTCCGCCTACCCGCGGCACACGCGGCGTGCCTCGCAATGCTGGCGCCGGTGATGACGATGCGGGAAGGCGGCCGCATCTATTCGCCGGCCGGTCGCCTGCTGGAGACGGACGACCGCCTGGAGCAGCCTGGCCTCGTCGCCGCCCTCGAGGCGCTTGCCGATGAAGGGCCTGACGGCTCGGCGATCCCGGAGGCGCTGCTCGATCTCATGGGCGAGCGGAACGGCCTCGTCACCCGGGCAGACCTCGACGCCTACGAGCCGGTGTGGGGCGAGCCGGGCCGGGTCGAGTTCGCGACCGTTGAGGTTCTCACCCGTATCGGCCTGAACAGCCCCCTGCCCGTCCTGGCCCGGCTGGAACGAACAGATCCCGTCAGCCTCGCTCTCGCGCTCAGGGGAGCCGACGCGGGCGGCGACACGACGAACATCACCGTCGTCGACGCCGACGGCATGGCCGTCGTCCTCACCACGAGCCTCGGACTGGGCTCCGGCGACTGGCTTCCGGGCCTCGACCTCCATCTCAACTCGATGCTCGGCGAGGCAGATCTCCTGATCGGCGACCTCGTGCCGGGCCAGCGGGTCGCCAGCATGATGGCGCCGACGCTCGTGCTCGATCAGGACGGACTAGCCCTCGCGGTCGGAGCCGCGGGCGGGACGCGCCTGCGGAGTGCCCTCGTCCAGGTGGTGGCCGGAGTGCTCGACGAAGGCTTGAGCGCCCGCGAGGCCGTGGAGCGGCCACGCCTTCATCCCGTAGCCGATCTCGTCCACCTCGAGCCCGGGTTCCCGGACGGCGTGCCAGGTTCGCTCGAGGCCGCCGGCTTCACGGTTCGTCCCTGGTCGTCGCAGCATCACTACTTCGGCGGGGTCAGTGCCGTCAGCCGACTCGACGCCGCAGGCGACCCGCGAAGGAGCGGCTCGGCTCGGCATCCACGATGAACGGGGCTCGCTCCAGCACCCACCCGACGTAGCCGCACTCCGGGCAGCCGGGATTTGCGCTGACTGTTCCCCCGCCGGCCGGTTTCACGTACGAAACGCTGCAGTTGAGGCAGCGAACCCGCTCGATCCGGGGCACGGGTCTCGCGTCGTTTCTCTCGTTGACACCCATGTCAATGAAGATCCCGCTATTTGCGGATACTTGCGGTGAGCGACGCCGGCTTTACACAGGGCTTACAGCGGCTCTCGTCTCTTCGACGTCTCGCGCGATCTGGTCGATCAGCTCCTGCTCCGAGCCGAATGCCCGCTCTTCCCGTAGACGCTTCCAGAGCTGCACGACGAGCCGTTTGCCGTACAGATCGCCCTCGTAGTCGAGGAGGAAGGCCTCGACGCGGCGCTCGTCGCCGCCGTAGTGCGGATTGACGCCGATCGAGGTCGCCGCGCGCGTACCGAGCGCCTCACCTGCATAGATCCCGAAAGCCGGCACGAGCAGGTCGGCGGGGACCGCGAGATTCGCGGTCGGGAACCCAAGCGTTCCTCCACGGGCATCGCCCGCGACGACCGTCCCCTCCACCTCGGCCGGCCGCCCCAGCAGCGCCGCCGCCTGTTCGACCTCGCCGGTTGCGAGCAGCTGCCTGATGCTCCTCGACGAGACGTTCTCGACGAGCGGCACGGGCCTCGCGTCGTAGCCCAGGTCGCGAAGGACGTCGAGATCTCCGGACCGGCCGCGCCCGAAGCGAAAGTTCGCGCCGGCGACGACGATGCGGGCGCCCAGGGGCTGCAGCACCGAGAGGCCGAACTCCTCCGGCGTGCGGAGCGAGAGATCCGGCGTGAACGGCAGCACGAGCGTCTCGGTGACACCGAGTTCCTCGAACAGCTCGAGGCGCCGCTCGAGCGAGGAGATCAGCTCGACGCGATTCCCGAGGGCGGTACGCGGATGCGGGTCGAAGGTGACGACGGTCGCCTGCGCCCCTGCGGCGAGCGCCGCTTCGATCACCCTCCGGTGGCCGAGATGGACGCCGTCGAAGGTGCCGAGCGCGACCGCTCGTTCGGCGGTGCCGAGCTCGTGCGGAGAGCTGGCGACTCTCACAAGGCCGCGAGCGCTTCTTCGGGATCGAGGATGCGCGCGTCGTCGGCGTCGTCGACGCTGAACGGGCCGACCTCGGTGCGGCGCAGGGTCGCGCAGTGCCCGCCGAGGGCTTCCGCAATCGAGCGAACGTAGGTGCCGGAGCTCACGAGGAGGTCGAGTGTCGCGATCCGGCCGTCGAACGCCAGCAGGTCCAGCTCGCGGACGGTCGAACGGCGGACGGGCATCTCGACTGCGACGCCTTTGCGATGGAGCTTGTAGGCGCGCTCGCCGCCGATCTTGACCGCCGACGCGGCCGGAACGCGGAGCTCGATCTCCCCTCGCAAGGTCTCCAACCGGCGTGCGAGCTCATCGGCGCCGGGGGCCTCGACTCTCTCGGTGACCTCGCCTTCCGGATCGCCGGTGCTTGTCCGCGCCGTGAGGTCGATCCCCGTGAGATAGCGCTTGTCCAGGCCGACGAAGCGGCCGGCGAGCTTGGTCGAGCGTCCGAGGAGCACGAGCAGGAGCCCGGTTGCAAACGGATCGAGGGTCCCTGCGTGGCCTGCGCGGGCCCCCGTTCGCGTGCGGAGATCGCGAACCATCGCGAAGGAAGACGGCCCCGCCGGCTTGTCGACGAGGACGATTCCCGATGGGTCAAGCGCGCGCGGCGGCACGCGCCTCGACGTAGTGCTTGCGGATGAACTCCACGATTTCCGGGATTTCGAGCTCCGACGAGAATCCCGCTGCCTGCCGATGGCCGCCCCCGTCGCCCGAGGCGCGGGCGATCGCAGAGACGTCCAGCTCGTCCGAGCTCGAGCGGAGGCTGATCCTGCGCGCGGGCCGCCCAGGCGCCGGCGGCTCGCGGATGAGCGCGGCCATCTCGGCGCCCTCGACGGCGCGCAGGAAGTCGATGATCCCCTCGGAGTACGGCTCGGCGGCGCCGACGTCCGCGAAGTCGGTCTTGAGGAGGTGGGAGACGACGACGCCGCCACCCTCGTAGACCTGGGCCCGCTCGAGCGCCCGGGCCAGGAGCTTGAGCTTCGCGAGCTGCACCGACTCGTAG
>Ga0180121_10000712_pt1 | contig 14049 bp, 12 predicted proteins | sample AntDrymUQ5402106_2_FD_129676 | JGI IMG/M metagenome (GOLD analysis project Ga0180121, IMG submission 129676) | Polar desert sand microbial communities from Dry Valleys, Antarctica - metaG UQ540 (21.06) (version 2) (version 2) | ecosystem: Environmental > Terrestrial > Soil > Desert | place...
CCCACCGGGCTCTCGGGAATGTGGGGCGGCAGGGGAAGCGGGCCGGAGACGACACGCTCCGCCTGGTGGGGCCCGGCCGCGGCAAAGGCCTCGGCGTGATCGCTCCGGAGCACGCCAGGCAGCCGCCAGAAGCTATCGGCCACGACGCCAAGGTCGCTCGCGGCGGGCGTGGTGCGGGAATCGAAGGGCGCGTCGCCATCGCCGGTCCAGGACGGCATCACCAGGGTGCCGGCCGGTCCCAGCGCATCGCGCAGCGCGCCGATGAGACCGGCCGGGCCGCCTTCCATCGGCCGGACCCTGCGGAAGGAGGTGTGCACCAGCAGCACGCCGCCTTTGGTCACGCCGAGGCTGCGAAGCTGCTCCGCCACCTCGGCGCGGGTCAGCGGCCGGCGCTCGTCACTCCCTTGGGTCCCGCGGTTCCCAGAGGTCAGGTGCTCTCCTCGATGGCGGGCAGGTACACCTTGATGACCGTCCCCACATTCGGCTCGCTGTAGGCCCACACCAGCCCGCCGGCCTGCTTCACCGATCCGTACACTGTGGCCAGTCCCAGCCCGGTGCCCTGGCCCACCGGCTTGGTGGTGTAGAACGGCTCGAAGATGTGGCTCAGCGTCTCCCGGTCCATGCCGTGGCCGGTGTCGCTCACCGCCAGCATGACGTAGGGGCCCGGCTTGATGCTCACCTGCGCGTGCCGCTCCATATAAGCGGGGTCCAGCCGCGCCGATCCGGTCTCCAGGATCACCCTCCCGCCATGCGGCATGGCGTCGCGGGCGTTGAGCACCAGGTTCACCACCACCTGGTCCAGCCGGGACTTGTCGGCCATCACGCGCGCCAGGTCCGGTGCCAGCTCCAGCTCCAGGTCGATGGTGCGGCGCAGCAGGGGACGCAGGAGATGTACGGCATCGGTGACAGCCGCGTTGAGGTCCACCACCTTCGGCTGGATCATGTCGCGGCGGGCAAAGGCGAGCAGCTGCCCGGTGAGTTTGGCCGAGCGGTTGGCCGCCAGGCTCAGGCGCTGGAGCTCGGCGACCTCGGCCGAGTCGGCCGGCAGCCGACGGGTGACGAACGCCGCCGAGCCCAGGATGCTCATGAGCATGTTGTTGAGGTCGTGCGCGATGCCGCCGGCCAGCCGCCCCACCGCCTCGAGCCGGTCGGTCTGGCGGTAGTGCTCCTCGGCCTGCTTGCGGCCGGTCACGTCGGCCATGGCGCCCACGGCGCGCAGGGGCCGGCCGTCCTCGGCGCGCTCGATATACGCCCGGTCGGACACCACGGCGTACGACCCATCCCGCCGGCGGATCCGGTAGTCGTCGGACCAGAACATGCCGCCCCCGGCGATCGCCTCGGTCAGCCCCTCCTCGATCCGCTGCCGGTCGTCCGGATGGATGCGCTCCCTCAGCGCGCCGTTGGTGTCGAGCGTCTCGGGATCCAGGCCCAGGATCGCCTCGGCGCCGGGGCTCCAGACCACTTTGTCGCTGCCGAGCTCCCACTCCCATAGCGCCTCGCGGCTGGCCTGGGAGATCAGCCGGTAGAGCCGCTCGCTTTTCATGAGAGCGTCCTCGGCTTGCTTGCGCGCGGTGGCATCCTTGCCCACGCCGATGATGCCCATCGGCTCGCCGTCGGCGCCCCGCGCCACCGTGGTCTTGATGTCCACCCACACCACGGCTCCGTCTTTCCGCCGCCCCTGCCAGGTGGCGACGTACTCGCGGCCGGCCATGATCGCCTCCAGGTCCTCGGCCAGGAGCATGTCGCCCGCGTCGGGATACAGCCCAGCGGGTGTGCGGCCCATCATCTCCGTGGCGGTGTAGCCGAACAGCGCTTCGGCGCCGTGGTTCCAGTAGGAGATCCGGCCCTTCAGGTCGGTAAAGATGACGCTGTCGGGAATCGCCTCCAGCAGCAGCGACTGGAAGCGCAGCCGCTCTTCGGCATCCTCATCCTCGGCGGACCGCCGGGGCCGCTCGCCTGCCAGTGTCACGAATTTCTCCCTAGGGTGTAGTCATCGCGAGCGGCCATGGGCCGCGCGGCGATCCGGGGGCGTGTCCGGCGGGATTGCTTCGGCGCTACGCACCTCGCAATGACTGTTCTCTGACCGCTTACCGCCTTACCGCCTTACCGCTCACTCCTCCTCCGGCCTTCCAAACATCAACTGAATGAACGCGCGATCCTCTTCCGGCGCAATCACGTGTACGTGGTCTCCCGGCTGGAGCGCGGTGCCCGGCTTGGGCGGCACCAGCTGCGACCCGCGAATGATAAGCGCCACCGCCGACCCTTCGGGCAGGGGCAGCTCCTCCAGCGGAACTCCCACCACCACCAGCGCCGGATCTATATAGAAGGACATCAGTTCGCCCTGGAGCGGCTGGCGGCTCTCGATGGCCAGCACCGCCTGGGGCGCGGGGGGCTCCTTGCTCTGCAATCCGAGCTTTCGGGTGAGCCACGCGACGCTGCCGCCCTGGACCACGGTGTTCACTACCACGATGAAGAAGACCAAGTCGAACAGCCGGGTCGCGCCCGGGGCGCCGGCCAGCACCGGGAAGGTGGCGAGCACGATGGGCACCGCGCCCCGAAGGCCGACCCATCCTATGTAGAGCACCTCGCGCCGGGGATACCCGAACGGCAGCAGGCAGAGTCCCACCACCGCCGGACGCACCAGGAAGCCGAGCAGGAAGGCCAACGCGAGCCCCACCGGCGCCACGTCGATCAGGCGGGACGGGAAGACCAGCAGACCGAGGATGAGGAACATTCCCACCTGGCTCAGCCAGGCCAGCGCGTCGTGCACCCGGAGCAGGCCGGCCCGGTAGGGCAGCGGTCCGTTCCCCAGGATCAAGCCGGCGAGGTACACCGCCAGGAATCCGCTGCCCTCGACCAGCGTGGCCAGGCCGAACGCCACCAGTCCCAGCGCCAGGCTCATGACCGGATAGAGGCCGCCGGCGTGGAGCGAGAGCCTGGAGAGCAGGTGCCGGCCGCCGTATCCGACTGCCAGTCCGATGGCGCCACCCACCACCATGTGGACCACGATCTGGAGGGGGATGGCCCAGCCGGCGGCGGCGCCGGGGCGGAGGAGATTCTCGGTGAGCACGGTGGTGAGGATCACGGCGACGGGATCGTTGAGACCGGACTCGACCTCCAGCGTTACGCCTACCCGGCGCTTGAGCTGGAGCCCGCTGCCGCGCAGCACCGCGAACACCGCCGCCGCGTCGGTGGACGACACCACCGCGCCCAGCAGCAGCGCCTCGCGCCAGCCGAGCCCGAGGTAGTGAGCGCCCACCGCCACCAGAGTCGCGGTTCCGGCCACGCCGATGGTCGCCAGCACGCCGGCGGGTCCGGCCGCGCGCCGCACCGCGTGCAGCGGGGTGTTGAGTCCGCCGTCGAACAGGATCAGTGCCAGCGCCAGAACGCCGATGCGGAAGGCGAACTGGTAGTCGTTGAACTCGATGCCGACGAGTCCCTCCGAGCCGGCCAGCATCCCGACGCCGAGAAACAGGAGCGCGATGGGGACGCCGAAGCGCTGCGACGCGCGGCTGAACAGCACGCTGATGCCCAGCAGCAAGCCGCAGGTGAGGAGCAGGACCGCGGTGGCTTGGGGTTCGGAGGTGCCCATAGGCGAGGTTACTGTATCCAGTCGTCAGTCGCCAGTCATTGCGAGGGCGAAGCCCGAAGCAATCCCGCGGGATCGCCACGCGGGCTGCGCCCGCTCGCGATGACTACCTGTCGCGATGGCGACTGGCGACTCGCGACTAGCGACTCCATCTTGCTTTCATGTTCACCGAAAACCTGGCCGACGCCCTCGCGCTGATCGGCATCGTCATCGTGGTGGCGTCGCTCCTCTCGGGCCTGATCGAGCGCAGCGGCCTGCCCCAGGTCGGCATCTTCCTCATCCTCGGCGCGCTGCTGGGCCCGGTCGGGCTCGGCCTCGTCACCCTCACACTCGATTCGCCCACTCTCCAAGTCATTGCCACCCTGGCCCTGGTGCTGGTGCTTTTCAGCGACGCCATCGCGGTGGACATCGGCGAGGTCAAGCGGCAGCACCGCACCGCCTTCCTGGTGCTGGGTCCGGGCACGCTGATCCCGGCCGCGGTCATCGCCGTTGCCGGCTGGTATCTGCTCGGGCTTCCCGCCATGGAGTCCGCCATCCTTGGCGCGGCGCTGGCCTCCACCGATCCGGTGCTGCTGCGGAACCTGCTTCGCCGCCCCAGTCTTCCCCCCACCGCGCGGGTGGCGCTCCGGCTGGAAAGCGGGATGAACGATGTGGTGCTGCTGCCCATCGTGGTGCTGGGGATTCTGGTAGTGCGTGCCGGCGGGGCGGTGGACCCGATGGAGTTCGGGCGCCACGCGATGGGACTCTTTCTGCTGGGACCATTGTTCGGGGCGGTGATCGGATTTACCGCCATCACGCTGCTGGAGCAGGTGCGGGCCCGGGTCGGGGTGCGGCGAGACTACGAGTCGCTCTATGCGTTAGGGGTTGCGTTCACCGCCTTCGCCGCCGCCGAGACGGTGGGCGGGAGCGGGTTCCTGGCGGCGTTCGCGGCCGGCCTCATGGTGGCGGTGCTCGACGTAGAGCTGTGCGACTGTTTCCTCGATTACGGCCAGGCAACTGCCGAGATGTTCCTGCTGTTCACCTTCGTGGCGTTCGGGGCGTGGCTGATCTGGACCGGGCTCAACGTGGCCGACATGCGGACGCTGCTCTTTGCCTTCATCGCGCTGGCGGCCCGCACCGCGGTGCTGCTGCCGGTGCTCTACAAGGCCGGCATCGGACCGCGGGACCGCCGGCTGATCGCCTGGTTCGGGCCCCGCGGGCTCAGCTCCCTTCTATTGATACTGCTGCCGGTGTTCGCCGGCATGCCGGGCAGTTTGCGGCTGTTCGAGATCACCTGTCTGGTGGTGCTGCTCTCGGTGTTCCTGCACGGCGCCGCCATCGCCGCCTTCCTGCGCAAGGACGCGGGGCCCGGCGCGGCGCTGGAAACGACACCTACTCCGCCCGCCAAGGTGGCGACCGCACCGGCAGCGAAGCCGGTGCCCGAGCGGATCACTATCGCCGAGATGCGGCAGCTGCAAGAGGCGGGCGAGCCGGTGGTCGTGGCCGACGTGCGCACCGGCCGCAGCTACAACGACAGCAGCCTCAGCGCACAGGGCGCCGTCCGGCTCCCGCCCGATGACGCGGTGCGCCAGGCTCGGCAGCTGGGGCTGGATTATCACGGCACGGTGGTGTTGTACTGTGCCTGAAAGGACGAAGCCACAAGCGCCCGGGTGGCGCGAGAGCTAAGAACCGCCGGCTGGCCCAAGACGCGCGCGCTGGTGGGTGGCTGGGACGTGTGGCAGAAGGAAGGGCTGCCGGTCGAGCCGAAGGGGAGCTAGGGGTTGAACGCCGGGCCGTTGGCCCGGCCTTGTGGGCATGTTGGGCTCCGTGGCCAACCCCCGCCCTTACGGGCGGGGCTAACATTTGGCGCGGTCCGACGGACCGCGGATACTCCGAGTGCCGAAAGGCACCGGTGTCAAAGGTCTCTGATCCAGAACTCCGAGTTCACTATGAGGTGTCCGTGGAATTCACGCCCTAGGTGGAGTCTGGTATCCGAGCATTTCGACCTCGATGCCTAACGGGCCGGAGCATCCACGATGACTCGACATAGCCCGGACCGCGAACGCTCGCGAATGCTTGGTCCCCGGAAGAAACGCCGGGCCGTTGGCCCGGCCTTGTGGGCATGTTGGGCTCCGTGGCCAACCCCCGCCCTTTACGGGCGGGGCTAACATTTGGCGCGGTCCGACGGACCGCGGATATCCCGAGTGCCGAGAAGGCACCGGTGTCAAAGGTCTCTGATCCAGTACTCCGAGTTCACCACGAGGCTCGTCTCGGGTTTACCCTAAAGGAGGAGCTTCGTATCCGAGCCCTTCGGCATTGATTCCTCACGGGCGCGGATACCCCGAGTGCCGAAAGGCACCGTGTCAAAGGTCTCCGCTCCAGTACTCCGAGTTCACCACGAGGCTCGTCTGGGGTTTACCCTAAAGGAGGAGCTTCGTATCCGAGCCCTTCGGCATTTGATTCCTCACGGCCGCGGATACCCCGAGTGCCGAAAGGCACCGTGTCAAAGGTCTCTGATCCAATACTCCGAGTTCACCACGAGGCTCGTCTGGGGTTTACCCTAAAGGAGGAGCTTCGTATCCGAGCCCTTCGGCATTGATTTCCTAACGGCAACGGAGCATCCGCGGTCCGTAGGACCGCGCCAATACGTAGCCCGGCCCGTAAGGGCCGGGTTGGGGCACGGAGCCGACACCCAGATTGGCCCGCCCCCCAGGGGCGGGCGTATAGTATCGGCTCCCAGCTCCCAGCTCCCAGCTGCAACTCTTGGCATAGGCGTTGCCTCCTTCCCCTCCGAAACCGGGTCGGCGCGTGGTTCAGCGCCGGTCCTCCGCGGACCCCAAAGTCCATCCCCCTAAGTATTTACCAAGCTGGCGAGCGGTGCAGCTCCCGTTCGTGGCTCAGGAGACGGAGGCTCGACCGATGCGCGTCCTGCAATGCACCACGCGTTCTGTGACCCTGCTGGCGGCGGCGTGCGTCGCCCTCGGCGGCTGTGGCGATTCCGGTCCCAGCGTGCCCTTCAACCCGACCGGCACCTCGGAGGACGTGCAGGCGGTCAACTCCGCGTTCTCGTCCCCGGTCTTCGGCAGCTTCTCCACTTTCAGCGTGCACTTCGACGCCGCCCTCGGCGGCGCACCGATGGTGTCTACCGCGGCTCAGACGTTCAACTTCCGCCGCGCCACCAGCGGTGGCGAGCTGCGCGCCGCGGCCGTCAGAAACGCCCAGCGGGTGGCGGCACTCACCCAGGCGGCGCACGGCGGCTTCAGCGCGTCGGCCGCGGCGATCCCGGCCGAGGTGGCCGGCAAGACCTTCGAGTTCGTCGACGGAATTTCGTACTCGCCGACCGCCCGCACCGGGGCCCCGGCCAACGGCGTCCGTTTCATTATCTATGCGGTGAACCCGGTGACGCTGGAGCCGGCGCTGCCGCTGAACGAAGTGGGGTACGTGGAGCTCACCGACCTGAGCGGCAGCAGCACCCAGGCGGCGCGGGTCCTGGTGGTGTCGGGCGATGCCACCTATCTCGACTACACCGTGACGGCGACGGCGACGGCGGCGGGCGGGCGGGTGACGGTGGTTGGCTACGTGACCGACGGCGAGCACCGGGCCAACGTCAACCTGCGGTCCACCATCAGCGAGAGCGCGGGGCTGACGCTGGTGTACAGCCTCGATGTGCCCCAGCGCGACGTCTCCATCGACCTCACCATGACCAGCAGCGGCTTCGATCAGACTGCAGTCATCGGTATCAATCTGAGCATGAGCGGGCCCAATGGCGTGGTGTCGATGGCGGGCCAGTTCAGCGAGACCGGCGGGACCCTCACGGTGCGGGTGAACGGCGACGAGTTTGCAACGCTGACCTCGAGCGGGGCCGGCGAGCCGGTCATCACCGGTGCCGATGGGCAGCCACTGAGCGAGGAGGACGTCACGGCGCTCAGGAATATCTTCGATATCACCGGTGAGGCGTTCGTCTCGTTCGACGCGATGCTCATGCCGGTGGGCGTCTTCCTGGCGCCGGAAGCGCCGTAAGCAGGGCGGACACGAAAGGGGCCCGGCCAGTCTGGCCGGGCCCTTTTCATTTATAGCTAGACGCTAGACCCTAGACCCTAGTCACGAGTCACTCGCGACTAGCCGGCCAGCCAGCTCTTCCCGCCCACCAGCTCCCGCACCAGATCCTCACTGGTGCGGTCGGCGGCCTCGGCGGCGAAGTTGGTGACCAGGCGATGGCGCAGCACCGCCGGAGCCACGGCGCGCACGTCCTCCAGATCGGCCATGGGCCGGCCCGCGATGGCGGCGCGCGCCTTGGCGCCGAGCACCAGATACTGCGACGCTCGCGGACCGGCTCCCCACTCGACGAATTCCTTGACCATGCTGGGTGCCTCGCTGTCGCCCGGACGGGTCATGCGGGCCAGGCTCACCGCGGCCCGAATCAGCCCGCGCGACACCGGGATCCGGCGGACCAGCGACTGCATCGCCAGCACCGACTCCGCATCGAGCACCGGATTGAGCGCCGCCCGGTCGCTGCCGGTGGTCTGCTCCACGATGGCCTCTTCCTCGGCGCGGCTGGGATAGCTCACCCTCAGCTCCAGCATGAACCGGTCGAGCTGCGCCTCGGGCAGGGGATAGGTGCCCTCCTGCTCGATGGGATTCTGGGTGGCCAGCACGAAGAACGGATCGGGCAGGTCGTAGGTGGTGCCGGCGGCGGTCACCTGGTGCTCCTGCATCGCCTGCAGCAGGGCGGCCTGAGTCTTGGGCGGGGTGCGGTTGATCTCGTCGGCCAGCACCATGTTGGCGAAGATGGGACCCTTCACGAAGCGAAACGCCCGCCGGCCGGTGCTGAGGTCCTCCTCGATGATGTCGGTGCCGGTAATGTCGCTCGGCATCAGGTCGGGGGTAAACTGGACCCGGTTGAAGGTCAGGTTCAAGGCCTCGGCGACGGTCTGCACCATGAGCGTCTTGGCCAGGCCCGGCACGCCGATGAGCAGCGCATGTCCGCCGGCCAGCACGGCAGTGAGGATGCCGTCGATGGTCTCCTCCTGACCCACGATCCGCTGGGATACCTGGGTGCGGAGCCGGCCCACTGCGCTAACCAGGCGCTGGAGCTGCTGAACGTCGTCGTGCGGGGCGGCGTGGGTGGCGGTCATGGTCGATGGCTATGGGTTATTGGCTATTGGTTATCCTGGCGCGGTAGCCGGAGACACACCGGAGAATAATACCCCTTGGCCCCAAGTTACTGTTGCTGATGCGGAATACGTCGGTCCCGACATGCCTTTGACCAATAGCCAATGCCAATAGCCAATGGCCCATAGCCTTTTCTTTTTCCTTGCGAAATATTTCACAAGCCGATAGTTTAGCGGCCTGTAAAGGGGCCTTATGCGATATGCCGGACTCGGTGTCCAGATGGCGGTGAGCCTGCTCCTGTTCGTCTGGATCGGGCAGTGGGCCGACCGCCGCTTCGACACCGGCGGGCTGTTGACCGTCCTGGCGGCGTTTATCGGTTTCGGCGGCACCATGTACTGGCTGATCCGCTCCCTGCGGCAGAAGGACGATCGACAGCCGTGACCCCGCGCGGGCGTTACCTTGCCGGTCTGGCGGCGGTGGCGGTGATCGGTGCGGCGGCGGTGGCGCTGGGGTCGCCCGACCACCGCATCGAGCTGGCGTCGGGGATCGGCCTCGGGCTCCTGGTCCAGGCGCCGTTGGGCTGGCTGACCATACGCAGCCTCGGCACCGCGAGATTCCAGACAGTCTGGCTGCTCGGGATGCTGGCCCGGCTGGCCACGGTGGCCGTGGCGGGGTTGATACTGCTCCCCGCGTTGGGCTGGCCGATGGTTCCGGCGCTGGCCGGGCTGGTGGGAACGGTACTGGTGCTGCTCCTGGTGGAGGTGGTGACGGTGGCGCGAGACACTGCGGGGATGCAGACACGATGATTCGAATCGCTCGTTCGACCGGAGTGGCGCTGGCGCTGGCGCTGGCCGGCGCTTTGGGGTGGCCGCTTCAGGCCCAGCAGCACGAGACTACCAGTGAGACCGCGCGCGAGATGGTGGCGCCCTCCAGCCAGCACGAGGCCAGCAGCAACCAGATCGACATCGCCCATCATATCGGGAACTCGCACGAGATCGAGACGCCGTTCGGCATCATTGACCTCCCCGACAACTGGAAGATCCCGCTCGGCACCGACTCCCACGGCCAGCCGCGATACCTCGACCTCTCGCCCACCAAGCATCTGGTGTTCATGCTCCTGGCCGCGGTGCTGGTGACGCTGGTGCTGATTTTCAGCGCCCGCTCCGTGGCGCGGGCCCAGGCAGGCGGGCGGCCGCCCAAAGGATTCGCCGGAGCGATGGAGGCGATGGTGCTCTGGGTGCGGCAGGAAGTGGTGCTGCCCAACGTGGGCCACCACGGCGAGGGATATGCGCCATATCTCCTCACCGTCTTCTTCTTCGTGCTGGCCATGAACCTCCTGGGCCTGTTGCCCTGGAGCTCAACCGCCACCAGCAACATCTCGGTGACCGCGGCACTGGCCATCATGGCCTTCTTCGTGATCGAGCTGACCGGGATGCGGACCCTCGGGTTCAAGGGGTACATGAACACCATCTTCTACCTCCCACCGGGACTGCCGGGCGGGCCCGGTGGAGCGGTGCTCAAGGTGCTGCTGCTGGTGGTAATGACCCCGATCGAGCTGATCGGCAAGCTGGCCAAGCCGTTCGCGCTGGCGGTCCGGCTCTTCGCCAACATGACGTCGGGTCACGTGCTGGTGCTGGCGCTGCTGGGCCTCACCTTCCTGTTCCAGAGCTGGTTCGTGGGCATCGGCGCCTCGCTGCTCGCAACCGGCGTCATGGTACTCGAGGTGTTCGTCGCCTTCCTTCAGGCGTTTGTGTTCACCCTGCTGACGGCGGTGTTCATCGGGCTGATGCGGGCGGAGCATTAGGCGGGACAGGGGGACAGGGGGACAGGGGACAGGGGACGGCAGGACAACTGTTTCTAGGCGGGACGGACACGGATTCAGGAAGACGGGTCCTTTGCTGATTCGCTGTCCCGCTGTCCCGCTGACCCACTCGGCGAGCGTTCGCGCCGAGTGGAGCCGTACTCCGCCGAATGGCGGACGATGCCCGCTGTTTCCGGCGGTGCCGGAGACGCCGGCGGGTTACCAGGGCAGGGACCGTTTCGGGAGATGCGGTCCACGCATGGCGAGCGCAGATGACATCGGGTCTCCCGCTCAAGGTATGGAGTGACACATGCTGTATATGCTCGCGCTCATTCAGGAGGCGGCCAACGCATCAGCGGCCACCGGCCGGGGTCTGGGTCTCATCGGTGCCGGCCTCGCGGCCGGCCTGGCGGTGCTCGGGGCCGGCGTCGGAATCGGCCGCATCGGTGGGTCGGCCACGGAGGGCATCGCGCGCCAGCCCGACGCCACCGCCCGGATTCAGACGGCGATGATCATCGCCGCCGCGCTGATCGAAGGTGTGGCGCTGTTCGTCGCGGTCATCGGGTTCCTGATTCAGTCGAAGATTACGTTTTAAGCAGGTCAAGGGTCGAGGGTCTAGGGTCATCCTAGACTCTTGACTCTGGACTCTAGACAGGAGTTGTAATGCTCTCGCTCACCCTCGCCGCAATCCAGGAAGCACACGCCGCGCCCGGTCCGCTCACGGTCGAGGGCGGGCTGATGATCTGGACCGTCTTCGTCTTCGTGCTGCTGCTGTTGATCCTGAAGCGATTCGCCTATCCCGCCCTGCTGGGCGCGGTGGAGGCGCGGGAGCGCGCCCTCCAGGAACAGCTCGACGAGGCGGAGCGCAACCGGGCCGAGTCGGCCGCGTTGCTGGCCGAGCACAAGAAGCTGCTGGCGGAGGCGCGGACCCAGGCGCACGGGCTGCTGGTGGAGGCACGCACCAGCGCGGAGAAGGAGCGGGCCCTGGCGATGGAGAAGACATTGCAGGAACAGCAGCAGCTGCTGGAGCGGGCCCGCCGGGACATCGGCGATGAGCGGGACCGCGCCATCGCCGACCTCAGGCGTGAAGCGGTGGACTTGTCGCTGGCCGCCGCCTCCAAGCTGATCGGTGAGCGGCTCACGTCGGACACCGACCGCAAGCTGGTCCAGGAATACCTCGCGAGCCTGGACTCCAAGTGAGGAACGAGACGATCGCCCGGAACTACGCCGAGGCGCTGTTCGACCTCGCGGGACGCAGCGGGCAGCCGGAGCGCTACGCCGAGCTGATCGACGCCGTTGCGGCCGCGGTGCAGACCATCCCCCGGGTGCAGGCGGTGCTGATGTCGCCCCGGGTTCCCAAGGCGGAGAAGGCGCGGTTCCTCGGCGCCGCGCTCAAGGACGCGCCCCGCGATTTCGTGCTGTGGCTCCAGGCGCTGGTCAAGCGGGGCCGCCAGGGGATCCTGCGAGAGGTGGCGGCGGAGTATCTGGTGCTGGTGGACCAGCAGCTCAACCGGGTGCGGGCATCGGTGACCCTGGCCCGAGAGCCGGACGAGAAGCTGAAGCGGACGATCGAGGAGAACCTGGGACGGCAGCTGGACAAGAAGGTGATCGCGGCTTACCTGGTGGACCCCGAGATCCTGGGTGGAGCGATCATCCGCGTGGGCGACCGGGTGCTGGACGGGTCGGTGCGGCGGCGCATGACGAAGCTCCGCCGGCAATTGTTGAAATAGCCGCCCCTGTCTGCGTGTTACAGAGGCCATCCGTGAGGGTGGCCTCTTCGATTATTACCCCCGGCCCTCATGGGCTCTTCGATTTTCTTCACGGAAGAAACGCCGGGCCGTTGGCCCGGCCATATCGGCACATTGAGTTCCGTGGCCTAACCCCGACCTCACGGGCGGGGCTAACAATTGGCGCGGTCCGTTGGACCGCGGACGTTCCGCATCCAAATGTGACTCCGCTTCTCGGGCCGCGGCCGCTGGCGAACGGTAGTGAAGGCGACGTTTCGCCTCTTCGATTTTCTTCACGGAAGAAACGCCGGGCCGTTGGTCCGGCCATATCGGCCTATTGGGTTCCGTGGCCTAACCCCGCCCTCACGGGCGGGGCTAACAATTGGCGCGGTCCGTTGGACCGCGGGCGTTCCGGAACCAATTTGACTCAATTTTCTCCAACGCGGGCGATCCGAATTCTTTTGGCACGGACTTCCGGACCGCGGCGCTAGCGAATGTTGTGGTCCCCCCCCGGCCCTCACGTGCGCGCTCACAATTGGAGGTCTCCTCGCTCAGCTCGGGGCAGGCTCGTTGGACGACTGACGTTCCGCATCCAATTGACTCCGGTTTCTCCGACCTCGGGGGCTACCGAACGTTTGGTGAGAAGGATGCGTTCACGCCTGTGCGGCACGCGCGGGTATCCGCGAGGCGTGCCGCGTGGGGTGCTAACGAATGTTTGGGTGGAGAGACCGCATTGACGCAGGTATCGAATGGGACGCGGAGTATCCGCGGTCCGGAGGACCGCGCCAAATGTTAGCCCCGCCCGTGAGGGCGGGGATTGGCCACGGAGCCCAATCCGCCGGTATGGCCCGGCCCGCGAGGGCCGGGATCGGCCGTCGGCAATCAATCCAAGGTATGGGTAAGGTCGTAATCGATGCCATGGACCTCAAGCAGTGACAAATACTCGCCGGTAAACGCTCGGTCCCGGTGATGCTGTTCCTGATTACGGATGTAGTCTCGCAGGGCGGTATCGTCGGGGCCGCTCACCGTGAACGCGCCATAACCATGCTGCCACTTGAAATCCCTTCTGTGGGCAAAGTTCTGGTGAATCCATCGGGCGGTGTTGGACTTGATGCCGCCGACCAGCTCCGCGATGCTGATGGTGGCCGGCGTTTCGACATAGAGGTGTACGTGATCGCGGACGCCGCCCGCGCTGAGCAGCCGGCCGTCCTTGCGCTGGATGATGGTGGCCGCGCAGGCAAACAGCCTTGGTCGCCACTCAGGATCGAGCCAGGGTCTCCGATCCCTGGTGGCCCAGACGAGGTGGACGCGGAGTGAGAGATGGGTGTGAGACATGGGGCGAGCCGTCACCTCGATCGGGGTCCTGCACCTTAGCGCGCGGCCGCGTTGCCCCGGCATCCGGTGCGCGCATCGTGGTGCCAAATTCCTCGGCAATACCTATGTTTCTCGCCGGCCCGTTCCCTCCACTTTCACGCCTAGAGCTCCCTCGTGATCGGCTTTTTTCTCCTCCTGCTGCAGCAGCCGGCATCCGCCTCGCCGTCCACTCCCTATTGGCAGCAGGAGGTTGCCTATGAAATCGCCGCCCGGCTGGACGAGCCGACCGGGGTATTGAGCGGCACCCAGCGGGTGCACTACACCAACCGATCGCCCGACACGCTCACCTCCTTCTCCCTGCATCTCCTTCTCAACGCCTTTCGTCCCGGCTCGCGCTGGTCGGATGCCGACTCCGCCGAGGGGCGCCGCCGTTTCAACGACCTGCGCGACCCCGACTACGCCTTCAATCACGTGCGCAACGTCCGCATCATGGACGCACCGGTGCAGCCATTCTATCCGTTCGCGCC